>Ga0210389_10000296_pt1 | contig 50661 bp, 40 predicted proteins | sample IncBWH28OmetaG_FD_160127 | JGI IMG/M metagenome (GOLD analysis project Ga0210389, IMG submission 160127) | Forest soil microbial communities from Barre Woods Harvard Forest LTER site, Petersham, Massachusetts, United States - Inc-BW-H-28-O ... | reverse complement strand
AGGCGAATTTACCGACGGCGAGGAAAATACGCTGCCGGTATTGCCCAATCGTACGCTGGTAACCGAGTCGATGCCGATGATGGTGCGCGCGGGGCAAACCAAAGATTTTGTGTTCGACAAGTTCGTCAACCAAAAAAGTTCTACTTTAAAAAATAAGACACTTACGCTGGAGTATACTTCCAATCCCGCCTGGTACGTGGTGCAGGCGCTGCCTTACATGATGGAGTTCCCTTATGAGTGTTCGGAACAGGTTTTCAGCCGTTATTTTGCCAATAGTTTGGCGACAGATATCGTCAATAAAAACCCGGTGATCAAAAAAGTGTTTGACCAATGGAAGAGCACCAACAGCACGGAGCTTTTATCCAACCTTGAGAAAAACCAGGAGCTGAAGTCGACGCTGATTGAAGAAACGCCATGGCTGCGCGATGCTACGAGTGAATCGGAACAGAAAAAACGAATCGCCCTGCTTTTCGACCTGAACAAAATGAGCGACGAGCTAAAATCAGCCCTGGATAAGCTGCAAAAAAGACAACTGCCCGATGGTAGTTTCACCTGGTTCGGCGGCGACCGGGGCGACCGTTACATCACCCAGCATATTGCCGAAGGAATGGGCGAGCTGCATCATTTACACATCGGCGATGACCTGCCCGACCTGCAGCAGATTGCCGGCAAAGCAATTGATTATTTGGACGGCGAGCTATTACACGACGAAAAACTTAGAAAGAAAGACAAAGACAATCAATGGTATTACGGGGATATTGAAATACATGCCTGGTTTAGCCGCAGCTACTTTTTGGATAAGCCGATGAGTAAAGAGTTGAAAGCGGCGCTGGCCAACTATTTAAAATGGGCCGGGGAGCAATGGACATCCCGCAATGCCTATGAGCAGGGGATGATCGCCCTCACCATGCAGCGCTATAAAAAGGCGGACATCACTGCGCAGATCGAGCGGTCGCTGATGGAAACCGCACAGCAGTCCGACGAGTTGGGCATGTACTGGGCCAAAAACCAGCTGGGTTATTATTGGTACGAGTCGCCCATTGAAACGCAAAGCCTGCTGATAGAACTTTTCACCGAGGCCGGCGATAATGCCAAAGCAGTTGACGAGATGAAGATATGGCTGCTGCGCAACAAGCAAACCAATAACTGGGAAACCACCAAAGCCACAGCCGCCGCCTGCTATGCGCTATTATTGAAAGGCAGCAATTTGCTGGCTGATACCGGCACAACGTCGATAAAATTGAATGGCAAGCCGCTATACGAACTTAAACCGGACATCAAAGCCGATGCCGGCACCGGCTACTTCAAAACCAGCTGGGTAGATGAACAGGTAAAACCGGCATTGGGAAAAGTGGAGATCAAAAACAACGGCACCATCGTAAGCTGGGGCGCGCTCCACTGGCAATATTTGGAAAACTTGGATAAGATCACCTCATCCAATACCAATATCCACCTCCAGCGTAAATATTTTATCCAGACGCAAACCGATGCCGGCCCGGTGCTAACCGCAGTGGATGCCACGCATCAACCCAAAACCGGCGACCTGCTGAACGTGGTAGTCTACCTCACCGCCGACCGTGATTTTGAATACGTACAGCTAAAAGACATGCGCCCCGCCGGCACCGAGCCGGTGGATGCATTATCCACCTACAAATACCAGGATGGCTTGTATTATTACCAGGTAACCAAAGATGTAGCCACCAACTTTTTCATCAGCGAACTTTACAAAGGCAGCTATGTTTTTGAGTACCGCCTGCGCGTGGCCCAGCCGGGTAATTTTTCAACGGGGATAACCAGCATACAATGTATGTATGCACCGGAGTTTAACGCGCACTCGGAGGGGGGAAGGATGGTGGTGCGGCCGTAATTTTGAGTGGGTCGGAGACATAAATATCGCGTCTCGATATATTTATATTTTGCAAGACGACGGGTTTTTATTCCTGATAATTAAAAAAATGATGTAAAATGAAATGGTTTCTTTTCGGTATAATCGTTTTTAATACACAATTATCGCTTGCACAGACCAGGCGTGATTCGATTCGTCAGACCGTAAAACAATATAGTTTAGGAATAAATGTCGAGGAATTAAGAAACAAAGAAATTTCAGCGTTCGCAGATAGCATTAACCAGTATACCGGCGGTTCGCTGCCAAACTTTTTGTTTGATGAGTGTTTAGACTGGAACGCAAGTTATTGGCCCAACATGCACAGCGCGACATCAGTCAGATGGATGGTTTTGGAAAAGGTAAACAACAAGGCCGCTTTAAAATTGATATTGAATAGCGGCATCCCCCAATTGAAACTGCGGTGCAGGCATATCGCCGATACAGTGTATCCCTACCTGGCGGTTCCAGGGATAAAGAAATCCTTTTTTCAACTCATAAGAAAACGATACCGGCAGCTGTAGCGTCGGTACTAATGCAGGATGGTGAAAAAAAGCATCATCCTATCATCTCCAAAAAAACCCCCAGGCTTGTCAAATGAAACATTGTTGCATTTATTTTTCTCACCTTATATAGTTCCTTGCAATTTGTACGTTATGGTAAAACCAATCAGCCTTTACAATTATGCAAAGCAACCGTCACAACCTAAAAAAAATCCTGCTGCTCGCAGGCATGGTATTTGGTTTTTATACCGCCGGCGCACAGGCAAACTATAATATCATCGCCTTTCATATCGATTCGCTGGCAGATGCCGGCCTGCCAAAATCGGCGCTGAAGGAAGTGGACGTGCTGGATAATCTTGCCCGAAAAAACAATAACTCCGCGCAGCAGGTTAGGGCGGCCCTTTACCGGATGGAGTTCCAGTCGTACCTGGAGGAGCATGCGTTGGAAGCGATCATCAACCGGTTAAAAACGGATATCAACCGTGCGGAATACCCGGTTAAACCTGTTTTGCAATCGCTGCTGGCGCAAATGTACTGGAACTATTACCAGCAAAATACCGGGCAATTTAGCGGCCGCACCCGCCTGGCCACGCCCGACAGCGACTTTACTAAATGGGACCTGGGCACCATTGCCGGTGAATGCAGCCGTTTGTACCAACTTTCGCTGCGGGATGCTGCCCGGGAACAAAATACGCCTGTGGGCGTGCTGGATGGTGTTTTGACCGGCGACAGCAGCACCCGCTACCTGCGCCCTACCTTGTACGACCTGCTTGTGCAGCGCGCATTTGATTTTTTCCTGAACGACGAGGCCTCCCTGCTGCAGCCAAAGCTGCCTTTTTCGGTAAGCGATCCCCGCTTTTTTGCAGATAACCGGGCATTTTCGGAGTTAACGGTCAATACAACAGATACGGCGTCCATTGAATATAAGGGGATAAAATATTTGCAGCAGGCGACAAAGTTTCACCTGGCAAATCCTAATGAGGCGGCCCTGGCCGACCTGGACATGCAGCGGCTGAAATTTCTGTATGGGCGGTCGAATACCGGCCATAAGGATTCCTTATATCTCAGCACATTGAAGCAAATCGCCGCTCAATTTTCGGCCAAACCAATCAGCGGCGAGGCCCTGGTATTGCAAGGGCAGTACTACCAGGAAAAGGACAGTTTGAAAATGGCGCACGACCTATTCCAAAGCGCGGCGGACAAATGGCCCCAAAGCATGGGTGGTAAAAATGCGGTGATACTGATGAAGCAGATAGAAGAAAAGGAGCTTTCGGCAACGGTTGAAAACGTGAATGTGCCCGATAAGCCTATTCTTGCCCTGCTCAATTACCGCAACATCAACAAAGCAAGGGTTTCCATCTACCACCTGAGCGCCGAACAGGTTAAAAAAGTTACCAGCAACGATTCCGGGTACGAGGATGAGGGCATAACCCCAACCGATGCTATTCGTAAATTGTTAAGATCGTTAAAGCCGGTCCAGGTTCATGACTTAACGCTGCCGGCAATCAAAGATTACAGAAAGCATAATGCCGAATTCAAAATAGATCCTTTAGGCCCCGGAACCTATGTTATCGTGGTAAAGGATGCGTTATCGAACAGTCAAAACTTAACCGGCCTCACCGGTTTTAAAATAACGCACTTAAGTTACGCCGCGCGGGTAAATCCGACTGGCGAAACGGAGATCAGGGTGATGGACCGCGAAACCGGTGCGCCGCTGAAAGGCGTAAAAATTAACATCAGCCGCTGGCAGGAGGACAAAGGCGACAAATACCAAAAAGTGCTTAAAGCTGAGGGGATTTCTGATGCCGACGGAAAATATGTCGTTAAGATCAAGGATGAGCAGAACATCGTCTCATTATCCCGGGGGGATGACACCTACGTCGATAACGGTAAATATTTTTACGGCAACCGCGAAACCATCAGTTACAGCCGGTCGGTTACCAGCACTATTTTGTTTACCGACCGCCAAGTGTACCGGCCCGGCCAAACCATCTATTTTAAAGCGTTGCAGATCAGCACCACCGATGGCAAAAGCGTGATACTGCCCCAAACGCCCCTTACGGTATATTTCAGGGATATAAACGGCAAAACCATTACTTCGCTCGATCTGCATACTAACGACTTTGGCTCGGTACAAGGGTCGTTTGTCATCCCGCAAAACATTGCCGCCGGCCAGGAATATCTGGCAACCAGTAATGGCATTTTACCGATCCGGGTGGAGGAATACAAGCGGCCAACTTTCCAGCTGACATTTTCGCCCGTAACCGGAACGTACCATTTAAATGACTCGGTGAAGGTAAAAGGAAAGGTAACTGCCTTTTCGGGCTACGGCCTGTCAAACGCCAGGGTAGCTGTACATATTACACGACAGGTTAAACCAAGGTTCTATGTGTTTTATGGTACCAACCAGCAATCGTTTTGGGGAGATTCCCAGGAAATTGGTACCGATACGGTGCACACCAATGATAAGGGAGAGTTTACAGTCAGCTTTAAAGCACTACCGAGTGACAAAGGCTCGCCCAATGATGCCTACGGGTTCAAAATAGATGCCGATGCAACCGACGGCAGCGGCGAAACACAATCGGCAAGTACGCTGGTTACCGTAAGCAACGACCCCATCGAGATCGATACTGAACTGCCCCAAAAGCTGTTGCCCGGCGACGATGCATCCTTCCCTGTCAAACTTAACAATGTTAATGGCGAGCCCGAAAAAGGCAAAATTCATGTCAAAATAATTGCATTAAAATCGCCGGGCCAGGTATTTAAGGACAGGTTGTGGGGTAGCCCTGATCAGTCCATTTTAAGCAAAGCGGAATTTACGGCGGCTTTCCCGTCGTACGCCTGGAAAAGCGAAGACGACTTTAGTAAGTGGGAAGAATCAGGTATTGCCGGCGAAACGGACAGCGGTGGCGCCGACACTTCTGCTACGTCGGTTGACCTGGCCTCGCTAAAAAAGCAAGCCGCCGGGATTTACAAAGTAGTGATCACCGCAAAAGATACAAAAGGCGATACCACCTCGCTGACGCAATTTGTGGATGTTATTTCAACCACCGGCCTTACGCAAAAAATGGATGACTGGATCAGTCCTATAAAAACCCGCGTAAAACCAGGCGAAAATGCTGATTTTATGCTGGACTTTGACCAACCCGCGCAGGTTTTGGTTGAACAATACGATGGCGCCAAATTGATAACTTCAAAATGGTTCACGGTAACGGGCAAAACCCATTTTGAAATGAAAATCCCGGCCACTGCGACGCCCAAAAATAGTTTTAGCATGCAGTTTTTGGCCGTGATGGATAACCGCCTGTATCATTCGTACCAGCGCATCACCATTGATGACACGGTTAAAAAACTAAATATCAAATTTTTAACTTTCAGGGATAAACTGCAGCCCGGCGAAAAAGAAACCTGGAAATTGCAGATCAAATCAAATAGCGGCGAACAGGCTTCAGCGGAATTGCTGGCCGACCTGTACGATGCCTCATTGAATGACATCGCCCCGGAACAATACTGGAATACGCAGTTCGGCTACACCCCGGTCCAGCCCGACTATTTTGCCTGGACGAACGACGAATTTGTTAAATCGGATGAAACAGGTGCGTTTGAAGAAAATTATACGGATTATGACCTGACTGAACGTGAATACGAAGAACTGAATTTATTTGGATACGATTATTACGGGGATGAGAACAACAATTATGAGGAATATTTGCGGGAAGTTGACGACCGGAAGAAAACGGCGAAGAGCGATGCGGACCTGTTAAAACGGTACACCAAAAATGCGGCACTGGTGAAAAATGGCTTTGATGTGAGCGGTAAGGTAATCAGGGATACCGGCGCGGAAGGGCTGGCAGGGGTTAAGATAAGCATTAAAGGGACAACTATCTTCACTCATTCCAACTCCGCCGGCTATTTCAAGATAAAAGTACCGGCCGGGGGGACATTAGTGTTTAGTCGCAAATATTACGTCACAAGGCAAATAAAAGGGAAAGCCGGAAATGCGCAATTGATTGCTTTATATAAATCATACGCCATGTTAAGTAGAGCCGGGCACAAGTCAGCAAAAATGGCTTATGCCACGATTGACGAGCCGGTTGGAAGTGCTGACACCAAAGTTACAGAGGAAGATAATAACGAGGTGGCCCAGGTGCGGTTTCCACCGCCGGTGGTTAAGGCGGATATGGAGGTAAGGGAAAAAGCACCGCTCTTGGCACTCATGCGCGTAAATGGCAAAGACTATTTAAACGGTGCTATGGCAAAAAAAATAGATTCACGCCTCATCATCCCCCGCACCAATTTCGCCGAAACCGCCTTCTTCTACCCCCAGCTTCACACCGACGAAAAAGGCGAAATACTGATCGATTTCACCATCCCCGAATCCCTCACCCGCTGGAAATTCAGGGCATTCGCGCATACACGGGAATTAGAAACAGGATATACAGAAGCCGAGGTAGTAACCCAAAAACAACTCAGCATCAGCGCCAATACACCGCGCTTTTTGCGCGAGGGGGATACCATCACCATTTCGGCAAGGCTGGCTAATTTAACCGCCGGCAAGTTAAAAGGCAAGGTACAACTGCAGCTTTTCAATGCGCTGAACATGCAGCCCGTTAACTTGTTTGTGAATAAGGCAGATGCAGAACAAGCCTTTGAGGTGGATGGCAGTACCAATAAAGCCGTTTCTTTTAGGCTGGCCATCCCGTCCGGGCTGGATGCGCTGGATTACAAGCTAACCGCCGATGCAGGCGAATTTACCGACGGCGAGGAAAATACGCTGCCGGTATTGCCCAATCGTACGCTGGTAACCGAGTCGATGCCGATGATGGTGCGCGCGGGGCAAACAAAGGATTTTACTTTCGACAGGTTTGTCAACCAAAACAGTCCGACCTTAAAAAATAAAACGCTTACGCTGGAGTATACTTCCAACCCGGCCTGGTATGCCGTGCAGGCGCTGCCTTATATGATGGAGTTCCCTTATGAGTGTTCGGAACAGGTTTTCACCCGTTATTTTGCCAACAGTTTGGCGACAGATATCGTCAATAAAAACCCGGTGATCAAAAAAGTGTTTGACCAATGGAAAAACACCAACAGCGCGGAGCTTTTATCCAACCTGGAAAAAAACCAGGAATTGAAATCGACACTTATTGAAGAAACGCCATGGCTGCGCGATGCTACGAGTGAATCGGAACAGAAAAAACGAATCGCCCTGCTTTTCGACCTGAACAAAATGAGCGATGAGCTAAAATCGGCTTTGGACAAGCTCCAAAAACGGCAGCTGCCCGATGGCGCCTTTGCCTGGTTCGGCGGCGATTATCCCGACCGCTACATTACCCAGCACATTGTAGAGGGTATTGGCGAGCTGTTCCATATCGGCATCGGCAAGGATGATGCACAGCTGGGCACAATGGCGGACAATGCCCTGCGGTACCTGGACAACCGAATCCTAATCGATGAAAAGGCCCGTAAAAAACAAAAACAACCGGAACTGGATTATGGCGATTTGGAGATTTACGCCTGGTATACCCGGAGCTTCTTTTTGGATAAGCCGATGGGTAAAGAGCTAAAATCGGCGCAAGCCAATTATTTGACATGGGCGCAGGACGAATGGAAGTTTCGCAATGTTTATGAAGAGGCCATGATCGCATTAACCATGCAGCGTTGCGGCAAAAGCGATGTGACCGCGCAAATTGAAAAATCCCTGCTGGAAACGGCGCGGTCTTCCGACGAGCTGGGTATGTACTGGGCCAAAAACCAACTGGGTTATTATTGGTACGAGTCGCCGATTGAAACGCAGAGCCTGTTGATCGACTTGTTTACAGAAGCCGGCAACAATGCAAAAGCGGTGGACGAGATGAAAATATGGCTGCTGCGCAACAAACAAACCAATAACTGGCAAACCACCAAAGCCACAGCCGCCGCCTGCTATGCCTTGCTGCTAAAAGGCAGCAATTTGCTGGCTGATACCGGCATAACGTCGATAAAATTGAATGGCAAGCCGCTAAACGAATTAAAACCGGACATCAAAGCCGATGCCGGCGCCGGCTACCTCAAAACCAGCTGGGTAGACGAACAGGTAAAACCGGCATTGGGAAAAGTGGAGATCAAAAACAACGGGACCATCGTAAGCTGGGGCGCGCTGCACTGGCAATATTTGGAAAACTTGGATAAGATCACCTCGTCAAATACCAATATCCATCTGCAGCGTAAATATTTTATCCAGACGCAAACTGATGCCGGCCCGGTACTAACCGCAGTGGATGCCAGCCACCAGCCCAAAACCGGCGACCTGCTGAAAGTGGTGGTCTACCTCACCGCCGACCGTGATTTTGAATACGTACAGCTAAAAGACATGCGCCCCGCCGGCACCGAACCGGTGGATGCACTATCCACCTACAAATACCAGGATGGCTTGTATTATTACCAGGTAACCAAAGACGTAGCCACCAACTTTTTCATCAGCGAACTGTACAAAGGCAGCTATGTGTTTGAGTACCGCCTGCGCGTGGCCCAGCCGGGTAATTTTTCAACGGGTATTACCAGTATACAGTGTATGTACGCGCCGGAGTTTAATGCACATTCGGAAGGGGGAAGGATGGTGGTGAGGCCGTGAGGGTGCAGCACGCAATAAGCATGTGCCTGAAGGATAAAGATATAGTATCCCGGCAATAAATATAGCGCCCTTTCAGGGCTTTAAAATTAAATTTATCTTTATCCTTATCATAGGGCTTTGCCCTATGCGGATTTAACCCGCCCTTTCAGGGCTAAAAAATGTAAAATTAGAGCCCTAAAAGGGCGTTGAGATGCTAACGACGGGCGAAGCCCATCGAAATCAAAACAGATAATAGCCATGGGACAATCACTCGTAAAAAACTACCTGCACATCGTGTTTAGCACTAAATACAGGCAGCCGCTCATCCATGCACCTTACGAAGACCAACTGCACGCTTACCTCGGCGGCATTTGCAAAAATCTGGAATGTCAACCTATAAAAATCGGCGGCTATACAGATCATGTACATATCCTTTGCATGCTTTCCAAAAAGATAGCGCTGATGAAATTGATCGAAGAAGTTAAGTCACATTCATCAAAATGGATAAAAACGCTCGACCCGTCACTGAAAAATTTTTACTGGCAGGATGGCTACGGCGCATTTTCTGTAGCGCCATCTGGGGTTGCCAGGGTAAGCAATTATATCGCTAATCAGCACGCACACCATAACAAAAGGACTTTCCAGGACGAATTCCGGGAAATCCTGGAAAAATATGCCATTGAATATGACGAACGCTATGTTTGGGATTGATTAAAAACAAAACCCAATAAATCTATTGTTCCCCGCCCGGACAAGCGTGTCGATGGTCCGCAATGCCAACGCAATACCGCTTACCGCTCGTTTAGGGGTAGCCCCTGCGGGGGCAATACGGTTTTTTGGTTGTTTTGCTACAAATAGTCGGCCCCTACGGGGCAAAATCAGGCATTTTACCCCACCGTACCACTACGGAAATTACTGCGTAAAACTACGTAAGTTTTTATGCGCCAAAATGAAGATCTGTTTTAATTATTTGAAAATCAGCTGTTTGCTGTAATTATATTCATCACGGTTGTAAGCGCCGCCTGCCGGGTGCTTGAAAAAACGAAAATTACCCTTAGTTTTAGCGTACTATTTTTAAACCCTACACACCCAAAACAATGGAAACAGAAAAAAAATCAATTATCACCGGCAAAGAAGGTGGCCCGATTGACCCGCAGGTTGCCGCCGGCTGGACAAAAAACTACCGTGAAAAAAATCCCGGTGAAACCATTTCGCATCTTTTTGGCAGGGAGATACTGGAAAGTATATTGGCGCAGGACGGCTGCGTTGCCCTTCGGTTTTATCATGCCCATGATCACGATGGTAAAACGCATTTGGTGATCTCGGGCGTAAACCACGATGGGAGCGACCAGGTACATCACGGTGGCTCAGCGAAGCCCATACTTTATAAGACCGGCGATCAGTCGTCACCATGCCCCGGCTCTCCCGGGTGCCCTAAAGGCTTGTTGAGCGACGGTACTTTGTAAGACGTAACTAACAAGATTATATATACCAAAACCGTAGTTTTAACATCAGTATTTTTAAACCCCACACACACTAAAATGGAAACAGACAAAAGACCAGTTATTACCGGCAGGGAAGGCGGCCCAATTAAATTGGACGAGGCCGCCAGCTGGACAAAAAACTACCGTGAAAAACACCCCGGTGAAACCATTTCCCAGTTTTTTGGGAAAGAGATTTTAGAGCGCATCCTGTCGCAGGAGGGCTGCCTTGGCATCCGCTTTTATTATGCCTTAGATCATGCCGGCAAAAAACATTTGGTTATTACCGGCGTAGTAAGCGATGGAAATGACCAGATACAAGAGGACCATTATGACAACGCCGCTGCGGCAGGTCCTGCCACTGAGGCACCGATGCTTAAACTTTATGAAATTGGCGACCAGTCATCACCCTGCCCCGGTTCTCCTGGCTGTCCGCACAATAAGCTGAGCGTGGGTAAATTGACAAAGGATTAAAGGGGGGCAAAGTCATGGCTATTGAGAGCGGTATTAATGTTTTATCCACGATATCAGGTTTTTTGCCGGTTTTAGCCGCGCTTATCAATTACAAAAACCTGGATAAAGCACTAAAAATCGCTGTGGTTTATTGCCTGGTTTCCGTCATCTCCGATATTGCATTGCAGATGATGGTGAGGGCAGGTTTACCCAATAATTATCCCGTCATCCATATTTACATAGCGGTGAGCATTTTGTTGCTGGGCGCTATGTATTTTGATGCATTTTTTAGTCCGCTGCTTAAAAAAACAGTTTTGGTCACATCGTCAGTTGTGCTTGCTTTTGCCATCGCCAACATGATCTTTATGGAAGGTATCAATGACTACCCCTCGCTGTCAAATACCGTGTTAAGCATTTTGATCACCTGTTTTTCGCTGCTGTATTTCCATCAGCTGCTTACACGGCAGGAGTTTGTGCACATCGAAAAACAGGCGTTGTTTTGGATCAACGCCGGCATGCTGTTCTATTTTGCCATCAACATCTTTGTGTTCATGCTTTTTAAGCGTATCTTGTCTGAACACAAAGTGAGTTTATACCTCATCAATAACTTAACAAACATAGTCGCTAATATTTTATTTACCGTCGGACTGCTGTGCAAGCCCCAGAACCAGAAAGCAACCTCGTACCGGTACTAATTACCGGTACGCTGGTAATTGTGATACTGATTGTTTTTTTATTCTTTTTCGTGATCATCTATCAACGCAAAATGATAAAGAACCAGGTAGAGTTACGGAAATTGCAGGACGAAAAACAATCCGAATTGTTAAAGGCGGTGTTTGAAACACAGGAGAGCGAACGCAAGCGATTGGCGGAAGACTTGCACGACAGCGTTGGGCAGGTGCTATCGGCCATAAAACTTAATTTGCACCGGCTTGATAAAAGCTGTGTAACCGATACGGCCCAACCCGTACTGGCTGATACCCGCCGCCTGGCCGACGAATGTATTGGCGAAATACGCAACATTATATCCAACGTATTGCCCCCGGTGCTTACCGACTACGGTTTGCTGGAAGCCCTGGAGGGCTTGTGCGTTAAAGTGGAGGAAAACACAGGCGTCAAGGTCGAACTTAAAAAAAATTTAACCGAAATAAGGTTCAGGCCGCAAATTGAACTGGCTTTTTACCGCATTGCGCAGGAGCTGTTCAGCAATGCCATAAAGCACTCGGCGGCTACAACCGTACATTTAACGTTAACCAGCGAACCTGGCTGGCTGATCATGGAATTTAAGGACAATGGAAAAGGCTTTAATATTGACCAGGTGACGCACGGCTTCGGCCTTAAAAACCTGCAAAGCCGGGTAAAATTAATAAATGGCGAAATTAATATTTATACCAAACCCCAAAGCGGCTCCATTACCATCATCAGGGTTAAGACAACTTAAAGCAATTTTGTTAAATTTGGTTTTTCAGCGATAAGATTGGAAACGGTCGCTGATAAACATCTTACGCCATGGAAAAAATCAGATTAGGAATTGCCGATGATCATAAGATCTTCAGGAACGGTTTGAAAGCTACGCTGGAAGACAATCCAGATTTTGACCTGATAGTTGAAGCCTCGAACGGAAAACAGCTGATTGCCCAGCTGGCCACTAATGTGCCGGATGTGATCCTGATGGACATAAAGATGCCCGAGATGGATGGCATACAAACCACCGCCCAGGTAAAGCAACGCTATCCTGGCGTTAAGGTACTCGCCCTGTCCATGTTTAACGAGGACAAGTACATCGTGGATATGATGAAGGCCGGCGCATCAGGATACCTGCTTAAAAACGCCGAACCGGAAGAGATCATCGAAGCCATATCCACCGTTTACCATAAGGACTACTATTTTAACGAGCACCTTTCGGTAACCCTGATAAAACAGCTGGCAGGCAACTCCCCTGCCGGCAATGCCGCCATGTCGCTGGCTGATTTTAATGAACGCGAAATTGAGGTATTACGCCTGGTTTGCCAGGAATGTTCAAACCAGGAAATAGCTGACAAAATATTCCTCAGTGTGCGCACCGTTGAAGGCTACCGTGCCCGCCTTTTCGAAAAAACAAGATCAAAAAACCTGGTTGGCCTGGTGATTTTTGCGGTTAAGACGGGGATTATCAGTGTTTGAGAAGAGGTGAAAGGTGAAAGGCAAAAGGTTAAAGGTTTTTTGGAAAAGTCTTCTGCCTTTCACCCTTTACCTTTCGCCTTTCACCTCTCTTCACACTTCCAAAGAAACCTTCTCCCCAATCTGCTGCCGCCACATGGCATAATAAAGGCCTTTTTGCGACAATAGGTCGAAATGCTGACCTGATTCGACAATATGGCCTTTCTCCAATACAAATATTTTATCGGCATGCATGATGGTTGATAAGCGGTGCGCGATGAGGATGGTAATATGATTTTCAAATTCAGATACGTTGCGGATAGTATCGGTGATCTCTTCTTCGGTGATTGAATCCAATGACGACGTAGCCTCATCAAATACCAAAATATCCGGCCGGCGCAGTAAGGCGCGGGCAATGGATAAACGCTGTTTTTCGCCGCCTGAAACTTTTACACCACCTTCACCGATCACGGTGCTGAGGCCTTTGTCGGCACGGGCCAGCAGCGTTTGGCAGGCGGCGCGCTGTAAAACATCCATACATTCGTCATCCGTAGCGCCAGGGCGTACAAACTGCAGGTTTTCGCGGATAGTACCTGAGAACAATTGGGTATCCTGCGTTACGAAACCAATCTTTTCGCGCAGTTGGTCAAGGTCGATCTCCTTACTTAAAATATTATTGTACAAGATATCGCCTTCCAGCGGTTGGTAAAGCCCAACCAAAAGTTTTACCAGGGTTGTTTTACCCGATCCTGACGGCCCTACAAAAGCAATAGTTTCACCGCTGCGTGTTTCAAAATCAATATGATTAAGCGCGTTTCGGTTGGCCGTCAAATGCTTAAAGCTGACATTATCGAATGCAAGTGTTTTTACTTTTTCAAGCAGCACCGGTTTTTCAGGTTTGGGGTCGATGGGTGTATTGATGATCCCTTCAAAATTCGACAATGAAACCTCTGCCTCCCGAAAAGTTACCATTACGTTGCCAAGTTCCTGCAAGGGGTTAAACAGGAAGAAAGAATAAAATAACAGGCTGAGATATTGGCCGGGAGTTATTGTTGCCCCAAAAATCAACAACAACAAAACAACAACCATACTACTGCGCACAAAGTTTACGGTGGTTCCCTGCACAAAACTCATGCTGCGCACATATTTCACTTTTTTAAGCTCGAGGCCAAGGATTTTATACGTAGTATTATTAAGACGTTCGATCTCCTGTTTAACCAGGCCAAGGCTCTTTACCAACTCGATGTTTCTTAGCGACTCGGTAGTCGAACCCGCAAGCGCGTTGGTTTCTTTAAGGATCGTACGTTGAATTTTCTTTATCCGACGGCTCAGGGCCATGCTCACAAATGCAATAACAGGGATAGCTGCAACATACACGAGCGTAACCTTATAGCTTATCCAAAGTGAATAAACGATAACGAAGCTCATCCCGATAAGGCTCACAAACAACACACCGATGAAAGCAGTAATAAACGCTTCACAATCCTGGCGAAGCTTTTGCAGGATGCTGAGTGTTTCGCCGCTGCGCTGGTCTTCAAAAACTTGATAAGGTAATTCAAGGGAGTGTCTTAAACCATCCGCATACATTTCGGCGCCGGTTTTTTGGGTGATGATATTGGTAAAATAATCCTGAAAGTTTTTAGCGATGCGCGACACCATTGCTACGCCAATTGCCAGTCCCACTAATTTTAATGCCCGGAAAAGGTAGTCATTATATAGAAGATAACCCCGCTGGCCGATAACACCGTCGAATATTCGCCCGGAGATATAAGGATCGAGCAGCGAAAAACCAATATTTAAGGCCGCCATCAATAACGCCAGAATTACAACAGTGCGGTGCTTTTTAAGATATGATAGAAGGATTTTCATGCCGGATTCAATAGTTTTTTAACAAAAATAAACAAAGTGACGGCCTAAGCACCTCAAGCTCTTTAATTTGACATTTGGCGTATTTTTAAACTTTAAGCAGCTTTCTATCAGACAAGGAAAATTTAACCGCTGAGGGCGCAAAGGGTTTCGCTAAGGCCGCAAAGCCTAAATACAGCAAGTTGTCATTATTGCATTTCGCCAAAAAAACACCAACACCAAATAATGTATCAAAGCGACAGGCTTGGTGCCCTTTGTGAAACCTTTGTGCACTTTGCGGTAAAAAATCCGTCTCCAAATATCCCTTAAAAAAAGAAAAAGCCACTTCTATCCGAAATGGCTTTTTTCAAAATGAATATTTTAGTCCGACGCTATACGGTCATAATATCTTTTTCCTTGGCCAGCGAAAGCACGTCTACCTTCGCAATATAGGTGTCGGTTATTTTTTGCACTTCTGCCTCGCCGGTTTTCATCTCATCTTCCGATACACCGTCGGCTTTCAGTTTCCTGATCTTCTCATTAGCATCCTTGCGGATGTTTCGGATGGCTATCTTACCGTTCTCGGCTTCAGCTTTCGCTTTCTTAACTAAATCGCGGCGGCGCTCTTCGGTAAGCGGCGGTACGTTGATGCGGATGATCACCCCATCGTTTTGCGGATTAACGCCCAGGTTGGCTTCCATAATGGCTTTTTCAATCGGCCCGAGCAACGATTTCTCCCAGGGCTGTACCACGATGGTACGCGCATCAGGCGTGTTTATGCTGCCAACCTGGTTCAAAGGGGTCGGGCTGCCATAATAATCAACGGTAATATCATCCAGCATGGAAGGGCTTGCCTTGCCGGCGCGTATCTTTAGCAGCTCGCCGTCGCAATGATCAATAGCCTTGTCCATATGCGCCTTTGCATCAGCAACTTGTTTCTTAATGAGTTCGCTCATCTGTTTAAAAATTTCGACAAAAATAATAAAAAGATGGATATAGTGATGAGAGATTGGTGATTAGAGATTAGTTAGAAAACTGGTTGCGCATGGTGTTGGCGAAAGACAAATTTTAACCCCCAGACTTTTGCCTCAACTAATCTCCAGTCTCTACCCTCTAACAACTACTTTACCAGCGTCCCGATATGTTCGCCGTCGGCAATCTTTGCAAAATTGCCCGGTTTGTTCATATCAAAAACGATGATCGGCAGCTTGTTTTCCTGGCAGAGCGTAATGGCGGTCATGTCCATTACGTTCAGGCCTTTATCATACACTTCCTGGAAAGTTATCTCATCATACCGGGTTGCGGTGGGGTCTTTTTCCGGATCGGCGGTGTAGATGCCATCCACACGGGTGCCTTTTAATACCACATCGGCTTTTATTTCGATGGCGCGCAGGGATGCCGCCGTATCAGTTGTAAAATAAGGATTGCCGGTGCCGGCGCCAAAAATCACAATCTTTTTTTCTTCCAAATGATGCATCGCGCGGCGGCGGATATAAGGCTCGCAGATCTGTTCCATCTTAATGGCCGATTGCAGGCGGGTTTCAACCCCGATGCTTTCCAGCGCATTTTGCAGGGCCATGCAGTTGATCACGGTAGCCAGCATGCCCATATAGTCAGCCTGGGCGCGGTCCATGCCCGATTTTTCGGCACTCAGCCCGCGGAAGATGTTTCCGCCGCCCACAACTACCGCAATTTCAACCCCTTTATCATAAACACTTTTAATATCCTGGGCGTATTGAATTACCTGTTTATTATCAATTCCGTACTGCTTGTCGCCCATCAGCGACTCCCCGCTCAGCTTTAGTAATATCCTTTTATATGCCATGAAGTTTGTTTGCCAAAAGTATCAATTTTAAATTAGTGTTAAATAACCGGCACCAATTTTATTCTAACAATGTTTTTAATTCCGGATCGGCCTTAGCCGCATCTCGTAAATATTTAATAGAACCAGAGTATAATAAGCTTTTGTCGGTACCCGCCTTAAGAAGCAATTTAATGCAGGTCAACTGGTTACGAAGATTGTTCGTTTCTCCCGACTCCAGAACGTGTATGGCCCATCCGCATGGCGTACTGTGGAAAGAAGTGTCCAACTGGTTGATATTAGCGCCTTTTTCAATTAGCTTTTCAACCAGTTTATCCCGACCGCAATACGCTGCCCAATGCAGTGCTGTACCTCCGTCACTTGAAGGTGCATAAAAAATATTCGCCCCTTTTTCAATATAAAACAAGCCGAGCTGCTCTGCATGTAAGCTGGCGGCAGCTATCAAAGGGGTGTTATTGTCACCCTGTGCCATGAAACCGTCAATATTGGCGCCATACTCCAGCAAAATTTTTGCTATTTCGATGGCCTGGATGTCAGATATTTTATTGGCAAAAACAGCGTCACAAATCCTATGCAACGGGTGCCCTTTGGCGGGGTTTATTTTCCCGTTTATATTCAACGCAACACCTTGGTTGGCCAATTCAGGATTTGCCGTTAAGGCTGCCTTCAGCCCTTCGGGGTTGTTGTTCACGATAAGATCAAACAGATCAGCTTTCATCGCAGTGTACTTTAATTCATTCGTTTCCCGGCCAGGAAAGTACCCTTCAATTTAAAATTATCGTCGAAAGCAGTAAAATCTGCATCGAAACCTGCTGTTATCCTGCCTTTTTTAAATTTAGCCAGCTGTGCCGGGTACAAGGTGGCCATATTGACCGATTCAGCCAAACCAAGCCCGAAATGGTTTACCCCATTTTCCACGCATTTCAGCATGGTGAGGCATGAGCCTGATAAAGTGCCGTCAGGCAGTACATAGCGGTCGCCGGTGAATTTATGTTGATATGGCCCGTGATCGGTTTCGGTAACCGAATCAGTGATAAAAAACAGTTTGTCGCCCAGTTCGCGCTTAGCCAGGCGGGCCATCACAAAATCGACGTGGATACCGTCGGGTACAATACTCGTATAAGGCCGCTCCTCAAATATGGCAGGGATATACCCCGGGTCGCGGTGATGCATTTGCGGCATGGCGTTATAAATATGCGTTACCGCAGGTATCGGGTTATTTAAAAACCCTTTCCCTTGCTTGTAGGTGGCGTTGCTGTGTCCCGAAGAAAGGATAACGCCATGATCATCCAGGTAGTCGATCACCTCCTGGTCCTGCAGTTCAGGCGCTATGGTCATCATCGTAATAACCCCATCCGCCATGGCCAGCCATTTCTCCACCAGCGGAAGTGTTGCCTTTTTTATAAAATCAGCATTATGCGCCCCGCGGCGGATTGGATTCAGGAAAGGCCCCTCCAGGTGAAGGCCCAAAAAGTTACCCCTTGCTTTTTCGCGGTAATTCCTGCACACCCTAATGGTTTCTTCAATGACCTCATCTGTATTTGTCGAAATGGTGGGGAAAAAGCCCGTGGTTCCCTGCTCCAGCAGGTCATCCTCCATTTGCAGCAAGGTGGCCTCATCGGTATCGATACTCAGGAGCCGGCTGCCACTGCCATAAAGCTGCAGGTCGATAAATCCCGGCGCAAGGAAGGCGCCTTCCAGGTCGGTTTTCTCTGCGTTTTCAGGAATGGAATGTTCGTTAATGATATCAGTGATCTGGCTGCCGCTTATCAAAACGGCTTTGCCACGGGTGATGTTGCCATCACTGACGATTTGGAGGTTGTGGAGGGCGGTTATCATGGTTTGTGTTTTCAACATAGCGATGGGTTCCTTGGGTGTTCGAAACATTAAAATAATTGCAGCTACCCTCTTTCCGCCGAAGGCGAAGAGAGGGTCGAGCAGCGCAGCGCACTCGGGGTGAGTCAACCTGGCGGACATTAGCGCTAATGCATTGACGCTAATGTCGCTCGGCGTGTACTCACCCTGCCATCGCTGCGCTCGGCATCCCTCTCTTCCGCAGGCGGCAAAGAGGGATGAGGAACGTTTCAAACATTCAAGGTCTAAAACTCATCGCCAAAGCGATTTCAAATATCAAAAAAAATCCCCCTCGTGAAAGCGAGGGGGATAAACTATTTAAGCTCCTAAAGCAACCCGCTTAAAAGCGGTTACTGTGAGTCCTTTTTCAACCCCGTTTAAAAACTGGGCAACGCTTTTCGATGGGTCCTTCACAAACTCCTGGTTCAGCAGGGTGCTGTCCTTGTAAAATTTGTTCAATCTGCCAACAGCTATCTTTTCAACCATTGCTTCCGGTTTACCTTCCGCACGGGTTTGCTCTTTGGCAATTTCCAGCTCGCGGGTAATGGTAGTGGCGTCAACGCCGTCCTTATCAATAGCAACAGGGCTCATGGCAGCAATTTGCATGGCAACGTCTTTACCTGTTTCATCAGCTCCGTCGAAATTGGCGCTCAAAGCAACCAATACACCCAGGCGGAAATTACCGTGAATATAAGCGATCACTTTTTCGCCCTCAACCGAAGTATATTTAGATACGCCGATCTTCTCGCCGATTTTTCCTGTTTTGTCGATGATCAAATCACCAATTTTTGCGCGGCTGCTTTCTACGTCAACCGAAAGCTCATTTAACGCTTCCAGGTCCGCAGGGTTTTGCTCAACCGCTTCGTTGGCGATCTGGTTTGCGAACGCGATAAATTCAGCATTTTTCGCCACGAAATCAGTTTCGCAGTTCAGCTCGATAATTACACCGCGTTTGCCGTCAGCGCTGGTACGCGCAATAACAACACCCTCGTTGCTTTCGCGGTCCTGGCGGCTGGCAGCTACCTTAGCGCCTTTTTTCCTTAAATAATCAATTGCAGCTTCAAAATCACCGTTAGTTTCGGTCAAAGCTTTTTTGCAGTCCATCATGCCCGCGCCGGTTTGCTGGCGCAGCTTGTTTACGTCGGATGCTGTTATTGTTAATGTAGACATTTTCTTAGTATTATTTTAAGTGGCAGTTGCAGTAGCAGTAGCAGTCAAAAAAAAGCTACAACATGTACAACTACCACCGTATGTTTTTAGTTAAGCGGAACCTTACCTGGCATCGGCAACAAAACTGCCACTGCCGCTAAAACCTGCTACTATTCTTCAGTGCTCGCTTCCGCTTCAGCAGCAGGCTTCTCAACAACCGCAGCTTCCGCTTCAACAGCCGATTTGCGTGCGCGTTTGCCGCCTTCGTGTGCAGGGCGATCAGCAGCCGGTATCGATGGCGCCGCTGCTTCCGGTGCGTCAGCTTTCGCTTTTGCAGCTATTGCTTCTTTTTCAGCTTCGTCTTCCTTCTCGCGTTTGCGTTCTTCCAAACCTTCGATGATCGCCTGTACAATTACGCCGGTGATCAACGCGATCGACTTGGTTGCATCGTCATTCGCCGGGATTGGGAAATCGATGTTTGAAGGATCGGAGTTGGTATCCACCATCGCAAAGGTCGGGATGTTCAGCTTTAAGGCTTCCGAAACCGCAATATGCTCTTTCTTTACGTCGATCAGGAACAATGCTGCCGGTAACCGGTTAAGGTCCGAAATACCACCCAGTAAAGTTTCCAGTTTAATACGCTCGCGCTGTATCATCAGCCTTTCTTTTTTCGAAAGGTTAGCATAAGTACCGTCCTTGGTCAATTTATCGATGTTCGACATCTTTTTGATCGACTTCCGCACAGTTGCGAAGTTGGTTAACATACCACCCAGCCACCTTTCGGTAATGAAGGGCATGTTTACGCCTTTTGCACATTCGGCAACAATGTCTTTCGCTTGTTTCTTTGTAGCTACGAATAAAACCTTGCGGCCTGATTTTACGATTTGCTTGATAGCAGCCGAGGCCTCTTCAAGTTTGGTTAATGTTTTATTTAAATCGATAATGTGGATACCGTTGCGCTCCATAAAAATGTACTGCGACATTTTTGGGTCCCATTTGCGGGTAAGGTGACCAAAGTGTACACCTGCATCCAGTAAGTCCTGATATGTTGTTTTTGCCATTGTGTTGTCCTCCTTTGATTAACGTTTGCTGAATTGGAATCTCTTGCGTGCTTTCTTGCGTCCTGGTTTTTTACGCTCAACCATACGGTCGTCACGTGTCATGATACCTTTTGCGCGCAGAGCTGGTTTCTTTTCAGCGTCGAGTTCAACAATAGCTTTCGCAATAGCTAACCGAACGGCTTCTGCCTGTCCTTTTACACCACCGCCTGCTACATTTACTTTTACATCAAATTTACCCTCTGAGCCCGAAACTACGGTGCTTTGGGTAACAATGTATTGTAATGGCAACGTGGGGAAATACTCCTTGTAATCTTTACCGTTTACGGTAATTGCGCCGCTGCCATCTGTTAAGTAGATGCGTGCCACGGCTGTTTTTCTTCTGCCCGAAGTGTTTGTTGTTGGCATTTCTTTTTCTTCTTAAAAGTTAATTAAATGGTTGTTGGGTTTTGTGCTGCATGCGGATGCTCGGCGCCTGCATACACATGCAGGTTACCAAATAATGCCCGGCCCAAACGATTTTTAGGTAACATACCACGCACGGCTTTTTCAATTACGCGTGTAGGATGTTTTGCCATTAACTCCTTAGGAGAAATGAAACGCTGACCACCCGGATACCCGGTGTACGAAACATACTGCTTGTCGCTGAATTTGTTTCCGGTCAGTTTTACCTTGTCTGCATTGATAACTATTACATTATCACCGCAGTCTACGTTTGGGGTGAAATCAGGCTTGGTTTTTCCACGAATGATCATGGCGATCTTCGTAGACAAGCGCCCCAAAATCTCGCCTTGTGCGTCAACAACAACCCATTGTTTGTTAACGGTTTTTTTATTGGCCGAGACAGTTTTGTAACTTAACGTATTCACTTGCTTAAAATTAAATTAATTAAACGTTTATATACCCCGTATTTTCGGGACTGCAAAGATACGGGTTTTTGTTTAATTGTCAAATGGTTTTTAGGATTAGTTGATTGGGTTGATTAAGTGAGTGGTTGGGGAGGATGGTTTTTGTTGGAATGTTGAAAGGTTAGGTTGCAGGGCGATGAATTTTTGTAGAGATCGCAACATTTTGCGTCTCCCGCCGACCAGCCGGAACGTCATTGCGAGGAACGAAGCAACCTCTACATCGGACATTTAACGAAACGCTATGTACAGATGAACGGCGTGCGGCTGATAGGTAACCCGCAGATAACAGGTCCGGTGATTAGCATGTGTAGAGGTTGCTTCGTTCCTCGCAATGACGTGTGGGTTAATTGGTTGCTTGTTGCGCCGCCGGAATGTTGTCAGGTTGACTGCACAAATAAAATTTGAAAAAAAATTATAAATTTATACGGTTTATTAACCAATGCGCCTACCTTTTAAGCTGCCCCTGCCGTACCGTTACCGCGTGCTGGCATTGCTGTGTGCGCTCACCACGCTCACCTATATGGACCGCATCTGCATTTCCATTGTAGGCGTACGCATCAAGGCTGGCCTGCACCTTAGCAACGAACAGTTTGGCTGGGTACTGGCGGCCTTTGCGCTGGCTTATGCCATCTTCGAGATCCCTTCGGGCATGCTGGGCGACCGTATCGGCCCTAAAAAAGTATTTATACGCATTGTCATCGCATGGTCGGTGTTTACGGCGCTTACCGGCTTGGCAACCGGGCTGCTCAGCCTGCTCATCATCCGCTTTTTGTTTGGCGCCGGCGAATCGGGCACTTATCCCAACAGCATTTTAACGGTATCGCGGTGGTTCCCGGTGAGCGAAACAGGCAGGGCCCTGTCGTGGGTGGGCATTGGCTCGCAAATAGGCGCCGTGCTGGCGCCGCTCATCGTTGTCCCTATAGCCATGGCTTACGGGTGGCGGGCGCCTTTTTTTATCGTCGGCGCAATCGGCCTGGTATGGGTGGCTGTTTGCTATGCCTGGTTCCGCGATTTCCCTGCCCAGGTAAAAGCCATGCCCGATGCCGAAAAGGCGCTCATCAAATCGCAATGCCGGCATAACGAAGGGCAGCGCCTGGTGCCCTGGAAGCTCATCATACGCAACAGCACCCTGTGGCCGCTTTTGCTGATGTATTTTTGCTGCCAGTGGGCCAATTATTTTTTTATTGCCTGGATGCCCGTTTACCTGCAGGAGGGCCGCGGCTTTACCGAAAACGGCATGAAACAGGTCACCTCGCTGCTTTTTGTGGTGGGCATAGGCGGTTTCCTGGCCGGCGGCGCGGCCGGCGACTGGCTGCTAAAACGTAAAGGGCTTAAACTGGGCCGCCGCCTTACCGGTATGGCGGGCCTGGGCTGTTGCGGCATATTGTTGTTTGCCGCCGCATTCTCGACCAATAATACACTCGCGGCCTGCTGCCTCATCGGGGCCAATTTCGCTTTTTCATTCGGGGTGATGGTCTCCTACGCCGTATGTGCCGATATTGGCCGCAATAACGCCGGCACCGTAACCGGCGCCATGAACTTTTTCGGGCAGATGGGCGCCTTCTTCCTCGCCCTCATCTTCGGGCAAATCGTACAGGCAACCCACCGTTTTGATTACCCGGTTTACGTGGTAGCCGCGGTATTGCTATTAGGCTGCCTGCTCTGGCTGGCTATCGATGCGGAGAAGCAGTTGCCGGGGATGGGGGAAGGGATTAAAATTTTGTAGAGACGCAACATTTTGCGTCTCCCGCTAACCCAGCTAAGCCCGCCAGACCGTCCTTGCGAGGAACGAAGCAATCGCTACACATGCGAATCAACGGAACGGCGCGATAAATGTGACCTGTCAGCCATACCCCGTTCATCCGTGCATCACGTTTCGGTGACTGTCCTATGTAGAGGTGGCTTCGTTCCTCGCCATGACGTGTTGGTTATTGGCTGGGCTTTTACTTTATTGCCTGGTAAGGAAAAAATAAACGGTTATATTTGTTAGAGGAAAGGATTTATTATGGCAGTTAGCAGTAAAAGCGTTGCAGCAATAGAAGTTGGTACCAAAAAAATGACCGCGGGTAATGGCCGGGACATCGTTAGTTCAGAAAAATTTGTTTCGGTTACCGGCAAGGGCACAGTTAGCGCACGTCTAAAAAACTATGCTAATGATCCTTTTTTCCTGAAAAAGGCGGCTGAGGCAAAAGCCGAAATAGACAGGGTTGGGTTGCCTAAAACAAAAAAATAAAACTCCAGTTATAAAATATTGAAAAACCGGCCGGAGTAATTTCCGGCTTTTTTGTTTTCCGCAATAACGCCGGCACGGTAACCGGCGCCATGAACTTTTTCGGGCAGATGGGCGCCTTCTTTCTCGCCCTCATCTTCGGGCAAATTGTACAGGCCACACACCGTTTTGATTACCCGGTGTACGTGGTAGCCGCGGTGCTGCTATTAGGCTGCCTGCTCTGGCTGGGTATTGATGCGGAGAGGCAGTTGCCGGAGTTGCGGGATGGGGGGGATTTTGTAGAGACGCCCTGTAGTATGGGACGTCTTACGGAGAGGGTAAATGGAAAAAAATCTTGAAACACAGCGAACATTTTCTCAATTTGAAATCGCAATTTGCGATTTCAAATTATTGCAAAACGTGCGTATGCCAGACAAGCCTATTATACCCGATGAGGTCATCATGAATAAGATTTTCTATATCAGGAATCAAAAAGTGATGCTGGATAGCGATCTCGCTGAATTGTATGGCGTAGAAACCAGGCGGCTGAATGAACAGGTGGCAAGAAATATCGACCGGTTTCCCGAAGACTTCATGTTTAGGTTAACTGAAAAAGAGTTTGAAAGTTTGCTATCGCAAATTGCGACATCAAAACGGGGAGGCCGAAGAACGCTCCCCTATGTTTTTACCAAACATGGCGTATTAATGCTTTCAAGCGTATTAAACAGCAAACAAGCTATACAAGTAAACATACAGGTTATGCGGATATTCACCCGCATTCGCCAAATGTTTATTGATAATACGGAGCTGCACCTGGAGATTGAAAAGATAAAAACCAAACTCGATAATCACAGTAAAAACATGGAGGTTGTTTTCAGATACCTGGACGAGCTTCTGGAGAAAAAGGAAGAAACCAAGCCCCGTAAAAGGATCGGTTTTAAATCCGACGATCTGTAATGATTACTGTTATGTGCCGATATTGGCCGCAATAACGCCGGCACCGTAACGGGCGCCATGAACTTTTTCGGGCAGATGGGCGCCTTCTTCCTCGCCCTCATCTTCGGGCAAATTGTGCAGGCCACACACCGTTTTGATTACCCGGTGTACGTGGTAGGCGCGGTATTGCTATTAGGCTGCCTGCCGTGGCTGGCTATCGATGCGGAGAAGCAGCTACCGGAGGTGGGGGATGGGGATGGGCGGGGTAATTCAAAATGCACCTTAGGTTTGCTATTTTATTTCAATTGTATCCACCGGGTCCTTTACTTTGTTCAGTTGTATCGTGAAAGTTTTTATTAAGGCGTGCTGATACAATCCTATGACTTTCCTTTGCTTCTTAAATGAATTTAACGAATCGAGATTAAAAGCATACACATAGCATTTTACTTCGTCGGGTTGCGATAAAGGTTTTATGCCTGGTAACGAGATGGCTGAGGTTTCGTGAGGACCTAATATTGTCTGATCGAATTGTTGGTTGTACAACATGCTATCGGTAACTCCTTCGGTAGGTAAGTAAGCGATTAATACAGTATCCACTGTATTATTTTTTACTCCGATGATTTCTGATCTGTAATCCATTACACAAGAATGGAAAAGCATTAATGTGAAAAGAAAAATACCACCGAGTTTTATTTTTTTCATTTCGATACCATAAATCAACATTACATCTTACTCGATTATTGCCGGTAAAGTTAGGATTAATGATATTAACGAACTATTGTCGAGCAGTTATATGTTGGCCACCAAAACGTGGACCACAAGCGAGGACGCTTGCGGTAGCTGGGGGGACATTCTAAATAAATAAGAAACGAGCAACACATAGCTGAGTTAAAATGTACTACCTTTATTGATTAAAACCTAGGCAATGGATTATACAATCAGACAAATTATTGAAAAAGTTTCAAGCGGGCAAGTAAGAATTCCAACGTTTCAAAGAGGGTTTGTATGGGAGCCAGAAATGGTCGCTTATTTAATGGACAGTATTTATAAAGAATACCCATTTGGCACACTACTATTCTGGCGAACAAAAGTTCAATTGGTTACCGAAAAACGAATTGGTCCATTTGCTTTAATAAACGCAGAACCCGGTTTACCGTTAGATTATGTTTTAGATGGTCAACAAAGGATTACATCAATTTTTGGTGTGTTTCAAAATGAACTTATTCCGCTAACTAATGACAATCCTTTTAATATTTATTTTGATTACACACTAAGCCCAGACGCACAAGAAACTCAATTCTTCTCATTGCTGGATAGTGAGGTCGATTTGGCAAAGCATTTTCCACTTAATTGTTTGTTTGATAGTGTTAATTATAGGAATGCCACGTCGAAAATCGACCCGCAAATTGTCCCGTTAATAGATGAATTGCAAACGAAGTTTAAGGAAGCTAGAATACCAATACAAATACTAGAAACTGAAGACAGGGCTAAAGTTGCAATTGTTTTTGAAAGAATTAATCGCAAAGGTGTGGAGTTAGATACTTTTCAATTACTAAATGCTTGGACTTGGAGTGATGATTTTGAACTTCAGAAATTTTTTGAAGATTTACAGGATGAGTTGGAACCATTTGGCTTTAGAGATGCTGGTGAGGACGTTGATTTGATATTGCGGTGTACAGCTGGAATTATTTCCGGGAATGCCTCTGCCAAATCATTAATTGATTTAAACGGAAATGAAGTTAGAAATAGATTTCATGAAATCATTAATGGTCTTAAAGGCGCGGTAGATTTCTTACATTCAAATTTAAAAATTGTAAAATTATCGAATTTACCATATAATGCATTACTTATTCCGCTGGCCAAATTTTTCGCAGTACAAGGAACTAAGCAATTAGTTTATTCTGACGATCAGCGAAAGACTTTATTAAAATGGATTTGGAAGTCATGTTTTTCAAAGAGGTTTAGCGCAGGTGTGTTAAGGAATTTAAACCGAGACATAGCTGAAGCGGAAAAGCTTCGTTTGAATTTGCCAAACGAACTCGCAGATTTTAGGGCAGAAATTAGTTCTTTTTTTTACACCGACAATCAATTTAAGGTTAGTTCGGTTAATACTAAGACGTTTATTTTGCAATTAATACAGCATAATCCCAGATCTTTCATTTCCGGGAGTCCCGTAGTGCTTAGGGATGTTTTACAGGAGTACAATCGAAATGAATTTCATCATATTTTCCCAAAATCGTATCTAAAGTCATTGGGTGTTAGTGAGGAAGAAATAAATGCTATAGTTAATTTTACTTTCATGTCTAAAGCTGATAATAATAAACTCGGCGGGGCGAGTCCAAGTATTTATAGAGCTAAAATGGGGGCAAACACTACAGAAATCTTAAAGTCGACTTTATCGTCTGATATTATTTTCAATAATCACTTTAACGAGTTCAAGCAAGAGAGGATTCAAAACCTATTAGTAAACGCAAATTTATTAATCGCGTAGTAATAATTGTTTACCCCCCTCCCAACTAGCGTGAGGTTCGGGCATTATCTTTGAACTTTATTAATCTATTTTTTTGAGATTGTCGCGCGTGTGTCTTTTAATGTAAATTCATCGTTTACGTCGCTTATGAATTTCTCAATATCATTAATGGCGATGCTAACCGATGCTTGGTCCAATTTGACGATTTTACCCTCCTTTGTTTTACCATTCCTGTGCACGAGATCATGCCTAGTGCGAACATACTCAAGTGGTTTATCTAGATCAGGAAAACCAATGTCAAAGGTTTGTCTATACATAGCTTTAACCGTGACTAAATTATGATAAATTATTTCCAACATAACATTTTTTGCTGTATTGGCTATCTCGTTTTGACAATTGAATAAATCACTTAGTTCAAAAGTTCTTTTTTTAAACTCAGGATATGTTTCGACAAACCTTCTTAAAAAATCTTCGTCACCCATGGTTAATTTGATAAAATTATCCGAAAGATAAGTTTCCATACTACCCATCAAACCAATGTAAATTTGTCTTTTAAGTATGTTGTTTAATGATGCACTTCCTGCATCAATTTCGTTTAATTGTTTCAAATCAGCTATTTCTTTTTTAAAGGTGTCAAAAGGACGTTCGCTTTCAGAAATTGCTCCATATTGATAATCATAGTCCTCATCATCCAAAACATCTTCGAATATATCTGCTGGTAGAATTATCGTGTTGTTAACTAAGCCCACGATCTTATCCGCTATTTTTTTTGGAATATTGAAGAATTCAAGTTTATAACTTGTTATTCGACCTATCTCATTGATATTCGGTTCCAAATCATATTGCAAGCCATGCAAATCCCACCAAGTAATGCCAATGGCATTGGCAATAGCATTGCCCTCGTCATCCTCTTGCATTTGGATCATAAGGTTCTTCATGTACCCCATAGCGCATTGTTTCTAAAATTGGTTTCTTCATTACCGCCGTCCGAAACTACGGACGATTATGCCCGGAGACTGCATCTTCCTGTTTAGCCACGCTTCACTATTTGCAATCAATTAATATTTAAGGGGCTTCCTGCTGGTATGCCTTATCCTGATTATTTTTATCTGGGATTTTTTAACGCGATAGGATACACGGTATTCATCCATTTCAAAGGCGCGATAGCTACCGTCATTGTCTTTTTTATACTTATCGGCGGGATAAATAGTGTGGTTGTCGGCAAGGTTGTCGATCATTGAAATTATGCCTTCCTCGAGTTCAGCAGCGTACGAAATAAAGCCGTTTCCGATAATAAAATCCAAAGCCTTATCTAACTGGGTTAGCGCTGGTTTGGACCATTTAATTTCCACCGGCCCGTTTTCTTTTATCTGCAAAGAATTTTTTTACCTCTTCGTGGGTCAAATAATCACCTGCATCAATCTGCGCTTCAGCCTCCGCCAGTTCCTTATTATACTGATCTAAAAATTCAGAATCGGCCATTTCAGTTTCATCAGTCGACTTATAATTGTAATGCCGGCTATCCAGAAAATCTAAAAGCGCTTTTTCTTCCTGTTCGTTATAGGGATTAACTACGATTGTCATACACAAATTTAGTTATTAAGCAGGTTAATAACAATACGGATTTTTTTTCGGCTGTCCCTTGTTTCGCAACTATGGACGAAATACCCGAAGACTTTGTCTCCACCGCCAACAGGTAGCCGACCTGTCTTCACCGCCAGACAAATCGCATCGATCAGCTTCAAGTCCTTAACCGCTTCTTCGCCATCCAATAGCCGGCCTATTTTTGGCCGCAGATCATGGCCAAAACAGGGTTAACATCATATTTTCCTAAAATTTGTTAAATGATTGATAATAAGCAACTTAACAAGGGGTTAACATTGAATTATGTTAAGTTGTGTTAACCCTTTTGTATGGTTATCGGTGCGCGGTACCGGTATTATTGCCGAAAAAAGCTCAACAATTCAACGCTTCACCTCCACCTTCATCCGCTGACAGGAAGCGGCGATGCCGGTAATTGAAAAAATTATCTTCCGCTTGCCCGTAGCCACTACGCCGGCGTTACCACCCCGGTTAATAAGTCGACCAGGAAAACATGGCCGGGGTTAATGGTCAGTTTAGCCTTATGATTGCCTAAAAACTGGATGGTACCATCGTAAATTTGATTTGGAATTTGAGGTACGTCAAATGAGCGCATGGGGCGGTAAACGATATGAAAGGTTGAGGTACCCTCGGTTACATCGGCAACTCCTGATGTAAAATTAACCTTAAGCCCGGTTAGTACGTACGTGCCGAACAGGTAACCCGCCGCTTCATTGAAGATTTGCTGAAAGTTAGCCGACGAGTTTAGCGTGCCATCCATGGAAACCAGTTTGAAGGTCTGGTCGAGCGCCTTTACGGTATAATTTTGGTTTAGGTTTGTGTTATTTGAAAAGAGGAATTGATTTTGTTCCAGGTAGTTTACGGTGTCGTTAAGGATGTAACCGTTAACAGTGCCTCCCGTACAGGTATATTGAAAACGGAACGTGCCCGAATACGTTTTAACGGTATCGGCGAGGATATTCGTGCCAATTAATATACTGTAATTGTAGCTGGTGTCGATCACAAAACCGCACAGGGGCGAAGTGCTGAAAAGCGCGCGGCCGGTAACTTTTGCGCTAAAGGGCGATTTAATGCCCTTGCTTACGTCGGCGCCGCCGTATTGCCCCGTTATTGATTTGTAAAATGTTACCGCCGTTTGGCTGCTTATTGTCGCATAATCAACGGTAGTTGCGGCAGTAGTTGCCGGCTTAATAGTATTTTTTTTACAGCTGGAGTAAAACAGCATAAAAGCAGCCAAACACAGGATGGCCCGGGTAATATTTATTTTCATAATTGTGGATTTATTACCCCGGGGCGAGAGTGTTTTCAATATTTTATCGGTTTAAATATACGGTTTTTATATAATACAACCCGCTCGTTCCATAAATTTTTGACTAACGGGTTTTTGTGTACGCTGGTAGCTGGCAAATTGTGTGCCAGTAAAGGATGGCCATGCGGGTAAGCCAATCAATTCCCTATCCGGCAAAAAATTAACTCCCGCCTCGCTAAAAAAATATCTCCCGCTTCTCCGCGGCCACTACGCCGGCGTTACCGCCCCGGTAATCAAATCAACCAGGTAAGCGTAAGTGGTGTTATTGGTGTTAATGGTTAGTTTAGCTTTATGGTTGCCCAAAAACTGGATGGTACCGTCATAGGTATAGGGGTCGATATTGATATTGTCGGGATGGTCCGGAAAATAAACCGTGTGAAAATTGGCAATCCCGGTGGTAACATCGGCCACACCCGAGCTGAAATTAATTTTTAATCCTTTTAACTGGTAGAATGAGTTAAGATAGTTATTCTGTCCTCCCTGGGCGAGCGAACTGGTAGCAGCGATTTTGCCATTCATAGACACCAGTTTAAAGGTGGCGTCCAGCGCTTTCACCGTATCAACTTGCCCAAGGTCATTATAATTATCGTAATAATTATTACCAACAAAGCCGCTATTCGCCTCCAAGCGCAACAGGGTTATAGTAGTATAGCCGTCAACCTGCCCATTGTCACAAACGTATCTAAAATCAAAATTTACAAAATGACTGTAATTTGTATCGAGGTCCTTACTGGCGCTATTGTATTGATACAGTGTATCGATAACAAAACCGCACAAAGGGTTGGCGCTAATTGTATTTAACCTTTGATAACCGCTGGTTTTAGCACTAAATGGTGAAACAATGCCTTTGCTCACATCGATACCGCCGTATTGCCCGGTTATAGACTTGTAAAAAGTGGTTGCCAACTGGCTGCTCAGCTTTTCGTAATTGATACCAGCTGCTGTTGCCGGTTTAGCGGTATTTTTTTTACACGCGGTGTAAAACAGCATAAAAGCAGCCAAACACAGGATGGCCCGGGTAATATTAATTTTCATTATTGTGGATTTATTACCCCGGGGCTAGGGTGTTTTCAATATTTTATCGGTTTAAATATACGGTTTTTATATAATGCAACCCGCCGGTTCATAAAATTGGGGTAAACAGGTTTTTGTGTACCCTGGTAGGGGCAAATTATGTGCCGGTAAACGATGGCCATGTACTGTACGCTGTTGGTAGCTTTGCAACTATAGATGAAATGCCCGGAGACTGTGCACCCACCCCGTCCAGGACTGTTAGCAAAAGGCAGGAATGCATAATCCACACGAATTTGCATACCTAAAAACATAAAAGTAAATTTGTGAAAACAGTGGCACTAACAAACCGGATTTTTATGGTGATTACGAAAGGCGAACTACAGCATATTTTGGATGCGATGCCTGATAAGGTGGACGTAGAGGAAGTGTTCGATAAAATATTGATCTCTGCCAAAATTGAACAGGCTTTGGATCAATTAGCCAGTGGCCAATTTCTGACATCTGAACAACTGGATGAAGAAATTGAAAAATGGTGAAGAAGGTTATTTATCTTGAAATTGCTGTCGGCGACCTGGCATCTATCTACAGCTACATTAGCCGTGATTCAATAAAATATGCCAAATTAGAAGTTAAGAAGATAAAGGCGTTCTGCGAATCATTAAAGACGCAACCACTAAAAGGGAAGTTTTATCAAACGATGCGGGGCAATGACGTTAGGTCGGCTGTTTTTAGAAATTACATCATATTCTACGTAAACGGCGCTGAAGGCCAAATAAGTATTCTTACCATTCATCATCACTCCCGTTTGTTTTCCAATAACCCTGCGCTAGAGGATGAAGATTAAATCCCCGCTGTGCTAGTTTGGGAACTACGGAAAACTATGCCAGGAGACTGTGCCTCCGCCATCCAGCATGACTATCCGCGTCAGGCGGCGGTTCGGGCTACCCGTGTGTTCCGCCTGTTTGAAGAACTATTTTGGCATGCGCTACAGACCGAAAAAGCATCAAAAATGGTGACAGGTTTTTGTCAGTGACAAAATATTGTCAGTCGTAAGCTGTTGATAATCACAGCTGTAGCAGGGTGTAGCGTGGTGTAGCACGTGTAGCGCTACATACAAAAAACGAATTTTTAACGGAATGAACGCGATGCCGTATTTTCCCTCGTTTTGTACTGCCAAACGCCATTCGGTCTAAAATTCCTTTATCTTAATATTTCTGAAGGAAATACCGGTAGCCCAGTCCTGTAAACCGATGTGGCCACTCAGGTGTTTTCCAAAATCGGGGATCGTTTTAAAATGTGATTTTGCAATTTTGTCGGCCCAGGCTTTGGAAGTGAGATCTTCTTCGGTGGTCAGCGTCCCGTTTAAATAGAATTGGATTTTCCCGTTAATTTGTTTGATCTCGCTGTGGTTCCAGGTGTTTGCGGGCTTGGTTTTAACCGGGGTTTTTTGCGGGCCAAAACTAAACAAACAACCACTCCGGTCTTCAGGCTTCGCAAAGTCGGCATTTGCGTCGTCGAGCAACTGGTATTCCGGCCCGGACGACCAGGCCGCCGGGAGATCGGCGCGTTCCAAAACATTGATAAATACACCACTGTTACCCCCTTTGGGCAGCTTCCAATCGAATTTCAAATCGTAATTTTTATACAAATTGTCAGTAACCAGGTCAGTAGCGCCTGTTTTGTCGTTGGGATCGCAAAAAAGTTCGCCGTCCTTAACCTTCCAAAGGGTAAACTGGCTGCTGCCATTGTACAAGTGCCAGCCCTCTGTCGACTGCCCGTCAAAAAGCAGTTTCCACCCTTCGGCCTTCTCCTTTTTTGAAAGCACATTATTTTGATTATCCTGGCCGGCAAAGCTGCTAAAAACAATTGCCACCGCGGCTACGGCAACAATTAGGCTATGGGTTGAAATTTTCATAATTCCTGTTTTTTTGATTTTATGTAGGACAGAACAAATAAAGCATATTTATCCGTTTTATTATAACGGCAATTCGCGGCACTTACACTGGTTGCGTATCTATTTCATTTCCAAAATGTGTGCGGTATTTTGAAGGCCCTGGCGGTACAATCCACACATCACCGGCTTAACGCCAGGCGCCCGGGGCGCAGTACCGGGAGGGGATAAAGATTTTTAAGATCAGGAATTGCGGTCGTTGGTATCAGCTGGCTTGATGTTAAAGTCACCGGATCCGCGCCGCAGGTATTAACATTATATAACCCTGACAAGAGCCGGGGACCTGCTGGTTTACAGCTTTACAAATTTGGTTTTCCCAATTACGGTTTTATCATTAGCATTTACCACCTGCACAAAATAGACGCCGGGTAACAGCGTGCTTACATCGTCATTCCATTCGGTGCGGGTTGACGTTGCCGTTTTAATGACAGAACCCATGCTGTTGGTAATAACAATATTATACGCCGGATTTACCACATTAAATACACCTGAAGCAGTAACGGTATTTTGAACGATGGACAGGTTTATAACGTCTGCCGCAGGGTTAGGATAAACATTAACCTGGTTAACATCCTTTGAATTACTCGTATTAGCATACATCAGCGTTACCACCGGTGAATAACTGATCGTTCCGTTCAGGTCCTCGATCTTTAAACGATACTGATCAGTGGCTATCGGAGGGTATTTATCTAAATAGCTGTAGGCGCCGGATCCCGTCGAGGCAAAACCGCCTAAAACAGTAAAAGTTGTACCATTGTCGGTACTTCGTTCAACTGTGAAGTTACTATAGTTTTGCTCGTTCTCTGTCTGCCAAACCACCTGTGAGCCTCCGGACGTTTTTGTTGCAGTAAAATTTAACAGGTGTATCATTAACGCCGGGTTTTGCCTTATAACCAAAGTAAATCGTCCGGTACCGTAGCTATTGGCATCTGCATTTGAAATGTCAAAACTGTAGGTAGGGTTGTTTTTAATATCCAGCGAATCCTTTTTATAGTTATCCATTAGCCAAACATCATAAAGTGCCGGAAGCGGTACCGGCTGCGTCATGTTGATAGTATACAAGCCATCGTTTTGGGCGTACACGTTCAACGGGATGGTTTGGCTGATCTGCAACGGCATTGAATTAATGGTGAGTGCTAAGCTATCTGCCGAACGGCTGGCAAAATGTATCGGGCCCGACCCTGCGCGGTGCGGAGCGTCTTCGTTAAGTACATATTTCGTGCTGGCCGCCGGTTTAAACTGTATAAGCGCGTCTTCGGCATAAGTGGTATCCAATGCCATTTTTAGCCGCAGCAGCGGATTTTCATTCGCCGGGGTTATCACAGCTGCATTAACCCTGCGTGCCATAACCCCAAAGGAATTTGCGTTGGTGGATACAGCTTTTGCGCTCTCATTGAAAATCAGCTTAGAAGTACCGGTAGCCTGAACGAAAAAGCCTTCGCCGCTGGCTATGTACTGCGATGCCCCGCCCGTGGCTGTGGCCGGTGTGCCGCCAACCGTCCAAACGCCGTATTGCCCGGCATAAGTGCCCGTTGGAATTAGCTCATAAATAAAACTGGTGATCCCGTTGCCGCCACTAAGCGCGGTAGCATAAATGCCGGTTGTAGTCGATGCGCTTTGCATGGTGTTCAAATCAATAGCACTGGGATACGGATTGCCGACCAGGTTAAATAACTGGCTTGCACTGCCCAGGTTGGGGCTTAATGGCGAGTACCAGTCCTTAAAGGTTATCTGGCCCTGGTTTAACGTCCCTGTGATGGTGGTAGTAGCAGCGGATTCAGTTGGGAAGGTGCCGGCAGCCGCGGGCGTAGTAAGTGCCGCGGCGGTTTGTGTAAGCAGGTTGCCCCTGAAAAAGCAATCATAGCCGTTTCCCACCGGTACGGTATAAGTACCCGCCAGCCCTGCGCCGTTGGCATTTAAGCTGTACGCCGGTGTGTTGCCCGCGGGCAGGGTAGCCACGCCAATAAAATTACTATTCAGAAAGGTGGTGAATTGAGGCACAAAACCCTCGTCATACAAATATAAGGTCGGGTTGCCGCCGTAAGGAAATCCGGCGCCGCTGCCGGTAACATACAGGTTATTTATTAAATTACTTAAACTGTAAACATTATTGCCGTTTCCGTCAGTACCCGTATAAACCGGTGAAGACAACAAACGATAACCCCTTATACCCGAAATATAACGTTGAACATTAACATTTCCGCTGATGGGCGTGCCCGAAGTGATCGGCGCAATGGCCGCGCAGCCGGTAGCGTCTGAGTTTAAGGTTAAAAAACCACCGGCGGCCAGGGTAGCTGTGCCACCCATTGCCAGGATGCCACTGCTCGCAACATAAAAATTCCCGCTGTTGATTGTTTTGGTTCCTGATCCGCTAAAATTGACATTATAAAGTGTTGTTCCGTTGCCGGAACCTCCCGCCAGGTTTTGGTTGGCGCCATTAAAATTTACGGCGGGGCTGCTCAAATCTACATAGTCGCCCGCGTCGTTAGCCAGCGTGTTTGTAAAATCTCCGCTGATATTCAGGTTGCCGGGCGATGCCGTTTTTACACCTGTTCCAGAAAACTTGATACTCGTATAGCCTACCCCGGCGGGCAAGCCGGTAATATTTGCGTCGGTATAAACATTTTGGGCTGCGCCCGAATATTCGATTGTGGTGCCGGGGTTGTTAAAAGTTATCACATTGGTGCCCAATGAAGAAAGTCCCGACAATGCCGCCGCCCCTCCAAGCTGCAGGGTGGCCGTTGTTGTCGGTATAACCGTGAAAGATGAGGTAGCCCCTGAAGTATTAGTGGTTTGTATGCTGCCGCCTATAAGCGCCGTGCCCCCCGTGACGCTAAAGGACGCATTAAATATATCGGAACCCACTTCTGTAGAAGTTAACGCAATATTCTGGGTTATATTAAGATTACTTATTGACGATGATAGTGCTTCGGTGTATGGCTGGCCTGTCAATGTGGTATTTGCAATAACACTTATGCTTTTGGCTGTTATAGTTCCGGCCCCGGTAAGCTGGGCGGTAAATCCCTGGTTTGATTTGGAGTCGCTTTGATAAGTTATCGCACCCAATACAGTTAAGGAAAATCCGCTATTTACTGTTATTCCGGCGGCAAGCGTTCCTTGCGTTCCGAGTGTTACTGAGGCCGCCGTTGCTGCCGTACCAATAACCGGAAAACCCTTGGTAAAGGTGGCTGTAGTGCCAATACGGACTGTATCTGCACTGGTAGGCACAAACGCCGGGCTCCAGTTGCTGCTTAAACCCCAGGCGGTGCTTGAACTGCTGCCAACCCAGGTTAAATACCGGTAGCAGGATAAAGTTACTACAGTGGAACCGCTACCCGACGTATTATAAGCCGTTACTGTATAATTGGTTGGAGAGAACGAGGTAGTGGGCTTGCCTGAAAACTGACCGTTATTAACATTAAAGATTAAACCGGGTGGCAATGACGGATTGATAAAATACCCCTGTACAGGCGTGTACTTATACACGGTTGAGTTAGTCCACGATGCAATATATAAATTACCCGAAACATCGATTGTAATTCCTTAGGGGTCATTAATGCCGTTGATACTGGTGTACATAGTACCACTTTGATTGTAAACGTTTACAAAACCGGTAAGTGAAGTATTACCATTGGCGCTTTGGTCGCCAACAAAAATATCACCCGCGTTATCTACGGCTAAGGCGAGCGGGAAGGTAAGCCCACCGCTTACAATAACAGTTTGGTAAGTTCCGATGGAATTATATTTTATAACTTCTTTGTTGTTATAGTTTAATACATAAACGTTGCCGGAGGGGTCAAGGGCTACGCCGACCGGCCCGGTCAGTACCGGCCCGTTACCATGGCCGCCGGTGATCGTAAGCAACGCGGAGCCGCCACTTGTACTGTATTTTACTACATCCTCGTTACTATTTTCGGCTATATAAAGGTTATTTGACCCATCGATTGCAATAGCCCAGGGGCTAAGCAAACCCGTAATCAGGGTGGTGACAGTACCAGTTGATTTCGCGACTTTATAGATATTGCCGGAACCCTGATCACACACGTACCCATTACCCGATAAATCAAAAACCAAACCGGCGGGAGATGTGAAGGTGCCCCCGTAACTATCTGTGATCCAAACCCCGGCCGAACTCCATTCACTTATTGTACCATTACTGGAGTTTGCAACATAAACATTGCCGTTGGGGTCAATGGCCATGCCGTCTGGCTTTTGTAAATTGGCCCCGGTAAGTTGTGTTCCGGCGTTGAAACTTACAGAGTGTATTGTACCGCCCGTGTTTACCGGCGATAAAGTGGTAATAGTATTACCAACGAAATACGAATTTGTTGAAGGGGTGTAACTAATAGCGGGCAGGGGGGTAAAAACGCTCATACTGATTGTAAAACTGCCGCTGCCCGAACTATTATAAGCAGTGATTGTATAAGCGGTAACCGGCGAAGGAGCTGTGGGCGTGCCGCTTATAATTCCGGTTGTCGTATCAAAATTTAAACCGGCTGGCAATGGTATATTGATAGAGTAGCTTGTAAAAAATGATTTATTAATATAACCGGAGCCATTATCAGCTTCGTACACGATTTGCGGACTCGAGGAATCAAAGGCAACCTGCAGCGGTAAATTCATGCCAGACGACAGAAAAGTGCTGACCACGCCTGCCGGGGTTACTTTTTTTATCGTATTTGATCCGTTATCGGCTATGCATAGATTGCCGGAAGCATCAAAAGATAAATGGCTGGGCCTGTTTAGGCCGCTGCTTGCTGGGACGAACGTTGTTTTTGTCGTTCCGCCTGTAGTACCATTGGCATATTCCACAATATCCCCGCCGCTGCCGCTACCATATTCAGAAATAAAAATGTTTCCTGATCCGTCAATCGCTATGCCGTACGGGTTATTAAGCCCGCTAAAAAGGACAGTTGGCGTGGTCGCGCCTTTAAGTGTTTTTGTAACTTTATTATTACCACGGTTTACAACGTAGATATTTCCAGATGCATCGACAGCAACACCGCAGGGAATATTGACGCTTGAGATTGGACTGCCTGTAAATTTCCCTGTAGCGGTAATTATTGGGTAAACCTTGTTCCGGGCGCTATCCGTTATGTATATAAATCCGTTGGTGTTATCAATTGCTATCCCTACAGGCTTATACGTGGTGCCTGTGTTGAACTTCGTGGTAGTGCCCGTAGAAGTAATTTTATATAGTACAGCGTCACCGTCGTCAATTGCATAAATATTTCCGGATGCGTCAGTTACGACGCCATAAGGCGTGGGTACCGCGGCAAAATTTGCAGGGATGCTATAGCCCCCGGTTATTGCGCCGCCAGAATTAGACGGTGATAACGAAGATATTGCCGTACCATCGGTAAAAACTATGCTGGATGTTGTGTAAGTGATATTGGGCGCCTGGGAACAGGCAATATTCGAAATAAATGTAAGGCTAATTATTGCAAATAAATATATTAAAACTATCTTCATATTGTATTTTGGCAACAATAGTTTACGATATGTTACTCACTCCCTGTTAGCGCGGATTAAAAAATATATTTATTTAAATAGTTACAGAAGGCAGAAGTCTTATCAGTTGCGGTTCAACCAATAAAAAGCTATGTCAATCAACTAATTTATCAAATCTGCAACAATCGTGCAATTCTGGTTCCAGCTTACAAAAGTATTAGATAATATTTTTCAATAATCGCGTAGTTTGTTTTTAACTAACATAAATGCACATTAACCACTGCAAAAAAGGCTAACGGTAGTCTTTTTTGCAGTGGTTGAATGCGAAAAAAACCGCTTTAATCCGGGTTTATAATAGCTGGCCGGCTCAAGCGTTTAGATTTCTTGCGTTTTAAGAATAATAGGTGGGAAATAATTCCCCAAAACGCGCAAATAATGTACATAACATAAACCGATATACCCAAAAATCAGGCACTTAACGGCAAAGAGCAGGAGGTTAAGGGTATTGAAGTACGCGGCAGCACAATCCTGGCTGCAAGCCCCGGCCGCACGGAAGATTTTAGCTTTGGTCTCTTCCGCGAAATGCTAACTATTCATTTTACAATCAGCACAAATCCGGACAACAACGCGCCCCCGTTTTTCAGGTCGATGACGTAATAATAGGTGCCGGCAGGCAATGTGGCACCTCTATAAGTGCCGTTCCAGGGGGCGCCATAGCCGATGGACGAATATACGGGTTGGCCGTAACGGCTAAATACCTGTACGGTGCAGTCTGAAAAATCGCTAAGGTGCTGAATGTCCCACTTATCATTTATGCCATCGCCATTCGGCGTAAACGTATTCGGTATAAAAAGCGACGGTAAAATGGTTAACACCCCCGGTACATCGGTAAACATGTAATTTGGCGATGCGCCCCCCGCTACCGTGATAGGGTATTGCCCTACCGGCGAGGCAATTACGGCCGTTGTGCTTACCAGGGGCAATGCCGTCAGTTTTGAAGGCGTATCGTTGTTTACAAAACCACGGTAGGTTACGGTTAAAACAGGGTTCGGCGAGCCGTAAAGCCTGGCTTTATCATCGGCTGTAATGGTTAATGGGGCAGGGGTGACTGTGCTTTGGGGCATTATGACATCGACGCTTTGCGCCGGTGCGCCGCTAAGCACAATATCGCCGGTGTAATTGTCGACAACTGTTGACGACGCCAGCCTGATATAAACCGTCGCGGCGGCAATATTGCCTGCGGTCCCCACCGTAACCGTGCTGCTGAAATTTACGCCATCGGTACTTACCTCGAATCCTGTGGGCGGGGTAACCAAAATTCCCGAAGTTATATCGGTGCCGGAGACGGTAAAGGTTGTTGCTGCAGAAGCTGTGCCATAGGTGGTAGTGAGGCCGTCCGGCGTGCCGGCTGCAGTAATGGTAGGAAATGTTAGCGGGTTTACAGTGATGGTAAATTTCACGACAGTGCTTTGGCAGCCGGTACCGGTCTTTAAAAAATTACCAAACGAAAACGGCTGCTGTCCCACCGGTATAGTAGCTATTACCAGGTTTGTCGCCGTGCTGATAACCGACAGGGTATTGGAGCCGCTATTGGCGACGTAAATCATGCTTCCATCGTTGCTCATGCTTATGCCGAAGGGCTTTTGGCCCACCGCGATAGTGGCCTCTGTAGCATTGTTATTGGTATTGATGACTGAAACAGTGCCCGAAACAAAATTGGTAACATAAAGCAGGCTGCCGTCGGAATTGACCACCATGCCGGAAGGGCCGGCGGAGCCGTTCACCGGTATTGTTGCGGCCAACGTGTTATCCTGCGTGCTGATTACCGATATGCTGTTGCTATTGGAATTTGCCACGTACAAAACCGCGCCGTCGGGGCTAAGCACCATGCCTGCAGGGTGTTGGCCCACGGATATTGTAGTAATGGGTAATAAGGTGAACGTACTGAATACCGCAATATCATTCGACCCCGACTGTGCTACATAAACTTCGCTGCCATCAGGACTAACGAGCGTATTAACGGGGGCAACACCAGCAGGATTGCTTCTCGCCAGGGTATTGGTGGATGTATTGACTTCAGAAATCGTATTGTCGTTCTCATTCGCCAAAAACAGGCGGCCATCGCTGGTTAGCGACATGCCCGTTGGGCCGGACCCTACCGCTATAGTACTGACAACCTGGTTGGTTTGGGTATTAATGACGGAAACCTTGCGCGAGCCCTGGTTGGTTACATAGGCCCTTGAACCATCGCCGCTTAAAGTGATGCCGTAAGGCTGCGAACCTACCGTAATGGTACCCGCGACTTTGTTTGTAAAGGTGTTAACCACTGATACTGTGCCATCGTTTGAATTGGGGATATAGGCAAAGCCGGCCGCTACGCCCGTTACTGCAATAGTCGCCGTAACAGGGCTGCTGCCGTTATTTACCGCCGTGAACGGGGCGATATTGCCATCGCCGCTCGCGGCAAGGCCTATTGAAGGCGTATCATTAACCCAGGTATAAGTATTTGCGGTTCCGCTAAAATTAACGGGCTGCGTAGTCTCGCCGGTTAACCAAACCTGGTTGGCTATATTATTCACCACGGGCACCCCGTAGATGGTAGCCGATAAAAGGGGATCGGTGGAACTGAAGCCCGATGTGCGGATGATGCATCGCCCTGAAATATTGCCCAACGGCGTGGACGAGGCGGACCGCACATAAATGACCGTGCCGCTGATACTGCCGTTAACAGGCGTTACACTGACGCCGGTTGCGTATCCGCTTAAGGGCGAAAGCGATACTTCAAAGTATGCGGGAGCGTCGATTTCCATCGGCGTGGTTAAATTATTACCAAAAACAGTAAACTGCTGTATATTGGGGCTGGAAGAGGCCGTCCCCTGGCAAGCTATAATGGTGCCGTCCGCTTTGCCGTTTCCAAAATTTGGCCCGCCTACCTGTGCTTTGGCAGCGATGCTGAAAAAGACGAAGGGGAAGATCGCCATCAGTTGCCGGAGATAAGCAGATCGTGAGCGGCGATGCATTAGTGCTGAAGGATGAGCGCACAATTTTTTCCACCCATGCCCGCAATGGATACCAGTCCTGTCATCAAGGTGGCGCGCGCTAAAGCTCATATTTTTGATTTTTATCAATAACCTGTCGCCTAAATTTGTCCTAAAAATACGTTGTTAATTACGGCTTACCAAAACAGCCCAGTGTCAGACCTTTTACGGCTGCATGGCCGCGCGCTGGGAGACAAGACGGGGTTTTCCTTTGCATCCGTTTCCTGGGGGGGAAATCGCTTTAAAAGAGGGGGCTCCGCTGAAGCCCTAAGAAAAACCGACTTTTCCTATAAACAGGTTGCTCCTCCGGAGCTATAAACTAATATCGTTGGTCGACTCCAGAGGAGTCGCCTGTTTATAGGATAAAAAAAGTAATTCAGGCTCCAGCGGAGCCTCCTCTTGCTGAGAAGATTTTGAAAGCGATTTCCCTGCCGGGCCCGCATATAAACATTAAAAATTATCCGTAAAATTGGGTAGCATTTTTTCGCCCCCATAAACGTTTAATCTGAAACAGCCTGTTATGAACGATCCAGCCCCGGAATATCTGTATAATAAACCCAATCCTAAAAACACCTACGATGCCATTGTGATCGGCTCGGGCATATCGGGCGGCTGGGCCGCTAAGGAACTTTGCGAAAAAGGGTTAAAAACCCTGGTTTTGGAACGCGGCCGCAACGTGCAGCACATCAAAGATTACCCTACCGCGATGACGCCGCCCTGGGGCTTTGAGCATCGCGACGAATTAACGCGGAAGATGCAGGAAGATAACCCCATCGCTGCGCGCTGTTATGCTTTTAAGGAAGAAACACAACACTTTTTTGTAAAGGACAAGGAACATCCCTACGTGCAAACCCAGCCGTTCGACTGGATCAGGGGTTACCAGGTGGGCGGCAAGTCGCTGCTTTGGGCCAGGTGGACACAACGCTGGAGCGACCTTGATTTCGAAGCAAACGCCAAAGACGGCACCGCTATCGACTGGCCCATCCGTTATAAAGATATAGCCCCCTGGTACAGCTATGCCGAAAAATTTGCAGGCATAAGCGGCAACCGCGACGGCCTGCCCCAGGTGCCCGATGGCGAGTTTTTACCGCCCATGGAAATGAATGCGATCGAGCAGCATTTTAAAAGCAGTATCGAAAGCAATTTCCCTGGCAGGAACCTCATCATTTCGCGCACAGCAAACCTTTCGCGGGCCATCAACGGTCGCGGGCCATGCCAGTACCGCGACCTGTGCTACCGGGGCTGTCCCTTTGGCGGCTACTTCAGCAGCAATTCGGCAACCATACCGGCGGCCGTGGCATCCGGAAATTTAACCCTGCGGCCTTTTTCGGTGGTGCACTCCATCATCTACGACGAAAAAAGCCAGAAAGCAAAGGGCGTACGGGTCATCGATGCCAATACGCTGCAGGCGACCGAGTATTTTGCCCGGATCATATTTTTAAATGCCAGTACTTTAAATTCCACCCTGGTACTGCTCAACTCCACCTCTTCGCGTTTCCCGAACGGGATGGGGAACGACAGCGGCGCCCTGGGCCATTACCTGATGGACCATAACTACCGCGGCCGCGTTTATGGCGAGCACGACGGTTTTGCGGACAAATACTACTATGGCCGTCGCCCTACCGGCGTTTATTTACCACGGTTCCGAAACCTGAGCGGAACAAAAGAACATGACTTTATCCGCGGCTATGCCTATGCCTGCGGCGGCGGTCGCGGCCAGGGAAATTTCAGCGGCGGCCAGGAATTGGGCGGCAATTTTAAAGACAGCTTAACCAAGGCCGGCCCATGGTACATGAGTATGACCGGGATGGGCGAATGCCTGCCGGATATTCGCAATAAAGTTAGCCTGAGCAAAGATAAAACCGACAAATGGGGCATACCTCTGCTGGATATCGACTGCGCCTACCGCGAAAATGAAGTTACGATGCTAAAAGATATCCTGCAAAGCGGCTCGGAAATGCTGGAAAAAGCGGGCTTTAAAAACATAGGCCAGGTTGATACACACCAGGCCCCCGGCCTCGGCATACACGAAATGGGTACCGCCCGCATGGGGCGCGATGCAAAAACATCAGTTTTAAACGAACATAACCAGGTTTGGGGCGCCCCCAATGTTTTTGTAACCGACGGCGCATGCATGACCTCAGGCGCCTGCCAAAACCCGTCGTTAACCTATATGGCGCTCACCGCAAGGGCAGCGGATTTTGGGGTTGGGGAATTGAAAAGAGGTGAGTTATGAGGCCTTGGCACGGCGGGCAGAACCTGTAACGGCGGAAAAAATTCTCAAACCCTTACCGCCTGCCTGGCTACCAGTTGCCATGCCCGTTCGTCGTTATTCCTGATCCAAATTAACAAAATGTTTATCTTAACGCTGCCAGGGCCTTTCCCTTTGTCGTTGGTGGAGGCCGAGAGGATATGGCGGACGATTGCCGTATCACCAATGACGCGCACCGTTTGCCCGGTGATTTCGATATCAACAAAAACAGAATCGCCGCTGGTAAAGGATGCGATAAACGCTTGTTTATTTTGCAGCTGCCCGCCCGAATGGCCGTAGGTAAGCTCATCATGCGCCAATTGGCCCAGCAGGGTACCGTCGGCACTGATCATGGCTTTTCGCAGTTGTTCAACGGCGGCGGCTACCTCGTTTATAGCAATTGGATCCGGAGCGGGCGATGGGGGAGTGCTCATGATAGCGTCAATTTAACGGATAAACTTAAAACAAGTTAAGGGCCCTTAGTATAATAAACAGCACTACGCCTGCCCCGGCGGTTATCCATGCATATTTTTGGTTGATCACGTTAAAGCCGAACAGCAACATCAATATACCAACTGCCACCCCGATTACTCTAAGCCTGAAAGCTGTAGCGTCCTGTACTTTATTGTACGAAGCCAGCCCGAAATAAATCCGTTTCCCTTTTTGCAGGTAGAAAATCGGGATTTCTTTGGCGCCATCGTTTAATTCATTGTCATGGATATGGTAGTATTTTACAGTCAAGCTATCGCCCTTTTTCAGGCTGTCCAGCGAGCCGTCCGGCGCCGCCACCTCGCCCGGAGTGGCTATTGTAAATGCCGCCTTTGTCTCTTTGGTCCAAAGCAGGTGATAGGAGCTTGAGTGGCGCGTACCGGATATCGTTTTTATATCGCTGCTCAAAGTCACCGTTTTTGAGCTTAAGTCATCCGGCGTAAGGTCTTCGCCCTGCGGATAAAAGTAGTAGCCTATCCCAACCAGGCCTAATAGCACAATAGTCCATTTTATTTGTTTCTTGCTGTCGTCGGCCATGGGTTTATGGTATGTTTGTGCGAAAGATAGTGAAAATTTTTAAAAAACATTTTAAGCCACGCCGGGCGCTTAGCTTGGGGAAATAAAACTTGTAGCCAACATGCCCCTCCAATGTATCGCAACCGCACATTTCAACTGTGCCGATTGCGAACACCCCTTTCGTTTATAAACGAATAAACCGCTAAATAACAATAGGTTACAGTTTTGGCATAGCCATTGACAATACACCGTTATATTTTACAATCATGATCCGATTTTTCTCAAAGCTTGCCTGGCGCAACCTGATGAAGGACAAATTGTTTTCCCTCATCAATATCCTGGGTTTATCCATCGGCATTGCCGTTTGCATGATGATCTTCCTGTTTATCAGTAATGAGTTCAGCGTGGACCGTTTTCATAAAAACGGCGACCGTATTTACCGCGTAATGCGCGGTTTTAACGCCAATGGCAAGCAGGGCAGGGTATCGTACCTATCGGGCCCCTATGCCCCGGCACTGCTAAACGATTTTAAGGGCGAAATACTTAAAGCCGTGCGCGTAAACCCGAACGACGACCTGCTAAAAGGCAATGACAAGTCATTCCACGAAATGCATGTCGTCAATGTCGACTCCGACTTTTTCAGCCTATTTTCGTTTCCGCTGCTCAGGGGCAATGCCGCAACCGTACTAAAAGACCCTAACGAAGTGGTATTGACCGAGACCACGGCTAAAAAATATTTTGGCAGCATTGATAATGCCATGGGCAAAACCATGCTGATGGACAAAACCCAGCCGCTAAAAGTATCGGGTATTGCCAGGGACGTCCCTTCCAATTCGCACATAACCTTCGATGTGGTAACGCCGCTGCAGCTTTACACAAAATCGCCGATGATGACGCAGTGGATAAACAACGGCCTGTACACTTATGTATTGCTGGATAAAAATGCATCGGTGCAACACATTGAGCGCCGCCTGCCGCAGTTTATGAACAAATACCTGGGGGATGTTGCACGTAAATACGGCTTTAAGTTTTCCCTTTCGCTAACCCCGCTAAAGGATGTTTATTTTGACAACGTAAACTTCGACGGGGTTAAGCATGGCGATAAAACAGTGGTTTACATTTTTATTTCCATTGCGGCATTTATCCTGCTCATCGCCTGCATCAATTTCATGAACCTGTCCACCATCCGCGCTGTCGACCGCTCCAAAGAGGTTGGCCTGCGTAAAGTACTCGGTGCGCTGCGCGAAAATTTGATCTGGCAGTTTATCGGCGAATCCATTTTAATTACAGCCATTTCCTGCGTGGTAGCCGTTGGTTTGTTATTGCTGGCCATGCCCTGGTATAACCAGCTGCTTGGCTATACGCTAACCGTTTCGTGGCAAAGCTGGCCCATTTACCTGTTCCTGGGCGGTATTATTTTGGTGGTGGGCATTTTGGCGGGAAGTTATCCGGCGTTTTTCCTGTCGGCCTTTTCGCCCATACAGGCGCTAAAGGGCAAACTGAAGCTGGGCAAAGGGGGCGCCTTTTTCAGGCAGGGGCTGGTTGTGGTGCAGTTCAGCATTTCCATACTGCTAATTGTGGGCACGCTCATCATTACCCGGCAAATGAGCTACGTAAAAAACAAGCAGCTGGGGTACGATCAGTCACAAACGCTGCTGGTACGCATTGATAACAACGACATTTATAACCACATGCAGGCCTACAAAACCGACCTGCAAAACTCCGGCGTGGTGGCGTCGGTTTCGCTGATGTCGGGCGAGCCGGGGGGCTTTTTCGACCAGCAGCTGTTTAATGTGGAAGGGCAGAATGACAAATGGGTTTCGCGCACGGAATACGCAGACTTTCAGTATGTAAAAACGCTCGGTTTGAAGGTCATCGCCGGGCGCGATTTTTCGCCCGAGTTTCCCAGCGATTCCATGCAGTCGGTACTGCTTAACCGCACCGCCGCCGCCAGGCTGGGCTGGTCGCCCGACCAGGCCGTAGGCAAATGGATACAAAACACCTTCCGCGACAGCCTGCGCCGCCATGTGGTGGGCGTGGTGGAAGACTTTAACTTCCTGTCGCTAAAACAAAATATGGAGCCGCTGGTAATATCGCCGTCCGTCGACCGCCGGGTAATCGCTATAAAACTGCGGGCCGGCAACCTGCAGGCCGGTATCGGCGCAACTAAGGACGAGTATATGAAACAGGCCGGCGCCTACCCTTTTGAATACCGCTTTTTAGACCAGCAGTTTAACGACCTGTACCAAACCGACCTGCGCCAGCAAACCATTTTAACGGTTTTTGCCGGCCTCGCCATTTTTGTGGCCTGCCTGGGGCTGTTCGGCCTGGCCTCGTTTGCCGCCACCAAGCGGTTTAAGGAGATTGGCGTACGCAAAGTGCTCGGCTCATCAGTCCGGGGCATCGTGCTGCTGCTCTCCCGCGACCTGTTGAAACCGGTACTCATCGCCACCCTTATTGCCCTGCCCCTGGGCTATTACGCCATGGACAAGTGGCTGCAGGGCTTTGCCTATAAAACCACCCTTAGCTGGTGGATATTTGCCCTGGCTGCGGTGGTTACCTTTACCATTGCATTGATCACCGTAAGCATCAAGGCCGTAAATGCAGCGCTGGCCAACCCGGTGAAGAGCTTGCGGGCGGAGTAGGGTTGCAGAGGTTAACTTCGAACCGAAAACTTAACAGGAAGATTCATTTACCGCTTAAAATGTGCTTGTGCCTGGCAGCGGCGTACTACCGCCGGTTTGTGCTAAATTCCTTATGTTTATAAAAAACTTGCCGCCATGATCAAAAAACTCCTGCCCGTTTTAGCGCTTTTTATTGCCTTTAACCTCGCCGCCCCGGCGCAAACGCTTAATAAAGCCAAATTAGACAGCTTCTTCGTCGCCCTTAATACCCACAACCGCAGCATGGGCAGCATCGCCATCAGCGCTAACGGCACGCTGGTTTATCAAAACGCCATCGGCTACGCGGCGTATAACGACCAGGCAAAAATACCGGCCGGCATCAATACGCGGTACCGCATCGGCTCCATCAGTAAAATGTTTACCGCTGCGATGATCTTCCAGTTGATGCAGGAAGGCAAATTAAACCTGGATAAGCACCTGGCCACCTGGTACCCGCAGCTGCCGAATGCTGACAAGATTACCATCGGCGATATGCTTGACCACCACAGCGGCCTGCACAACTTTACCAACGATTCGCTTTACACCACCTATATGGGCAAGCCAATGACTGAAGCGGCTATGACGGCTATTTTTGCACAGGAAAAACCCGATTTTGAGCCTGGCGCAAAAGGGCAATACAGCAACACCAACTTTGTGCTGCTGGGCTATATTATTGAAAAAATTACCAGGAAACCTTATGCCGAGGAGCTAAAGCAGCGCATTAACGTGCCAATCGGTTTGGCCAATACCTATTACGGCGGCAAAACCAATGCCGGCAACAACGAGGCTTATTCCTATCAATTTAGCGGCCAATGGACACAAATGCCCGAAACGGATATGAGTATTCCCGGCGGCGCAGGCGCCATCGTCTCAACCCCGGCCGACCTGGTTAAGTTTATCGAGGCCCTTTTCGGCGGAAAACTGATCAGCGCCGCAAGCCTGGAGCAGATGAAAACCATGAAGGATAACTTCGGCATGGCCATGTTCGTCATCCCTTTTTATGACAGACAGGGTTATGGCCATAACGGCGGCATCGATGGTTTTACTTCGGTACTGACCTATTTTCCGGCAGACAAGCTGGCCGTTGCCTATACCTCAAACGGCGCGCAAACCCCGGTTAACGATGTGCTTATCGGGGCGTTGAGTATTTACTACAACAAACCCTTTGCAATACCGGATTTTAAAACCTTTACCGTTGCCAGCCAGGACCTGGATAAATACTTAGGCAATTATACCAGCGCCGATATACCCTACAAAATAGCCATTACCAAAAGCAACACCACGTTAATGGCCCAGGTAAACGGCCAGCCAGCATTTGCGCTCGAAGCCGTGGCAGCAAATAAGTTTGTTCTGAGCGCGGCAGGCGCCACCCTGCAATTTAACCCGGCGCAAAACGGCTTTACGGTGATGCAGGGCGGTAAAACTTATGTGTTTACTAAGGAGAAATAGCTGCACTGGTCGGTTCACGGAAGACTGACATCATCATTATAATTCGCGGCCGGCGGGGGTCTAAATTTTGAACCCCTGCCGGCCCTTGCAAATGTTGCGTGCTGTTTCAGTGCAACACTGCCCTTTGAAAATCAGCAAGTTATGTCAATATTTCTGAGACAACCTGCAACAATTCACAACTGGTGACAGTATCTTTTCACCAGTTTTCCGCAAACTGGCATTAGTGTGCAAGGTGGGCTTGCACAGCTGTGCACCCGCTAATGCAGTGCGCCCCCGGCGCGTGGCCAGGCATTGTCTATTTTCTTCGCATTTCGCAATGCTTTACAAACCGCAAACATAGTCGTTCGATGTCGCAGACATTCGAACAGCGGTCCGGCTAATGTACGCGCAGCGGGAGAAGACTACCTGGGCTGAAACTATTTAGGTTGCTTTCGTTTAAGAATTGCGTCCATTGGATTAAATAGCACATCCACATGGCAATATCCAACGTCGTCGCCCTTTTGATCAACATATGCAACAAATTTTAAAACCGAACTTCCTGCTTGAAAATAATCCTTGGCTCCTTGGTCAAATACGCTGAAATGATATCGATCAGGTGCCGAAGGTGAATAACCAATTAGATCGTAGTGAGGATCATCATTTGTATACAGAGTATTCCACGGCCCCCATGCGCTGGCTTCGCCATTACCGTTTACACCAAATCGAGTATTATCACCCCCAAACTCCATTACATCGTAAAATAGCCGTGCTTGTAGCATGTTTTCTTGCACGCGAAATTGAATTTCAATTTGACCATTAGCCCAATTACCCTGTTTTGTGTCTAAATCTCCATCCCCACCCGTATGTGGGGGAAACCAAGAAAAACTTCTTGGTTGAAAGGAAGTAATTAAATTTTCAGGTAACCATTTTAAAATCAGTATTTCCGACATTCCTTTTGAATCGCCATTCCATAAAAACTTAATTTTATTGTATTTATTGGAAGCGATGTCAGGAAGAATATCAGCGACGTCTATCACCATTGCATAATTAGTGGTTCTGCCAATAAATTTTTCATCAATTGGTTTTGAAATACCGCCATCTCCTACCAAGACAGCTTGCATAGGTTTTTTACTTGGGTCAAGATTATTAAAATCATACCCATATAACTTTATGGTTTCAATAGTCTTCAATTCATCGTTGGGATTTAGTGCGGGTTGATCGACGGTGCAAAAACAAGGTTTTTCATAAACTATCGGCTGTTTAAGTAAGCGGCGTTCAATATTTTTTATTGATTGTTTGAAACGATCTCTTAAAAAATCAACGGTGCATCTCGTTTCTGCGCCAGTTGACCCTATAATATTCGTAGCGAGCTTTTGTACATCGTCATCTATAAGGGCATGTACCTCGTCGGGCAATTGTTTTCTCCAATTTTCAAGTTCAGTGGTTAAATCGCCAGATTTGTTGTTAAACGTTTGTTCAAGATTATCTAACTGTCTAACGGCTTCCTTAATGGCGTCATCAAAGCAGCCCACTAATAGCACAAGCTGAAATAGACATAGTAGTACAATTAACTTTTTCATAATACAGGTTTAAATTTATAATGATGTATATTTAATTTCCAATGTGGAATTAGTTGCTTTGACAAAAACGT
>Ga0210389_10000295_pt1 | contig 50939 bp, 30 predicted proteins | sample IncBWH28OmetaG_FD_160127 | JGI IMG/M metagenome (GOLD analysis project Ga0210389, IMG submission 160127) | Forest soil microbial communities from Barre Woods Harvard Forest LTER site, Petersham, Massachusetts, United States - Inc-BW-H-28-O ... | reverse complement strand
GGCCGTCTGCCAGCCCGAGCCGAGGCTGAAGGGGCTCGTCGGCGGCTCATCCGTTGGCCATGCCGAGGGCGTGGAAACCGGGGCAGGGGGACTCTGCGAGTGTGCCGGGGCCGGTGAACGCGTCGTGGTCGGCGAGTGGGTGGCGGCCGGTGATCCCGTGGCGGCCGGTGACCCCGTGGGAGGCGGTGAGCCGGTGGCGGGCGCTGAATCCGCGCCGGCCGGTGTGTACGCGGCCGCGGCCGCCTTGGCCGCGGACGAGGAGCGTTCCGCGCCCGGGGTATGAGCCGCGCCCTGCGAAGACGAGCCGACCGGAAACGAGTCCGCCGGAGACATTGCGGCGACGGGAACCGGGCCAGCGGAGGTCGCTGGCGGATGCGCGTTCCCGCACCCGGCGAATCCGAGTGTCCCCGCAAGCACAGCTATGACTAGTCCCGCAGCATGTCCCTTGCCGCTCCGCACGGATCACATCTTTTCTGATCGACCGGCTGCTGGCCAGACCGAACCGCATGAAAGCTTGGCCAACTCTGCACCACGCGGCCGGAAAGAAGAAGTGCCATTGCCTTGTCCGGGCCAACGGTGTCTTACCCAGCCTGCGGGTTGTCGATGTTGATGCCGCCGGCGGCTACCGGCCCGACGCGGTTTCGCCCGCGCCCACGGGTGCGGCACTGCGCGCGGAGACCGGGGCGTCCACCAGGATGGGCTTGGGCATCGCGATCCCGGCGACCACCATGATGGCGACGCCGATGATGGCGAGGATGCCGATGCTGTGGCCGATGGCCAACGGCCCGGCGAACAGGCCGAGGGAAATGAGGCCCGGCCCGAAGATCGGCGCCAGTCCTGAGGCACCCCGGCCGAACATGTAGGTGCTGGACACCGAGGTGGCGCGGATCCCCACGGGGAAGGTCTCCGACAGCCAGGCGCCGATGTACGCTCCCGCGGCGGTGCCCACGTACCAGATGTAGTAGCCCCAGAACAGGTCCCAGCCCCAGAACGATCCCGGGTAGTGGCTGCCGGAACCGGTGGCGAGATAGATGAGCACGCTACCGGCGACCATCATGGCCGCGGGCACCAGGAACGTGCGCTTGCGGCCGAAGATGTCGCTGAGCCAGCCGACCAGGATGTAAGCGCCGACGGCCGTCCAGGTGACGACGGTGTTGACGTTGGAGGCCACGGCAGTGCCGGCCTGGAAGTCCTTCCCGATGATCGACGGCATGAAGGTGGTCAGCGAGTAGAACGAGAAGAGGAAGCCGCCGACCAGGAAGAAGCTAGCCAGGATGCGGCGGGTCATCTGCGGCACGGGAGTGCGGACGGTGCGAGCGGCCCTTTCGCGATCGGCGGGTCGTCTGGCGGCGCGGGCGGCGCGGTGCTCCTGCCACGCCTTGGACTCGGGCATCCACAGCCGAACGATCACGCCGAGGACGACGGGGATGAAGCCGGTCATGAGCGCGACCCGCCAGCCGTTTGCCCCGAAGTGGCTCATCACGGCCGGGGCGACCCAGCCGGCCACCGCGATCCCGGCGACGAAGCTCGACTGGATGATCCCGGCGCCAAGGCCCCGCTTGCGCCCGGCCCATGCCTCGTTGAACAGGGACATGCCAAGCCCGAACTCGCCGCCCAGCCCCACCGCCGTGATGAGCCGGAAGGCCAGGAGCGACCCGTAGTTCCAGCTGAACGCGGAAAGCAGGGCGCCAAGCGAGTACAGGACGATCGATACGGCGAGCCCCTTGCGCCGCCCGAAGCGGTCTGCGTACGCGCCGAGCACTACGCCGCCAACGATGGAGCCGACTAGCTGCATCGACACGATGAACCCGCCTGCCGCCGCGGAGATGTGCAGGTGAGACTCGATGCCGGTCAGGACGAAAGAGACGATCAGCAGGTTGTAGCCGTCGAGGCCGTAACCCAGGAGGGCCGAGGTGAAGATGCCGGCCAATTGCGGCCGTGTATACCCCCCGCCGGCACTTGCCCCCGGCTCGATGGCGACGGCTGGCTGGGCATTGGTCACTGGGGTCTCCCTAAGTCGGGTGAAGACGTCCTGGTTCAGATGAAACGCCGTTCCATCTGTTGTATGGTTATGAAACACCATTCCGGAATGTATCGACAAGAGGTTGGACCCAGAGATATGGTGACGCCGTGAACAGGACCAGCACCGATCCATCGGATGAGAGCCAGCAGGACGCCTCGGCCACGCAGGTGGACAGGGTCCTCGATATCCTGGAGGTCCTCGCCCGCAGCCCGCGGCCCCAGCTGCTTGGCGAGGTGGCCGCGGCCGTAGGCGCCTCCAAGCCCACGACCCACCGCCTGCTCGCCACCTTGGTGCGGCGCGGGTACGCGTCGCAGGACCCAGACGCCGGGGAATACCGCATCGGGGTCCGATGCTTCGAGCTCGGCAGCCTGTGGGCTGCCAACCTGGACCTGCGCCAGCTGGCCGCCCCGCACCTGCGCCAGCTCAACACGTCAACGCAGGAGACGGTGCACCTGGCCATCTACGACCATGGTGATGCCGTGTACGTCGACAAGCTCGAGAGCCCCCTGCCGGTTATCGCGTCGTCCTTCGTGGGGCGCAGGTGCCCGGCGTCCTGCGTGGCCACCGGGCGGGTGCTGCTGGCGTACCAGCCCGATCGCGAACTCGGCCGGGTACTCGGGGAACCGCTCCCGCGGTTCACTGACGCGACGATCACCGAACCGGCGGCGCTGCGGGATCTCCTCGACGAGGTTCGCCAGACCGGCGTTGGCGTCAACCACGGTTCATACCGGGACGGAGTGGGCGGTGTAGCCGTTGCGGTGCGCGACCGGACCGGGATAGTGGTCGCGTCGGTGGGAGTGTGCCTGCCGGAGATGCGCTTCCCCGCGGACCGATTCGCGGCGCTGCGCGACGAGGTCGCGGCGGCCGGCCACGCGATCTCGGCCGACCTCGGCTACGTCGAGCCGCTGGGGGTTTCCGGAGCAGCGAACCCGGCGGCCGCGGGTTCCCCGCAGGCCGGCGCGGTATGGTGACGGGGCGCATGGACACCGCGACCGGCTCGGCCGAGGACAGTGCCGGCCAACGCGGGACCGGCCAATGCTGGGCCGGCCAACGCGTTGCCGGCCAACGCTGGGCCGTGGCGGACGATGGAACGCGGCTCGCGTTCCTTGACACCGGCACAGGCGATCCAGAGCCGGTGGTGCTGCTCCACAGCCTCGGGACCGATTCGAGCGTCTGGTCCGCGCAACTGGCCGCGTGGTCCGGTGCGGCACGGGTGCTGGCGCCCGACAGCCGTGGCCACGGCGCCTCGGCCTGGCGGCCGCTTCGGTCGGTGGACGACTGGGTCGAGGACCTAGACCGGGTGCTGGCGGCGGCCGGCGTGCGGCGCTGCCGCCTGGTGGGCCTGTCGATGGGCGGCGTCCAGGCTCTGGCCTACACCCGGCGTCGCCCCGAGCGCGTCGGTCGTCTGGTGCTCGCCGACACCTTCGCCGAGCTGGAACCGGACGCGGCGGTCGCCCGCGTCAAGCACATGACCGGCCGGCCCGCCGAACTCGGCATGGCCGAATACGCGGCGGAGTACACGGCCACCACGCTCACCGGGAAGGCTGGACCGCAAGCGGCCGAGGTCGTCACCACCGCTATCACGCGGATGTCCGCGGAGGCTTACGCGGGGTCGGCCGCCATCTGCTTCACTGCCAGGCAGGCCAGTGAACTTCCGGCCATCTCGGCGTCTACGCTGGTGGTGTGGGGTGAGCTCGACGCCAAGACCCCCAAGGCGCTGAGCGAGCAACTGGCCAGCGGGATACCCGCGGCTCGCATGCACGTGCTACCGGACGCCGGGCACCTGTCCAATCTCGATAATCCCGAGGCCTTCACTGACGTGGTGGGCGGCTTCCTTTTCGCGGACCGCGCTACACCGTCCGGTCCTTGACCGTCGGGTCGGCTGTAAATCGATCGAATCGGATAATTCGGACTAGCTCGACTGCTAGCCAGACCGCCCCCTGGAGCATCATGCCCTTCCGCCACGACATCACCGTAAAGATCAATGACCGGCCAGTCACAGTGGCCGTCGACAGCCGTACCAGCCTCGCCGACATGCTGCGTGATCAGCTCGGCCTCACGGGCCTGCACCTTGGCTGCGAGCAAGGCGCGTGCGGCTGCTGCACGGTGCTGCTCGACGGCGAGCCGGTGCGCTCGTGCATCATGCTGGCGGCCCAGGCAGACGGCCGCCGCATCAGCACCATCGAAGGGGTCGAAGGGCCCGGCTCCGCACTCAGCGACGTGCAGCAGGCATTCTGCGATCACCATGCGCTGCAGTGCGGCTTCTGCACTCCGGGCATGGTGCTCGCCGTCACCGCCCTGCTCGACGCCGAGCCCCAGCCAGGCCAAAAGCAGATCGACGAGGCGCTGGGCGGCAACATCTGCCGGTGCACCGGTTACACGCAGATCAGGGAGGCGGTGACCGGCCTGGCCCGGCAGCGCACTGCCAGCGCGAACGGCACTGCCAGCGCGAACGGCACTGCCTCCGTGAACCCCACCGTCAGCGCCGTTCCGGCGTGCGCGGCCAGCGCCGCGTGCCCCGCCAGCCTGCCAGTCCGGGAAGACAGCCGGTTCGTGCGGGGAGCGGGGACCTTCGTCGCCGACGTGGAACCGCGCGGCACCTTGCACGTAGGACTGGTCACCAGCCCGCACGCGCGGGCGCGGATTCTCTCCATCGACCGCGCGCACGCGCTCGCACTCGACGGAGTCGTCGCCGTGGTGACTGGCGCGGAGCTAGCCGAAGCTACCGAGCCGCTCCGCCAGTACCTCCAGCTCCCCGGCGTGCACTGGCGCCCGCTCGCCGTCGACGAGGTCCGCTACGCCGGCGAGTGGGTCGCCGCGGTGGTCGCGACATCACGAGCCGTCGCCGAGGATGCGGCCGAGCTGGTGGAGGTCGATTACGAGCCGGGCCGGGCCATCCTCGACCCCGAGGCGGCCATGGATCCGGCCGCGCCCAGGGTGCACGGCGACGACCTCGCCAACGTGGTGTACGACCGCAGCTTTGCCTGGGGCGACGTCGAAGCCAACCGCGCCAGGGCCGACGGGTCGGTAAAACTAAGGGTGCGCTGGAACCGCAACTCGACGGTTCCGCTGGAGACCTTCGGCGTCGTCGCCAGCTGGGATCCAAGCCGCGAGCTGCTCGATGTCTGGGCCTCGATCCAGATGCCGCAGTTCCCCGACCAGATCGCCACGGCGCTGCGGCTGCCGTCCAACGCCGTGCGCGTCCATTTCGACGTCGACGTGGGCGGTTCCTACGGGGTGAAGCGGGGTATCAAGCACGGGATCCTGGCCGGCTATCTCGCCCGGATCACCGGCGCGCCGGTCAAGCTGATCGAAGACCGCACGGAGAACATGCACGGCGGCGACTTCCACGGGCCGGACCGCATCTTCAACGTCGAGCTGAGCTACCGTTCCGACGGCACCCTGACCAACCTCGACGTGTGGGCCATCGACGACCAGGGAGCCTATCCCGGCCGCGCGCCCTTGCAACTGGCGAAGCCCATCGGCGCCATCATCGGCCCCTACCGCATCCCCAGCGCGAGCTACCGGGCGACCGCCGTTACTACGAACAAGACCGGTCAGGTCGCCGTGCGCGGGTTCGGCCAGGCACCCACGAACTTCGCCATCGAGGCGGCGGTGGACGCCGTGGCCCGCCGCCTGGGAATGGACCGGCTCGCGATCCGCCGGCGCAACTTCATCCAGCCGGATGAGTTCCCGTACCGCATCCCGAGCGGCACCGAGTATGACTCGGGCGACTACCCGGCCGTTCTCGACAAGGCGGTGACACTCGCGGACCTGAGCGCCCTGGAAGCCGAGCGCGACGCGCTGCGGGACCAGGGCATGCTGGCCGGGATCGGGGTCGCCTGCTGCCTGGAACCCGGCGGCGGCAACGCCATCTTCGAGAACATCATGAACCCGGCCAACGACAAGACCACCTTCCCCGAGTCCTGCCGGCTCCGGGTGGACGGAGGCGGCAGCATCACCGCCGTGATCTCCGTGTCTTCCGCCGGGCAGGGGCATGAGACCCTGGTCGCCAACCTGGCCGGGCGCGAGCTCGGCCGTGATCCGGCATCGGTCCGGGTGCTGCGCGCCGACTCGCTGGCGGGCATGCCCTCGCAAAGCCCGGTAGGCAGCCGGATGACCATCGTCCTGGGGCAGGCAATCCACCAGGCCGCCGAGGATCTTAAGGCGCGCCTGTGCCAGATCGGCGCCTACCAGCTCGGGGCGGAGCCCGAAGACGTCCTTTACCTCGAAGGCGACGTGGTGCTGGCCAAGGACCACGAGCGCCGCGTCACGTGGCCGGAACTGGTGGCCATCGCGCACCGCAAGCAGCACCTCATGCCACCGGGCCTGGAACCCGGGCTGGAGAGCGTGCACGTAGCTCATACTCCCCGCTCCGGTCGGCTCGCGGAGAAGGACGGCACCGTCCAGCTCTACCCGTGCTACTCCTTCGAAGCGCACCTCGTCCTGGTCGTCATCGACCCGGAGACCGCGGCGCTCACGTTCCGTCGTTACGTGCTCGCGCACGATTGCGGGACGGTGATCAATCCTGAGGTGGTGCGGGGCATGGTGCTCGGCGGCACCGCCCACGGGATCGGCGCGGCTCTCTACGAGCGGTTCGCCTTCGACGATGAAGGGCAGCCGCTCACCCAGTCCTTCATGGACTACCTGCTGCCGACCATCCACGAGATCCCGGTCATCGAGGACGTCGAACACTGCACTCCGTCCCCCTACACCTCCCTAGGCCAGAAGGGCGCCGGTGAAGCCGGCTACATGGGGGCACCGGCCGCGGTCGCCTCGGCCGTCAACGATGCCCTCGCCGGAATCGGTGCCCCGCCTGTCAATTCCCTTCCGATCGGAGAGAGCGCTCTCTGGTCGGTCCTGTCCAGCCATGCCGCCGCCTCCAGTGACACACCATCGGAGTTCCACGCATCATGACCAGCCCATCCCAGGCCGTCGCCTGCACTGACGTGCACGCCCATGCCGTGCCCCAGGCCCTGCTCGACATGCTCGTCCAGGGCGAGGCGCGGTTCCCGCACGTCGCGGTGCGCGCCGCCAAAGAAGGATCTCCCGCCGGTGGGCTCAGCGTCGTCTTCGGCGATCGTCCCCCCACCCGGCCCGTCGCGCCTGGCCTGACCGACGTGGGCCGCCGCCGCGAGTGGATGGCCGCCAACGGGGTGACCTGCCAGGTCATCGGCGGATGGCTTGACATGTTCGGCTACGACCTCCCGGCAGCCGAGGGACGGGACTGGGCCGAGCTGTTCACCGCCCAGCTCACCGACCTGGCCGCCGCCGAGCCCGGCCTGGTTCCCCTGGGCACTGTCGCGCTGCAGGACCCCGACAGCGCGGCCGACGCGCTGGCCGCCCAGCGCGAGAGCGGGCTGCGGGGAGTGATGATCTCCACCCGCCCCGGCGGCTTCGAGCTGGATGATCCGCGGCTCCGCCCGTTCTTCGAAGCCGCCGACGACACTGGGGCCGTCGTCTACCTCCACCCCGGGTTCGGCTCAGCCTCCGCCCGCTACCATGACTACGGGCTGGTCAACGGGCTCGCGCGGCTGGAGGACACCACCGTGGCGCTGGCCCGCGCCCTCTACGACGGCATCCCGGAACGCTACCCTCGGATGCGCATGGTGGTCGCGCACGGGGGAGGGTCGCTGCCCATGGTCCTCGGCCGGCTGCGGCGCAACCACGCCATCAACCCCGCCACCACCAAGGATCCGATGGCGTCCTTCGCCGCCTTGTACTTCGATTCGGTGGTGTTCGACCCGCTCGCGCTCGAGTTCCTGCTGCGGCAAGCCGAACCCGGTCACGTCATGCTCGGCTCGGACTACCCCTTCCCCATCGGCGACCTCAACCCGGCCGCGGTGGTCCAGCGCGCCCAGTCCGGTGACGGGGAACGCGGCCGCGTGCTGACCGGCACCGCGGAAAGCGTCTTCGGGCTAGCACCGGCAGGCGTGCGGTGAAGCCCGTCGCCTTCGACCTGGTGCGGCCCGCGGACCTCAGCGAGGCCCTGGCGGAGCTATCGGTGGATCCGGAGGAGTCGAAGCTGCTGGCCGGCGGCCAGAGCCTCGTGCCGCTGCTGAACTTCCGTCTCGCCCGGCCCGCTCGCCTGATCGACCTGGCGCGAATCGAGAGCCTGCGCGGTATCACCCGCGACAACGGCCGGCTCTCGATCAGCGCCATGACCACTCAGCACGAAGCCGAGAACAGCGATCTCGTGCGCCACTGCGCGCCCTTGCTCGCGGCTGCCTTGCCCCGGATCGCGCACCCGCCCATCCGCAGCCGGGGCACCGTCGGGGGAAGCACGGCCCACGCGGACCCCGCGGCGGAGATCCCCGCGGTCGTCATGGCGCTCGACGCGACGCTACGGATGACGAGCGCGCAGGGGTCGCGGGAGGTGCCGGCCGGCGAGTTCTTCCACGGCTTCCTCACCACGGCCCTGGCCGCCGACGAGCTGCTCACGGCCGTCGAGCTGCCGGTGGCTCCGCCGGGCACCGGCGCGGCGTTCCTTGAGGTGGCCCGGCGGCACGGCGACTTCGCACTGGTGGGCGCGGCGGCCCAGCTCACCGTGCGGGACGGTACCGTGACTGACTGCCGGGTGGTGCTGACCGGGGTCGCCGACCGGCCGCATCGCCTTCGCGAAGCGGAGGCGGTCGTGACCGGGACCAGCCTCGACGAAGCCACGGCCAGGCAGGCCGCGGCGGCCACCGAGGCCAGCATCAGCCCGCCGGGTGACCTGCACGCCACCGCCGATTACCGGCGTCACGTCGCGGGCGTGCTCGTCCAGCGCGGCCTGCGCGAAGCGTACCGGCGCGCGGCCGGGCAGGCCGGCACCGCCAGCTAGCCGAGAGGGATACCAGTGATCTACGAACTGCGAGAGTACGTCGCTCACGCCGAAACCGCCGAAAGGCTGCACCGTCGGTTCGCCGACCACACCTTCGGGCTGTTCCGGCGGCACGGACTCACCCTCGTCCACTTCTGGACCGATCTCGCGCGTCCCGAGCGCATCGTCTATCTGCTCGCGTTCGACAGCCAGCAACGACGGGACGCGGCCTGGGCCGCCTTCCAGGCCGATCCCGACTGGAAGGCCGTCAAGGAAGCCTCTGAGGCCGGCGGGCCCTTGCTCGCGTCGTCCTCATCGTCGATCCTCAGCGAAGCGCCCTACTGGACGGCGGACCGGCACAGCCACCAGGCCTGATCGCGTAGGTACACTGGGCGGGCTCGACCCTAGTGTCATTGATCGCGGGGAAACTGCTGGCATGGACATCGGCAACATCGCCGAGCTGAACGCTTTCCTCGTGCTCGACGCCATCAGGTCGCGCGGACGGGCCACCAGGCGAGAACTCGGTACCGAGCTCGGGCTGTCCGCCGCCTCGGTCAGCCGCATCGCCAAGCGACTGCTCGCGGCCGGGCTCATCGCGGAGGAGCCGGGGGAGGGGACGGTCCGCGGCCGGACTCCGGCCATCCTGCGGTTCGTCGCGCCGCCGGGCGGCGTCATCGCCGTCGACCTAGGCGGAACCCGGTGTCATGGTGCACTCGCCGACCTGGCGGGAAGCATCGTCGCCGAAGACTTCCGGCCCACCGGGGAAGGCAGCGCCGCGGTGAACGCGCTGCTCCAGTGCATCGCCGCGCTTGACGCGCGAGCCGCGACGCTCTCGCTGCCGGTGCGCGCCGCCGTCGTCGGCATCCCGGCCTTGATCGACCCGGAAACCGGCCTGGCCACGGCCGGCCCCAGCGTGCACTGGCAAGGCCTCGGCCTGCTCGCGATGCTCCGGGACAGCCTCACGTGGCCATTCGAAGTCGACAACGACACCAACCTCGGCGCGCTCGGGCAGGCGTGGCGCGGCGACGGGCGCGGCGCGCACTCCTTCGTGCTGCTGTCCCTGGGTACCGGCATCGGCGGTGCCGTCGTGGTCGACGGGCACCTGATCCGGGGACGGCACAACGCGGCGGGCGAGGCCGCCTACTTCCCGGTGCCGACCACGTCGCGTGCGACGGTGCCGGGCGGGAGCGCCGCGGCGGGCTTCGAGCAGGTGGCATCCGGGCCCGCGTTGCGGGCGCGCGCGGCGGAACTCATTGAGTCCGGCGCGGCGAGCGTACTGCGCGGTCGCGAGTACGGGGTGGCCGACATCTTCGCCGCCGCGCGAGCAGGCGACCCGGCCGGCGGGCAGGTAATCGGTGAGCTGATCGCGCGGACGGCCGCCGCGATCACCGGGATCACCGCGCTGATCGACCCCGAGCGGATCATCATCGACGGCAGCATCGGCCGGGCCCTCCAGCCGTGGCTCGATGACTTGCGCGCGGCGGTCGCGGCGGGGGTGTTCCGGTCACCGGACATCGTGATCTCCGGGCTCGGCCGGAACGCGACCGTGCTCGGCGCCATCGCCCGGGCGCTGGCCATCGTCGCGGAACTTGACAGCCCCGCGGTCGCTCCGTCCACCGTTACCGGAGCCAGCAAACTCTGATATTTCGGGTCTTGTCGAGACATGAACGGCCGGTTAGTGTTCAGCACAAGTATTTCTTTTCAGGCTGAAACGAAATGCGCTGGCGAGGAGGCTGTCCATGATTCCCAGACCGCGCGTGGCCGGGATCGTATTCAGCGCGGCGGGCTTGTGCGCGCTCACCCTGGCCGCCGGGAACGCCAGCGCGGCCGGCCAGCCGCCGGCGCGACCGGCGCAGTCACCGGTACGGGCGGCGGCGTCCGCCGCCGCGGCCCAGCAGAGTTCCGTGTCGGCCGCGACGCACGTGATCACGCTGGGCGGCAGGAGCTGGCAGGTGCAGTCGAGCGCCGCGACGACCGACTGGACCACCGGGACCGGCGCCACCGCCGGCGGCGCGCAGATCTCCGAGCCGGGCTTCGGCACGACCGGCTGGCTTCCCGTCACGGCGGACGACGCGGGCGCCGTCGGCACAGAGGCCGAGGCGCTGCTGCAAAACGGTGTCTGCCCAGACGACAAGGCGCTGCAGCCCATCAACCAGAGCGTCGCGGGCAAGAACAGCATCTTCTACTCGGACAACCTGCAAAACTGTTTCGGCACTCCGATGACGAATCCGGGGCTCGACACGAATCCGCAGTTCGACGTGCCCTGGTGGTTCCGTACCGACTTTTCCCCCGGGGTGCGGCCGGGCCAGGACGCGAAGCTAGTCATCAACGGCGTCGTCGGACAGGCCGACGTCTGGGTGAACGGCACCGAGGTCGCGACCCAGGCAACGGTCGAGGGCGACTACACCAGCTACACGTTCGATGTCACCAACCTGCTGCGGAGCGGACCCAACACCCTCGCGCTCGAGCTGTTCCCGAACAACCCGGCGTCGATGTTCACGCTCGACGACGTGGACTGGAGCCAGATACCGCCGGACAATAACACCGGCGTCCAGTTCCCCGTGCAACTGCACATCTCCGACGCCCTCGGGATCTCGAACGCGTACGTGACGCAGGACGACTCGCCGGACATGTCGAGCGCGGCACTGACTGTGCAGGCCGACGTCACCAACAACACTGACGAGCCGCAAAGCGGGACCGTGAACGCTTCGATCACGGCCCCTGGCGGCGGGACGATCACCATCGATAGCCCGGTTCACCTGGCAGGCGGGGCAAGCGAAACGGCTACGTTCAAACCAGCGTCGTTCAGTGCGCTGAGAATCTCCCATCCCCAGCTGTGGTGGCCCTATCAAATGGGCGGTCAGCCGCTCTACGAACTGCGGGCCTCGGTGTCCGACGCGGGCGGCGTGTCCGACGCGGCGCCGGCCGTCGACTTCGGCATCCGGTCGGTGACGACGTACCTAACGCGGCCGTCGACGCTGGCGCCTGAGGGCGTGCGGGTCTTCGAGATCAACGGCGTGCCGTTCGACTTCCGGTCGGGCGGCTGGTCGGAGAACCTGTTCCTGCACTACAGCGCAAGCGACCTGGCCAACCAGATCCAGCTCATGAAGTCCATGGGGGTCAACGGCATCAGGACCGAGGGCAAGGAGATGCCGCAGAACTTCTACGACCAGCTCGACCGGGCCGGCATCCTGATCGACGCCGGGTTCCAGTGCTGCGACGCTTGGCAGCCGTCATCGAGCGGGCGCGGCGTGACCTCGCAGGACTACCACGTCATGTACGAGTCGTCACTCACCATCGGCGAGCAGCTGCGGGACCACCCGAGCGTGCTGAACTTCAGCTGGAGCGACAACCCGCCGATCAACGAGCAGGAGGTCGCGTCGCTCGCGGGCTTCAGCCAGTCCGGATTCCAGGATCCGATCATCTCCTCCGCCGAGTACAACTCCAGCGGCGTCCTCGGGCCGTCCGGTGAGAAGGAAGGCCCCTACGACTGGGTACCGCCGGACTACTGGTACGACACGACACACTCGGGCAACAACAGCAACGATGATGACTCGACCCTGACCAACGTCGGCGGGTCCTGGGGGTTCGATAGCGAGCAGGGGTCCGGCGACACCGTGCCCACCATGGACTCCATCCAGCGGTTCATGTCACCCTCCGATCAGGCCGCGCTGTGGACGGACCCAGACGCGCACCAGTTCCACACGAACTACGAGTCCACCGACGGATCGCACTCCGGCTACGACTTCGGCACGCTCGACAATCTGGACACGGCCATCCAGAACCGGTACGGGAAGTGGGACAGCCTGTCGCAGTACGTCGAGGAAGCCCAGGTCCAGAACTACGAGGACGTGCGCGCCCAGTTCGAGTCGTACATCGACAACTGGGACAACTACCCCACGCCGTCCACCGGCACCGACTACTGGGAGATGAACAAGGGCTGGCCGACGCTCCTGTGGGACCTGTACAACTACGACTACGACGAGGCGGGCAGTTACTTCGGGGCGCAGGAAGCGAACCAGGACCTGCACGTGCTCTACGCGTACGACACCGGTGGCGTCACGATTGACAACCTGACCGGGGCTCGCCAGTCGGGCCTGTCGGTCGAGTCGCGGGTGTACTCGGCCGGGGGCAAGGTGCTCGCCGACCAGACCTCGCACGCGTCGCTCGCCCTCGCGCCGCAGCAGGTTGTCAACGGGGTGCTCAAGCCGAAGGTCCCCGCGGCCACCACCCCGCCGGCCACGGCGCAGACCTACTTCGTCGAGCTGATTCTGCGTCAGCACGGCACGATCGTCGACAGGAACGTGTACTGGTTCTCCACCCAGCAGGACGAGATCAACTGGACGACCACCGAGGGCAGCCCGCAGGCTGACAACGGCGCGCCGCTGAGCCAGTACGCGAACATGACGGCGCTGCAGAAGCTGCCATCGGAGTCTGTGTCGGTGGCGGCATCGACTTCGGCGCCGAGCTCTGGGGGTACCGACACCACGACCGTGACGATCACCAACCCGTCGTCCAAGAAGGCGGTCGCGTTCTTCCTGCGCGCGGACGTCAGGCGCGGTACGGCGGCTGGCACCTCGTTGTCAGGAGACAACGAGGTACTGCCGATCACGTGGAGCGATAACGACATCACGCTGTGGCCGGGGGAGTCCGAGACGCTTACCGGCACCTACAAGGCGTCGCTGCTGCACGGTGCGTCCCCCGTGGTCAGCGTCTACGGGTGGAACACGCCGAACACGGTGTTCGCCGCGCCGGCCTCGTCCGCCGCCGCGGCGGCGGTCCACACGGCGCAGACGGCGACGGGTGTGCAGCACTTCGGGCTGGCCGACGGGACGCCGCCGACTTCTGCCTCGGCGCAGCCTGGCGCGGGCGCGGCGGTGACGTTCCGGGCGATGGACGCGGCTTCGTCCGCTGCCTCTGCTTCGGCGGGGGGCAAGGCGGCGGCGCCCGCGTGGCGCGTCACGTCGGCCGCGCACTCGGCGGACACCACACCACCGACCAGCTTCACGCAGGGCGACAACGCCGACACCTACACGCTGACGGTAACGAACTCGGGGAAGGCGCCGACCGACGGCACTACGCCAGTCACGCTCACCGACATCCTGGACCCGAACGTCAGCTTCGTCTCCGTCAGCGGATCTGGCTGGACCTGCGACTCCGCCGACAACCCGACGCTCACGTGCACCGAGACAGGGGGCACTGGCGGCAAGCCCGCGGTTCTCCAGCCGGGCCAGTCGTACCCGCCGGTCACGGTGACGGTCCAGGTGCCGCTCGGCACGGGGTTCGGCAACCAGGACTCCGCCGACGGACTGCACGTGACCAACGCGGTCTCGGTAGCTGGCGGCGCGCCGTCCCAGCCGTCCGCCTCGATTGCCAGCCCGACGCCCATCGTCGGCGTGCCCGGCCTGACCGCGGACAACGCGGTCGACGGCGCGTTCGTGCAGGGCCAGGCCGGCCGGTACGAGATCACGGTGATCAACACCGGGGGCGCGCCTACCAACGGCAGCGACTCGGCGCCGATCACCGCCACGATCAGCGCGCTGCCGGCCGGCGTGACGCTGCAGGCGCTGTACGGCAGCGGGTGGACCTGCGACCTGGCAGCGACGTCGGCCGAGCCGGCCGACACCTGCTACCGCAGCGACGTGCTGGCAGGCGAGAACGGCGAGGATCCGCCGATCACGGCAGTGGTCAAGGTCGCAGACGACGCCCCTGCCAGCGGAACGGAAACCGTCAAGGTCAGCGGCGGCGGTGACGTGGGCGGCCCCGCATCCGTGAGCGCGAACACGACCATTCAGCAGTCCGCGGACCTGAACGTCGCGAGCGCGCACTCGGGCTCGTTCGCACAGGGCGGGACCGGCGCCTACCAGCTCACCGTGTCCAACGTGGACGGGCCGAACGCCGCCACGACCGGCGGGCCCTCGTACGGACTGGTGTCCGTGACCGACACGCTGCCGTGGGGCCTGACCGCGACCGCGATGTCCGGGAGCGGGTGGACGTGCGACGTAGCCGCCGTGACCTGCTATCGGGAGGACCCGCTCGCGGCCGGATCGTCTTACCCGCCAGTCACGCTCACGGTTTCAGTGGCGGGGAACGCGCCCGCGTCGGTGACCAACTCGGTAGCGGTCGCCGGCGGCGGGATGACCTTCGGGGCCGGATCGTCGACGTCCTCGGGCGGGCAGACCGGCACCGATCCCACCACGGTCGCGCGGACCGGGCCGGCCGGGACCCCGCCGGCTCCCGCGGCGGCGCCGTCGTTGACGGTGACAAGTACGCATAGCGGGTCGCTCCGCCAGGGCTCGGCGGACGGGACGTACACGTTGTCGGTTTCCGACGCGGCCTCGGCCGGGGCGACGACGGGGATGGTGACGGTCACCGACGCGCTGCCCGCCGGCGTGACGCCGACCGAGATGTCGGGAGCGGGCTGGACCTGTTCGCTGGCGCCGCCGACGCTGCCGCCGGGCTCGGCCTCGGGGCGTAACGCGCCGCCGGACACCTTCGCGCCCGCACCGACCTGTTACCGGCTCGGCACACTGCGGCCCGGGGCGTCCTACCCGCCGATCACGCTCACCGTGGCGGTCGCCGACGACGCCCAGCCGTCGGTCACGAACACCGCCGCGGTCTCCTCCGCCGGCTCCGCGCCCGCGGTCAGCGCGCCGGACGTCACCGCGATCGGTCAGGTCCCGGCGCTGGTGGTGTCGAGCTACCCGGTATCCGACGGGATCGTGTACGCGCCGTTCAAGTCCGGCGCCGACAACGCGTATGTCGTCACGGTGGCGAACGACGGGTACGCGCCGACCAGCGGGCCAGTGACGTTTGGCGTCAACCTGCCGGACGGCCTGGATCCGGTGGCGATCACCGCTCCGCGCGGGTGGCAGTGCACGCTGACGTCGTGCCGCACTTCAAGCGGAGTGAGCCTGCCCGCGGGCGCGTCGGCGCTGATCAGCGTCCGGGTCGCGGTGGCACCCGACGCGCCGCTCAGCGCGGAGACGCAACTGCAGGCCACCGGTGGCGGCGAGCTACCGGCCGCGGCCATCGACGAGGACAACGACTACAGCACCTACGACAACGGAGGCGCGTTCACTGAGCCCGCCTACATCGCCCTGCCAGGCTGAGCGGCCCGGCTGAGCCGGCTCAGCCACAGTCACCATCGACGTGACGGCAAATGATGTTGGATTCCCATCGCCGGACCAGATGCCTGCTCCGCTCTCACGGCACCAGGCTGAAGGCCTGGGCCGAGGTGCCGTCGCAGGTGTTCTGCTCGAGCTGAACTCCGCTGCTGGTGGAAGGGGCGTCCAGGCACAGGCCCGAGTTGTCGGCGGTGAAGGTGTAGTAGCCGGAGTACTGCAGGTCGCCGGCGAACAGAGCGTTGGTGTTGCCGGTCCCGCCGTAGTTCCAGGTCTGGAGTGTGTCGCCCGGGGCGGTGGCCCCGACCCCGCCGGTGATGTTCCAGCTCTCGCCCTCGGACTGGGCGTTGTCGTTGACCACCTCGTACTCGCCGCTCACCGACGTCGGCGCGAACTGCCACAGCTGGCTGGTGGCCCCCGTGCAGGCCGACTCCGCTACGGCGGTGCCGTTGGCGGTCGAGCCTCCGGCGGCCGTCGCGCACAGGCCAGAGCCCTCGTTCACCACCTCGTACCACGACGAGGTGTTGATGCCCGAGTTGGGCACCAGGCTGAACGCCTCAGCCGTGCTGCTGTTGCAGGTGTTCTGCTCGAGCTGAACTCCGCTGCTGGTGGAAGGGGCGTCGAGGCACAGGCCCGAGTTGTCGGCGGTGAAGGTGTAGTCGCCCGAGGACCCGGGCTCGGCGGCGAACAGAGCGTTGGTGTTGCCGGTCCCGCCGTAGTTCCAGGTCTGGAGTGTGTCGCCCGGGGCGGTGGCGCCCACCCCGCCGGTGATGTTCCAGCTCTCGCCTTCGGACTGGGCGTTGTCGTTGACCACCTCGTACTCGCCGCTCACCGACGTCGGCATGAACCTCCATAGCTGGCTGGCCGCACTCGTGCAGGCCGACTCCTCCACAGCGGTGCCGTTGGCGGTCGAGCCCCCGGCGGCGGTCGCGCACAGGCCGGAGCTCTGGTTGACCACCTCGAACCACGACGAGGTGACGCCGGAGGCGGCGAAGCTCATGTCGTGGAGGTTCCACCCCCCGTTGTCCTGGTCCACGACCAATGTCTGGGTGCCCGCGGGCAGAGTGACGGTGGCGGTCACCGTCGCCCAGTCCTGCCAGCCTCCGGTATCGGGGATAGTTATATCGCCCGACAGGTTGGCGCCCGCGAGGTTCGCGATGTGCAGGGCATCGGTTACGCCGCTGGGCGCGGCCACGCGCAAGCTCACCGTATAGGTGCCGGCGCCGGCCGCGTCGACCGTGTACCGGAACCACTGGCCGCTGCCCGTCCAGCCAAGGTCGTAGCCGGCACCTGTGCCGGTCGTATCGGTGGTGTCGCCGGTCGTCTCCAGGTCGACCCCGTCGCCGCGGTAGCTGTTGGCCGTTCCGTTGGCCGAGGTGACGTTGTAGCCCACGCCCTGTCCGCCGGTGTCGTAGTTGGCGGCTTGCACGGTGCCGGGCACCTGGGGAGCGGTACCAGTGAAGGGGCCCTCGCCCGAAGGGGTGAGGCTATAGCCGGCGGCGACGATGTTCGCCTGCACCGCGTTCTGGGTGGCCTGGGACGGGAAACCGGAAACGTCGGCGGCTTCGAAGAACTCTCCGTCACCCAGGCTCGTGTTGTCCCCGCCGGTGCCCAGCTCGATGGAGCTCTGGATCTTCATCGGGTCATAGCCGCTCGGCAAAGCGCCCGAATAGGTTTGGATCAGTCCGCCTGACTGGCCGTTTCCGTACTGCAAAGTCATGTTGGTTGAACCGTTGTTCTCCTCCCAAGCGCTGACGAACGTGCCGTTCTCGCTCGGATAGGCCGAGGGGTTCGCCCCGGTGTCGCTGAAGTACATGCCGTTCTCAATGTCGGCCCCCACCCAGGGACCGGGGCCGGTGCAGTTGCCCGTCCAGCAGTCTGTGCCGTAGTAGATCGCGTTCATAGTGGCGTCGCCATCGTCGGAGTCGTTGGTCTCGCCCTGGCCGAAGTCGAAGCAGCACTGGTCGCTGGTGAGGCTAGAGGAGGTGAGCTCGTACAACCCGTCGGGATCAGCGCCGGTAGGCAGGTTTTTGGCGGAATCGTCGCGGTAGCCGGTACCAAACTTGTCGAAGTCGATCCCGTACGCTGGCTGGCCGTCGACGTACACCGGCAGCGCCTCGGCGGGGGCGCCGATGTCCGCCCCGTTGGGGCCGGGTCCCGCGTTGCCGTGCGAGCAGCCCGAGCAGGAAGTGCCCGGCGAGATCGGCATGTTGTTGCCGTTGGAGGTCTGGTCGTACAGCTCGGTGATGGTGCACGTTGTGCCGGCACAGAACGAGTTCTCGGGCGCGACGTTGACAATCCCGCCGGTCGATTCCAGGCCGACGTTGAGGTAAGTCGAGTCGGACGCACGCTGGACCTGGTACAGCGGCCCGTCATAGTCATCGAACAACGCCCGGGTGGTGCTGTAGGCCGCCTCGCACGGAGTGCCGCCCGAAGCGTAGATGTCGCAGGGCCCGGGCGTCGCCGCACGGGCGGGGGCGACGCTGAACGCGGGGATGGCGAGCGCTACCGCCAGCACAAAGGCCGCGGTCAGCGCTACCCACCGCCAGGTGAGGGTTCTCGAGAACATGTGTCAGCTTCCGTGATCGGGGGACGCGGGGCACGCGGCGCGTGGCAGACTGCACTCGGCGGAAGAGTGGACGACGAGGTGCGTCCACAGTTGGCGTTATTTTGCGGACTTTCGTTGACCATTTGCTCCGAGGTTGCGCCTATTTTGCAGGCAAGTCAAGGCGATGTGCCGGTCGCCCGAGGAGCAGTTCTTCCGGCTGCAGGCCGACACAGGCGCCGTCGCCGCGGCGCCGACGGCGTTCTCGGCTGGGAGTCGGGGCTGCTGGTGAAGCCGATGTACTTCGGCGCGTACGCTACTCGCGGCCGGTGCGGCTGAGCGCCGGGTCCTGACTGGCCGTTCCGCAGACCGGGCAGATCCCCGCCCCGGCCTCCCGTGCTAGCTCACTGGCCGTTCGCTCAAGCAGGGCGGCGAAACGCGGCTGCTTCTTGGCCAGCAGCAGCCGCACATAGACCCTGTTGCGGCGCGCGAGATCGGCGGAGCGCTCCGACGGGCAGTTCATCATGCAGCCCACACTGGCGTACCGGCCCGGCTCCGTCATCACCGCGAGCCGGAATCGTCACTACCAGCTAGCCGGGTAATGGACTGCGGCTAGCCCGAGCCGAGCCTACGGAGGCTGCCATCGTCCACCCAGGCCCGCGAACCTGGGCGTACATGGCCGCGACCGTTGGCCGGGCGCTCCAACTCGCCGATCTGGATGGCGAACAGGCGTTTTTGGCGTAGCGCAAGTGTTGACACGATCGCTTGCGTAAGTTTACGCTCTAAATAAGTCTAACTGTAAAGAAGCTTTACTATTAATTCACTCGGACATCACCGCGCCGCTCGCCCCCGTGGCCAGACCTTCTTAGCCCTCTTCACGTCGGCGCGCGGTCCGCCCATGCGCCGCGTGCCCCCCGAACCCGGAAGTCGGCCCATGCTCTCGATGACCTTGCCTCGGCGGTTGCGGCTAGCCGTCGTCACCCAGGACACCAGCGGGGGAGGGGCCTACGACCTCGGCTGGACCTCCTCCGGGCAGTGGTTCAAGTACACCGTCAACGTGGCCACCGCTGGGACCTACACGGTCGGTTTGCGGCTATCGTCACCCAGCGGGGTGACCGGCGGACTGGACATCGCCAATTCGTCCGGCACCAACTTGTCCGGGAACATCAACGTCCCCGCGACCGGGGCGTGGCAGACCTGGACCACCGTCAACGCGACCGTCAACTTGCCGGCCGGACAGCAGACCCTGACCATTGACCAGGATAACGGCGGCTGGAACATCCACCAGCTCACCTTCACGGGTTCCTCGAGCTCCGCGGGCTCCTGCGGTCAGCTGACCGCTAATCAGGAGCTGACCGCTAACCAGTCGCTGGCCTCGTGCAATGGCGAGTACACGCTGATCATGCAGGGTGACGGGAACCTCGTCCTGTATCAGGGCAGCACGGCGTTGTGGGCTTCGGGCACGGTGGGTTCCGGTGCCGATGAGGCGATCATGCAGGGGGACGGGAACCTCGTGGTTTACACCGGTTCGGGCACCCCGGTGTGGGCCAGTGATACGGCCGGGGATTCTGGGGCCTATCTCGATGTGCAGAACGACGGCAACGTGGTCATCTACGGCGCGTCGGGCTCCGCGCTGTGGTCCACGGGCACTGCCGGAACGTAGGCCGGTGCAGGCAAGATCCAGTAATCGAGCGTTCAGGAGGATTCATGTCTCATCGGCGCAAGTTGTCCCGCCTCCTGGCGGTGGCTGCGGGGCTCGCGCTGGCTGTTCCGCTGTCCGCCGTGGCTGTGCTGGCCCCGTCGGCGGCGGCGTCGTCGGTTACCACTGCCTGGCAGAATGGTTCGTTCTCGCTGAACCCGGCCGGAGTGGTTGCCGAGTCTGACGTCGTACTGGGCGCGGCGAATACCGCGTCCAGCCAGTCGATGCCGCTGGGTAACGGCTCACTGGGGGTGGCGGCGTGGGCTGCGAACGGGTTCACCGCGCAGCTGAACCGCAGCGACACGATGCCGGACCGGCTGTCCCCGGGCCAGGTGAACATTCCCGGCCTGTCGGCGATGACGTCGGCGTCGAACTTCAGCGGCACGCTGGACCTGTATAACGGGGTGCTGGACGAGTCCGGTGGCGGGATGAGCATGCAGGCGTGGGTGCCGGCCGGCAAGGACGAGCTGATCGTGAACGTGACCGGGGCTAACCCGAGCACGCAGCAGACCGCGACGCTGAACCTGTGGAGCGGCCGGTCCCCGTCGGCCGACGCGTCCGGCGCGATCGGCAGCCTGGCCCAGACGTGGGTGGACAACTCCCAGACGGGCAGTTCGGGGCAGACGTTCGGGGCGATGGCGGCGATCACCGCGGGCGGGCAGAACGTGTCGGCGTCGGTGGTCAGCTCCACCCAGGTGAAGGTGACGTTCACCCCGAACTCCGATGGCTCGTTCCGGGTGATCGTCGCGTCGCCCGAGTGGACCGGCGGCAATGCGACGACGACCGCGTCGAGCCTGATCGGCAGCGACACGACCGCGGCGACGTCGTCGCTGCTGGCGACCCAATCGTCGTGGTGGAACAGCTACTGGGCCAACAGCGGCCTGATCCAGGCGAGCTCGTCGGACGGGTCGGCGCAGTACATGGAGAACCTGCGCACCTTGTACCTGTATGACGAGGCCGCGACGATGAAGAGCGGGGCCTACCCGGGCAGCCAGGCCGGGGTGGCGGACATGTTCGCCTATGACGAGGACCAGCAGGACTGGTACCCGGCCGGGTACTGGCTGTGGAACCTGCGCGGCCAGATCGCCGCGAATCTCTCGTCCGGCAACTTCAACCTCAACCTGCCGATCTTCAGCATGTATCTCAACGACCTGCCGGCCATCGAGTCGTGGACCGGTGCCCAGATGGGCGGCAAGGCGGGTGCGTGCGTGCCGGAGACCATGCGGTTCAACGGCAACGGCTACTACAACGGCGGCAACAATACGCAGAACGCCTCGTGCGCCACGGCGTCCAGCCCGAGCTACAACGCGGAGAACGTCACCTCCGGCGCTGAGCTCGCGCTGTGGATCTGGCAGCAGTACCAGGACAGCGGCAGCCTATCGTTCCTGCAGACGTACTACCCGATCATGGAAGAGGCGGCCACGTTCCTGCTGGCCTACCAGAGCGTCGGCTCCGACGGCTACCTGCACGCCGTGGCCAACGCGCATGAGACCCAGTGGGCGGTGCAGGACCCGACCGACGACATAGTCGCGGATCAGGCGCTGTTCCCGGCGGTGGTCAGCGCGGCGACGCTGCTGAACACCGATTCGTCGCTAGTGTCGCAGCTGAAGACCGCGGAGAACGAGATCGAGCCGTATCCGCGGGTCAGCCAGTCCAACCTGAGCGACCTGCTGAACCCGCAGCCGACCTCCGCGCCGGCGGCCGCCAGCGACGATGCCGCGGGCAGCGACGTGATCGGGGACTCCTACCAGCCGTCGGCGGCGCTGCACAACAGCGAGAACATCGGCCTAGAGGCGGTGTGGCCGTACGGGGTGATCGGTGATGACACGACGGTCAACGGAGACAACCTGACCGCGCTGGCCGACCGGACCTACAACAGCCGGCCGAATGTGGATATCGCTGACTGGAGTTTCGACGCGGTAGACGCGGCCCGCCTCGACATGGGCTCGCAAGTGTCGTCGGACCTTGTCGCCAACACAGAAAAGTACCAGACCTACATTTCCGGCCTGGCGGCGTACGACAGTAGCCCCGACGAGCCGTACATCGAGCAGCAGGCGAACGTTGCGACCGCCATGGATGAGGCGCTGGCCACCGATTACGACGGGACGCTGCGGTTTGCCCCGGCGTGGCCGTCGGGCTGGAACGGCTCGGGCACGGTGTATATCCAGGGCGGGTCCAAGGTGGACGTGCAGGTGGAGGGCGGCACCATTGCCACGGCGGCGATCCAGGCTGGCACCACGCAGACGATGACCGTGCGCAACCCGTGGCCCGGTCAGCAGACCGAGGTGGTCAACGGGTCCAGCGGCGCCGTTGTGGTCGGTGCCACCACCGCGTCGACGTTCAGCGTCCCGGTCACGGCCGGTTCGAACTACCTGGTCGAGCAGGTGTCGACACCGACCACGTCGCAGCCGTTCGCGCAGGTCACCGGGTCCCAGGCGACCACGGCCAAGCACCTGGGCAGCGTGTCGATCGGCCTGAGCGCCAGCAGCACCTCAAGCTCCTGCGGTCAGCTGACCGCTAATCAGGAGCTGACCGCTAACCAGTCGCTGGCCTCGTGTAACGGCGAGTACACGCTGATCATGCAGAGTGACGGGAACCTCGTCCTGTATCAGGGCAGCACGGCATTGTGGGCTTCGGGCACGGTGGGTTCCGGTGCCGATGAGGCGATCATGCAGGGGGACGGGAACTTCGTGGTTTACACCGGTTCGGGTACCCCGGTGTGGGCTAGCAATACGGCCGGGGATACCGGGGCCTATCTCGATGTGCAGGACGACGGCAACGTGGTCATCTACGGCGCGTCGGGCTCCGCGCTGTGGTCCACGGGCACTGCCGGAAAGTAGGCCCAGCGCACCGGCAACCTAGCTGACTGTAGGAGTGTTATGCGAAACAAACGTCGGTCACACGCCCTCATGGGCCTAGGTATGACCGGTGCCCTGATGGCGGGCTTGCTCGGCCTGGCTGCTGTCGCCGCGGCGCCCGCGCACGCCGCCTCGTCACCCACCACGCCAATGTGGTCGACCCAGCTCGACTTCGACAACAACGGCACCGCCTGGTCGGAGTCCTACTTCGCCGGTCTTCGCGCCGACGGGCTGACCACGGCTGAGCTGGACATGCCGTGGGGCACGATCGAGCCGTCGGCCGGCACATTCAGCTTCACCGAGTGGGACACCGAACTCGCTAACGCCGCGGCGGCGGGCATCCAGCTGATCCCGATCTTCTGGCAAGCCGGCTGGGGCGGCAGCCCCGCCCCGTGGATCACGGACTTCGAGGAGAGCGGCAGCGGCGCGACGGGCCAGGCTCCGGACTGGTGGAACTCCGCCGAGCAGTCGGAGTACTTCACCTACGTCGAGGACACCATCCAGAATTCGGTCGCGCAGCCGGGCGGCTACGGCGGCGCGGTCCTCGACTATGGCTACCTCGACGCCCAGTGGGACCTCAACGGCGCGGGCGGCGGCTACACGGCCGACGACATCGCCGAGTTCCAGAACGTCTATCTGCCGGATACCTACGGCACTATCGCCACGTTCAATTCCGACGAGGGCACCTCGTACACGTCCTTCAGCCAGGTGCCGGCCGAGCCCTCCGGGCAGTCGCTGTTCGGGGTGTTCCAGGCGTTCCGGGCGTGGAGCGTCCAGCAGACATACGGGCAGCTCACCGCGGATGTGCGCAACATCACCGCGAGCACGCCGCTGTATTACTACTACGGCGGCGACCTCGGGAACGTGACGAACTACGCCAACAACCCGGACACGTTCTTCAAGCTGGCCAAGCAGTACAACGTCACCGTCATCGCGGACTCGGCCAATAACACGGGCATGACCATGGTGATGGCTAGCCTGGCGCACGCCTACGGCGTGAAGATGGCCGAGGAGTGGACCGCGCCGAGTTCGAACTCTGAGCTCGCCGCGAATGCCGTGCAGTGGCTCGACAGCTATGGGATGACGTTCCCGCAGGCGGGCGGCGAGGACTTCTTCATTCACGACGGCACGGAGAAAGACATCGTCGGGTTCCCGATCTACACGAGCTGGCTGCCGACGCTCAAGACGCTGGTGGGGTCGTATCCGCAACAGCCGGTCGCCCTGTACATCGATGCCTCCCAGGGCTACGGCAACACCAGCGGCGGCAGCCTGGGCAGCGTGGAGTCCCAGGCGGCCAGCATCTGGGACGGCTTCCAGTCCGGGCTGGCCATCGTGACCAGTCAGGAGGTAGCCAACGGCGCCGTGAGCCTGTCCTCGTTCAAGGCGGTTCTGCCGCTCAACGGGGTGGATGCGAATGTGACCGCGTATCAGAACGCCGGCGGCACCGTGCTGACCGCCTCGTCCCAGTTGCCGCAGTACGCGACCGCGTATGCGACCCTGTCCAGCAGTGGCACCGTGCAGGTCGTGCCAGATATCTCGTCCGAGGGGGCGAGCGCGCAGCTCACCCTCGCGAACATCACGTCAGGCACCGCCTATAACAGCACGATCACCATCAACCCGGCCGGGCTCGGACTGGCCGCGGGCACTTACCACGTGGTGGATGCGAGCGGAACCGCGGTTCCGCAAACTGCGGTTTCCGGCGGGATCTGCACGCAAGCGAGCCTGCCGGCGGCCTCGCTGGCTGAGTGGAGCGTCGTGCCGGGCGCGGCGCCGTCAGGCACGCCCAGTTGCACGAGCAGCTCCGCGGGCTCCTGCGGGGAACTGACCGCTAATCAGGAGCTGACCGCTAACCAGTCGCTGGCCTCGTGCAATGGCGAGTACACGCTGATCATGCAGGGTGACGGGAATCTGGTCTTGTATCAGGGCGGCACGGCGTTGTGGGCTTCGGGCACGGTGGGTTCCGGTGCTGATGAGGCGATCATGCAGGGGGACGGGAACTTCGTGGTTTACACCGGTTCGGGTACCCCGGTGTGGGCCAGTGATACGGCCGGGGATTCTGGGGCCTATCTCGATGTGCAGGACGACGGCAACGTGGTCATCTACGGCGCGTCGGGCTCCGCGCTGTGGTCCACGGGCACTGCCGGAACGTAGGCCGGCGCTGACGAGATGACCCACCGCGGGGTCCGGTCGCCCGCCTCTGCGCCGTTCTGTGGATACCGGCTGGTGCCGGGATGTACCGGGGCATCCGAGCAACCACGGAGCAGTCATCGGGATGCATAGGTCTAGACCATTATGGTCAACCGTGTCGCCCCGCACCGGGATGCTGCGCGCCGCTCGGTCAGGCCTGATCGGCGAGCAGTATCCGTCCGAGCAAGCCCGCGCCGGTGCCATCGAGGCGGGAGCGCGGCGTCCGGCGGCGATCATCCGCGCTGATGTGGACCGCGCCGTGGAGGAATGCCTGACCGCGATTCGGCAGCACCCCGCCGGACTCTGGGACGCGCCCGCGATCTGGCTGCGGGGCGGCCGCGGTCCAGTGCGCGGCGCCGTGGCCAGCCTGCGCAGCGAGCTGGAATTCCACCGCGTCGACCTGGCCGCCGGCTATGCGCCGGACGACTGGCCCGCTGAGTTCGTCGCCACGGAACTTCACCGCGTGACCGCCCTGATGAGTCGTCGTGCCGACGCCCCGTCTATGACCCTCATCGCCGCGGCCGCGGTTCGGATCGGCACCGTGCCGCCGGTCGACGTCACCGGTTCCCCGGCGGCGGTCCTGGCCTGGCTGTCCGGCCGCGGTGCCGGCAGCGGCCTGGACACCGGCGCTTCGGGGCTGCCCTCCCTTCCGCCGCTGGCCTAGTGCGGGCGCAGGCGTCCCGCTGCAGGTTCACAAGGGACCGGACGGACGGTGACCGTGCTGGACGCGCGCCGCAGCTGGCAGGCGAGGCGGCTCAGCAGGTCGGGCATCGATGCGCTCGGATGCTGTCGGCGCGTACCGGGGCATCCGAGCAAACATGGAGCAAATATCGATGCGTATTGGTCTAGACCACTGTGTCGAGGGCGTCGAAGACGCACTCGGAACAGGCCGTGGGGCATTGTCGGCAAAGGAATAGGTGTCCGGCGCGGTCTGTGGTCCAGGTCCGGCATGAGCTATGGACACGCTTCGTGATTCCTGCTGGCAAACCCGAGCTGGGTCCACTAACGCATGCTTCACCGGTACCCGTGCCCAGGGACCTCATCTAACGCCCGTGGACGAAGGCGTCGTGGGCGAGCGCGGCTGGGCCTGCCACGTACTGGTCAGTGGTATGCGCGTTGGCGAGGTTGGTGGAACGGGATTCCGCCGGCCATCGCAGGCGGGCGATCTGATCATCGCCACTAGGGAAGCGCGGCGCGGGCGGCCGGGCCGCGCCAGGGCAGGTCGAAGTTCTCCGTCTTGTCGACGGTGGCCTGCTCCGATTCGGACGAGCCGACGGCGACCATCTCGTCACCGCCAGCCCGGACACGACGGTGCGGGCACCCCAGCAGCGCGGCGGAGAGCATGCGGCGTCGGCCGAAGCGGCCAGCGAGCGTGAGCGTCGGCGGCCGGACGCGGCACCGGGTGCGGCGCGGCGGGTTGGCAACCTAGGATGCGGCGTCGGCGGCGCTGGCGTCGCTCGCGTCCCCGACGGCAGGACCGGAGCCGCTACAGGGACCGCGGCAGGTACCTTACTCACGGGCCGCGGGAACCCTTTATCACCGGCCACATGCCACGAGCCCGTCAGGATGGCCGGCGCCCGCCGGACAGCTGCCGGACGGCATCCTGCGGCACCCGACCCGAACCGGCGGTAAGCGGTCCGCTCACTAGCTGGGCCGCGTTCACGCTCATCCGGCTGGCCGTGCATCTGGAGGCGCCGCGACCGCGGGTCGGACGCTGTCCTGCCGCGTGTCCGGCGCGGCCGGGGGGACCGTGGCGCTGCCCAGGATGGCCGGGCGGACGAACGGCGGGGCCTTGGGCAGCGCCGTGTGGTCCACGCGGACGGCGGTGAAGCCGGCGGCGAGGATGGAATCGAGGGTGGGACGGTTGCAGTCGCAGCACACGACCAGCCGGTTCAGCCAGTTCATCCGGTCCTGCAGCCGGGCTGTGCCCGGGTCGGCGGCCCGCACGTGCTCGATGAACAGTAGGCGGCCGCCGGGGCGCAGCACCCGCCGCAGCTCCCGCAGCGACCGGGGCTGGTCGTCTACCCCGCACAGCACCAGGGTGGAGACCGCCAAGTCAAAGGTGTGGTCGTCGAAGGGAAGGTCCTCGGCCGGCGCGCGCAAGACCCGGGTGTCTGGACGACGGGCACGGACGTTGCGCTCCAGGCGCCGGAGCATCGGGGGCTGCGGCTCGGTGATCGTCAGCGACCCGACGGCCGGGCCGTAGCAGGGCAGGTTGGCCCCGGTCCCGCCGCCGATCTCCAGCACGTCGCCGCTCGCCCCGGCGAGCAGTCGCTCCCGGAGGGCACGCAACCCGGCGTTCTCGGTCTTGGTCATCTGGCGGTCGTAGGTCAGGGCGAAGAACTTGGCTCGCAGGTTCATGGCGCCAACGTAGCCATGCGGCGGGACCAGGCGCATGAGGCGAATACCCCATCTTCCGGCCTGCCGCAGGTCCGTCGCGGAAGGTTACGCTTGCCTGGTGGGAGGGGGGACGATCGTTCCGCGCGCGCGGCTGGCCGAGCTGGTCGCGGCGCTGTCGCTCGGTATCGACCTGGGGTTCGGCCAGCCGATGGAGCATGTGCTGCGCCAGTGCCTGGTCGCGTTGCGGCTGGCCGGCCGCATGGGACTCGGCGAGCAGGACCGGATGGCGGTCTACTACACGGCGTTGCTGGTCAACGTGGGCTGTCACGCCGACGCGCACGAGCAGGCGAAGTGGTTCGGCGATGACATCACGCTCAAGTCCGGCAAGTACGTCCACGAGTTGGGCAGCGTGCGCGGCGCGCTGGCGGCCATGCGGCTGGTCGGCGCGGGTAACCCGCCGTTGCACCGGTTCCGGGTGGGGCTCGAGTTCGCCTTCTCCGGGTATCACCAGATGGACGGGATGATCGCCCAGCACGCGAAGCTGGCCGGGACGCTGGCCGGGCAGCTCGGGCTGCCCTCGGTGGTGCGCGAGGGGGTCGGCGCAGCGTACGAGCAATGGGACGGGCGCGGCTGGCCGGGCACGCTGAAGGCCGGCGAGATCCCGGTCGCGGCCAGGATCGCCCAGATCGCCGAGTTCACGGAGGTCGCGCACCGGGTCGGCGGCGTGGCCGCGGCCGCCGCTCTGGCCCGCAGGCGGTCGGGCCGGCAGTTCGACCCGGCCCTGGCCGCACTGCTGTGCTCGCACGCGGAGGAGATATTCGGCGGCCTGGAAGCGGCCCCGGCCTGGGGGACCGTGATCGCGGCCGAGCCCGCCCTGGCGGTCGAGCTGCTACCGGACCAGCTCGACCGGGCGCTGGCGGCGATCGCGAGCTTCGTGGACCTGAAGTCGCCTTTCACCCTGGGGCATTCGGGCGCCGTGGCGGAACTGGCGGAGGAAGCAGGCCGTCGGCTCGGGCTGCCGCCGGAGCAGGTGCTCGCGCTTCGGCGGGCCGGGCTCGTGCACGGGTTCGGGCGTCTTGGCGTGTCGAATTCGATCTGGGACCGGCCCGGGCCGCTGAGCGCGGGCGAGTGGGAACGGGTACGCATGTATCCCTACCTGACCGAGCGCATGCTGCACCAGTCGGCCGCGCTGGCGCCACTCGGCGAGATCGCGGTGCAGCACCGAGAGCGGCTGGACGGCAGCGGATACCCGCGCGGACTGTCCGGCGGCGCGATCTCCCGGCCGGCCCGGGTGCTGGGGGCCGCCGACGCCTACGCCTCGATGCGCGAGCCCAGGCCGCACCGGCCGGCCCGGTCGGCGCACGAGGCCGCCACGGTGATGGGGGCCGAGGTCCAGGCCGGCCGCCTGGATGGCGCGGCCGTTAACGCCGTGCTCGAGGCAGCCGGGCACCGGCTGCCTCGGCGCCGGGAGTCTCTGGCCGGCCTGACCGGCCGCGAGGTCGAAGTGCTGATCCTTCTCGCCCGCGGCTTGTCCAACAGGCAGATCGCGGAACGGCTGGTGATCACGCCGAAGACGGCCGGCAACCATGTCGAGCACATCTACGCCAAGATCGACGCCTCCAGCCGGGCCACCGCCGCTATGTTCGCAGTGCAGCACGGGCTGCTCCCGGAGGAGTAGGTGACCCCACTGCGCTACCACCCCGGCCCGCGACCCGGGCGGGGACCCGGCCGATCCGGAGGGAGCGCGGCCGCAGTTGTCTTTCGACCTGGCCGAGGTCATCGCGTCCGCGGCGCGGCCGGTGCTGGTACCGGGCTGTTCGTGGTCGAGGGCATCTGCGCCGAGGTCCGCGGGCCAGTGCACCGCCACCTCGCCCTGCTGGCCGCCGCGCTCGGCGATTACCAGGCGGCGGCCGCGCACCGGGCTGAGGCACTCGTTCAGGCCCGCGCGCTCGGCGCGGCCGCACTGGCGGCCCGAGTCGAGCGGGAGGACGGGCTGCCGCCGGCCGCCGGAAGGGACCGCGTATTCCGCCGGGACGGAGGTGTGGACGATCGAGTACGGCGGCCGGGAGGTCCGCCTGCGGGACAGCAAGGAACTGCGCGACCTTGCACGCCCTGCTCACGCGGCCCGGGCACTGCCGTGGCCGCGCTCGACCTGGCCGCGGCGACACGGCGCACCCTGACCCGGGCCGGCACCTGGCCCGCTCGGTGCGCACCGGCACGTTCTGCTCCTACGAGCCCGATCAGCCGGCCCGCTGGTCTGGGTAAGAGCCGATCTCACAGCGTGCGGTAGGCCGGGTCCTCGCGGCCCTGAACCTGGCCGCGCGGCGGGCGGGCGACGACAGGCTCGGCGGGCTGCGGATCGTCCGGAACTGGAGGGGCTACCACGTCAACCCGGCGGACTTCGTCCAGCCGCGCCAGGCCCCGGGCGGCGGCGACCTGCCGGCAACGGAATGGACGCTGGTCCCGGTGCCTGCCCAGGCGGCCGGCCCTGCAGGCCAGGGCGTGGGAGATGAGCCGCTACGGGCACTACCGGGCACTGCCCGGCCGGGCAGACCGTCCGGGCGGCCGTCGCGTTCATGTCCCGGCTGCCGGCGGTCGGCGATCGCGCCGGGGAGAACAGCCTCGCGACCTGACCCGCGGCGCCACCTGGGCTCCCGGGCCTCCCGGCCCTGGGCGGCGCCAGCTGTAAGCTCTGGCCAGGGCCCGCATCCACGGGAGAATTCGACCGGTCGCTGGAGGCGATCGAGGTGAAGGTCACCGAGGTGTCCGCCATAATCGCCGAGGACCTGCCCGTGCGGCGGAGGCCCTGGCCGGCGGCCAGGGCGGGACAGCCCGTGTGCTCGCCGAGCGCATGCAGGTGATGAGCTTGCCAAATTTTCTGGGGGATCCGATTCTGACCACGCCGCTTGCGGAGGCCCTGTCCGGGGTCCTGCTGCTGTTCGTGCTGGCGTGCGCGGTGATCCGCCCGTTTGGCTGGCCGGAGGCAGTCGCCGCGGTTCCCGCCGCCGGCGTGGTGATCGCCGCCGGGGCGATCTCGCTGGACGGCGCGCGGGCCGGGGCGCAGCAGCTGGGGCCGGTGATCGGCTTCCTGGCGGCGGTGCTGGTGCTCGCCCGGCTCTGCGACGACGAGGGGCTTTTCGATGCCTGCGGCGCGTGGATGGCGCGCGCGGCGGCGGGGCGGCCCCGGCGGCTGCTGGCTGCGGTCTTCGTCGCCGCCTCGGCGGTCACGGCGGTCCTGAGCCTGGACGCCACGGTGGTGCTGCTGACCCCGGTGGTGTTCGCCACCGCCGCCCGGCTCGGCGCCCGCGCGAAGCCGCACGTCTACGCCGCGGCCCACCTGTCGAACACCGCCTCCCTGCTGCTGCCCGTCTCCAACCTGACCAACCTGCTGGCATTCGCTGCCAGCGGGCTGAGCTTCACCCGTTTCGCCGCCCTGATGGCCGTGCCCTGGCTGGCCGCCATCGCGGTGGAGTACCTGGTCTCGCGCCGCCTCTTCGCCACCGACCTGGACGCCGGCGCGCAGCCCCCGCCCACCGCGGAGCCTCCCCGGCCGCCGCTGTTCGCGCTGGTCACCGTGGCGTGCACGCTGGCGGGTTTCGTCGTGGCCTCCACGGCCGGCATCAACCCGGCCTGGGCCGCCTTCGCCGGGGCGCTCGCGCTCGCCGCCCGCGCCTTGGCCCGGCACCGCACCACCCCGGCCGCGATCGCCCGTGCCGCGGACGTGCCCTTCCTCGCCTTCGTCTTGTCCCTGGGCATCGTGGTGCGCGCGGTCACCGGCAACGGGCTCGTCGGCGCGCTGGGACACCTGATCCCCGGCGGCACGTCGCTGCCTGCCCTGCTCGCCATCGCCGCGCTGGCCGCCGTGCTGGCCAACGTGATCAACAACCTGCCCGCCGTGCTGGTGCTGCTGCCGCTGACCGCCCCCGCCGGGGCAGGCGCCGTGCTCGCCGTCCTTGTCGGGGTGAATATCGGCCCGAACCTGACCTACGCCGGGTCCCTGGCCACTTTGCTGTGGCGGCGGATCGTGCGCGAGCACGACACTGAGGTGGACTTGAGGGAGTTCACCCGGCTCGGCCTGCTCACGGTGCCCGCCGCGGTGGTCGTGGCGGTGGTGGCGTTGTGGGCGTCGCTGCACATCCTGGGAGGCTGATGACCCGTGACCGTGATCGCCTGGATCGTCGAGGGCACCTGGCCCGCCTGCGTCGACGCCGCCCGCGCCTACGCGCCCGATGGCGGGGACATCGTCCTGCTTCATGTCAGCGACCGCGACATCCCGGGCATTGCACACGGCTCTTACGCCGGGCTGCTGGGCCGCGACCGCCATGGGCGCGACCCCGGCGCCCGCGTGGAAGACCTCGGCGCCGCCGGCGCCGAGGGGCTGCTCGACGCGGCGGCCGGACGCCTGGGCCGGCCGTGCACACGGCTGGCGCGCTCCGGGCGCATCGAGCGGGAGGTCATCGCCGCGGCCGAAGGCGCCGGGCTGCTCGTCCTGGCCCGCGACGGCGACCGTGCCCGCCTGGGACCCCGGAGCCTGGGACCGGCCAGCCGGTTCGTCGTCGATCACGCGCCTTGCCCGGTCCTGCTGGTCTGGCCCGAACCCGCGCCGGGCATCGCGACGATCCCGCCCCCGCCTCCTCATCCGCCGCACCACCGGTAGGGCGCAGGCCAGCAGCCGCGCTGATCGCCTCGCGCGCCGCGAAGCCGGTGACGTGAGGCCAGCGGCGGGATCGGCGCCGCAGCCCGGACAGCGCAGCAGGTTCTGGGCGCGCCCTCGCGACGCGGGGCCGCCTCGGCGCTGGGATGATGAAGCGTTCGAGTTCGGCTTCCGGGTGGAATGCGTGTGATGGGTTTTGCTGCGGGCCGCGTGGCGCGTGGCCGACACGGGAGGTCGCCGGCCATGACGGTCGGCGGCTGGCTCGCGCTGTTCGTGCTCGGCGTGGTGGTGAGCCTGGGCAGCAGCTGGCTGCCGACGCCCCGGAGATTACCTCCGCGGTCACGGCGCTGGCGCATGGCCAGGCGAGCGTCGGGGCGGGGGTGGTGATCGGGTCGAACGCGTTCAACCTGGCCGCGCTGCTGGGCCTGGGGGCGCTGGTAGCCGGGCGGATAGGGCTGCACCGGCGGGTGGTGTGGCTGTCCGGCTCGGTCGCCGTCTGGGTGGCGACCGGGTGCCTGCTCGCCGTGCTCGGCCCGCTCTCGCCGCTGGCGGGCCTGCTTCTGGTCGCCGCCGTACTCGTCGCGTACGTCGCGCTGCTCGGGCTGCGGCACCTATCCGTTGCAGAGCGTGTCCGTAGCTCGACAGTGGCTGCTGGATATGCCGCAGGTCCTGTCGGGTATGGGGCGCGGTGGCAGGTTTGCGTGTGGGCAGGGCCCCGCAGTCGCCGGGTTATGCCAGTTCGCCGAGGTTGAGGGTGGCTTCGTGCCCGTCGGCGAAGCGGACGATCATGCGGGCGGTGCCGCCGATGGCCTGGAGGTAGGAGTTGAGGGTGGACAGGAGCAGGTCGTGGGGCTGTTCCATGCGGCTGATGGCGGCCTGGGTGACGCCCATGCGGTGGGCGAGTTCGACCTGGGTGAGTTCGGCGGCCTGGCGGAGGGCGGCGAGTCCCATGGCGTAGGTGCGGTCGGCTTCGGCCATGTCGGCGCGGACCTGGGCGACTTCGGCGGCGATGTCGGGCCGCTGGGCTAGCTGGCTGATGCGGTCGTTGCCGCGGATGAACTTAACTTCCTCGCTCATCGGAGCTTCCCTTCTGCCGCAGCCACGCATCGGCCATCGTCTCGCCGCGTGCTGCCGCGCTTGCGTAGAAAACGTCCCGATCGCCTTCTTGTCGAACCCGACCAGGGCGATCACGACCTCCTCGTCGCTGGGGAACCAGCAGATGACCCGGACCGCGACGTCAGGGTCGAACGGGTGGGCGACCCGCCACAGCTCGTGCCGACGGGCCTGCCGGATTCTCTTGAAGGTCGCGGAGTTGCCCGCGCGACCTCGGCCCGCTGTTCCCCGAGGAGAGACGGAACCTGATCCTGGTGCAGGAAGAACGGTTCTAGCGAGATGCCCGTCATCGGCGGCATGGTCCTTTCGCCTGGAGGCGCCAGGCTCGCTGCCCGTCGGGAGGGCTGGCTACAGATGTTCGTTGAGCAGGCGGAGGAACTCGTCGATGTCCTGCGGCCTGTCGGCCGCCGCGTGCTGGGTGGGCCGTTCCACGATGGGAAGCCACCGGCCTGAATCTGGGTACAACGGGCGGTTCTGCTCCGGGGACCGCCCGGTCAGGATGGCGGCGATGAGCCGCCCGAGGCTGTCCTGGACCACGGGCAGGTCATCGGGTCCGGCACCCACGATGAACTTATGGAACTCGGCAGCCAGTACGCCGACCTGTACACACTACAGGCGTCCCAATATGAGCTCTGACCTGGTCGTGGCAGAGGAACGCTCGCTGCCTGGGACCCGTACCCGCGAACGCCCCGGCGTCGCCACCATGCGGCCCGCTGTCAGTGGCGTCCCGCCGTGGGCCGTCCCGGGCGCACATGGCCCGTGTGGGCGCGACCGTACCCGGTGCCGGGAAATCCCGCCTGCGCTGGCCCGCCGGTGGAGGCGGTGCCAATGTGCCGTCCCTTATCGAGGCTCAGCAGCATTATTTGGCGTGTGGCGTCGCCAAAGGGTCCTCGGTTGGGCGTGTCCATCCAGCGTTTGAGTATGACATCAGGGATGTCGGTTGGCGTCCCATTGACAGAGATATTGACAAGTTTGAGTGTCGCGAATCTTCAGCTGGTCCATGGCCCGAAGATCGAACCACGCTATATTGGTGGAGGCCGACGTACTGGCGTCGGAACAATTGGAATTCGCCTCCAGATAGCGAGAGTCATCTGTGCCGGGTGGGACTTTACTTTTTCGTGCAGCGGTTATCTGCAGGTGCGGCGACTTGTAAGTATTAGTTGCCGAATGGGATGAGCTTCGAGAATGTTGCTCCCCTGCAGGCTTCAATATCGTCACCGCCAGCAATTGCAGTACTGGCCGAACTGAACTTGCCCCAGAATGGGCGGTGTCCGGGTCACGAGCCCAGCAGCGTCTTAAGTGGAATGGGGGTACTGGTGACGGTGTGGGTGCCGGAAACTCTGTCACCGTGCGGTTGACCAGGCGTTCTCTGCTGGAGCGGGGGGCGAGTTCTGGATCAGGTGCGTGACGGCCATGCGCCATGGCACCTTGAGTACTCGTATCACTACGATTCGCTTACCTGGCGGTGCTTCGGATATTCGGCTGGGGCACGCCTTGCTTGCCCGCTCCAGCCACGCCAAGGACGCGGAGATCCTGATCCTGCGCCACCATGTCGCCGTCCTTCAGCGGCAGGTCAAGAATCCGCGGCTGTCCCGGGCTGACCGGGCGATCCTGGCCGCGCTGGCCCAGCTGCTGTCCGGTAGTCAGCTCCGCCGGCTGCGGTTGATCGTCTCCCCGCGAACCCTGCTGCGCTGGCACGCTGGCCTCGTCCGGCGGCGCTGGGCCAATCGGCGATGCGCACCTAGGCGGCCTCGCATCGCGTCGGCCCTCCGGGCGTTGGTGCTGGAGATGGTGCGCGGGACAACCCGGGCTGGGGCTACCGGCCATCCACGGCGAGCTGACCGGGCTGGGACGTATGGTGGCGCCACCAACGGTGTGGCAGATCCTGAAAGACGCGGGCATCGATCTCGCCCCCAGGCGGTCCGGGCAGTCCTGGCGGGCGTTTCTGGGTGCTCAGGCGAAGACCATCCTGGCGTCGGACTTCTTCCATGTCGACACCGTGCTCTTGCGCCGCCTGTATGTGCCGTGCTCTATCGAGCACGGCACCCGTCGCGTGCACCTGGCCGGGACCACTGCCCACCCGACAGGGGAGTGGGTGACCCCGCAGGCCCGCAATCTTCTGATGGACCTCGAGGGCCACACTGACGGCTTCAAGTTCTTGATCCGGGACCGGGACACCAAGTTCACCGCGGCGTTCAACGAGGTACTCGCGGCGGTCCGGATCCGGATCATCAAGACGCCTGTCCGGGCGCTTCGTGCGAATGCGATCGCGGAACGCTGGACTTCCAGCGCCCGCCGCGAGTGCCTGGGCCGGATGCTGATCACGAGCGAACGGCATCTGCGGCTCATTCTCAGTGAGTACATCGATCACTATGACATGCACAGGCCGCATCGGGCGCTGCAACAGAGCCCGCCCGCCGGGCGCTCGCATACGTCTGCTCTGTGCGCAAATATCTGGGGTCTGCGCGGCAATCGGCTCGGTGGCCTGATCCATGAATATCGCAGCTCGGATGAGGTGACGCTATTTCGGCACCCACAGCCGTTTTTGACAAACCCTGGATGGGGGATCCACCTGCGGTTCCGGCCCCCGCGCCGCGGCGCGGGGGCCGGGCGCCTCACGCTTCACACGGTCGGCCACGCGCGCTCCAGGAATCGCAGCACGGCCAGGACCCGCCGGTGATCGCCCTCCGAGGCGGGCAGGTCGAGCTTGGTGAAGATGCTGTTGATGTGCTTGGCCACAGCGCTCTCGCTGACCACGAGCTTCTCCGCGATCCCGGCGTTGGACCGCCCCTCGGCCATCAGCCCGAGCACCTCCCGCTCCCGCCTGGTGAGCCGGTCCAGCGGGGTGTTCTGCCGCCGCACCAGCAGCTGCGCCACCACCTCGGGGTCCAGCGCGGTGCCGCCCGCGGCCACCCGGCGCAGCGACTCCAGGAAGACGTCCACGTCCGCGACCCGGTCCTTGAGCAGGTAGCCGACGCCCGTCGTGCTCGTGGAGAGCAGGTCGGCGGCGTAGCGCTCCTCGACGTACTGGGACAGCACCATGATCGCCACCTCGGGCCACTGCCGCCGCACCACCAGGGCGGCGCGGATCCCCTCGTCGGTGAAGGTCGGCGGCATCCGCACGTCCGCGATCACCAGTTCCGGGCGGTGCCGCTCCACCGCGGCCAGCAGCCCGGCGGCGTCGTCCACCGCGGCGGCCACCTCGAAGCCGGTCGTCTCCAGCAGCTTGGTCAGCCCGGCGCGCAGCAGCACCGAGTCCTCGGCGATCACAGTTCGCACGGAAGCTCCACCAGTATCGTGGTCGGCCCGCCGGCCGGGCTGACTATCTCGAACCTGCCGTCCACCGAGGCCGCGCGCTGCGCCAGGCCGGTCAGCCCGGAGCCGCGGGCGGCGTCGGCGCCGCCGATCCCGTCGTCCGCGACGGACAGCCGCAGCAACTCGCCGTCCAGCCACACGTTGACCCGGGCCGCGGACGCCTGTGCGTGCTTGGCCACGTTGGCCAGGGCCTCCGAGACCATGAAGTACGCCACCGCCTCGACCGTCGGCGAGACCCGCCGGGGCACGTCCACCGCCAACCGCACCGGCACCGGGGAGCGGGCCGCGATGCCGGAGAGCGCCGCGTCCAGGCCGCGGTCCTCGAGGACCACCGGGTGCAGGCCGCGGACGAGGTTGCGCAGCTCGTCCAGGGCCTCCTTGGCCTCCTCGTGCGCCTCGGCCAGTGCGGTCCGGGCGTCCTCGGGCAGGTCCTTCAGGGTCGCCCGGGCCAGGCCCAGGTTCATCGCCAGGGACACCAGCCGCTGCTGCGCGCCGTCGTGCAGGTCGCGCTCGATCCGGCGGCGCTCGGAGTCGGCGGCGTCCACCACCGCGGCCCGGCTTTCGGTCAGGTCGGTCACCCGCCGGGCCAGCCGCTCCGCCCGGCTGGGGCCGAGCAGGTCGGTGGCGAACTTCAGATCCCAGCGCACCGAGGCCATGACCAGCCAGGGCGTGAGGTAGACCACCATCAGGCACGCGAGCGCCCCCCAAAGCGCCAGGGACGTCGCCATGGACAGCAACTTCCAGTTCGGGCCGAAGGCGATCGCCGCGCACAGCCAGCCGAAGCAGATGAGCCCGGAGACCCACATGGTGCCCGCGATCACGCCGACCAGGTTGGCCGCCGGTCCCGCGATCAGGTGGTAGCAGGCCTGCCGCCAGGTGCGCGGGTGGCGCAGCCGCGCGCGCATCCGCTGGAGGAACGGCGCGGCCGCGGACGCCGCGTCCCGGGCCGTATGCGGGGCCCTGGGGATCTGGACCCCCCGGATCTCGTAGTACGCGGACCGGCGCAGCGTCGTGAGCTGCGGGCACAGCAGCACCGCCGCCAGCAGCGGAAGGAAGGCGCAGGCGAGGATCGACGGCAGGTAGATGGGGGCGAAGAACGCCCACGGCAGCCCGATCAGACCCAGCGGCAGCAGGCTCAGCGCCGAGGAGAGGATCACGAACCACAGGTCGCGCCACGCCCGCCCGCGCCAGGGCGCCAGCAGGAAGCGGCCGATCGGCGCCAGGACGGTGTTCACGGCCCCTACGGTATTCGGCCACGTGACCGGCGCTCCATGGCGCTGGCGCCCGCTTCGGCCTGTACCTTGCACCACCCCCGGAACGGAAAGCCACATTACTGATTCGCCGGGCCGCAGCGGCCAGAGTGGTGATCGTGCCCGGCGCACCACCAGACGCCGACGCCGGGCGGAGAGGGGACGACCGCCATGCTCGCCGTCACGGACCGCCTCGACCGCGACCCCGTCCTCGGCCGGATCGGGTCCGAGCCCGGGCCCCAGCCGGGGCGCAGGCGTCCGCACGCCCGCGCCGACCGCCCCGGCGGACGCCGGCCGAGCGCGCTCGGCGCCGCCTTCGTGCTGGCCGGGCTCGCGATGATCCCGTGGGTGTTCTACCTCTCGGTCACCCTGCCGGCCAGTGCGCGGGACGCGCACTGGTCGCTCGCCTGGGTCGGCCTGGACAGCTGCGAGGCGCTGGCGCTGTTCGCCACCGGCCGGTTCCTGCTGCGGCGGGACAACCGGTGCGTGCTGACCGCGGTCGGCACCGCGGTGCTGCTGCTCGTGGACGCCTGGTTCGACGTCACCTCGGCGGCGCCCGGCCCGGACCTGGCCACTGCGATCGTCATGGCGGTCTTCCCCGAGATCCCGATCGCGCTGGTCTGCGCCGTGCTCGCCGCGCGCGTCCTGCGCACCCCGTTCCCGCGCGGCTGACCGGCCGCCGCGAATCCGTTCCGTCCGCGCCCTGTCGCGCGTCACCGAGAAGAGAAGACCGATGCCGCTCATCAGCCGTCCCTCGCGCAAGACCGTCCTCGCCGCCGCCACCGGAGCCGCCGCCGTCGCCGCGGGTGCATGGTGGTTCAGCGACCGCGCACCGTATCCGTATTCACAGCGTCGCCTGTTGGATCTGGAGCTGCCCTTCCTGCGGCTGTCCGATCTGGACGCGGTGCTCCGTCCGCGGACGGGTGAACGGATGCTGGAACTCGGCCCGGGCACCGGTCTGCAGGCGCTGCACGTCGCGCCGCAGCTCGGTCCGGACGGGCACCTGGACATCGTGGACGTGCAGCAGGAGATGCTCGACCACTTGATGCGCCGGGCCAAGGAGGAGATGCAAGCGGGTCGGAACGCGGCGGGCGGGAACGCGGCGGCAGCGATCGTGCCGCACTGCTCGGACGCGCGGGAGCTGCCCTTCGACGACGGCGTGTTCGACGCCGTCTACCTGGTGACCGCGCTCGGGGAGATACCGGAGCCGGCCCGGGTGCTCACCGCGGCGGCGCGGGTGCTGAAGCCGGGCGGGCGGCTGGTGGTCGGCGAGTTCTTCGACCGGCATTGGATCCCGTTCGGGCGGCTGCACCGGCTGGCCGCCGGGCAGGGGCTGCACCTCGCCGAGCGGCGCGGGCCGAGCCTGGCGTACCTGGCCCGGTTCCGGCCCTGCGGTGCGGCGTCCGCGGCGGTCTGAGCTTCGGAGCGGCCCCTAGGAGAGGTGGGAAACTCAATACGTCAGAAAGGGCCATGAGTCGATCTTGAAGGCGTCGAGCAGGGTGCTTGCCTCGATCAGTGACGTGTGTCACCGGATCATGCCAGGGTGCCTTCCGGGTGTGGCGGGCATCCGGGAGAGCGCAGCGGATCTGTGCATCGGGTTCGACTCCGGATGTACCTGCCCGGCGTGCTGGGCACGGGCGGCCTGCGCCTCGGTATCCCTGCCAGAGCCGGTGCCGCCGTGGCCGGGCGGTCCGGTGGACCGGGAGCGGTGGGGGTCGAGCGCGGACTACCGGGCCGGGGTCGAGGATGGGGCGCCGGGTCGATCAACCGCGGGCGGATGGCGGTGTGGGAGTACCAGCGGGGCCTAGCCGACAGGCGCGCCCTGATGATCTCCCGGCGGGCGCCGGGCCGGGCCGCGCAGCCCGCTAACGATCTTCAAGAAACCATCGTTTTCTGACATACCAGGCTGTTGCCGCTCCGAGGCTCGGCAGGTCGCCGGAATCCGACAGTTCGATCTTCAAAAACCCGGGCGTACAGTGGCCGACCGTGACCCGACCGGCCAACAACACTGATGCCCTGCAGCTTCTGTCCGCTCCGCGCTTGTGCGTCTGCGTGTGCGGGCATCTGGTCTACGACGAAGACCCCCGGTGCCCGTTGCGCGCCTGCCAGGAGCACAGGCCGCGGCTGTCGGCCGCCGGTGATCACGGCGCTCCTGCTGCCGTCTCGCCCGGCACCGGCCAGGGGCGGAGAGGCGCGCAGCCCGAGTTACCCCGGGGCAGCCCCGTACTGCTTCCTCCGGCGGCACGCCGCTTGCCCGGAACCTGTGCCCCGCGAACGCTCCCCGCCAGCGTCGTCCCGGCGCCCCGCCGCGCCCCGCCGCGTGCCGCCGCGTGCCGCCGCTGTCGCCGCGCGGAGCCCGAGCGTCGCGCTGAAGCTCCTGCAGCTGGAAGAGCCCAGCGGATTTGCCGCTTCTAGCGTCGGCGGCAGCTGGCACCGCCACCGGAACCACGTGGCCGCTGTCCCGCGCATCCCTGGCAGGCAGCTGGCCAGCCTGAGTGTCAGCGCCACCGACGTATCCGGCGTGCGAGTGCCGCTTACCAGCAGGTCTCACTGTATGTGACGGCATCGGCAGGGGACTCCGGCGCGTTCTGCGTGCTCCGACCGTGAAGATCTAGACCATTGGTCTAGTGAGTCCGGGGCGGCCTGGGCCGGTGCGGTGGTGCCGTTTCGGGGCCAATGCCCCCGCGTCAGGCCCCCGGATGGGGCCGTTTTTGACAAGGCCAAGATTGCTGGGTCCGTGCGCGCGAGCAACCACGGAGCAGCCACGGGGACAAAACGGACACGAAAAACGATCTGGAGTGGTGAAACCCCAGGTCAAAACGGGTGCGCCGCCAGGGACTTGAACCCCGAACCCGCGGATTAAGAGTCCGCTGCTAGGTTCGTTTATCCTCTTTGACCTGCAGTCAAGTAATGCTAGCACGTGTCGGGAGCTGCCGTTCTATCCGCTCGCCCACATCCGCTCCCGCGCTGCGGATGCCGGGCGGTGCCGGACCGTGCCGGGGCATCCGAGCAACCACGGAGCAACCACCGGCACGCATAGGTCTAGACCACTATGGTCGGCGATGTCTGGGCAGCGGCCCGGAGATGCTGCGGCCGTTGCCGGTAAAGGTATATGTGCCCGGTGTGGCGTGGGTCCTTAACTACGGTCGAGGCAGGGATCGGCGCCGATACGCTCGGTGATCCTCGCTGGCCGCGCGGCTTGCCGTGGTGCTGATGGTGTGTCCGCCGTCTTTGGTGTTTGGCGAGGGTGCGGAGGGGCGGGATCCCGAAGGCCGTGGGGCGATCCCGGCACCGATATTGCGGTGCGTGCCAGCCGTACGCGGTCATTGGGATATGTGATGTGAGTCACATTCTTCCTTTCCCGGTGGAGGCTGAAGATCTCCTTGGCGCGGAGAGAAAGGTTTGCCGAGAACAAATATATTGAAATTTAGTTCGGATATTTTAATTGTTTTCGATGAAGAGAACCGGTTTGGAGCGTATCGTCCGGATTATGGTCGAGAAATTACCGCCCGTTATTAGTTTTATGAACTAGTGACCGTTAGTTACGTATTGACGATGGTTGCTGTTCGCTCGTTACATTTTGCTCGGGACCGTGCTGTGTGTCAGTGCGTGGAGTGGGAGCGGGTGTACCTGTGTCTTTGTCTGCTGTGCGCAGGCTGCTGGTGGTGCTGTGCCTGGTAGCCGGGCTGCTGGCGCTGGGGCTGCCGCGGGCGAGCGCGTCGTCGGAGTCGGGCGGGTCGACGGGCCTTGGCGTGACTGGCGGTGCGGCGCCGGCGTTGCCGCCGGATCCGGGCGCTGACGGCGGGGGGGTGCTGGCGCCGATGAACGCCGGGGTGTCCGGTGCGCAGGCGGCAGATGAGGCGGCGGTGTCGGCGGCGTCCGCGCGTGCGAAGTCGTCGGGCAAGCCGGTGACGGTGGCGGCCCTGACGACGGGAACGTCGCTGACGGCGGCGGATCCGGACGGGCAGCTCACGTACACCGAGAACGTGCTGCCGGTGCGGGTACGGCAGCACGGGTCGTGGGTGCCGGTCTCGACCTCGCTGAAACGGGATGGTGACGGGCTGCTCGCGCCGGCGGCGGTGCCGGGTGACTCTGTGACGTTCTCGGACGGCGGCGCAGGGACGCTGGCGGAGATCGCTGCTGGCGGGACGTCGCTGTCGGTGTCGTGGCCGGGGACGGTCCCGGTCCCGGTGGTGTCCGGTTCGTCGGCGGAGTACGGGAACATCCTGCCGGGCGTGAACCTGATTTTGTCGGCGACGTCGGCGCAGGCGGGCGGTTTCTCCTCGGTCATCGAGGTGATGAGCGCGACGGCGGCGCGGAATCCCGAGCTGAGCAGGGCTGGAACTGGCGGTGCACGCGAAGGGCGTGACCTTGCGGACGGGCGCGGGCGGGTCGCTGGTGGCATCCGGGACGCGGGCGGCCGGGGCGTATACGGCGGCGCCGCCGGTGATGTGGGACTCGTCGTCGGTACCGGGCACGGCGTCGCCGGCCGCCGCGGCCGCGGCGGGGAAGTCGGCGAACAGCGTGGGGGCAAGTCTGGCACCGCCCGGCCTTGCGGGGTCACGGTCGACGTTCTCGGGACCGTCGCGGGGTGCCCGGATGGCGCGGGTCGCCACAAGCGTTGCGTCCGGTGGCGGGGAGCTCGGGCTGGTGCCCGACGCGCGGCTGCTTTCCTCGGAATCGACCGTGTTCCCGGTGTTCATTGACCCGTCGTTCTCGTGGAGCCCGGCCGGCGGGAAAGAGATGCACTACGACGAGGTGCAGTCGGCGTGCCCGACGGCGTCGCATTACGACACGACGGACACGACGGACTACTGGTCGCTCGGCGTGGGCTATGACGGGTTCGGGGACTGCAACGGCGCGAATGGCTACGCGTACTCGTATTACGAAGTGTCGGTACCGTCGGCGATCTGGGGCGGGTACGTCGACTCCGCGGTGATCAACGCGCAGGAGGCTTATTCGGCGGACTGCGCGGCGTCGGCGGACGTGACCCTGTCGTGGACATACGGGATGGGTTCCGGCACGGACTGGGACAACAAGCCGGGAGTGGTCTCGAACGCGGTCACCGATGACGTGGGGCCGGGCCCGTCGGACAGCTGCAACGGCGAGTACGACAAGACCAGCAGCGACTGGAAGGGAGTCGGGTTCAGCGTCACCTCGGTGCTGGCGAAGGCGGCGTCGGGGGACTGGTCGAATTTCACGTTCCGGCTGTGGGAGAACGGCAACGGCAACGACATCGACTGGAAAAACCCGTCCCTGCAGGTCACCTACGACCAGGCGCCGGAGACGCCGTCGGGGCTGGAGATCTCGACAGGGGGGGCGGGCAGTGACAGCGAGTCGGCGCCGTACCCGTGGGTGGGAGACCTGGACTCTACCGGGGGGACGACGATGTCGGCGGAACTGGTGGATAAGACCGGCGCGGAGATGGAGGGCATCTTCGAGTACGGGATAGCTGGTTCCTCGCCGGCGTGGACAATGGTGGATTCCACGTCGACGGCGATCGCGTCCGGGAAGCGCGCGCAGGCGGTGATCCCGGCGTCTTACACCAACGGCAAGAAGGACGGGACGGAGATCGAGTGGCGGGTCGAGGCGAGTAACGGCAACACCGGCGGGCAGGACGAGTTCTCGCCGCACTGGAAGTACGGCTTCTTCTACGCTGACCCGTCGGATCCCCCGGCCCCGACCGTGACGGCGAACTTCACGACCGATCCGGCGGCCGGGGCGCAGGTGTCTTTTTCGATCACGTCGAATGACCCTTCCACCGATCCGGCGACGGAGTTCGTGTGGGGACTGGACAAGGCGCCCTCGTCTTCCGGCCCGGTGGCGGCGCAGGTGATTTCCCTGTCGGGGGCCACGTCGAAGACGGTGACGGTGAACGTGCCCGGGCCGGGGCCGCACGCGCTGTACGCGTACGCAGCGGACACGGCCGGGAACGACTCCGCCTGGTCCGGGGCCGACGACCCGGCGACCTTCACGGCGACCGCGGATCCTGACGTGACGTACTCCAGCTTCGCGGGGGCGCTGACGGCGGGGAAGGCGTTCGACAACACGATGATCTCCGACAGCGCCAGCACTGCCGGGAGCGCCGACGGGGACGGCAATGGCGACGCGTTTTCCGAGGCCGAGCTGAAGAATGCCGGGTGGAAGCCGGGCGGCACGGTCACGGTCGACGGCGCCACGTTCACGCTGCCGGGCTTCGGCACCGGTGATCCGGACAATATCCTGGCCGCTAACCAGACGATAGACCTGCCGGCGGGGAGCCAGGGCACGTCACTGGTGTTCCTGGCAACATCCACCAACGGAGACGCGGCCTCGCCGGACGCCGCGACTCAAGAGGGAGATCAGCAGGACGACGCGAACCTGGTCACTGCCGCGCCGTATGTCCCGGCCGGGTCGGCGGTCACCGGATTCGAGTGTGATACGGCGGGGACGGGGGCGGGTGACTGCGCGCTTCCCACTGGCTCTGTCAATTACGCCAGCGGCACGCAGGAGAGCTATGGCCTGACGGTGCCGAACTGGGTGAGCGGGCCGACGGGTTCGGCGGCGATGGTTACCCCAGACCGGCTGTCGCAGACCGAGGTGCTGGCCGGCCAGGAATCGAAGATCTACGCGTTCGCGGTGCCGCTGGATCCGGGCGAGCCGGTGACCTCGGTGACGCTGCCGGATATCGGGCAGGTGCTGTCGATCGGCGGGATCAGCTTCCCGGCGCTGCACATCTTCGGGGTGGCGGTGGCGAACACGACCACTGCCACCCCGGGCAGCAGCACCGCGCTGCCGTCGGGACAGTCGTGGACCGGGGCGTGGGCCTCGCCCACGGAAGGCGCGTATGCACCGCCATCCTCCTACGGGACGGACTTCTCCGATGACACGTTCCGGATCGTGACACAGGCCTCGGCGGGGGGCCCGGCAGTGCGGCTAAGGCTGTCTGATGATCTCGGCTGGCTGGCGGGGAGCAGCGGGGAACCGCTGGATATCGGGGAGGTGACGGTAGCCGCGCAGAGTACTGGCGCATCGGTTACCGGGACCCCGGCGCAGGCGACATTCGGCAGCGGCGGCAGCAACTCGGTGACGGTCCCGGAAGGCGGCGACGTTTATTCCAACCCCGTCGGCCTGAACGTGACGCCCGGTGAGTACCTGACGGTTTCGGTCTACCTGGCCAACGGCTCCTCCGGCGCGCCCCCGGCCGTGCCCTACCTGGTGCAGCACTCCCTGTGCTCGGCCTGCACGGAGTACGTCTCCGCGGCAGGGTCCGGAAACCAGGCGACCGGGACTGCCGGGACGCCGTTCTCCGGCACCGGGACGCTGGAAGGCCAGTTCAGCGACATCCTGACCGGGCTCGACGTGGAGACCTCCGGCACCCCGACGGTGGCCGTGCTCGGGGACGGCCTGATCGACCCGCTGGGAGCGAACACCACCGCGCTGCAGCAGGGAGCACGAGTCTCTGACGCCCTGGCATCGGAGCTGCAGTCCGCAGCAGGGGCCGGGAACCAGCCGCAGGACGGGGTGATCGGGGAGGGCATCGAGTCCAACCAGGTCCTGGCCGATACCGACGTGACCACCGGCACCGGCGGGCCGTCGGCTATGTCGCGGCTGGCGCAGGACATCCTGGCCGATCCCGGCGTGGGCACGGTGATCGTGGACGAAGGGCTGGAGGACCTGCTGCAGGCCGGCGATTCAGACTCGGTCGAGCAGAGCCTGATGAACAACGGCTACAGCGAGCTGGCCAACCTGCTGAATGAGTGGGGGATCACCGTCGTCTTCGCGACGATGACGCCCTGCTCGGGGTATGCGGGTTCCGGATCACAGACTCCGGAGGATGCGTGCACCACCGGCGCCGCCGGCACGGTCGAGAGTAACCGTTTCGACATCAATAACAGCTACCTGATGTCTGAGTGGGGGAGCAATGCCCCGCTGCCCGGCCTGGGGGCGGCTCTCATCACTGTCGACTTCGATAGCGCGGTCAGCACTGCCCCGCCCAGCAGCGACGGCAGCACTGACAGCCCGGTCGAGACATTGCAGCCGGCGGACAATTCCGGCGACGGCGTCAACCTTACTAGCGCTGGGTACCAGGCGGTCACCGCGACCATTCCGCTGAGTGACCTGATAGCGGCCGCGCCTCCAGGCTATGGCGCTGTTCCTGGCTCTGGCTCCTGACACCAGAGCTGCACCTCCCGCGTTTCATGTCGTTCCTCACCTGGAAGGCCTGCCGATGACCGGCGTCTCCGCCCTCTTCCTGCCCGCTGCCGGGCGGTTGCGGATCCATGCCCGCCGCGCGCTTCGACTTGCGCGCGGCCGGGTCCGGCTGCTGGCCGCGCTCGCGGCGGGCCTGACGCTGGCTGCGGGCATGGTGCTGCAGGCAGCACCGGTCCAGGCCACGGCCGCCGTGCTGGGACCGGCACCGTCGGCGCAGAAGCCGGTGCCGGTCCAGGTGGTGCACGGTCATAAGGCCAGGCTCCCGGTGATGACCAGCTGGAAGCAGCCGGCCACCCGGTGGCCGGCCCCCGCCAGCGGCACCGCGGTCCTGGCGGCGGTGCCCCCTAAGACGGCGGTGGCCGCGGCGGCCGGGGTGGGCGTGAAGGCCGGGACGCGATTGCCGGCCGGGAACGCCGCGCTGGGGGCGGTCCGGTCAGGCGAGCAGCGGGCGGGGAGCCTGCCGGTGTGGGCAGGGCAGGTCTCAGGGACGGCGAAAGCCCGGGCGGTAGGGAAGATCGCGGTCACCATGGCGCCGCGGTCCGCCGCGGCCGCAGCCGGGGTGAAAGGCGTGATCTTCACCGTGGCCCGCGACGACGGCGGGACCGGCCCCGGCCAGGTTCAGGTCAACCTGGACTATGCCGGGTTCGCCGACGCGTACGGCTCCGGCTACGCGGCAAGGCTGCGGCTGGTTACCCTGCCCGCCTGCGCGCTGACCACCCCGCAGGTGGCGGCCTGCCGTAAGCAGACGCCGCTCAGCTCGGCCGACGACGTGCAGGCCGGCAGCCTGGGCGCCGACGTGACCGTGCCCGGGCAGAAGACAGCGTCCCTGGTCGCGACCGCAGCCGGGAAGGCCCTGTCCGCGGCGGCGCTGCCCGCTTCCCCCGCTGCGGACACCGTGGTGGCGGCGACCTCCGCGCCGTCGGGGTCGGCGGGCAGTTTCACGGCGACGTCGCTGTCGGAGGCCGGGCAGTGGACGGCGGGCGGGAGCAACGGGTCGTTTGACTACTCCTACCCGATCACCGTTCCGGACGTGCCCGGCGGCCTTGAGCCGTCGGTGTCCCTGGATTATGACTCCCAGTCCGTGGACGGGCTGACATCCTCAACTAATGATCAGGCGTCATGGGTGGGGGACGGCTGGGATTACGAGCCGGGCTACATCGAGCGGGATTACTCCTCGTGCGAGACCGAGCCGCCGAATTCGACCGGCTGGGTCAAGAGCGGCGACCTGTGCTGGTCCAGCGACGACACCACCACGTTGTCGCTGGGCGGGCAGAACACGACCCTGGTGCAGGACGCGGCCACCGGCGCATGGCATGCGGAGGTCGACAACGGGGACAAGATCCAGTACCTGACCGGGGCGGGGAACTCCACCGGGGACGGCGGCTACTGGGTCGTCACCACGCCTGACGGGACCAGCTACTACTTCGGGGAGGATCACCTGCCCGGCTGGGTGTCGGGGGACAGGTCCGCCGGCTCGTCGCTGAACGTGCCGGTGTACGCCTACCAGTCCGGCACTCCGTGCGGGACCGCGAAGTCCTGCTACCTGCCGTGGCAGTGGAACCTGGACTACGTCACCGACGCGCACGGTGACGCGATGGCGCTGTTCTACAACCAGGAAGACAACTACTACGCCAGGGATAACGGCACCACCGGCAGTGCCCAGTACCAGCAGGGCGCGGCCCTGTCGATGATCGAGTACGGGCTGCGGGCCGGCGACGTCTACGGGTCGACGGCGGGCACGCTCGCCACGCCGGCCGCCGAGGTGACGTTCACCTCCGGCACGAGCCGCACCGACATCCCGTCGGACCTGGCCTGCGCGTCGGGCGCGGCCTGCGACGTGATCTCCCCGACGTTCTGGGACAAGTACGAGCTGAACACGATCACCACCGACGCACTGGACGGGTCATCGCTGAAGGAAGTCGACTCCTGGGCACTGGCGCACTCGTACCCGAACCCGGGCGACGCCACGACGTCGCCGTCGCTGTGGCTGGACTCAGTCACCAGGACAGGGGAAGACGGGACGGCGGTCTCGCTCCCGCCGGAGACCTTCCTGGGGACGCCGCTGCCGAACCGGATCGAGACCGCGGCCGACCTCGATGACGGCTACTCGATCATCACCCGCCTGCGGCTGACTGACATCACCAGCGAGACCGGCGGCGTCACCACCGTCAACTACCTGGCGCCGTCCGGCGGGTGCACGTCGGGGACGCTGCCGGCCCCTGATGACAACACGCTGCTGTGCTACCCGGATTACTGGCAGCCCTCCACCGGCGAACCAGCGGTAGAGGACTGGTTCAGCAAGTACGTGGTCAACGAGGTTACCGAGCAGGACCAGACCGGCAACCAGCCCGATGAGGTCACCACGTACTCCTACGGCGGGGCCGCATGGCATTACGACGACGACGCGCTGACCCGCTCCTCGCAGCGCACCTGGGACCAGTGGCGCGGCTTCCGCACCGTTACCACCAAGACCGGGCCGGCCGCCAGCCCCGACACCGAGACCGTCGATACCTACTTCCAGGGCATGAACGGCGACTACCAGTCCGGCGGGTCTGCGTCCTCGGTGTCCCTGACATCCAGCCAGGGCAACACGGTCACCGACGAAGACCAGTACGCCGGGATGGACTTCGAGCACGTCGTCGACGACGGGCCCGGCGGGGCGATGGTCACCGACACCATCACCATCCCCTGGACGTCGGCCGCGACCGCCACGCAAACGCAGCCGTCGCCGCTGCCCGCGCTGACCGCCTACATGACCGGCACCGCGGAAACCTACACCTACACCGCGCTGGCCTCGGGCGGGAACCGCGAATCCACGGTCACCAACACCCACGACTCCTACGGCCGCGTTACCCAGGTCTCCAGCGTGCCGGACACCACTGACGCGGCCGAAGACACCTGCACGACGACGGCGTACGCGTCGAACACCAGCAAGTGGATCATGGACCTGCCGGCCGAGGTGAGCGTCGTGTCGGTGCACTGCGGCACCGCCCCTTCCCTCCCGGCAGACGCGGTCTCGGACGAGCTGACCTTCTACGACGGCGCGACGTCGCTCAGCAGCGACACCCCGACCGCGGGCGAAGTCACCGAGACGCAGGAAGCGACGTCGTACACCGGGTCGGCGCCGGTGTACACAACGGAGTCGAAATCGACGTACGACGAGTACGGGCGGGTGCTGACGTCCGCGAACGCGGACGGGGACACCACCACCACGGCCTACACCCCGGCAACCGGGGCGGAGCCCACCTCGGTCTCGGTGACGGACCCGATGGGGCTGAAGACCACGACCACCTACGATCCGCTGCGCGAGCTCCCGCTGACCGTGACCAGCCCGGCAGGCTGGACGTCCACCGAGGAATACGACTCACTCGGCCGCCTCACCGCTGCCTGGACCGACGGGCACGGCACCGGCGGCCCCGCCCAGTACGAGTACACCTACGACGTCTCCAGCACGCAGCCGTCGGTCGTGACCACGGAGACGCTCGAGCCGTCGGGCACCGCCTACCTTCCCTCGGAGACGATCTACGACTCCCTCGGCCAGGCAGCGGAGACCCAGACCGAGAACGCCGACGGCGACACGGTTGTCACCGACACCTACTACAACTCTGACGGCTGGACGGTGAAGACCTCCGGCCCGTACTACATCACCGGCGCGCCGACCGGGAAACTGGAGCAGGCGCCGGATGACGAGGTCCCCGCCCAGACCGCCGACGTGTACGACGGCGCGGGCCGGGTCACCCGGGCGGAGTCGTATTCCCTGGCCCAGGAGACATGGGAGACCGACACCGCCTACGGCGGCGACTACACCACCACCACCTACCAGAACCTCAAGTCCGGCGAACCCGACGGCGGCACCCCCGAAACCGTGTTCACCAACGGCGAGGGACAGACCAGCGCCATCTACCAGTACCACTCCGAGGCCGACGCGGCACTCGGCCCGGCGGCCCCCGCCTCGGACTACGACAAGACCGCGTACTCCTACACCCCGGCCGGGCAGCTCGCGTCGATCACCGACGACGCCGGCAACACGTGGAAGTACGGCTACAACCTGGCCGGGGACCAGACCTCCGAGACAGATCCGGACGCAGGCACCACCACCAGCACTTACGACGCGGCCGGGCTGCTCACCTCGACAACCGCAGCGCCCGCCTCGGCAACGCAGACAGCCGGAGACCAGGTCTCCTACGTCTACGACGCCGACGGCCGCAAGACCGCGGAATACAACACGACGGACGGGCAACCCGAGACCTCCGCTACCGAACTGGCCTCATGGGTATACGACACCCTGGCCAAGGGGGAACTGACCTCCTCCACCTCCTACTACGACGGCAGCGCCTACACCGAGCAGGCCATCGGCTACGACGGGTACGGGCTGAGCAAGGGCACCGAGACAATCATCCCCGCCGCCCAGGGCGCCCTGGCCGGCACCTACATCCACGAGAACACGACCTACAACCCCTACGACGGCCTGCTCGAGGACTACGAGGACACGGGCGACGGCGGACTGCCGGTTGAAACCGTCGAGTACGGCTACAACGCGGCCGGCGGCCAGGCATCCGTGAGCGGAATCTGGGACTACGTCGACTCCCTGTCCTACACAGACCTCGGCCAGCCCGGCAAGTACACCTACGGCTCCTCCGCCGAACCCGCCTGGACCGTCGACTCCTACGACGAGCAGACCGGCAGCCTCACCCAGCAGGAAACCCAGGCCGGCACCACCCCGGTCACGGTCGACGACCAGAACTACGGCTACGACAACACCGGCCAGATCACCTCCGACGCCGATACCCCCACGGCGGGGAAGACCCAGGTCCAGTGCTACCAGTACGACTACCT
>Ga0210389_10000293_pt1 | contig 51034 bp, 48 predicted proteins | sample IncBWH28OmetaG_FD_160127 | JGI IMG/M metagenome (GOLD analysis project Ga0210389, IMG submission 160127) | Forest soil microbial communities from Barre Woods Harvard Forest LTER site, Petersham, Massachusetts, United States - Inc-BW-H-28-O ... | reverse complement strand
TGTGGCGGTGGTGTCATTCGCGGTGTTTATTCTCTGCTTCATGCCCTACCCCGTCGAAAGCCTCGAAAGATTGCTGTAAAGTAGCGGCAAATGCCCACACCAGCCAAAAAAGAATTGACCCGCACCCTGCGGGAACGCGATTTGCTTTTCCTTTTTGTCGGCTCGGTGATTGGTTCCGGAATTTTCCTCACGCCTGGATTGATTCAGCGGCAAGTAGGCGGTTCGGTCGGATGGTCGCTGCTGGTGTGGCTCTTCGGCGGCGTGCTGTCGCTCCTCGGGGCTCTGACCTACGCGGAACTCGCTGCGGCAAATCCAGAAGCCGGCGGACTCTACTGCTACATCCGGGATGGATTCGGCCGCCTGCCCGCGTTTTTGTACGGCTGGTGCTTGTTTCTGGTGATTGCCAGCGCGACGATTGCGGCGCTTGCGCATGCGTTCACCACTTATTTGCAGGAGATCGTTCCGCTCTCTTCCGTCGGTGCGTCTTTGGTAACGGTTCTGATGATCGCAGTGGTCACCGCTGTGAATGTCTGGGGCACGCGAAAAAGCTCGGACGTCCAGAATGTTACGACGATCATCAAGGTCGGGCTCATCGTCGTTCTTGGCAGCGTCTTGCTTGTCCTGGGCATTTCGCGGGGGACGCACACAGGTGAGATTCCCGCCGCGCTTGGGACTTCGCAAAGCGGTTACGCACTCTTCTCTGGAATTGGCTTCGCCATGATCACCGTGCTCTGGGCGTATGAAGGCTGGCAGTTTGGAACCTACAGCGCCGGCGAAGTGCTGGACCCGCAGCGGAGTTTTCCGCGCGCTTTTCTTCTCGGCGCTTTGGTCTTGATCGGCCTGTATCTTTTCGCCGTAGTGGCCTATCTGGTCGCGTTGGGGCCTGCACAGGCCGCGGCAAGCGACGCGATTGCGGCCACCGCCGCACGAGCAGTGCTCGGCCCCTGGGCCGGAAAACTCGTGGCCGCGATGATTTTGATTTCCACGTTCAGCTCCACCAACAGCGTGGTGCTCACCGCTCCCCGCGTTTTTTTCGCCATGGCCAACGACAATTTGTTTTTCAAGAAACTGGGGGAAGTGCATCCGCGGTTTGCAACTCCCGCCGTGGCGATCCTTGCTTTGGGCGTGTGGTCCTGCGTGCTCGCCTCTGCCGCGGGATTTGCAAAACTGGCGGGCGGTGTGGTGTTCATAGGCTGGATTTTTTACGGTCTCGGCGCGGCCAGCATTTTCCCGATTCGCCGCGCAACCGCCGGGAAACCAATTCCCTATCGCGTGCCCGGCTATCCCTTCACGCCTATACTTTTCGTTTTGGCCGCGTCGGCCATTGTTGGCAATGCGATCTACGCAGCGGTCAAAGATCCGCACGAGTTCACTTTTCTGCTGTTTGCAATTACCTTGATGTTCCTTGGCCTTCCGGGCTATTTCTTCTGGAGCCGCCGAGTCAACTCCTAAGGGGCCCCTGGCAATCGCTTAAGGCCGGAGCGTACCTGTCTGTTGGCGATATTTCCTGCCATAGCGAACGATAAAATATCCGGAAAAGACAGGCAGGATTAAGAAATATAAGAGGAGACGCTTTTCGCCCCGCGGGTTGCATGTCAAACAGAGTTTTAACACCGTGCCGTTCGCCGGTAAGGCAAGCCCTTCCTCGCGCAACGAATTACGTCTTAGGAGGCGAAGTTCTTCCAAAACACCGGTTAACGGAAGCCGCGAAATGGCCTGACACCCTGCCTCGCCGTCGTATTCAAGCAAAAGCAGCCGGCTGGAGTTTGAAATCCTGGCAACGTAGTAGGTCTCACGAACTCTGCCAAAAAGGAAACGCTGCTCCCAATCATTGAGTTCTTGGATGCCGTTCTTGCAGTCGATCTGTACGGCCTCTGCAGTGCGCACCCACTTTCCGTGATCGGGGAGCGGCGGGGGAATTGTCTTTAGGTCGACCAGCTCGGGATAAGTGCCGAGTCCCTCATACTCGAGGAGAACGCCGGTCCAGAGCCAGGCGAAGATGGCTAGTGTGATGACTCCAAATACCAGACCGATTCCCGGGCGTCTCTCAAAGAACTGCGCATCAATATGGACAAACATTGCTTCCCCAAAAAAGGATTCAGGATATCGGTCCAGTAAAGACTAACCAAGCGGTGGCTTAAATCTGAAAGTTTTGGGAGGGCGTTCCCTATCCGCTATTTTCAAAGTGGGCAATTTGGAGCCGCAACGATTATGTGGACGGGAAAAGCGTTGGTTAATCGGTCTTGACCTATATCGCCGCGGTTCAAAGACTGACATCCCTCGAGGGCGAAATGGGGAGAGCATTTGGCTGGCGCTTTCGAGAATGCTCGTCCGGAGGCTTGCTTAAGCAGTGCTGTGGCCTGCGCATTGCAGCACACCGAGATAGGCGCTCCACGGGCCGACTGCCTCGCGGTACTGGTGGGCCATAGTCCTTGAGAGTTGGTGGAGGTGGGTTAAGTCGTGCGCGGCCCAGGTTGCCAGCAACTGGGACAACGTCACAATGCCCAGCGAGGGATGTTGCCCGCGTCGGTTGAGGTCTTCCTTCTGTATATTCAACGCGCGCAGTTCATTTAAGTTCTCTGCACGGACGCCGGCAAATTCATCCAGTAACTGAGCGAGCGATTTGCCCCGGCTCTCCTTTACCTGTCCGAGGCGGTCAAATTTCTCAAACGTTCGCATCTCGCCAAACTCCAGAATCATTTTCACGCGCGGCATCCAATCGGTGCGCTCGGCGTAAACAAGGTGGCCGACGATGTCGTACGCGCTCCACGTATCGCCCCCTTCATTCAGGCGCGTCAAGGAGTCCGGTAAATCGCGCAAAAAGGTGTTGAGAGTGGCGGGGGTGCGAGCCAAAAGTGCGATTGTTTGCAGGAGTGGCTGTTCCATGGCGGTCCTCGGTTCGCGGTCAGTGATTTTTCGAGCCCCTCGCATTGTATCGGCGGACTGCCTTATCCGTCGCTAGCTTCCGGTGCGAAATCGTATGCCATTTTGGCCTGGGACAATGGGCGCTCCAGGAACAGTTCGGGGAACGGTGGCCGTGTGGATTTCATGTCGGCGCGCCGACATTATTGAAAAAAGCCCAATAGAAACGTAGTTTTTGGAGGGTGCATTCGAATGGAGGAGCCTCCGCCGGACCTATGGGTGCGGCCCGGACGGGACCAGGCTACAACAAGGAGAGGGGGTCCATGTCCACAAGGACTGCGGTCTGAGGGATTTCGTTGGCGTCGCAGAAAGACAGGGCGCCGCCAAGCAGTTTGGTTATGACCGAGCGTTTTGGCGACTTCAGCAGAAATTGAAAGCGATGCTCTTTCTTCAGCCGCGCAAGCGGGGCCGAAGCGGGGCCGAGGATGCGGATGCCCTTTCCATCCGAAGGCGAAAAATATTCCGAAAGCAGGCGCGACCAGCGAATCGCGTTTTCCAGGTTTGCGTCGCGCACGATTACGTTGGCCAGTGAAGTGAACGGCGGATACGCCATCATCCGGCGAAAGTGCAGTTCACGTTCGTAAAAAGAAAGGTAATCCTGACGGACGGCATCCTGAATCGCGTAGTGCTCGGGATAGTAGGTCTGGATGAGCACGCGCCCCGGAAGTTCGCCACGGCCGGCGCGGCCGGCAACCTGCGTCAGCAGCTGGAACGTGCGTTCGGCGGCGCGAAAGTCGGGAAGCGTTAGCGAGGAGTCCGCGGAAATTACGCCGACCAACGTAACGCGCTGGAAATCGTGGCCCTTCGCGAGCATTTGCGTACCAACAAGAATGTCGAGCGCTCCGCCGGCAAAAGCGCCCAGCGTTTCCTGATACTGCTGCTTGGTGCGCACAGCGTCGCGGTCGAGCCGCGCGATCCGTGCTCCGGGAAACTCCTTGCGCAATCGCTCTTCCAGATGTTCTGATCCCTCGCCAAAAAAATAAACGTACTTCGAATCGCATTTCGGGCAGGCCTTTGGCACCGCCTGGACGAAGCCGCAATAATGGCATTCCAGACGGTTGCGGCTCTTGTGATACGTCATGGAAATGCTGCAATTGGCGCACTGCACGGAAGCGCCGCAACTCCGGCACAGCACCGACCAGGAATAGCCTCGGCGATTGATCAGAATCAGCGCCTGCGTGTGGAACGAAAGGCACTCGGCGATGCCGTCGTGGAGGATCTTCGAGATGGGACTGGCTTGGTGCGTCTGCTGAAATTCCGTTCGCAGATCGACAATTTCGACCGTGGCGAGCGAGCGATTCTCCACGCGCGATGCCATCGTCAGCAGTTCGTATTTTCCGCTGGCGGCGTTGTGATAGGTTTCGAGCGCGGGCGTTGCCGAGCCCAACAGAGCGACGGCGTTCTCCAGCTTCGCGCGGACAATGGCGACATCGCGGCCGTGATACCTCGGCGTCTCTTCCTGCTTGAAGCTGTTTTCCTGCTCTTCGTCAACAATGACCAGGCCGAGATTTTCCAGCGGCGCGAAAACCGCCGAGCGCGTGCCTACTACTACGCGTGCCTGCCCATTTCGGACGCGCCACCATTCGCGAGCGCGCTCTACGTCGCTCAGTGCCGAATGCAGCACTGCGACGCCCTCAAAATGTGCGCCAAACCACGCGCGGCACTGGCGGCCGATCCACAGCGTCAGCGCAATTTCCGGCACCAGAATGATGGCCGTTTTCCCTCGCGCCAGCGTCTCCTGCACGCTTCGCAGATAGACCTCAGTCTTGCCGCTGCCGGTGACGCCGTGAATCAACTGCACGCCGAATTCGCCCAGCTCAAATCGGGCACGAATGGAGCTGAAAGCGCGTTCCTGCGACTCGTTCAATGAATGCGCCGGCGGTGTGTAGCCAGCGTCGAAGGGGTCTTCAGCGGGATCGATCGGTTCTTCCCAACTTGCCAACAAACCCTCGCGCAACATGCGTTCGATCAACGCTCGCGAAACACCTGCAAGTTTCAGCAGTTGCGGCAAGGGCAGCGGCCCGCGCTCTGTTTCGAGCAACGCGCGGATGCGTTCTTCTTTTTCGGCCAATGGCTTGGGCGAACCGGCTTCCCTGCCCTTCCACGCGATCACGTTGTGAACTTTGCGCTTCCGTCCCTGTACGGTCTCCTGAATCTGCACGTAACCTCGCCGCTGCAGTCTCTGCAGGGCATCCAGTTGAATTCCAAGCTTCGGATACGAGGTAAATTGGAGCACTCCTTTCTTCTCGAGAACCCTTTGCAAAAACGCAGCCTCGCTTCCGGATAAGTCGGTAAGAAATTTTCCCTGCTGCAGATCGGAGGCGAGGGCTTTCCCGGTCTCGGTCAGCACAATCTGCCGGCGTGCGGTAAGTTCTGTGACGGGCGGCAGCATGGCGCGAAATACTTCGCCGATGGGCGCCAGGTAGTAGCCGGCAATCCAGTGGGCCAGGTCGATGAGCTTCGGAGTCAGCGCGGGAACCAGGTCGAGAATTTTTGTGGCGTCGCGGATCTTCGTATTCGCGGGAGGCGTTTCCACCAGTTCGACTACGACTCCAACGAGAGACTTTTTCCGGAAAGGCACAAGCACGCGGGAACCGGGCTGCACCTGCGCTCGCAGCGTTTCCGGAATGGAATACGTGAATGTATTGCGGAGAGGAACTGGAAGCGCGACGTTGCAGAAGGAAGCGGGCATGCCGTGGGTAGTGTAGCAGCAGCGGAACGATCAGAAAAAATCAGCGACTTACGAGGAGTTCAACGGCTGATCAGAATGATTCCGACGAAAATCGCGACGATCCCGAGCCACTGGGACGCCGTGACCTTTTCGCGCAACAGCAGCGCAGCTAAAGCAACGGTTACGGCTCCGTAGAGGGAGGCGAGCACGCTGACCACCGACGTCTGTTCATGCGCCATGCCATAGTTATTGAAAATGTAGGCGCAAGTGTCGAGCACACCCACGCCGAGAAGCATCGGCAAATCGCGCCGCGAGGGGAGTCCCCGTGATTGCCCAGCAAACAGCATCACCACCGCGGTGGTCAGAGCACTCGTCAGGCGAATAAGCCACACGGAAGGCGCGCTCCCAAGCATCGGCACCACCCGCAATCCAAGCAGCCAGAACATCACCCCGAAGCAGACCGCGGAGAAAATCGCCCAATTCACTCCCAATCGTTTCTTGGCCGGCTGCAATTGCTCGCCAGTTGGATTCGCCTCGCTCGGCTCGTGCTCCCCGCGCGCCACCACAACCACTCCCGCAATCGTCAGCGCCAGACCGGCCAGGCGCAACGGCGTAAGCCGCTCTCCGGTCAGGGCGGAAAGCACCATGGTGAGCACTGGATAGCTGGCGGAAATCGGCGCGACGATGGATAACTTTCCAATTTCGAACGACCGATAAAGCGCCAGCGTCGAGAAAGTGTTCAGCAGGCCGGCAAGAATTCCCCAAGCCCAGGGCTGCCAGCCGGAGCCGTCGAAAAGATGCCCCCAGCCTCCCAAGCGCGGCATGGCCAGTGTGATCAAAAAAAATCCGCACGTCTGCATGTACAGCATCGTGCGAAAGGTGCCGATCCGGCGCGTGGCAAATCGCGCGAAGAGATCCGCGGATCCCCAGGACAGAGCGGTGGCCAGGCCTAAGAGAATTCCCATGGAGGGATGTTTTTCTGCCTTTCTCTCGAATTACAATTTATCCGTAATTTGCCGCTCAAAAAACGATTGTCATCCTGAAACGCGCGCATTTTGCGCGTTGAGGGATCTCAACTTAAACCACGTGCAACATACCAACGTTGAGATCCTTCGGCTATCCTCGTCGGATAGCCTCAGGATGACATACTCTCTCGAAGATGTTTCAGAAGTGACGACTCATTCTTCTCAGAAATGTGGTTCAGGACTTGGATTTCTTGGGCAGCTGAAGGCCGAGCTCGGCCATAATTTTTTGTAGGTCTTTCCAGACGTCGGCCTTCGCGGGTGGATTGCGGAGCAGATACGCGGGATGATACGTGGCCATCAGCTTGTGGCCGCGCCATTCCAGCCATTCGCCGCGGAATTGTGAGATGCCGCGCGTGGTGTTCAGAATCGTTTTGGCGGCGGTAGCGCCGAGGCACACGATCACCTTGGGCTGAATGGAATCGATCTGGCGCATCAGAAACGGCGAGCATGCGGCCACCTCGTCCGGCTCGGGTGCGCGATTCTCCGGTGGTCTGCATTTCACTACGTTGCAGATATAGACGTCTTTGCGCTGCAGGCCCATCGCTTCGATCATCTGCGTCAGCAATTTCCCCGCTCGACCGACGAACGGCAATCCTTGCGCATCTTCATCCGCACCGGGGCCTTCGCCTACAAAAACAAGCTGCGCCTTGGGGTTGCCGTCGCCGAACACAATTTTGTTGCGGCCCTTGTGCAGCTTGCAGCGCGTGCATTCGCCCAGGTCCTCTCGAATCGTCAGCAGCGTCTCGCCCTTCACTTTTTCCATCGTTTCGAAAAGCGAAGGACCGGTGGGCGGGACGACCAGTGGAAACGGCGGCGCTACCGGCGCAACTTTTGCGGGCGCGGGCTTTGGCGTGGACTTTGGCAATACGGTCTCCTCGATAGCAGGTGCGGGTGATGATGCGGAAACAATCGGTTCTGGAGCCACTTGGGATGCGCTTACCGGGCCGCGATCCGTGTAGAACAACCGTATGCCCAGGTCCTCGTAATAGCGCAGGCGGTCTTCGATTTTCTGCTGCAGAGATGCGGAGAAGCGTTCGGGCATGATCGATTCAGTCGCCGGCGCGATGGGAAGCCGGTTTGCTGCGCAGCGCGCCGCGCAGCCGCAAAACTTCGTCCAAAATCCGCTGCGCCACTTCCGCCTTCGTCATGCGGGGCAATGGCAGGTCGCGCGAGTCGCGCGAAAAAATCGTAACAATGTTCGTGTCTACGTCGAACCCGGCGCCTTCGGCGGTCACGTCGTTGGCCACAATCAGATCCGCATTCTTCGCTGCGAGTTTCTCGCGTGCGTTTTCAGCGACGTGATCCGTTTCCGCCGCAAAGCCCACAACCAGGCGTTCGCCCTTCTCTTTCGCCATCGTGGCCAGAATATCCGGATTCGGCACCAGGTGAATAGTCAGCGGCTCTTTCGTCCGCTTGATTTTCGCTGTTGCGGGTTCCGCAGGCCGATAGTCCGCCACCGCCGCCGCAAAAATCGCAATCGTTACTGGCGAAAATCGCGTCCGCACCGCTCGCAGCATCTCTTCGGCCGTACGCACATCAACACGCTCGACGCTTTCAGGAGTTTCCAGTGCCGTTGGTCCGCTGATCAAAACTACCTTTGCTCCGCGCCGCGCCGCGGCTTCAGCCACCGCGTAGCCCATCTTGCCCGACGAACGATTGGCAATGAATCGAACGGGATCGAGGTCCTCATGAGTCGGGCCAGCCGTAACCAAAACAGTATCTCCGGCCAGATCCTGCTGCGCCTCCACAACTTCGCGCACGGCCTTCAGAATTTCATCCTGCGCCGCCAGCCGCCCCGGCCCGGTCATCCCGCAAGCCAGATACCCTTCTCCCGGCTCCACAATCCGCACGCCGCGCTTCCGCAACGCCGCAAGATTTTCCTGGGTCGCCGGGTGCCGCCACATATTCACGTTCATTGCGGGAGCCAACACCACAGGCGCGGTGGAAGCGAGATAAAGCGTGGAAAGGAAATCGTCGGCCAGCCCGCGCGCAAATTTCGCCAGGGTGTCCGCCGTCGCCGGAGCCACCAGCAACAGATCGGTCCTCTGCGCCACGGCAATATGCTCAATCGCCGATTCCAGGTTCGCATCGCCGGAATCCCCGCCTGTAAATAAATCTGTGATCACTTTTTGGCCGCTGAGCGCGGCGAAGGTAAGCGGCGTGATGAACTCGCGTGCAGCCCGCGTCATCACCACCTGGACGGAATGCCCCTCGGTCTGCAATCGGCGAACAAGTTCCGCGGACTTGTAAGCCGCAACTCCGCCGGTGACGCCGAGGGTAATGCGCATGGAGACCTCGCGGGCGCGCTACTTGCGCCGCTTCGCGTTCTCCCTTTCCTCTTCACTGGGGAACGCTTCCGTGAAATCGTATTCGATTAATCCATGGTTCACTTCGTCACACGCAATGCGCGTTGCCTTTTGCGTGCGCGGATTTTCCAGCATCGGCGGCGCCCCCGCCATGATCTGCCGGGCGCGGCGCGCTGCCAGAACAACATACGCAAACTGGCTTTCGGGAGCTTTGGTTTGCACGGTCATGAGTGTCTTACCCTCCAAATGATCCCAGAACTTTCTTTACCACTTCGCGGCGCCTCAGGCTGGAGCAGCGCAGCGCCGTCACAATGGCCTGGGCTTCCCGTCCCGCGCGTTCCACGTCGTCGTTCACCACACAAAAATCGTAAAACTTTTCCGCCAACTCGATCTCGCCCTTGGCCTTCGCCAGACGCCGCGCGATTTCTTCGTCCGCGTCCATCCCGCGGCTGCGCAGCCTTCGCTCCAGCTCCTGGCGCGAGGGAGGAAGTATAAAGATTGCCACGGACTCCGGCAACTTTTGCTTCACCTGCGCCGCGCCCTGGACATCGATTTCCAGGACCAGGTCGGTTCCTTTGCTGCGGGATTCGTCGAGCCACTTCTTGGGCGTGCCGTAGGAGTGTTTGCCGAAGACGCGTGCGTACTCGAGAAACTCGCCCCGGGCGACCATGGCGTCGAATTGCTCCGACGTGACGAAATCATAGCATTTTCCGCTGGCCTCAGTCGCCCTGCGTAGCCTGGTGGTACATGACACACTGGGCATCGTTCCCGGCAGCTCCAGAACTCTCTGCACCAGCGTGGATTTGCCGGACCCCGAAGGCCCGGAAAAAATCAGAACCAGCGGGTCAATTCGCTTCGTCTCGCTCATTCGATGTTCTGGACCTGTTCGCGCAATTTTTCAATCTCCGATTTGATTTCGAGCGATAACCCGGTAATGGCCAGTGCTTCGCTCTCCACACCCGGCGTTTTCGAAAGCATGGTGTTGGCTTCGCGGTGCATTTCCTGCAGCAGGAAATCGAGTTTCTTGCCGAGCTCACCCGCGCCGTCCAGCAGCTTCGTGAATTGCTGCAGGTGGCTTCGCAGCCGGTCCAGCTCTTCGCTGATGTCGCTGCGCTCCGCCAGCAGCGCCGCCTCCTGCGCCAGCCGCCCGGAATCCACTTGCGCGCCGTTGAGCAGTTCCTTCAGCCGCGATTCCAATCGCCTGGCAAATGCAGGCCGCAGCGTTTCCACCAGCCCGCGCACTTGATCCGTCTGCTCCGAAATCCGCACCAGCCGCGAACGAAGCTCCTCCGTCAGGTGGCGGCCTTCGGTGCGGCGCATCTCGTCCATTTTCGTGAGTGCGTCAGTCAGCATCGATTCGAGCACTTTGCCCAGCGCCTCCTGCTCTTCGTCCGAATCCGGCAGCGCCGGGGCCAGCCCGCCGATAACGCCGGGCAGGCGCAGCAGCGAGACCAAATCCAATTCGGCTTTGGCGCCGGTCTGCTGCCGCAAATCGTCCGCCGCCCGCAAATACGCCTGCAGCAGTTCGCGATTCACGTGAACCGGTGCCGCTTCGCCGGGTTCCACGTTGATGTGAATATCAATGTGCCCGCGATGAATTCGATTCTTCACCGCCTGGCGCAGTCGCAGTTCGTACGGCTCCAGCGAATCCGGCATACGCAGCTTGATGTCCAGGAAGCGGTGATTCACGCTTTTGACGCTGATGCGAATCGCCCAGCCCTCGTGTTCGCCGCGCACCATGGCGTAGCCCGTCATGGAGCGGCATTCGAGTTTTGCGGGGACTTCGTGACGTGGTTCGGTTCCGGTCTTTGGGGTCATGTGGGATTGCCTGATTTCATCCGTTCCGTGGAGGTCGCGGCGGCCGGGGCAACTGCATCTTGATCGGCGAACTGCAAATCGTGCAGCCGCGCGTAGCTTCCGCCCCGGGCCAGCAGTTCTGCATGCGTACCGCTCTCGCGAATCTGCCCGTCCTCCAGCACTAGAATTTTATCGGCTTTGCGGATAGTTCCCAAGCGGTGCGCGATGACAAACGTGGTGCGCCCGACCATCAGGTTGCCGAGCGCCTTCTGCACGTACAGTTCGGATTCGGAGTCGAGCTCGGAGGTCGCTTCGTCGAGGATCAGAATCGGCGAATCTTTCAGAATCGCGCGGGCAATCGCGATACGTTGCCGCTGGCCACCGCTCAAGCGCGTGCCGCGTTCGCCGATCAGCGTGTCGTAGCCCTGTGGCAATTCCTGGATGAAATCGTGCGCCAGCGCCGCCTGGGCCGCCTGCACCACACGCTCGCGGCTGACGTTGCTCTGGCCGTAACAAATGTTGTTCCATACCGTGTCGTAGAAAAGAATGTTTTCCTGCGTGACCATCGCGATCTGCCCGCGAAGGGAACCTAGCTTCACTGTGCGGGTATCCCTGCCATCCACGCGAATCGAGCCCGAACTCACTTCATAAAAGCGGGGAATCAGGTTCACCAACGTAGTTTTCCCCGCGCCGCTCGAGCCCACGAACGCGACCAGTTCTCCCTTGCGCGCACTGAAGCGGATGTCGCGCAGGATGGGTGCAGTGTCATAGGAAAAACTCACGTTCTCGAACTCGATCTCGCGGGAGAAGGGCGGCAACTCCCTTGCGTCAGGCGCGTCGCGTTCTTCTTCCTTCATATCGAGATAAGCAAACACTTGCGTCGTAGCGCCCTGGGCCTGCTGAAACTGCTGGTAAACCGCTCCCATGCGCTTAACCGGCTCGTACGACTTGAAGAGCGCGTAAACAAACGCCACGAACAGGCCGATGGTCATCTGCTCGTGGCGGATTTTGTCGCGCGCGTAAAGCAACAGTAGCGAGATCACCACCGGCTGCAGCAGATCCATTAGCGGTGAAGTGCCCACCTGCGCGCGCACCCAGCGCATCGTCTCCCGCAACAACCGCCGGGCCGCCTCGCGGAATTTCCGGATTTCGAAATCTTCCATCCCGAAGGCTTTCACCACGCGATTCCCGGTGACGGTTTCCTGCAGAATCTGGTTCACCTCGCCAAGTCTCGATTGGCTGATTTCCGAAGAACGCCGGATCTTGCGCCCCAAGTTCGCCACCGGCCACAACACCAGCGGCAGAAAGACACCGCAGGCCAGGGTCATCTTCCAATCGATGTACAGCAAGCCGCAGATGAGAAATGTAAATGTGAACGTCTGACGGAAGACGTCCGCAAGATATTCGGAAATCGCGGGACGTGCGCGCTCCACGTCGTTGATGACCGCGGACATGACGCGGCCGGTTTGCTGGGTCTGAAAGAACCCCATCGGCTGCCGGATGATCTTTTCGTACACCGCGTTCCGAAGATCGGTGATCGCGCGATGACCGACAAACTGAATCAGCAAAGTTCCGCCAAACTCGGCCAGCGACTTCACCAGGTAGATGACCAGCAGAGAGATCGAGACGACCGTCCAGACGTTGTGAATACTTCGCGGAAAAAAGTGATTCAGATAAATCGGCAGGTGCGAGCCGGGCACGGTGAACAGAAGCATGTCGGAATCCGGGGCCGAGGGTGTCAAAACCCGGTCGAAGATAGGCTTGATCATGAACAGGATCAGCCCTTCGCCCAAGCCCACAATCGCAAGGAGCACGATGCCCACACCCATTGAAAACCGATATGGCGCAGCGAAACTCAGCAAACGTTTCAGTTGTGGCGACAGAAAAGAACCCACTCCCCTGCTCCTGGCAAATTCGCGGAACACCCACTTTGTACGCTATGCGGCAGCACGCAGCGTGTCAAGTTTTCGGGGGAAGTTGGCGGTGCATCGGTTTCCGAGTACCCGACTCATTGGAAGCTGGCAAGACCTTTTCGCTCCGATTGCCTTTAGGAACTTATGATATGTTCTCGGAGTCTAAATAGATATGAACCTTAGCGCCGAGTCTCGGCGGCGAATCGGGCGCATTGCGGCAATATCTATAATAGCTGCAATGATTTTGGGGGCTTCCGGTTGGGCAGAGCGAGAGCGGAACAAAGAGGAAGAGTACTCAGTATACTCGGCCTATCTTTCCGAAGGTCTTCTGAATGACGCTCACGACTGGTCGGTCGGTGGACCAGTACAGGTGGTGATCCAAGACAGGACAATATCTGGCGCAAATCTGAGATTCAGATTGCTCTACCTTCTCGACGGCCGTGTCCATTTCGACGAATTGCACACTTTGACTCGCGTGAGCTACCTCGTCCGCAATCTATTCCAGACTCAAATCCTGCCAAAACTTAAGTTGCCTAGCCGGGCAACAGTGCATCTCAGTACCCAATCTGACTACGGTTCAGCCGAGTTTCAGAAAAAGTTCCCCCGAAACATGGGGTTGGTTGTCTTTTCCGGTGTCGGTTTTAACCCATCTCGCACTCAAGCATTGTTTTACATCAATCACTTTTGTGGACTTTGCGGCGGCGGTCGATACGTCCTCATGGAGAAGGTCAACGGTGTTTGGCGCGTGCAGACTGAGCACTATATTTGGATTTCTTGAAGCTACTTTCAGTACATGAAAGACGTGTCGACCGGTAGCTGGCGCACTAGTGGTTAGATCGCCGAACGAAGCTACCAGTGCGTAGAGAGGTGGTTACTTATCGATATCGCGGTGAGTGACGCGCGTCGCGAACTTGTGCTTCTCCAGCGCCTTCTTCAGCCATTCCGCCATCATTACCGAGCGGTGCTTTCCGCCGGTACAGCCGAAGGCGATGGTCAGGTAGCTTTTTCCTTCTTCGATGTAGTGGGGAATCAGATAGGTGAGCAGGCTCTCCATGCGGTGCAGAAATTCCCCGGTCTGCGGAAATGACTGGATGTAGCGCCGCACCTTCGGGTCCTGGCCCGTAAACGCGCGCAGCTTCGGCACGAAATGCGGATTGGGCAGAAAGCGCACGTCGAACATCAGGTCGGCGTCCGTCGGTACGCCGTACTTGTAGCCGAAGCTCACCAGCGAAACCAGCAACGGCCGCTTGGTTTCGGAGCGGAAGCGCTCGTCGACGAAATGCCGCAACTCGTGCACGTTGAACTGCGAAGTATCGATCACGACATCGGCCAGCTTGCGGATCGGCTCCATCAGCGCCCGCTCGTGTTCCAGGTTTTCCTTCACCGAAAAATCGCGCCCCAGCGGATGCGGTCGCCGCGTTTCACTGTAACGTCGCAGCAGCGCGTCCTCATGCGCCTCAATGAAAACCAAAATGATCGGATGCTCGTTGCGCAGGTGCCGCAGCAACCCAGGCAGCTTGTCCAGTTGCTGCCCTTCGCGCGCATCCACCAGCAGCGCCGCGCGCGCGAAATCGCCTTCGCCCGCCGCATGCAGCTCCGCAAAAATCGGAATCAGCTCCACGGGCAGATTGTCCACGCAGTAGTAGCCCATGTCCTCAAACGCCCGGAGGACCGTGCTTTTCCCGGAGCCCGAAAGCCCGGTAAGGATGACAAGTTGGCGGCCGGCGGCCTGGCGTGTGCGGAGTTTGCCTGCGGAGCGCTTCTTCACGATAGCAAAGGCCTACCTAGCCTTTGACCCGGCGCTGGTGGGTGCTGGGAATGCGCATATCCTCGCGATATTTGGCGACCGTGCGCCGCGTCACCTGGATGCCTGCTTCTTCCAATTGCTTTGCAATCTGGTCGTCGGTCAACGGCTTCGTCGGGGTCTCTTCGTCGATCATCTTCTTCACCAGCCGCTTGAGCGTCAGCAATGACATCCCGCCGCCCTCCGGCCCGTTCACCGCTTCGCTAAAGAACGAACGCAGCTCGATAACGCCCTGCGGCGTGTGCGCATACTTGTTGGCCACGGCGCGGCTGACCGTCGAGGGATGCACGCCGACTTCCTCGGCGACTTCCTTGATCATCATGGGCTTCAGCTCGTCCTGCCCCTTGTCCAGAAATTCCGGCTGCCGCGCGATGATGGACTGGCACACGCGCAAAATGGTGTGCTTACGCTGCTCGATATTCTTCATCAACTGAATCGCAGCGGTGAAGCGCTCCTTCACGTAATTGCGCACTTCCTTGTCGGCCGCGTCGCGAACCAGCAGCCGGCGATATGTCGGGCTCAGGCGAAGCTGCGGCATGTCGTCTTCGTTTAAAAAGACCTGCCACCCATCATCCACTTTGCGGAAATACACGTCCGGCTCAACCAGCCGCGGCTCGGATTTGTTGTAACGCAGCCCCGGCCGCGGATCTAGCTTCTTGATAGAGTCGATCGCGTGCTTCACGATGTCCGTCGGACGGTTCAGCGCGCGCGCAATCTCTTTCAGCTGGTTCGACTGCACCTGCTTCAGATATTCAGAAACAATCTGCTGCGCCAAAGTATTCGTCGGGTCAAACGCTTTCAGCTGCAACAGCAGGCACTCGCGCAAATCGCGCGCGCCGACGCCGATCGGATCAAAATCCTGCACCACGGCGATGGCATCCTCGATATCGTCCTGCGTGTATTTCCCGTCCTGCGCCAGTTCCTCGTTCGAAGCGGTCAGATACCCGTTCTCATCCAGGTTCCCGATGATGTTTTCCACGATCTCAATAACCGCATCGGAACAAATCGAAACGCTGAGTTGCCAGGTAAGGTGATCGGTAAGCCCGGCAGGAGAGGAGAGAAACTTTTCAAACGAAGGCCGCTCGCTGACTTCGCGTTCCTGCGACTGTCCGCCATCGCCGCCGGTATCCAGATACTGGTTAAAAAAGCTGCCGACATCGAACTCATCAAACGGGTTCGCTTCTTTCTTCTCGGGAACTTTCTCGGTTTCCGCCTTCAGAAAAGTTTCATCGCTGTAGTTGTCGCTGACCGTGGGTTCTTCGGAAAGCTCTTCCAAAACGGGATTCGCGATCATCTCCTGGTTGATCATCTCGCGGAGTTCCAGGCGGTTCAGCGCCAGCACGCTGACCATCTGCACAAGCCCGGGCGTCAGAATCTGCTTCTGCGTCACCCTGAGGTTAAGTTTGAGTCCTTGCCAGGCCATGGTCGTTTACGTGCTCTGTCCTTAGCTTAAACCTAATTCAGGCGGAAGTTGTCTCCAAGGTAGACCCGCCGCACTTCCGGATCGTTGCTCAACTCCTGCGGTGTGCCCTTCTTCATAATTTTCCCATGATTCACGATGTACGCGCGGTCCGTGACGTTGAGAGTTTCCCGGACGTTATGGTCGGTGATGAGGATGCCAATTCCCGACCGGCTTAATTCCCGGATCAGATCCTGTAAGTCCTTCACCGTCAGCGGGTCAATGCCCGAAAACGGCTCGTCCAGCAGGATAAAGGAAGGCTGCAGGGTCAGCGAACGGGCGATTTCCAGCCGCCGCCGCTCTCCGCCGGAGAGCATATACGCCTTGCTATGCCGCACAGTTTCGAGGCCCATCTGCGCCAGCAACTCTTCCAGGCGGTCGCGCTGCTGTTCGGGAGTCAGAGGTAATGTTTCCAAAATCGCGAGCAAGTTGTCTTCCGTTGTGAGTTGCCGGAAGACCGACGGCTCCTGCGGCAGGTAGCTGATGCCGCTGCGGGCGCGCTGGAACATTGGCAGGTCGGTGATTTCCTCTTCGTTCAGGAGCACCCGGCCAGAGTCCGGCCGCGCCAGCCCCACAATCATGTAAAAGGTAGTCGTCTTGCCAGCGCCATTCGGCCCCAGCAGGCCAACTACTTCGCCTTGAGCAATTTCCAGTTCTACGTTGTCAACAACTTTGCGTCCCCGGTAGGACTTGCTTAGGTCGACGCCATGGAGTGTGGGCATTCCGCATCACGCGGGATCGCTGGGCGGTCCCTCTATCTTTGAACTCGGTGCTTGGTAAGAGTACGCAAGCCATTTCCCGAATCCACGACGATGGTATCATCCGCTCTATAGAAGGTCAATTCACGGCCGGTTGTAGTACCTTCGACGGGATCAAAAAGCGTCGGGGTCCCTCCGCTCAGGACATATTTTTCTTCCGCCGCAGTGTAGAGGCCGCGCTCGGCCGTGCCCCTGCGGTCGCCCTGTTCCACCACCACGCCTCCTGTCCCCACAGCCCGACTGATTTGTGACGTTCCACCGTTGCCCTGTTTGTCCGCTCCGGTACGCGTGAAGTAAAGCTCCAGTTGAGGCGAGCGCATTTTCTGGTCCGCTGATTGCACGTAAACATCTTTTTCCAAGTGCGCCCGGTTCTCCGTATCCCAATACGTCAGCAATCCGGACGAAACGTGCCACACCGGGGCCGATCCAGGGCTGGCACCCGGTTGCGGAGCCTGCGGAAACACTGCTCGCACATTTCCTCTGGCATTCAGGACGCGCGTCGGCCGCAACAGTTCAATTGCTTCTGCCTCCATCACCGACGGCCCCTGCCACAATCGCGCATGCCCCGTGTAAACCGCCCGCCCCGTCTTCGAATTGGCGCGCATGCGGTCGGCCGAAAGATTTGCCGGTACGGAACTCATCTGCAAGGACGAACCTTTCGAAGCAAAGTCGGTCGATCGCACCGGTCCATCTGCTTCGATATCGCCGCTAGTCTGGTAAAACGTAATCTTCGGCGCATGCGTTTCGCTGCCCGCATCGCGCACCATTGCTTGGCCGGTCAGCACCGTAGTCTGCGCCGCCCGGGCAAATACCGCCTGCTGCGCTTCCGCGTTGCGGTCCGCTTCCTGCAGCCGTACATTTCCCCGCAGCGTAATTTGCGACCAGTCGCCGCCCGCTGAAAGCTGCGCCACGCCCGTCGCTGAGTTCGCGATTTGCACCGGCCGACCCGGAATTTCCCGCTGCGACTGCACCGCGCCCGTCGCATTCAAAAGCTGCGGCTTCCCCTGCGCGCTGAAATCCAGCGCCAGTTTGTCCGCCGCGAGCTTCGAACGCACCGCCGCCGCGTCCAGCCATTCCATCGCCCCGCGCTCCAGCGTCTCGGCGTGCTGCACGCGATTCGCTTCGCCCGCTTTGCCGCCGGCAAACGTCAGTTGCACGGCATTGCTCGTCAAACTGCGCGTCATCCCCGATTTTGGATCATGCCCGTTCACGCGAACGTTTCCGCGCAGTGTCAGCAGCTTGGCCTGGTTCAGCCCCGGCCACATTTCCATGTCGCCGCTCTCCGCCTCCAGATTGCCGCTGGGCGAATTTCCCTGCACTCTTCCCGCCGCCTCAATGCGGCTCGTCCACCCTTGCGGCGCCAGATGCGCGGTCAGTTTGTCCGCCCGCAGCGTCGAGTCCCCCTTCGCCCCGCGATTCTTCACTTCGGGTTGCTGGTTCAATGAGCCGGGCGCCCCAATCAGGGTCTGCGCGCGGAATTCTGCGTCTAGCAAAAGCGTAAATTGCCCCGCTGTAACTTGCTGGCCCGCGCTCGTCGCCGTGGCCGGCCCCGCCAACTGAACCGTGTGCCCGACCTTGTCGATCTCCATACTGCTGCCGCTCATCTCCACCGGTTGCGTCAGCGTGCCCCCTTTTTTTGCCGGGGCGTCGGCGGCCGGCTGCATCAGAATGTGGACATCGCGAATCAACCGCATCTGGCCTTGTTCCGACTGATAGACCGCGCCAATTCCATCGCCGTTGCCATTCGGGAACGAAAACTTCACCAGTTGCACCGTCTGCGCACGCCCGGTCGCGCGTTCGAACGTCACTCCGCTGGTCTCAATGTGAATGATATTCGGTCGGCCACCGGAATTCGCGGCCATGCGCGCGGCATCTTCCGCGCTCTGCAATTCGAATTGCACTTTCCCGTCGCACTGGATGCTGCCGTCCGTCTTCGCGTACCGGCAGCTTTGCGTGTGGATCACGTCATTGCGATCCCCATTCTTGCCGAACACCTTGATCTTCACGTCCTCCAGCAGGCTGATGTCCTGCCCGCGCAAGTCCGTCGACTTCGACGCCTCCAGATCGAAAATCGTCCGGTCGCCTTCCACTTTCTTGAAATGCAGGGTGGTGAACTGCTTCTCTTCGTTTTGAGGCAGGGGCGCGGGAGCATTCTGCTTTTCGCGGTGCGCCACCCAGAGGCGCTGCACATAAATTCCGCCGGTGATCCCGGCCAGCGCGAGCGCCAGCAGCGCGGACCAGCGGGCATATCGAGCCGCGTCGCGTCGATTCATATTTTCAGTTAATCAGAATTTCAGAGGGGTGTATAGACGCCGCGTGGAACGCGGAAATTCAGCCCGCGGCTTCGCCCGCGACGGATCCTTCGATCGGCAGGATACCCATATTCGCCGCCGCCACCCGGTCGCGGTCGGTGTTTTTCACCAGGTACATGGCCTCATCCGCAAGGTGCAGCAGGCCTTCTTTCGATTTCGAGTCTGCCGGATACGCCGCCAGCCCCAGGCTCGGAGTCAGGTGGATATTCAATCCTTCCGCTTTCAGCCAGACGGTTTCCCGAATCAATTTGTGCAAACGCCGCGCGACGTTGATCGCATTGTCTTTCGATGTCTGAGGCAGCAGCAGGACAAATTCGTCGCCGCCGTACCGGAACGCAAAATCAATCAGCCGGCAGTTGGTCTTTAGCGCTTCGCCGATTTCCGCCAGCAACCGCGAGCCCACCAAGTGGCCGTGCGTGTCGTTCACCTGCTTGAAATGGTCCAGGTCAATGAACACGATGGAAAATTCGTAGTTGTAGCGCTGCGAGCGGTAAATCTCCGTGTCCAGGATGAAGCCCATGTGCCGCGCATTGTATAGAGAGGTACAGTCATCCTTGATCGTCAGCTCGTGAATTCGCTTTACGTGCCGCGCGTTTTCCAGAGCAATCGCCGCGAAGTCTGAAAGCGCTTCCAGCAGCTTCAGGTCGCGCGGGTCGAATCCTTCCGGCCCCACGCAATTGATCAGCTCGATCACGCCCAGGCAGGTCTCCCGGAATTTCACCGGCACCGCCACGATCGAGCGGGTCTCCATCTTCGTCTTCTCGTCCACCTTGCCGAAAAATCGCGTGTCCTTCGAAGTGTCCGGCACGATCACGATTTCGCCGTGTTGCGCCACCCACCCGGCGATACCCTGCCCCACCTTCACACGCACGTCCTTCAATGCCTGCGAAGCCTTGCCCACGGCCAACTCGAAATACAATTCCTGCTTCGGCTCGTCCAGCAGCAGCAACGACCAGTTGTCCGGACGCAGAAACTCGTCAATCTTCTCCATGATGGTGCGCAAAACCTGGTCGAGTTGCAGGGAAGAAGTGAGCGCCTTGCCCAACTCCTGAAATACCGCGACCTCTCCGGCCTCGCGTTGTTCCGAAGGCACACCCGGATTGCGGCGGCGGTCCACAGTCGGGAACTGTTTGATCTCCTCAACGCTCACGGAAGTCGGTTTCTCCGGGGTGTGAAACACTCAAGGTTCCACCCGCAGGCCATCGAGTTTCGACACCTGTACCAGCCATTCTCGGCCAGTATAGGCGCCGCACAAAACCTCGCGCAAGCCGCGCGTGGTACAGGCGTTCCCATTTCGACATCCTGAGAGGGCTGGGTGCCGCATCCTTTGCTCTCCAGGGTGAGGTTTGGCTTCCTGCCGGCTGTTCCTGCAATCCATGCACTGCTCGAAGATCCCTCGCTTTCCCAATGTGGCAACGCCCGAGTGTGTTTCATTGTGTACAGAATTATCGCCCGACGCCAGTTAGGCTGAGGCTAGGGGATGCTATGTCATTCGGCCTTTATGCACTTGGGTTCGCAATCGTCATCGGCGGCCTGATCTATGCCGCTCACCTGCTGCACATGCCCGCGCACTGGATTGCGGTTGGTGCGATTGTGCTCCTGGGACTCGAAATTCTGTCTGGAGTAAAGGCTACCCGCCAAAAAGACCCGGTGGGCTGAGCAGATTGGTGGTTAGGATTTCTTAGCAGAAGACGGCTTGGGCCCGGACGGCCTGAACAGACCCGCAACAAATATCAAGAAAAGGACAATGCATGGAATAACCACCAGACCTGCGACGATCAAGAAGTACTCCCGCAGCCCTGCTATCAACCCCGCCACAAGCTTCAGTATAAGTTCCACATTCAAAGTGTAGCCGAAGGCTCGCCAGCTACGAATCTCCAATAACATCCCCCCAATCTCTCGCTGGTCACAGGTCACTGGTCGCCGGTCGCTTCTCGCTGATAGACTCAAGGCTACGGATAGGGGCATGGCCAGGGGAAATTTCGGGGAACGCCTTAAACGCGAACGGGAATTGCGCGAGGTTACGCTGGAGGAAATCACTCAGGCCACGCGCATCGGACCTCGTTTTCTGGAAGCGCTCGAAAACGAAGAGTGGGACAAACTTCCCGGAGGCGTCTTCAATCGTGGTTTTGTCCGCTCTATCGCCCACTACCTCGGCCTGGGCGAGGAAGCATTTCTGGCCGAGTACGATCTGGCGCACGGCGCGCACGCGGAGCAACAGGCGCAAAAGCACGCCCAGAGAATCGAAGACCGCATTCCCCCGACTCCGCTATGGATTCCCGTGGCCATGGTCGCGGGAATTCTCCTCCTCGCCGCTGCGATTATTTTTGGCGGCATTTACGGGTGGCGAAAATTCGTCAAACGCTCCCACCCGAAGCAGGCGGCGGTGTTGCTGGAATTGAACCGCGAAGCAAGGATGGCTGCCGGAGCTCCCGGCACCTCCGGTACAATAACCTTGACCAGAAAGAATTTGAGGCTGGCACCCGTTGGAAACTCTCAGCCCTGAAGTCCTCGACGAATTGCGGCACGGCCGAGCGCAGCGCGAACGGAAAATGGCCGTCTGCACCACCGGCGCGCACCTTGCCCCGGCCGACCGCGCTGAAATTTTGTGCGTCCTTTCCGAAGATCCCGATGAAATGATCTCCACGCGCGCCCAGGAAGCGATGCTTTCGATAGCGCCGGAAGTTTTTGTGGACGCGGTGAAACGCGAAACGGCGGTCCCGGCGCTGTTTTCCTATGTCGCCAAGAAAATCCCTCGCACTCCAGGGATTGCGGAAGCGATGGTCGCCAACAAGCATTGCCCGCCCGAATGCTTGCTTCCCCTTATTCCCTATTTCTCACCCGCGCTCGTTCAGCACCTTCTGGAAGAGCTGGACCGCGTTACCGCGAATCCTCATCTTGCCCTCACGCTTGAACATTCTGCATTTGTCACACCGGAACAGAAGAAAATCCTGGAAGACTTTCGCAGTACGCACATCGACCACGGCCATCTGGCCGATGCAGCCGCGGAAGCCGAGCCGGATGCGGGCCGGCGCCAGACGTTGTTGCAGCAGATCGGGCGCATGACCGTTGCCCAACGCGTGCAATTTGCAATGAAAGGCAGCTCCGAAGCGCGGCGGACACTGATCCGCGACACCAACAAGGTGGTGCAGCGCTCCGTCCTGCAATCGCCGCGCCTGACCGATCAGGAAGTGGAATCGTTCGCGGCCATGGCGAACCTGACCGACGAAATACTCCGCCTGATTGCGGGCAACCGCAATTTCCGCAAGAACTACGTCGTGGTGCGCAATCTGCTCAACAATCCAAAAACGCCCCTGGATGTAACCCTGCACATGCTGCCCGTGCTGACGGCCGCGGATTTAAAAAAACTGACCATGAACAAAAACGTTCCGGAAACGCTGCGATCCTCGGCTCTCAAGCTCCAGCGCACCCGCGCTTCCACACAAAAGTAAATTGGCGCGAAAATGGGATAATGGCGGCGACTCTGAGCCTACGGATCGATGGTCACGGGAGGTTACTCAAAATGTCGTCGAAACAGGTCGGATGGATTTTGTGCACCGCCTTGCTCGTCGCCGGCGGGTTGATCGTGCTCACTGCACCGGCTTCCCTGCGGGCGGATTCTGATCCCTGGACAAAAGCCCAGACTCTTCAGGCCGCCGACCTGGCCAAGGAACTCGGCGACTCCAAAACGGCTCCGACTGTTGTCTTCGTGGGATTCAAACGGCTCTACACTTCCGGACACATCAAGGGAGCTCAATATCACGGCACCGCGGGAAGTGAAGAAGGCCTGAAGGAACTGACCGCGTGGGCCGCCGGAATTCCCCGCACAACCAACCTGGTGATTTACTGCGGCTGCTGCCCGATGGAGAAATGCCCGAATATTCGTCCCGCCTTCAAGGCGCTGCAAGGGCTCGGCTTCAAGAATCTCCGTGTGCTTCAGTTGCCGCAGGATTTCGTAACGGATTGGGCCGGCAAAGGCTTCCCATACGACAAGGGGGAGTAGGCCAGGCCCGTTTCTAAAGGCAGCGATGCCATCCATTCCTGTTAACTTTTTGGCCAGTCACTCCATCCTCCTTTCTTCTCGTAACGCGCGCTCACGTTAGTATGCCTTTCGGGGTTATTTCTCCGGGAGGCTTCCCATGCAGAAATGGTGTGTGCTGATCGTGTTTGTGATTGCGTCCGGCTGGTTCGCACTGGCCCAGGAACGGCCGCAATACACCGAAGACGAAGGCAAGATCCTGGCGCTGGAGAATTTGTGGAACCGCGCTGAGCAGGCCAAGGACACATCAGCGCTCTCGCATATCTTCGCGCAAACAATGGTTTATGTGGATTACGACGGCTCGCTGCGGACCCGGGATCAGTTCCTGGCCTACGTGAAAAACGACACTTCGGCGCCGGAGCAACTCGTCAGCGAAGACCTGAGCATCCATTCCTACGGCGAGTTCGCCGTTGTCACCGGAATTTTTCGTGGCAGGTGGAGCAAAGGCGGCAAGATCACGACTCTTCGCGGTAGATACGTCGATTCCTGGGCCAAGCTCGACGGCACCTGGCAGTGTGTTTCCGCACAGGCCACTCTGATCCAGCCGCACTGATTCAACCGACAGCGAAACTTTGAGCTAAACATCCCGGCCCAGCGTGACTCGCTGCGGGTTTCCTTGCTATTCTCGTTGCGTTCTAAATTGCTCCCGGGGTGAAACCTGTGAAAATTCGATGGAAAGCCTTGCTGACGGTTGGCTCGTTCGCGGTTCTTGGTGTTGCCGCGGCGCAACAATCCGCCGTTACTCACTTTGACGGCAACTCCTGGTGGTCGCACGTGAAATTCCTGGCGGACGATTTGCTGGAAGGGCGCGACACCGGCAGTGAAGGCCTGCGCAAGGCCCAGGCGTATGCGGTCGAGCAGTTCAAGAAAGCTGGCCTTGAACCCGCCGGCTCCGACGGTTTCTATCAGCCGGTTTCCTTCATGCAGTACGAACTGGACGAGTCCAAGTCCTCGCTGGCCCTGGTATCGAACGGCGAAACAAAAACGCTTTCGTTTGCGGACGACGCCTTTTTCAGCACCAGGGCGACGCACGAATCCGTTAAGGTGACAGCACCGCTGGTGTTCGTCGGATATGGTTTGAAAATTCCCGAAAACAATTTGGATGAATTGGCCGGACAGGACATTAAAGGCAAAATCGTCGTGTATCTCGCGGGCTCGCCTTCGGACATCCCGACCGCTCTGGCTTCGCACTACCAGACCGCCGGCGAACGATGGAAATCGCTGAAGGCTGCCGGTGTGATCGGCGTCGTGGCGATTATGAACCCAGCGTCGATGGACATTCCCTGGGCGCGGATTTCCGCGAATCGCAATCACCCCTCGATGGACTTGGCGGGCGCGGAATTCAACGAGACTCCCGGACAACAGCTTGGAGTGACTTTTAATCCGGCCGCGGCGGAAAGCCTGTTCGCCGGCTCGGGCCACACGTTCGTGGAAATCGCGGCGCTGGGCAAGGATCGCAAGCCGCTGCCGCACTTTGCGCTAGCCGTTTCACTGAAAGCGGAAGCCAGGGTGATTACCAGCAAAGTCCAATCCGCCAACGTTGTCGGCAAACTGCGCGGCTCCATGCCCGGGTTGCAGGGCGAATACGTGGTGCTTTCCGCGCACATCGATCACGTCGGGATTGGAGCGCCGATAAACGGCGACAAGATTTACAACGGCGCGATGGATGACGGCTCCGGCAGCGCCGCGGTGATGGATATTGCCGCAAGCCTCAAAGCGCACCCGGAAACACTACAGCGTTCGGTGATCTTTCTGCTGGTTACGGCGGAAGAAAAAGGCCTGCTAGGTTCGAAATATTTCGCCGAGCATCCAACCGTTCCCGTGCAAACTATCGTTGCGGACATTAACATGGACATGTTTCTGCCCATCGTTCCTCTAAAGATTCTCAGGATTCAGGGCATTCAGGAATCAGACCTCGGCAGCAGCGCGGCAAAGATTGCCGAGTCCATGGGCATCAAACCGATCGCCGACCCGGAACCCCTGCGCAACGCGTTTATCCGCAGCGATCAGTACAGTTTCATCAAAAAGGGGATTCCGGCAGTGAAGGTGGATGTCGGATTTGAACTGGGCACGCCGGAGCAGCAGATTTTCAAGGATTGGCTGACAAACCGCTATCACGCTCCGTCGGACGATGTGAATCAGCCTGTGGACCTGCAAGCCGCGGCGACCTACGAAGAGTTCACGCGTCGCCTGCTGATTTCAACGGTAAACGATGCCGCGAAACCGCAATGGAAATCGGATTCCTTTTTCCGGCGCTACGCCGCGGACTGAATTCCATAAGCCCGCAAGAATTCGATGAATATCGACCAGTTGAGAAAACTTTGCCTGTCGTTTCCAGGCACGACAGAGCAAATCCAGTGGGGCGATGACCTGCTGTTCAAGGTGGGCGGCAAGATGTTCGCGGTGACGCGGCTGGAACCCGCGAAAGTCTGGCTCTCGCTGAAAGCCGATCCGGAGCATTTCGCGGAGCTTACCGAAAGGCCGGGGATTATCCCGGCGCCATATCTGGCGCGCGCGAAGTGGATTGCGCTGGAATCCCCTGACGCAGTTCCCGACGCGGAACTTTCCCAGCTTCTGCGCGAATCCTACGAACTGGTGCGGGCCAAGCTCCCGCGGAAAATAGCCGAATCTATCGCGCATGGAAAGGCCGCCAGCGCGCGCGCGAAGAAAAAACGCCCTGAAAAATTAAAAAGGAAAAAGTGAGTTAAGGAAAGCGGACGAATCAGGCCATGGCTTTGGAGCCGAGAGGGCGCCGAAGCGGGCGAGCACCGGGAAGCGGGAACGTCATTTTCCAGAAATTATTTTCGGCGTTTACGAATTCCACGCCCACGTAAAAATGGCCGTCGCGCTCTTTTTTGGCGTAGACGACGCGCGATTCCGTGGAGCGATTGGTGTTTTCATTCACCAGTAGAAGATCCTGGCCCGAGACGAGCGGCTCATCCATCACCAGTTGGGCGCCCTGCTTGTTGATGGAGCGCGTCGCGCAACGCACGCAGAATTTTTCGCCCTGGTCGTTCACACCATGGGCGATGACAGGCAGAGTCAGAGTTACGCGCAATGTGCGGCGACGCTCGCGATAACGAAAGTGTAGAACACCCACGGGGACCTTCCCGCTGCGGAGGTCATCGCTCCGCTTCATGCCGCGGCCTTGCATCACTTCCAGAGAAACCTGCAGAACTCGCAACGGAGGACTCTGCGCGGAATTCGGGAAACAACTCAGGCGCGGCTGACTCTGCGGATGATTCTGCTCTGCAGCACGCTCGAAAACAATAGCCGGGCCGTACTAAAATACACCTCACCCTGTCAGTACGCCAGTACTTCTATTAAGTTTTTGCAAATTTAACAGGCTGAGGCGGGGACCAGGGTCCAGGGGGTATTGGGAGCGGCTGGCAGGGACACCTCGGTTCCGCAACAGCTCACCCGAGATTACTGCTATCCCTATATTTTTGTGGGGATTACATCGAGCTTCCCCGGATTCCGTGGCTACGCCGGACGGGGCTTCAACTCCTCCCGAACGCCGGTTACCTGTGCCTGGCGAACCCGTCAGACCTCAGGTTTCCAAGAGCCGCACGAGTTCCACCCTCCAGGGCTTCTTGGTGACTTCGACCAGGGCGAGCGTCACCGGGAGCTGAAAGCGGCGTGGCCCCGCGCTGCCGGGATTCAGGTAAAAGACTTCGGAATCCTCGTGCTGGGCAGCCCGATGGGTGTGGCCGCTGATGACCGCATCAAAGCCCGCAGCTCGAGGCTGGAGGTCCAGGTCGCGGAGATTGTGAAGCACATAGAAATGGAAGCCGGAGATCTCGACAACCGTAGTGAGTGGAAGCTCCTCGGCCCACGGTTCCCTATCCACGTTGCCGCGTACGGCAATCACCGGCGCGATGAGCTTGAGCTGCGTGAGAATTTCCGGCGCGCCCACGTCTCCCGCATGAAGGATGAGCTGCACGCCCTGCAAAGCGCGCTGCGCTTCCGGACGCAAAATCCCGTGAGTATCGGAAATGACGCCGATCCGCATGCTGCCCCGAAGCGGAATTAATCCTTATCCGGGTCCTTGTATTCTTAGGGGACGTCGTCCTCGGGAAATTGGTGCGTAATCACCTCGGAAACATCGGGGTCAGCGGCGTTTTCTACGCCGGAGACGGCTTCCGCCTCGAAAGTCTGCCCTTCTTCCAGAAGTTCCGTGACACTTTCGGAATCGATTCCGGACCTGTTTGAAAGGCCCTGGATGTCGCCGGATTGTCCGCCCGTGGAGGAGCCCAGCCCCTTCCGCTGGTAGCCAGCCAGTTCCGCGGAGTTTGCCTTGCCGCGCGCTGGTTTCGTAGCGGCTTTCTTCTTGGTTGCTTTCTTGAGCGCCGGCTTCGGGGCGGACTTCACCTTTTTCACTTTCTTCTTCACCGGCTTTTTCGCCTTGCGAGGCGCTGCCTTCTTCTTGGCTTTCTTGATTGGTTTCTTTTTCTTGGCCATCTGCGTTTGCTCCCGTCACGAGTCTACCACCGACTTTGCCGCGGGGCGATTGCAGGTGGTGTAGTGGAATTTCCCGGGGCACCGATTATAATGCAGGGAGAATCCGCGGATAGCCTGCTGTACGCTCAAAGCGCCTGGGAACATTCAAGGGCGGGATCGACATGAAAAAAGAGGAACTGCGCGCCCGGGTCGAAGAGGTCGGCATCGTGCCGGTAATCCGGACGTCGTCCGCGGACGACGCGCGTTTCGCCGTCGAAGAAATCGCCAACGGCGGAATCCCCATTATTGAAGTAACGATGACGGTGCCAGGCGCCATCGAAGTGATTCGCGATCTGGTGAGAAAAGTCCCCGAAGTGATTCTGGGCGCGGGAACAGTAGTGGACGCCGAAACCGCGCGGGAATGTATCGAAGCCGGCGCGCAGTTCATCAGTAATCCTGCGCTGGACCTGCCAACCGTCCAACTGGTGGCGAAAAATCCCGATGTGATCATGATGTCCGGCGCATTGACGCCAACCGAAGTGCTGGCCGCGTGGAAATCCGGTGCGGATTTCGTGAAGATTTTCCCCTGCTCGCTGGTGGGTGCGGACAACTACATTCGCACGCTGAAGCGGCCGTTCCCGGATATCCCGCTCATCGCGGGCGGCGGAGTGAATCAGCAAAACGCGGCGCACTACATCCTGGCGGGCGTGGCGGCGATCAGCGTGGGGAAAGAGTTGATTCCGAGCGAATCCATGTTATTGCACAAGCCGGACCGCATCCGCGAATTAACGAAGCGCTTTGCGACGATTGTTCGGACTACGCGGGCGCGCCTGGCGGAGGCGCAGGCACAGGTGGCGAGCTTCCGCTAAGACGGGTAGCTGCGGCCACCTAGAATTCGAGATGCAACCGCAAGGTGGGCACCAGAACCGGGCCGCGATCGGCGTTATAGCCCGGATGGACGGCATATTGAAGTCCAAAGGCCGGGAAAATGCCGCGCCAGGCGTGCAGCGTATAGAAACTTTCCAGAATATTTTCCCGTCCATAATTCAGTTTTCCATCGCCCAGTAGAAAACCCAGCCCGCCGAGTCCCAGATAGCGCTGATGGTCGTGGCCGATGCCGTTACTGACAAAGACTAGGCCGACTCGGTCGTACTTGCGGCCCCAGCGGCCGCCGTTTCCTCCCGCGCCAATCTGCCAGGTCTGATCCACTTCCGTGTAGGCGTAGGATTCGTGCTGGCCTTCGTTCCACCCCCAGCGTCCAAAGAGGCCTACCCAATCGGTCAGAGGCTGCTCGAAGTTGACGCCGAAGCCGTACTTCACCGTGGTCTGCAACGGATGATTGGTGATTTCGGGAACAGTTGTGGTGGGATTCGCGAGCCACGCATTCACCGCGTCGCGGTAGTCGCCCATATTGGCGTGATTTACGTAAGTGAGCAACCGCACAACGCCCGCGGGACGCTGCTTTAACACTTTGCCGTGCAATTCGAATTCGATGTTCTCGGCGCGCGCGCGGCTCATGTCGGCGTCGAGGTGAATGCCGTTGGCGACCTTGGGCATCAGCGCTTCGGCGAAACGAATCACGTAGTTTTTGTCGTGATATTCCAGCAGCGCCGCGAAGGTGAACCCCCGAGTGTCGGCGGCGTAATCGAAGGCACCGTTGTTGTCCACGGCCCAGTTCATGAACTGAAGATTGCTGTCCGTGCCGTAAGTGTTGACGTCGAAAAAATCGGCCAGGCTCATTTTCCCGAACCGGAATTCGAAGCGGCGCTCGGGCAGTTCGCGAAACAACGAATACGGAGTGCGGGCGGAAGCGATTTTCGCGCCGCCGAGCGGAATGATCTGGTGCCACATCAGGCGCGCCACGTAGGGAGCCTTGCTGAGCGTGGGGTTGCGGACGACGTCGAGGTTGAAGAAACCGGCGACGCCAAGGGCTTCGCCGAGTCCGTGGCCGCCGGTTTCCTGGACGTCGCACAGGAACTCCGTCGTCTTCGTGACCCGCAAGCCGGTATAGAGAGTGAGCACACGTGAACTGGCATCCTGTGCTTCGGGAGTGAGGCTGTTTTTCCCCTGGTAAGGCGAATGAAACGCGGGATGCCACTGGGAAATAAAATTGGCTTGGCCAGAAAGCCACAGTCGGTCCCATTCGGCGTGTGGGAACATGATCAGCGCTGGATCATCCGGCGCCGGGGCGGGAGCGGCATCCGTTGAAACCTGCTGGTTGCTCGGAAGCGCGGGCGGTTCCTGGGCACGCACGGGGAACAGCAGCAAGAGAGAAAACAGCAGGAACATTCCGAGAGGTGGAATGCCGTGGATAGCTCTGCGCTGCCGGATTCTTGACTCGCCTTTCATCGTTGAAACGTTGCCAAATTCTTCAGGATCTCCGGCCTCGGAATTTCTTTCGCGCAAACACAACCCCCAGGCTCATCCGCGTTCAATTCGGTGCAGTCCGAGTCCGCGGCCAAGGCGATCTCCCCCTCGAAGCCGCTCATGGAAGGATCAATCCAGATTGCTACCAGTGGTGAATTCGGACTCCCGTCCCTGGTGGTCCAGACACAATAGAGCGAGGATACCTTCCCGGCGGGGCAATTAGTTTGAATAGTCTGTAACACGGTGTCGCTCGCTGACCGGAACGCCTGTTGCAGCCTTCCAGTGAGTCTTAGGCGGCGACCTTCAGTCACGTGGAAAGCGGTGGGATGCCAAACGGCTCCCTGGCGGAGTTCCCGGCTCTTGCTTGTGAATCTCCATGGATAATTATCGTGGCCGGCCTGAACGTGAATTTCTTGCAACCGGCAACTTTTCCTTGATACCATACCCCCATAGGGTAGTCAACAAAATATGTCACATCTGGCAAAAGAAAAACTTGAGCTTGTTTCCCGCAGCAAGAAAATCATCGGGCAGATGGAATCCGTTCTGCGCGGCCTGGAAGAAGATGCGCACTGCGCGGAGGTGCTGCAACGTCTGTCGGCGGCCCGCGGCGCGATCAACAGCCTGATGGGCGAGTTGATGGAGGATCACATCCGCAACCACATGCCGCGCAAAACCAAATCTTCGGCCGAAGCAGCCGAGGATTTGGTGGAGATTGTCCGGACCTATCTGAAGTGAAGCGCGGGCGGAACTAAGGCCGGCGCTGGACGATCTGCAGAGCGTTAACACGGGCGTGATCGATGGTCAGGCCCCAGTGCAGATGCGGGCCGGTGACGCGGCCAGTGGCGCCCACCTTGCCTATTTCGGCTGAAACCTCCACCGAATCCCCCGCATGCACACCGATTTCCGAAAGGTGCGCGTAAAGCGTGTGGATGCCGTAGCCGTGGTCAATCACCACGGTGTTCCCCGAATAATAGAGATTTTCGGCCAGCACCACTTTGCCGGATTGCGCCGCGTAAACGGGTGTGCCGGCGGGCGAGGGAAAATCCACGCCGGCGTGGGGAGAACGAGCTTCGCCATTCAGCACCCGGCGGCGGCCGAAATTTCCTCCCGTAGTGACGCCTTTCAAAGGAACTACGAACTTCCCTTTCCACAACACTTCCGGCGTCACCGTGTCGTAGATGGCCTTCGTTTTTTTCTGATCTTCTTCGACGCGCTTCAGTTGCTCGGGGTCCGGCTGGACAAACTGCTTTTCGACGGTTAAGCGCTCTGTGGGAAATTTCCCCGCCCGCACAGCGACCGGCAGACTGCAGGTGAGCGGCTTGCCGTCCGCCCCAGACCAGGAAAGTTTCCATTCATAGCTGCCAGCGGGTTTTTCGAGGTCCACACCCAGTAGGGTGTGCAGCGTGGCGGAACCGGGCGATTCCCGCCAAACAGGCATTGGCTTGTCGGCCCACTCGGCCGAAAGCTCCTGGTCAGGTTTGGCCCCGGTTACTTCGCCAATTAGAATGCTGCCTTGGGAAGCACTCGCGGAACTCAGCTTGAGAACAATTCCCGACTCACACGTCTTTTTGATGGCGGACCGCACCGGTTGTTTTCCCTGCGCGGGTTCGACCAAGAGGCAGGCGAAACTCAACAATAGGCATACTCGCTTCAATTTAATCCTCTCCATTGGGCCGCGGCGAATTGAATAGGCTGGCATCTAGAAGATTAAGCGACGATGTGACTGATGTCACAGAAAAATCGGTCGGCCACGCTTCAAAAAAACAAACGGCTCCGGATTCTAGTCCGGAGCCGTTTTCATTGGATTCGCAATTCCTAAGCGACTCTAGATTTTCAGGCCCATCACGCGGATAAGTTTTTCTTCCAGGCGCTTCAATTCTTTTTCCCGCGCATGCTCTTCGCGGGTGCGGTCGTTGAGGGCTTCCTTCAGTAGCTGCAGATTCTGCCGAAGTTCCATTTGGCCAAGTGCCAGCCGGCTCAGCGCCCACAGTGCCTCTTTCTGTTCCGAGTCCAGTTCCCGCGGCTGCCGATCAATCACGCACAGGGTGCCCAGGGCAAAGCCGTCTTCATTGACGATGGGAGCGCCGGTATAAAAACGGATGTGCGGCTCGCCCAGCACCATCGGATTGTCTTTGAAGCGCGGGTCCTTCAGGGTATCGGGAACGATGAACAGGTCTTCCTGTTGGATGGCATGCGCGCAAAAGGACGTTTCTTTCGGGGTCTCCCGGATTTGCACGCCAACCCGGGATTTGAACCATTGCCGGTGTTCGTCGACCAGCGAAAGCATGGCGATGGGTGTTTTGCAAATGTACGCCGCAAGAATCACCAGATCATCGAAGGTCTGTTCGGGCTCGGTGTCAAGAATTGCGTAGCGGTCCAGCGCCGCAACTCGGGCGGATTCCTGAGAGGGAGCAGTTGCGTCCATGACTGCCTCCGTCCAATTGCCTGCTGGGGGGATGGCAGGATTGGGAAAGGAATCATACTCCAGCAAGAGGCTTGCTGCACAGCACAAGCCCGATGGGTAGTGGGGCAAACCAACCCGCTAACGGGCAATGAGGCCCCTCAGGGAGCAAAAGCGACTCGCCGACTTCTGGACCGGACAAGTTTCCGGGTACGGCGCGATTTACGCACGATTAGCAAACGGGTGGCGTCGACAATATCTCCTGTTGGCCAACCATCCGTTCCCAGGCTAACAGGTTGTGCTTCGTGGCTCCGCTGCATAACTTCGTGATGAATTCGGTTTGGTCTCTTGAATAATTCTTCCATCGAAGAGATGGACGGTGCGCTCGGCGTGGTTCGTGTATCGAGGGTCGTGGGTGACCATGCAGATGGTGGCGCCGCTTTGATGGATGTCGCGGAGGAGATCCATGACCGAGTCCCCATTTTTGGAGTCGAGATTTCCGGTTGGCTCATCGGCAAGCAGAATCATGGGGTCACCGACGAGAGCGCGTGCGACGGCGACGCGTTGCTGCTGACCGCCGGAGAGTTGGGCGGGGTAATGTTTGGCGCGGTGGGCCATTTCGACGCGTTCGAGCGCGTGTTGTACTTTTTCCTTCCGTTCAGCGGAGGCCATGCCGCGATAGGTGAGGGGCAGCTCGACGTTTTCATAAACAGTGAGCTCGCCGATTAGGTTAAAGGCCTGGAAGATGAAGCCGATTTCGCGGTTGCGAATGCGCGACCGGTCACCAAGCTTGAGAGTGGAAACGGGCTGGCCGTTCAGAAGGTAATCCCCTCCCGTGGGGGAATCGAGGAGGCCGAGGATGGCGAGCAACGTGGATTTACCGCATCCCGAAGGGCCGGCAATCGCGAGATATTCACCTTTCTTGATTTCGAGATCGATAGAGTCCAAGGCGTGTGTTTCCAGTTCGTCCGTAAAGAACACCTTCGTGACGCCTTGCATTTTGATCAGCGTACCGTTTGATGAATTCATGCGAGCAGCCTCCAAACTGAATTTCTCTAGCGCACTCGGACACGGTCAAAGGCATCCCAAGCGGACATGTCGGAGAGGATTACTTTATCTCCGACTTTCAGGCCCTGGAGAATCTCGACCGCGTTGACGGAGCTTTTGCCGAGCTTGACGCTGACGCGAACGCCTTCCGATCCGTCGTCGACTAGCTTGAACAAACCGATGGTGCTGTCGGATTGGCCGTGGACGGGGCGCCCGACGTAGAGGACGTCTTTAAGATTCTCGAGCTCGATCGTGCCATCGACGCTGAGATCGGGGCGCGCGCCGTTTGGCAGCGGTCCGGCGAACAGGACGTCGACGGTGACCGTGCCGTTCTGCACGGAGGGATCGATGCGGGAGACCTGCCCCTTGAGTATTCCGTTGCGCGTGTCGACGCTGGCGGGCTGGCCAATGTTGATATCTTTCGCCTGGGTTTCAGGGATTCTGATTTCGGCCTTCAGGTGCTTGGGATCAGCGACGCGGGCTAAATTCGTGCTGGGCGTGACGTGCTGGCCAACGTCAACGGGGACGAGCTGCAGGACGCCTTCTATCCCGGCGCGGACGTGGAGAGAATCAAGTTCGCTGCGCTTCAGATCATACAGGGCGCGCTGCTGATCGACGTGAGATTGCTGGGCCAGCAGACGCGCCGCCGCGGAGTCCTCGGCGTTTTTGGTACGGTCTTCCTCGAGCTTCACGCGGATGCCAAGCTGTTCGACTTTGACTTTGGAAAGTTTCGCGGTCACTTCCGCGCCGATGCCTTCAGCCTGAAGTTTTTCGTCCACTTCGTGCTGCAGCTTGGCTTGCTCGTAATCGCTGCGGACCGCGGCGGCAATCGATTTTTGATTCAGCAGTTCGCTGTTGATCTGGACCTTGAGGCTTTCGAGGTCGGCTCGTGCGGCTTTCAGTTGATATTCGGCGTCCAGCGTTTCGCGCTGCAGGATCGGGTCGCTCAGTTCGAGGATGATGCTCTCTGGCTTAACGATGGCGCCGGGACGCAGCACAATCCGCTCGACGCGGGAATCGGTGCGCGCGGGGATCCAGCGGATGTCGACGGGAACAAGAGTGCCAACGCCGCGAACGTCGCGAATCATGGCGCCGCGCTTTACTTCGTCCGTCCAGATGGTGGCTTTGTCCACGGCGGGAGCAGCGGGGCGGAGCCGCGTCACGCCGTAGGTGACGCCGCTGATCGAAACGAGGGCAATCGCGGCGTAGACTATGCGGCGAATCCTCTTGGCCCGGGCGTTGGATGGTCGTTGGATATCCATGGTGTGTCGCTCCTTGGTGGTGTTACTCAGAGCGAAGGGCTTGAATCGCGTCCACGCGCGCGGCTCGCAGGGCCGGCAGCGCTGAGGCAACGACTGCGGCGACCAACAGGACCGCGGCTGAGGCGATCAGGGGAAGGGCGCCGGGGAATTGGAGTTCGGAGACGTATTTGCCGATTACTCGTGCGAAAACGATGCCGACCAGCACGCCTGAGCCTACACCAATGGAGGCGAGCACCAAGCCGTCTTTGAGGACGTCGGCCAGGAGGCTGACAGGCTGAGAGCCCAGGGCGAGTCGGATGCCGAATTCGCGGGTGCGGCCGCTTACGGAGAACGCCAGGACGCCGGCTACGCCTACGACGGAAATCAGCAGCGCCAGCACGGCGAATCCACCGAAGACAATCACGTTGAGGCGGTTGGGAGCAAGCACTTCTCCGCGAACATCTTCCAGCGTGGCGGGCCGCTCGACGGGTTGATCGGAAGCCATTTCGTGAATGGCGCGCGTTATGGTGGGAACCAGTGTGTAGGGATCATTTTTCGCGCGCACAAACAAGCGGCCGTTGAAGCCCTCCTGCTCGCTGGGTTGATAGACCATCACCGTTGGCGAGGGAATGATGTTTGCGTCGTCGATGTCAGGGACGACGCCGACGATGCGGCGGGGTTGGTCGCTGAGGCCGATGAATTTAATGACGGGGTCGGTCCACGTCAGATGACGGTTGACGGGGTCCTGGCCGGGGAAGAAACGCTGCGCCAGGCTTTGGCTGATAATCACCACGCGTTCGGAGCCGTCGCGATCGTCGTCGCGGAAGTCGCGGCCCTCGACGATGGGAATGCCCAAGGTATCGAAATAGCCTGCGGAAACCGAACGGAATGCCGCGCGGGTGTCGTCGTCGGGGTTGTCCTGCTTGGCGCCTTCCGCGGCGAAAGCCAAGCTAATGGTTTGCTCGCGGGTATCGCGCCAGGGGACGCTGAAACCGTAAGAGACGTGCTCGACTCCGGGAAGCGTGCTGAGGTTGCGCTGTGCGTTGCGATAGAAATCCTTGACCTGTTCAGGAGTGCGCCCGTCTGTCATCACAGGCAGGTTCACGGCCAGAACGTGCGCCGTGTCAAACGGCGCTTGGGTTCTCTCGAGTTCCAACAGAGTTTTCACCAACGCACCCGCACCGGCCAGCAACAGGAACGAGGCGGTGATCTGCGTGACCGCGAAAATGCGGAGACGCCGGCGGCTTCCGCCGGTAACACGCCCGTTGCTGCTCGAGATTCCGAAGCCAGTCGATGCATCGCCGTTGGGCAGCCGCGGAACATAGGCCAGGAAGACGGCGGAAACCAGGGCGAGCGCGACGCCAATCCACAGCAAACTGAAATCGAGAGTCAGTCCGGCAGCGCGCACAGAGAAACGCGCAGCGTAACGCGCCAGCACGGCTACCATGGGAGCGGCGATAAGGATTCCTGCCAGCGCGCCTGTGCCGCACAGGAGAAGGCTTTCGGCCAGGAGTGCGCGGCGAAGTATCTGCGTGGTTGCGCCCAGGGCCGAGCGCATGGCCAGTTCGGGTTCGCGCCGCACCGTGCGCGCCAGAATTAGATTGGCGACGTTGGAGCACGCGATTACGAAGAGCAGCCCGGCCGCCGCGAAGAGCACCCAGAGAATCGTGTTTGCGTTGGAATTGATCTGGTCGTGCATGCGCGTCACGCTGATCTGGAAGTGATCGTTGCTCTTGTAAGTCTCGGGATGCGTGGCAAGCATAGCGGCGTAAACGGTGTTGAGTTCCGCGCGGGCGGAGTCGAGCTCAGCGCCGGGAGCGAGGCGCGCGAAGACTTCGGTCATGCGATGCGAGCGACCGGTGACCATGGTGGCCGAGAGGTGATGGGGGCTGGTGACAATGTTGGCCAGGATTTCCGTTTCAACCGGATAGGGCACGGACGGTTCTAAAACGCCGACTATGGTCGCGGGACGCGTACCTTCATAACTGCCGAGGCGGATGGTTTTTCCTAGCACGCTTGGATCGGAATGCAGGGAATTGGTCCAGAAACGATAGGTGAGGACGGCCGCGCCTGGCGCGTTGGGACCGTCGTCGGCGGGATTTAGCAGGCGCCCGAGGACGGGTCGGAGACCGACCACGTCGAAATAGTTGCCATCCACCACACCGCTGCGGATTTCGCGCGGCTCGCCCAATCCGACTACGGTGAAGTCCAGCGCGGAAAGCGTTCCCAGTTCCTTGATGGTTTTCAGACCGGTGCCGATGTCCTTGATTTCAGGAACGGAGAAAGCGGCATCCACCTGCCCGATGCCCGGGGCGCTTTGGCGGACATACAGCAGCCGGTCTTCATCCTGATTGGCCAGCGGACGGAGGAGCACGCCGCGCACAACGCTGAAGATCGCCGCGTTGGCGCCGATGCCGAGCGCCAGGGTGAGGACGGCGATGGCGGTGAAGCCGGGGTTCTTGAGAAAGGTGCGCAGGGCGAAGCGGAGATCCTGAACGAAAGATTCAAGCAGTGGAAGGCCGCGGGAATCCCGGTGATTCTCCTTGGCCTGTTGCGTGCCTCCGAATTGGATCAGCGCTTGGCGGCGGGCCTCGTCGGGAGACAGTCCTTTCTTGAGATTCTCTTCGACGGCGAGCTCGAGGTGGGCGGAGATTTCGGTGGCCAGCTCGCGATCGAGATCGTCCTGCCGGAAGAGATTCCGAAGACGTTGGAAGAACGAGAGGAGAGCGTTCATTGAGGGACCTCCTGGAAGCGCGATTCGTGATTCGTGACCCGCAATACTGAGAAGAGAAAACCAAAAGCGTCAGAAAACAAGTTCGTGCGGCGAGGATGTGTTAGCGGAGCACAGCCAGGAGCGGCCGGGCTACCGGAATCGAGAGCCGACCGTCTCGCAAGGCGCGAATTGTGTGCGCGGCATGGCATTAGTTGGAGCCTTCATCCTCGGCGGCCGTGGAGAGCACTCGGGACATCACCTGCGAGAGGCGTTGCCAGTACGCGGCGTCTTCGGTCAACTGTTTGCGCCCGCGCTTGGTGATGGAATAAAACTTCGCTTTGCGATTGTTGTCGGAGATGCCCCATTCGGCGGAGATCCAGCCGCGTTGTTGCAGTCGTACCAGAGAAGCGTAGATCGTGCCCTGGTTAAGGAGGACTTCGTTGCCACTGGTCTGCTCGATGCGGCGAGCAATGCCGTAACCGTGGAGAGAGCCCAGGACGGCAAGTGTTTGGAGGACCATGAGATCGAGAGTGCCCTGAAGCAGGTCGAGTTTGGAATCACCCATAAGGTCTCCTGTGCGAAAGCCACATGAGGGTATCATGAGTTGTGTGGCAATGCCACAGGAACAATTGCCGTGCATCCCGCCACCTTTTTGCCTCCGCCGCATTTCCCTGGCTCGATGTATCCCAAGCAGATGAATTTCATCAATTCCTCCTTGTTTCCTGGGACTCAAAGAGCCGTAGCTCATCGTGCTGTTATCAGATAGTCGTTCGGAAGACCGAAAATCGACAGCTACTCCATCTTTTTTTAGGCTTGTCAGGGGAATCGGTGGGTCACTGATGCGTTCGAATGGCGGAAGGAAGTTGGGATCGAAGCACCCTGTCTTTGCGTTTTTTTGCCAGGGCGGGTAAGTAACGGGAGGTCGGATTGTAGGGTGTGCTCTGCGTACTCGGCATCGACTCTGGACGGTTTATGGGTAATCTGGAAATCGCAGGGGGCTGTGGTTCGGGCGAAAATCTGGTTCGTCGTTTACACTAGGCACGGTTCGTTTTCCCCGGACGATAACAGGGAGAGGAAACGCAATGGGTGGAAAACTACAGAAAGCCGGACTGGTGCTGGTGCTGGCGATGACTTGCCAGGCGGCGAGTTGGGCGCAGAAGGGGGCGCCGGTTGTGCCGGACCGAGAGCGCGAGCGGCGGAGTTTCGCGCAGAATCTGGTAAAGGCAATCAACGCGGCGGAAACGGACTACCACAAGAAGCACGACGCCTACGCGAATTGGGACACGCTCATCGGAATCGGGGATTTCTCTTCGAATGGAACCAAGTGGGCGCCAGCCGACTTCCCGACAGTTGCGCATGCGCTCTATGGGAATGGAGCGGAGATCGTGCCTGGCTGGAGGCTGCGCTTGCATCTCTCGAAGGGCGACAAAGCCTACGATCTGCTCCTGGAAGATGTGACCGATCCGAAATGCGGCTACGCCATCTTCTCTGACGAACGAGGCCTGATCCGGCAAGGCAAATCGATCGACTGCCCACTCTAGGGGAATCCCAATCAAACTGAATTTGGGTTGGGGTCAAGCGCGAGAGGAGACTTCAACCTGCTGCTTTTCTTGCTGCTGAAGCGGCAAAATCGAAAAATATTTGTACCGGCAGGGTTCGCAGCGAAACGCCGGAATGCGCAGTTTCCGCCAGACAATCCCAAACAGGGAGCTCACGTGTTCGGGCGCGATGCGCTTCAGGGCGGGATTGCCGCAGATCGGGCAGTGGGCGTGGAGCGAACTGCTCAGCGACATCAATCGCGCGTGGAATCGGGCATGGCATCCCTGGCAACGCCACGGGTACAAACCGACTGCGCTGAGGACATAGTCGGTCGTCGTCTGGCGGCGCGAGCGACGCGCACCATCCTGCTTGCAGATGGGACAATTCATCTGGGTAGGTGGATTCCCCTCCGAGTCGCCTCAGCATAGGACAGATGCTCAGGAGTCGCAAGGGCCGGAGGTACCAGATTCCCGGGTACAATAGTTCCAGAGGAGTCTATGCCGAATTACACTGATGAACACGCCGAGGCCGGGATTGCCGCCAAACTGCCGCAACTGGAAACCTGGCCAAATCAATACCTGGGATACGTGATTACCACGCGCTTTCCCGAATACTCTTCCGTTTGCCCAAAAACCGGATTGCCCGATTACGGAACGATCACCATTCAGTACAAGCCGCGCAAGGCTTGCATCGAACTGAAATCCTTGAAGATGTATCTGCTGGCTTACCGCAACCTGGGAATTTTCTACGAAAACGCGGTGAACAAAATGCTCCACGACATCGTGGCGGCCACCAAACCCGAGTGGTGCGTAATAAAGGGCGAATTCACTCCCCGTGGCGGGTTGAATACATCCATCTTCGCGCGGTGGCCGGAACGCAGGGGCGAAATGAGCGGTAAAGTAAAAAAGTAAGCAACTCCGGGTCAAGGGCATTAGACTTAGGCGGGGTCTCGTTGGATAATCCAAACGAGCGATTTTCACGTGATTGAACTTTCCGAGGAGGAAGAATGAGCATTTCTCCAAATGTTCCGAGCCCGCAGGAGTCCTACAACTATGAGGGCGGGGGAACACCAAGGTGGATCACCATCCTGTTTGCCGTGGTGATTGCCGGAGTGGGGGCCATGGCCTATGCAGGCTATTCGGCGCAGTCGCACTTGCAGCAGGAAGTAACCAAAGCCCAGGACCAGAACAAAATACTGACCGCGCAGCTGGATCAAGCCAATTCGCGGCTGGCCGAACTGAAAGGCCAGATGGACGTCACGTCGCAAAAGATCGGCATGACGCAGGCCGAGCTTGCCGACGCCCGGAGCCGCGCGGAAGGGATCCGCAAGGCGCAGACGGCTTCCGACCAAAAGCTCTCTGAAAAAATCGCCCAGGCACAGAAGGAAAGCGAAGCGCAGATCGGCGCGGTGGCGACAGATGTCACCGGCGCGAAGAAAGACATTGAAGCGACCCGCACAGACCTGGAAGCGACCAAATCGAAGTTGGAACGCGCAAACGGCGACATGGGCGTGATGAGCGGATTGATCGCGCACAACCATGACGACCTGGAAGAGCTGAAGCGGCGCGGAGACCGGAACTATTATGAATTTACTGTCCAGAAAGCCAAGACGCCCCAACGGGTGGGCCCCGTGCAGGTCTCGCTGAACAAAACAGACCCGAAAAAATCCAAATACACGATGACCGTGCTGGCCGACGACAAAGCCATCGAAAAGAAGGATCGGACAGCGGGCGAACCCGTGCAGTTTTACGTGAAGGGCAGCGCACGCACCGCTCCGTATGAATTTGTGGTGTTTGACGTCGGCAAGAACGCCATCACCGGCTACTTGTCCACTCCAAAGGATGCCAGCAGCCCTCCGGCTGCAGCCGCTGCACCATCTGCGAAACCCTGACAAGCGCGTTCGGGCCGCACAGCTTTCTGCGGCTGAGTTTCAAATCTACTGTAATCGACGAGCCCTTTTCTGAGCACTGAGTCCCCTCTTCTGGAAACTCAGGCCGGGACAGGGCTTCTGTCTTTTCGTGCGGGGAGCTACGATTTTGCGTGGCTCGATTTCTACTGTTCACCGCGATTTTCCTGCTCATTGCTGGGCGGGTGTGTGCGCAACAAGCGCCCGTTGCTGCGGGCCAGTCTATTCGTGTGGACGTGGCGCGGGTAAACGTCGGTGTGGTGGTGACCGGCGACAAAGGAAAATTTGTAGAAGGTCTGCGTCGCGAAGCGTTCCATGCATTCGATAACGGCGCGGAACAACCCATTACGGAGTTCGCTTCCATCGAAGAGCCTGGCCAGGTGCTGTTGCTGGTGGAAGCCGGCCCTGCGGCTTATTTCCTGCAGGGCGCCAACCTGTTCGCCGCCGGCGCAATGCTGAACGGGCTTTCCCCGGGCGATCGCGTGGCAGTTGCCCGGTATACCGACGCTCCGCTGGGAATTCAGGATTTCACCTCCGACAAACCGGCGGCCCAGGCGGCGCTAAGCAGCATCCAATTTAATTTGGGATTCGCCGACCTGAATTTGTCCAGCAGCCTCAGCACCGTGCTGGATTGGTTGGAGCGCCTGCCCGGCAAGAAAACGATCGTTCTGATTTCGACTGGAGTGGATACTTCGCCGGAGTCCGCCGCAGTTGCGCTGCAGGCGCGGCTGCAAACGGGCGAAGTGCGCATCCTCTGCGTTTCCACCAGCGGGCCGCTGCGCAACGGCAAGCAGGGCAGCAAAGTGAAGATTCAGCAGACGCAGGATGAGTTCGCCGCCGCAGACCGCCGCTTGCAGGCGATCGCTTCGCTCACGGGCGGCCGCGCCTATTTCCCGATGAACGCGAAAGCATTTCAGGAAACGTACAAAGAAGTGGCTGAGATCGTGCGGCACGAGTACAGCCTAGCGTTTGCCTTGCCCGCGGCGGATGGAGCGCTTCATTCGATTGACGTGAAGGTGGATAGACCAGGTGTGCCGGGAAAAGTGACGGCGTATCGCGTGGACCACCGCAGAGGGTATCAGGCGCCAAAACAATAATCGGGAGAAATGCCGCTAGTCGAATTCCTTCATCATGCGCGCCATTTCAATCAGGCGGCGGTCCACTTTGCCGTACACCGTGTTGTCTTCGAACGACCCGTCGCCGTTGCGGTGCCCGGCGGCGTGCCCGGTAAGCAGCTCAATTCCCTGCTCGATGCGCGACACGGGCCAGATGTGAAATTTCCCGCTGCTGACAGCGTCCAACACGTCTTCGCGCAGCATCAAGTCTTCGACGTTGGAGATGGGGATAAGCACGCCTTGCGATCCCGTCAAGCCGAGGATGCGGCAAACGTCGAAGTAGCCTTCGATCTTTTCGTTCACCCCGCCGATGGCCTGTATGTCCCCCTTCTGATTGAGCGAGCCGGTGACGGCAATATCCTGGCGCAGTGGAAGTTCAGAAAGCGCGGAGAGCAGCGCATACACTTCGGTGGAGCTTGCGCTGTCTCCGTCGACGCCAGAATAGGATTGTTCGAAACAGATGCTGGCCGCGAGCGAGAGCGGCTTGTCTTTGGCGAAACAGCTGCGCAGATATCCGGCGATGATGTGCACGCCCTTGTCGTGGAAGCGGCCGCTTAGATTCGATTCCCTTTCAATATTGATCAGACCAGCTTTGCCCAGAGCCGCGGAGGCGGTGATGCGCACCGGCTTGCCGAAGGAATACCCGCCGATTTCGAGGACGCTGAGTCCGTTGACCTGGCCGACGCATTCACCCGAAACGTCCACCAGCAGCGTTTTCTCCTCGATCATTTCGCGGATGCGCGTTTCCACCAGGTTGTGCCGCTCCATCTTGGAAGCGATCGCCGACCGCACGTGGGCCGCGCGAACCACATTTTCCCCGGCGGCCGCGGAAGCATAATGCGCTTCGCGGGCCAGGTCGGCAATATCCACAAAGCGGGCTGTAACTTTGTTTCGGCGGCCGGCTCTTCGAACACCATATTCGAGAATTGCGGCAAACGCTCCCCGATCGAATGGAAACAGATTTTCCTTCTCACTAAGACCCCGCAGGCGCCCGGCATATTCCTCGATGACGCCGTCGGTCATCGGCATCTCCTCATCGAATTCCACGCGCACCTTGAAGATTTTCTGAAAATCTTCCTCATACTCGAAGAGCACTTCGTAAAGATCGCGGTCGCCAATCAGGATGACCTTTACGTTCAGATCCACAGGCTCAGGCTTCAGCGCCGTTGCGGTGAAGGGGTAGAAGACTTCCAGTGGCTGAATTTCCAGCCGATTGTGATTCAGCGTGCGTTTCAGTGCGCGCCACACGCCTTGCTCGGAAAGTGCCTCGATCGCGTACATAATCAGAAAGCCGCCGTCGGCGCGAAGCAGCGAACCGCCGCGCAGGTCCATGAAATCACTGGACCAGCCGCCGCGCGCGTCATACGCGCGCTGGATGGTACCAAAAAGATTGGCGTAACTCGGCGTGGTCTCGAAGATGACCGGCGAATTGTCTTCGGAATTATGCGCCAGGATAACGTTCACACCGTACACGCGGAAGGGATCACGCTCCGGCCCGGGCGATTTCTGCTGCTGAATTTCCGGAGTCTCCGGGGTTTGCTCTTCCTCCCCCTCGCGTTCTTTAAAGGGGCCCAGATTGTCGAGGATGTGGTGCCGAACCTCTTCCAGATATTCGGTCACGCCGGTGCCGGGATATTTTTCCTTCAACTCTTCGATGACGCCATCCACCAGCACGGAAGCCGCTTCCTGCTCCAAATAGCTCAGCTCGCTGGCGAGTTCGCGCGAAAGAGTCAGCGTCTTGCGATAAACGACGGTAAATTCCTGACGAAACTGTTCGTACTTGCGCTCAATCTCTTCGGCAACACCTGTTTCCAGCTTTCCTTCATGCACCATCTTGGAGATGTCTTCGATGGGCACCATCTGGCCCTCGAGGACCGGAAAAATTTCAGGCAAGGCGACCGCTCCAACCTGCATGTGCCCCAGCGCAAACTGGTCGCGGGCGATGCGGCGCGTGAAATCGTCCATCAACTCTTTTTCGCGCACCGAAAAACGCTCGACGATCCGGCCTTTCTGGCGTTGAAATGGTTCGCCTTCGAACACCTGCGGGATGCGTCGCCGCAGGAAATCGATGCCGGCTTGAACGTCCTTCTTGAACAGGTTCGCCGAGCCTCGCGGCAGCACCAGGAGTCGCGGGCGGTCGGTAATCTTGAAATTGTTCACGTAGCAGCGGTCCATCGAAGGCTTCGTCGCCGGATGAAGCTCCTCAATCATCTGAGCGATGGTGCCGCCACGGCTGGTTCCCGCCAGGCCACAGACAAAGACGTTGTAGCCCGGCGCGGAAAGTTCCACGCCCATTTTCAGGGCGCGAAGCGCGCGCTCTTGCCCGATGAAGCCCTCGCGCTTTTGCGCCTGCGCCGTCGTTTCGAATGGAATGCGAGAGAGCTCGCACCGCCAGCGCAGCTTCTCCAGCCCAAGTTCTTTCGGCTTTGTTATGGTCATTTCTGTCGTTTTTGCCATTCGAGCGCGTACTCTAGCACACAGCGAAGCCTGAAACTCTGAATTTAGCCCCGGCCGATGGCAAGAAGTTACGCGTTGGACTCTTCGAGTTCGCCCCTATGCTCTGTATATACGCGGAATACGCCCAAAGCCGCTGCCACAATGGTCGGGCCGGCCACTAACCCGAGCAGCCCGAACACCTGCAGTCCGCCCAGAATGCTGATGAATATCAGCAGGTCGTTCAAGCGGGTCCTGTTACGAAGCAGCAGCGGGCGCACCAGATTATCCGCCACCCCGGCCACCCCTCCGCAAATTATCACTACCAGCAGCGCTTTTCCCCAGCTTCCGTTGAAGCCCAGCCACAGCGCCGCTGGAACCCAGATCAGCGCCGAGCCGACCACCGGCACAATGGAAAAAAAAGCGATCAAGACACCCATGAACATAGGCGCGGGGAGATGTGTGAGTGCAAAAGCGGTGCCGCCAAGTACGCCCTGAATGGCGGCTACGAGGAGGGCGACGGCAACGCTTGCAAAGATCAGGTCGCGCGATTCGCTGATCATTTCGTCCTGAATGCTTTTTTCAAAAGGAATCAAGTGCCGGAGGCCGCCAAGAATGGTTTCGCCGTCGCGGAACATGAAAAAGAGGGCGAAGAGCAGGATGAAGAGATCGACGAGGAAGGAGAAGAGGTTTTTGACCATGCCCGCGAGACTCCCGGCGAGGTAAGACGCGACTTTTTCCATCCCCTGTTGCAGCGGCCCCACGAATTCGAGGTCCTGCATGGATTGGGGCATATGGTGGCGAATGGCTTCGGCCATGCTTACCGGCAAGATCAGGCCGCCCGTACTGATCAGATTGCGGATGTGGACGGTAATTTCCACAGCTTCGCGTCCCGCGAACACCAGCACCAGCAGGACCGGCACAATTAGCACCAGGGTAACACCGATGGTGGCGAGCAAGGCCGCCCTGTTGATGGGAAAGCGAATGTTCAGGCGAACAAATATCGGGAAAAAGAAGATGGCCAGCACCGCGGACCACGCCAGCGGAACCAGAAATGGCGCGGTGATGCGAAATACCAGGTAGCCGAGCAGAAGGGGAGCCCCGTAGGAAAGCACCGTGGTCAGGCGGTCATTTGTGGTGGTGTTCCGATTGGCTTCGCTCATCTGCGGTATATAATCCTTTTCGGTCCCGGATTGCTCGGGAACTTGCTGGAACCGCCGGTCGCCAGGTCGCTCGCGCCAGGGGAATTGATTTTATCCATGATGGCACGGTTTATGCCGTTCAACGCCGCGCAAGTGCGTCTCCTTGCTGTACTGGCTTTGATCAATTTTGTCAACTTTGCGGATCGCCAGGTGTTGAACCCACTGCTTCCCTTGTTGCGGCAGCACTTTAATGTAACGGACTCGCAATTGGGATCGCTGCAAACCGTGTTGCTGATTGTGCTGGCGCTGGCGAGTATTCCGTCCGGTTACCTGGCGGATCGCTTCAGCCAGCACACAATCATCGCCGCCGGCGTGCTCTTCTGGAGCCTCGCCTCCATGTGCAGCGGGTGGGCGCCAACGTTTGCAATTCTGTTTACATGCCGCGGCCTGGTGGGGATCGGCGAAGCGGCTTACGCGCCCGCAGCCCAGGCCATGATTTCCGACTCGTTCCCAATCGAAAACAGAGCTCTCACGCAGGCTATCTTCGCCTCGGGAATGTTGTTGGGCGGCGCAGGAGGCCTGGCCTTGGGCGGAATCATGGGAGAGCGTCATGGCTGGCAATACGCTTTCCTGATTGTGGGAGCCATTGGAATTATTCCCGGACTTTCAGCCTTCTATCTCAAGGAGCCGCCGAAGCGGCCGCGCTCGGAAGTGGTGCCCATCTGGAAATTGTTGAGCGTGCCCGCGTACGTGGCCATGACAATCGCAGGGACATGCATCACGTTTTCGACGGTGTCGTTTGTGACCTGGGGCATCGACTACGCCACCAGCTACAAAGACTTCAGCCTGAAAGAAGCGGCGCTTTCCCTCGCCGTGATCGCGCTGCTCTCGCTGGTGCTGGGAGCGCTGGCGGGCGGCTATTTCGCCGACCTCCTGCAGAAGCGGCTGGCGTATGGGCGGATTCTGGTGATCGCGGGGGCGTTTCTGGTGGCGGCACCCTTTCTGTTGCTGGCGCTGCAATCGGAGGAAAAGTGGATCGTGCTGGCGGGATTTTTTGTCTCCAGCTTTTTCATGTCGTGGTACCACGGGCCGACAACGGCCGTGTTGCACGACCTGACCCCGCAGCGGGCCCATGCAACAGCCATCGGCGTCTATATGTTCGTGACGCAGATCGTGGGAGCGCTGGGGCCTCTGCTGATCGGGCGGATTTCGGATGCTTCGGATCTGCTGGTGGCTTTGCAGGCGGCGACAGGGGTGATGGTGTTCGGGGCGCTGCTGATGCTGGTGACCATCTATTTTGTGCGACGGGATGGGATGCATCACCCCCGCTTGGCGGCGTTCCGTGCGGAAGATGACGCCTATACGGCGGCACATCCGGTTAAGGGCGATTAGCGCTCAAGAAAAGTGAAAAAGTTTACCGCAGAGGACGCTGAGGCCGAGGGTTCGCAGAGAAGGACAACCCCAACTGAATTGCGGATTACTTGAGACCGATCATTTTGATCAGGCGCAGCACTTCCTCGTGCGGCACGTCGTAGAGCGGGCGCTCATCTTCCTCTTCCAGGCGTTCGCGGAGAAACTCCGCGGCGATAAAGCTTCCTTCGCGGTCGGTGAGGTCGCGGCCGTTCTTCTCGCGAAATTCGACGAACGCGGGATGCGACAGCCCAACGATGCGGCCGATCGTGTCCACGTCGAACTTGGCGTCGATGGTGTCGCTGTGCCGTGTGGCGATGGCGTTCCAGATGTGAGAGAAACGGCAGTCGTACACATGGCCGCTAAGTTTCGAGGTTACTTCAAACGCGCCGATGAACTGATTCATGGCGCCGGTGTTCGCGAGTACGGGATAGGAAGGCACGGAATCCTCTTTTTCTGAAACGTTGCGGCATTCGGAAAGCCGCGCCGCGGCAACGCCGATAATTAGTGTCCGATTCCAGCGGCGGCGTGTCAATGCCGCGGCTGCACTTAAACCAGCCGGCGCAGTCCGACGGCTTCGGCGGTGACGTCCGTATATTTCAGCCCTGCGCCGGTGTTGAAGAGTACCACGCGGTCTTCGGGCTTCAGGAAACCGGTTTGCAGAAGGTGGTCGTAGGCAACCGTGGCTGTGGCGCCTTCGGGTGAAAGAAAAATTCCCTCGTTTTTCGCCCAGTCCTGCAGCGACGCGAGGATTTGCTCATCGGAAAAGGAAAGGGCCAGGCCGCCGGATTCGCGCAAAATCTCCAGCATGATGTAATCCCCATACGGCTTTGGCACGCGCAGACCGGAAGCGAACGTCGCGGCGTTATTCCACATCTGGCTCGCTTTTTCGCCTTGTTCAAACGCCTTGGTGACCGGCGCGCAACCCGCCGACTGCACCGCGATCATCTTGGGCCGTTTCCCGGGCTTCACCCAGCCGAGTTCTTCGAGCTCCCCGAACGCTTTCCACATGCCGATCAGGCCGACCCCGCCGCCGGTGGGATAGAAGACCGCCGCTGGATATTCCCAGCCCAACTGCTCGACGAGTTCGTACCCCATGGTCTTCTTGCCTTCGATGCGAAAGGGCTCTTTCAGCGTGGAAATATCGAACCAGCCTTCCTTTTCTTTACGCTCGGCTACCATGCGCCCGCAGTCGGAGATTAAACCGTCAACCAGCGTGACTTTTGCGCCATACATCGTGGCTTCGACATAATTCGCGAACGGAACATCCTTGGGCATGAAAATATTCGCTTCGATTCCGGCCGCAGCGGCGTATGCAGCCAGCGCGCCGGCGGCGTTGCCTGCGGATGGAACAGCCAGCTTTTTCAAGCCATAGTGGCGAGCCATGCTGACGCCAAGCGCCAGGCCGCGCGCCTTGAAACTTCCCGTCGGGTTGGCGCCTTCCTCTTTTACATAAACGCCACGGTAGCGACGGCTGTGCAGCATCGGCGTCCAGCCTTCGCCAAGGGTGACTGGTTCAACCTCTGGCAAAACACTACGATACCGCCAGAGGCCGCGCCACGGACTATTTGCGGCATCGTGGGCAATTCCCTGGCGAGCTTCGACCCCGCGCAACGGCGAGAGATCGTAGCGAACGTACAGCGCTCCGGCGCATTGGGGGCAGACCGTCTGAGGTTTTTCCGCGGAGAGATGCGCATGGCAGCGCGAACATTCCAGGTGGCTGATTTTTGGCATACTCAGACGATAGCAGTCGCAAAATTCAGCGGCAAGTTTCCGCGCGAGTTGCGAAAGAACTTCACTCTATCTTGCGCGGCAGGCTATGATGTCGCGGTTCTCAAACAAATTCACGGTTTGCGGGACGGTTCTTTGCCGGAAACTTCATCGAAAGCAAATTCGGTTTCGCTGGCGGCGGGCTTGGCGCTATTTGCTGTCGGGGCGCTGCTGACGCTGGTGCTTCCGGCCCACTGGATATTCCCAACGCTGCGCTGGAGCGGGCTGGCGCTGCTCGCCTTTTCGGGAGCGCGAGGGCGTTCGCTGACCTATTGGATTTTCGTCGCGATGCTGGCGGGGTTTGAATTGGGAATCGATTGGCCGGAGTTTGCGCTGCGTCTCCGCGTGCTGGGCGACATTTTCCTGCGGCTGATCAAGGTGATCGTCGCGCCGTTGATTCTGGGCACGCTGGTGACGGGAATCGCGGCACACGGCAACTTGAAAAAGGTGGGAAGAATCGGGCTGAAGAGCCTGATCTATTTCGAGGTGATCACCACCATCGCGCTGTTCCTGGGCATCGGCGCCATCAACCTGACGCGCGCGGGCGAAGGAGTGCATCTGCCCGCGCCGGCCGCAGAGACAGTTGCCGCGCCAACGGCGGCCTTGAAGTGGGATGATTTCCTGCTGCACGTTTTCCCCGAAAACATTGCCAAGGCCGTTGCCGAAAACCAGATATTGCAGGTGGCTGTGTTTGCCGTGCTTTTCGGAATTGCGCTTACCCTTGTTCCCGAGAAAACCCGGCAGCCGATGCTGTCGCTGGCCGATTCGCTGGCGCAAACGATGTTCAAGTTCACAAACATTGTGATGTACTACGCGCCGATCGGCGTGGGCGCGGCGATGGCTTACACCGTGGGGCACATGGGAATCAGTGTGCTGCTGCCATTGGGAAAGCTGGTGCTGACGGCGTATGGAGCGCTACTGGCATTTCTACTTCTCGTTCTGCTCCCCGTAATTCTGCTGGCGCGCATTCCGCTTGGCCGCTTCCTGAAATTTGTTGCCGAACCCGCGACGATTGCGTTCGCGACGAGCACTTCGGAAGCCGCTCTGCCGCGCGCGATGGAGTCGATGGAAGAGTTTGGCGTGCCGCGGCAAATCGTGGCGTTCGTTATTCCCGCAGGGTACAGCTTCAATTTGGACGGCTCGACCTTGTATCTGGCACTCGCTTCGATCTTCGTTGCGCAGACCGCGGGGATGCATATGACTTGGCCGGAACAACTTCTGATGGTGTTCACGCTGATGCTGACCAGCAAGGGCATCGCCGGAGTTCCCCGCGCGGTTCCCGTGGTTCTGTTGGCCACGGCGTCCACGTTTCATCTTCCGACCGAGCCGATTTTCATCATTCTCGGCGTAGACGCGCTGATCGACATGGCGCGTACTTCGGTGAATGTTATCGGCAATTGCCTGGCCAGCGCAGTGATTGCGCGCTGGGAGGGTGAGCTGCAGGCCTAACGGGCGGCGAGTGCCGGGGTTTCGGCCTTGATGTAGACACCGAGGGCGGCGCCTACGCCGGCTCCCGGAGAGACGCGGTGGCCCTGATCGTGGAGCGATTTTTCCATGGCGGCCAGCAGTTGCAGCACGAACGGCTTCTGGCTGCAGTAGCCCATCAGGCCGAGGCGCCAGATTTTGTCTTTCACGGCGCCGATACCGCCGGCGATTTCGATGTTGAACTCCTCGAGCAGCTGGTTGCGGAACTTCGCGTCGTTAACGCCCGCGGGAATCATGACGGCGGTAACGGTCACCAGGCGGTCTTTGGGATTTTCGACCAGCAGCTTCAAGCCCAGGGCTTCAACGCCTGCGATCAGCGCCAACTGGTTGAGCTTGTGCTTGGCCCAGCGGGCTTCGAGGCCTTCTTCCAGAACGATGCGCATCGCTTCGCGCAACGCGTAAATCAGGGAGATTGGCGGAGTGTGGTGATAGAGGCGGTCCTTGCCCCAGTAGTTCATCGCGGTGGAAAGATCGAAATACCAGCTCTGCACCTTTGACTTGCGATTGCGGAAGGCTTCTTCGGCGCGCGGGCTGACGGTGATGGGAGACATTCCCGGAGGCGCGCTGATCGCTTTTTGCGAGCCGCTGAAGCAGATGTCGATGCGCTGCTTGTCTATGTGGAGCGGCTCGGCGGCGAGCGAAGCGACTGCGTCGACGACGAGCAAGGAACCAAATTCGTCGGCAACTTTGCGGAAGGGATCGATGTCGGTGACAACGCCGGAAGAGGTTTCTCCCTGAGCGAGGCCGATCATTTTGATATTGCGGCCCTTGGCTACCTTGCGCACGTCTTCGGGGTCGACGGGCTTTCCGTAGGGCGCTTGCACAACGTGAACGGTGGCGGGCGTGTGCTGCGCGATCACATACATGCGCTCGGAAAAGGCGCCGTTGACGCAGCAGATGGCTTCATCGCCGGGTTCGAGCGAGTTGAGCACGGCGGCTTCGATGCCGCCGGAGCCGGAAGCGGAGAGAGGGAACGTGACGCGGTTTTCCGTCTGGAAGATCTGGCGAAGCAGGGTCTG
>Ga0210389_10000292_pt1 | contig 51099 bp, 43 predicted proteins | sample IncBWH28OmetaG_FD_160127 | JGI IMG/M metagenome (GOLD analysis project Ga0210389, IMG submission 160127) | Forest soil microbial communities from Barre Woods Harvard Forest LTER site, Petersham, Massachusetts, United States - Inc-BW-H-28-O ... | reverse complement strand
CCGCCGCGAGCGCTTCGAGCGCCAGAAAATTCTGCAAGGCCTGTTGAAAGCCTGCGAAAAACGGCCCGTTCCCACGCCGAAACTGGAATCCATCGTGGATGAAATTGAAGGTGTGGTCCACGAAGCTACGGAGAGGGAATTGACCACGACCGAAATCGGGGAAATGATCATGCATCGTCTGAAGAAACTCGACAAGGTCGCGTACGTCCGCTTCGCCAGCGTGTACATGGATTTTAAAGACGTGCAGGAATTCATGTCGGAATTGAAAAATCTCCTTAAAGACCGCGCCCTGCCCAAGAAATAAGCCCTTCCCGCGCTTATGGTTTCCTAATAGACCGTTCAGGATTTTCTGAGCGGTCTTTTCCTATGATTTTCAATGACGATTGAGAGGCATGGGGTTTCGCTTGCGCATTCAGAAGTGCCCTCTCGGTTCTCCATCGTCAAGACACTGCTATGGACTGCCAAAGCGACTCCCCTGCCAATTCGATCGATCCGATGTGCTCCGCATCCAGAAATAAATCGCGGTTCATTCGGGGCTAGGGAGAAAGAGAAATGGTCACGGGTCCGAAGGGTACGGAATTTGATTTAAGTGGACGTTGCAGTGTTTGCGGTCATTATGGGGAAATCTTCGATTTGCCGGGAAGATTTGAGAAATATTGCCTGGAATGCAGCGCAGACGTTGCGGCGGTGATTTTGCTGACGACAGAAATCGACGCGGCCACATTGTCTGGCACGAATACCAACGATTTGATCTGCGAATTCACCCTCATCAGCAATCGCATGTTGGGCCGTGCGCAATCCGCCGAACTCGGAAATTTCTAAACTCCCTTCTATGTAGGGGCGGCTTTACGCCGCCCTCTTTCCCTCTTCTCTGCGAATCCTTTGCGCTCTCTGCGTCTCAGCGTTATATTTTTCTCTCCATAACGTAAAGATCAGAGATAGCCAGCACTTTCTCGTTCGCTCATTCTCAGGTATGCTGACGCCATCGGGGTGCTCAAGACCACATCCATCTGCTTCTGCAAATTCCTCCTACCGTTCCAGTCGCCAAGGCCATCCAAACCATAAAAGCCAATTCCTCCAAATGGGCTAACGAGCAAGGTTGGAAATTTACCTGGCAGGAGGGTTACGCCACCTTCAGCGTAAGTGCACCTTTGGTTCCTTCGGTCATGCTGTACATTGAGCGTCAAGAAGAACATCATCGAAGACGAAATTTTCAGGATGAACTCATCGCCCTGCTGAAGAAACACGGCGTGCCGTACGATTTGAAATATATCGGGAGTTGAATCTGCCGCGCCTCCAGCACTTGGAGTATGTTTGGCGGGGTTCCCAGCCCTTACGGGCTGGGCTAGCGTCTGCCGCGCCTCCGGCGCTGGGGTCACCTTTCGGCGAATATTTTGAACTTTAGCCGGGTGTATTGCGACTAATAGTGTTAATTACTTCCGATCGCTCGTTGGGCTGCCCGTTCTCCGAAAGTATTCATTCAGCCTTAATGCGCTCACGTGAAAATGTCGGCGCGCCGACATTTAAAGTATTACTTGAAGGTTATATAGTTATAACTAAATTTTCGAATGGATTCTCGCAAGTGTTGGAGGGGAAGCAGTTGGCATTTGCCATTCGAATGGCCCTCTTCCCAAAATGAAAAAACGTTCGAATGAGTGAACGGGAAGCCCTGCGTGGTGTACTGTTTGACGTCTGCATCATGCTACAGTGGCGGGCGTCAGGTTCAATCACTTCAGGGGAGTCCTTGCATGCGTAAAACCGTCCTGTTGCTTTCTTGCCTGGTGTTGGCTGCCAGCATCCTGCTGGCCGAAAAGACGCACGCTCCGAAAATTGATCCGCAACGCGTGCATGACACCGTGAAATTTCTGTCGAGCGATGAGCTCGAGGGACGCGGCACCGGCCAAAAAGGCGGCGACATGGCTGCCAACTGGATTGCCGACCAATTCAAGGCATATGGGCTGAAGCCCGCCGGAGAAAACGGGACTTACTTTCAGGACGTGCCGATGGTGGGTGTGCGAGCGCTTCCCGCGACTACGTTTACCTTTGTGCCCGCGAATGGCGCGCCCGTGGAGTTGAAAAACCTCGACGACTATGTGACCAGCAATGAGATGCAGAGGGAATCCGCAGACGTGGATGCGCCGATCGTGTTTGTCGGGTACGGCATCACTTCGCCGGAAAACAAATGGGACGATTACAAGGGCTACGATCTGCGCGGCAAGGTGGCGTTGCTTTTTGTCAGCGAGCCGGAGTCCAACGACCCAAATTTCTTTAAAGGCAAGGCGCTCACCTACAACGGCCGCTGGACGTATAAATTTGAAGAGACGGCGCGACGCGGGGCAATCGGAACGCTGATTATTCATCGCACGGATCTCGCCAGTTATCCGTGGGAAGTGGTGCGGAACTCGTGGGGAGCGGAGCGCTCGTATCTGAAGCTTGGGAGCACACCGAAGCTGGAGGCGGCATCCTGGATTCAACTGGAAGTCGCGCGCAAACTGGTGGCGATGGGCGGGCTGAATCTGGACGAGTTGTATAAGCAGGCGCAGTCGCGCGATTTCAAGCCAATCGAATTGCCGGTGCATCTGAAGGCGCACGTGGTGTCATCGATCCGGCCATTTGCTTCGCGTAACGTGGTCGCACTTGTGGAGGGGAGCGACGCAGCGAAGAGAGCAGAAGCGGTTCTCTATTCGGCGCACTACGATCACTTTGGCATCGACCCGGCGCGTACCAAGGGCGATCAGATTTATCACGGCGCCGTGGACAATGCGACGGGCTGCGGCATTCTGCTGGAGCTGGCGCGCGTGTGGGCAGGAACCAAACCCACCCCGCCGCGCTCGATTTTATTCGCGTCCGTCACTGCTGAAGAACAGGGTTTGCTCGGTTCTGAATATCTGGGTAAGCATCTCGACCAGTTGCCTGTGAAACCCATTATCGATTTGAATTACGACGCGCTTTCCCCCATTGGCATTCCGGAAGAGGTGGAAGTCAGCGGAGCAGAACGCACCACGTTTTATCCCGAGGTCGAAAAAATTGCCAAAGAATTCAGTCTTGCGATCAAGGCCGATGCACACCCCGAAGCAGGGCACTACTACCGCTCCGATCACTTCAGTCTCGGCCGCGTCGGCATTCCAGCCTTCTCCATCAGTGAAGGACTGAAGTTCAAGGGGCACGACTTGGCGTGGGGCGAAGCCCAATCCAAGGATTACGTCGAGCACCATTACCACAAGCCTGCGGACGCGTTTGTCGAATCCTGGGATTTTACGGGTGACGCCAAGCTCGCCAACTTCGGCTATGCCCTCGGCCAAGCTGCCGCCGCACAATCCGGCGAAATCAAGTGGCTCCCCGGCGACGAATTCGAGAACGCTCAAAAGAAGCTCCATGCCATGAATAATATGTACATTTGTATGTACAAATGCTAGAATGAGAGTCGGTTGTCATGCTCTTTGAGTGGGACGAAGAAAAGAACCGGCTCAACCTAAAGCGCCATAAGATCAGGTTTGAGACGGCTATCTTGATTTTTGATGACCCCCATGCCGTTACTATCCCGGATAGACTGCACGATGAGGACGAGGAGCGCTTTGTGACCTTGGGACGGTTGGAGGGCAGTTTCGTCTTGTTCGTTGTCAACACTGAGAGAGAAGCCGATGGCGAAGAAGTGATTCGGATTATCTCAGCGCGGAAAGCGACACCTGGTGAGAGGAAAATCTATGAAGAGGCTCAGCAAAGAACAGCGCAAAGATATCGCGGCACTCGCCGCAATGAAAGATTCTGAGATTGATTTGACGGATATGCCGGAAGTGCTCGATTGGAGTGGTGCGCAGATCGGGCGTTACTATCGACCAAAGAAGAAACCCGTGACCATGCGATTAGACGAGGATGTTGTTGCCTGGCTCAAGGGCTATGGCAGGGGCTACCAGACGAAGGCGAACATGCTGCTTCGCCACGCGATGGTTAGCCTGAGAACGACTCGGAGGAGGAAGGCAAGCTAGACAATTATTTAGGCCAGACGCCGGCGGTGAAGGTGCGTACTTTGGAGAAGCCGAGGCGTTCGTAGAGGTGGACTGCGGTGCGATTTTCGGTGGTGACGGTGAGGGTGAGTTCGCTGAACTTTTGGGCGCGGAGAGTTTCGGCGGCGGTGAGCATCAGGATGCGGCCGAGGCCGTGGCCCTGGAAGCCGGGCATGACGCAGATTTGGGTAGTGTGGCCGACGCCGGTGGAGACTTCGCTGGTCAGGATTGCGCCGGCTAGTTCCTCGCTTTCGGGATGATGCAGAACGAAGGAAGCGTGCGGGAGAAACTGGCCGCAACCGGGTAGCAGAATGATGTTTTTCAGGAATTTCAGCGCGCCGTTTCGCGTGCGGTATTGATCGTTGATGTCACCGTCAACGTGATTCGCGTAGGCCAGATAGATCAGTTTGGCGCACGGCTCGAAATAGCGCTCGTGCCAACGGTCGAGCCGTAAGCCGGAGTTCACACTGGGCACTGGGTCGCTCTTCTTGTGCAGATCGAGCAGCATGAACTGGCGGGTGTAGAGGCGGAAGCCCTGGTCGCGTAGCGCGGCGTCGACCGGCCCGCCGAAGGGCATCAGTTGCGCCTCGATGCGGTGCAGTTGAGGCAGTGCGCGCATGCTGAAGAGCATTTCGTCCAGCAGGCGGCGTCCGATCGGTTCCTGTACCTGGCTGGGCGAGACGTATAACCCGCCGATTAAACCTTTGTAATCCTCGAGCACATAAAAGGAGTAGCCGACGGCGTGGCCGCCTTCAAACGCCACGCAACCCGAGAGCGCGTGGGCATCGAGGAAGCGCTTGATCAAGTCCAGCGCGCTGCGGTAATCCCAATGGAGTTCGTCGCGCCAATGGCGGGCTTCCTCAAGCAGCAGCGGCTCAAGCTGACGGACAGTCGTCTGGCGAAGGTCAATGATATTCATCGGAAAGGGCAGTCGCGCTGCACGGCTGCCCACGTGACATGATAGCCGATTCGGGGGAAGCCCTGCCAAATCGACACGCAAAACCCTATACGAATCGGGCACATTGGGCCGAGAACGGCAACGGGAGGCCGCAAACTGCATGTTACGATTCGGTTAGAACGTTTCAGAAGCAAGAAGGAAATTAGACCCGCTGGCGCAGACCAGCCCCTAGCCCATGTCTATCGTTAATGAATTTCATTATCCGAGCCGCTGGTACACGAAACTCCTGATCGTCATTCTGGCGTTCGTTTTCTTTGCGCTGCTGGCCACTGTGGTGATTTCCGGCGTGTTGACGTATTGGATCGTGAAGCCGCAGCGGACCAGTTCCGAGATCAATATGGCGAGTTTTCCGGGGCGTCCGGACGAGGTGGAATTCAGTGTCGCAGGGCTCGGCAGCCGGCGGGGATGGTTTTTCCCGGGATTCCGCGGCGCGCCGACGGTGATATTACTGCACGGATATGAATCGAGCCGAGGGGAATTGTTGACGCTGGTTTCGGCACTGCAGGATCACCAGTACAACGTGTTTGTGTTTGACTTTGCCGCACATGGAGCCAACGCGGGCGTTACGACGTTTGGGTATCGCGAGGCGGATGAAGTGCGGGCGGCGATCGATGTGATAGCAAAGCGGAATGATGTGGATGTGTCGCGGTTCGGATTGTGGGGCTACAACCTGGGCGCCTACGCGGCGCTGCGCGAGGCGGAGAAGGATGGGCGTGTGCGCGCGCTGGCGCTGGATGCGGTCTACGACTATCCGAAGCAGATGGTGAAGATTGGCGTGGAAAAGACGGGCGTAGGCGGATTTCCGTTCATGGTGAAGTCGGCGCAGATGTGCTTTGAGTGGATGAATTACGAGCATAAGAACGATCCGCCGCTCTCGGCGGGGATCTTGAAGCTGGCCGGGGTGCCGACGCTTTTTATCGAGGCCGCGGATGATCCGGAGACCGCTTCGATCACTCGCGAAGTGTTCCGGAAGGCGCCGGAGCCGCGGGAGGAAGCGATTATTCCTCACGGGAACTTTGTGAATCTGCCGGATGATGAGAAGCGCGAGTATGAGAATCGCGTGGTGACGTTTTTCTTAACGCGGCTGCCGGTCACCCAATTTGTTCCCAATGTTCCCGCCGCCAAGCCCGCCAAGTAAAGCGTCGGGCTGCACTCGGAAAATAAACCAACCGCTATTTGGAAGTTCTATGGGCTCGCTACTGCATGTCCACCCTGGCCCCACGAAAGAACTACACCATTTGAAGCGCAGTAGGAGATAGCCTGCTTGCGGATTTGTTTTGTCCCATTCTTTCAATTCATGGTGTAGATAGAAATTAAGACTGAAATATTCTCCTCGGGGAATCGGACCGATCTGCATGTCGATCGGAGTGTGCGTGGACGTAATGTCTGCAGCCAGAGTTTTGCCGGAGGGATCGTATGGGACAAAACCCGGCAGGAGCTTAGGCACATAGCCGAGGAGGAACAGAATTGGCAAAACGCAGCAGGCGGCGGAGGTAGTGCGGTTGTCAAACTTGGTCTTGTGAATGGCCAACACCCAGTTAGCAAAGGCGAACGTTAGCGAGACGAGGGCAGCGTTGCGCGAGGCTGTTGCCGTACTCGGTGAAGTGTGTGTGTGTCCGAGAAATAGATAAAGCAAAATTCCTGCGGCTGCAAAGACAGAACCGAAGAGCACCAGCAGGGAGCGGAAATACTTTGCAAACAGGGGCATCAGCCTTACCAGACATCGCGCCAGCAAGATGCCGATTGCGGGTACGGCAGGTAGGATGTAGCCGGGCAGCTTGGATTTGGAGATGGAAAAGAAGAGTAGGCAGAACAACGACCAACAGAGAAAAAACGTATTGGCTGGACTGAGCTTGCGTTCGCGCCAAACTTTGAGAACGCCAAAGGAAGCGGAGACTATCAGCAATGGTGTCCAAGGTAGAAAAGCAATCAATACGATCGGGAGGTAAAACCAGAAAGGCTGGATGTGCTGGAATTGGGGAGTGAGGAAGCGGCTGAAATTGTGCTCGATGATGAAGATGCGGAAGAAGTCGGGGTTGCGGCGGGCGCAGAGGATGTACCAGGGGAGAGCGGTAAGGCAGAAGCCGGCGATGGCGACGGGATGTAGGCAGCGGAAGGCGTCGCGCCAGCGTTTGGTGAACAGGGCCCAGAGTAGAACCGCGCCGCCGGAGAGGATGATGGCGGCGGGACCTTTGGCGAGGGTGGCGAGGCCAAGAAAAAAACCGAAGAGAAGGGAGGTAAAGGAGGTTGAGGAGGTAAATGAGTTGAGCGAATCCTGAGTTGTTACGGCGTTTCCTGATTGTTGAGTGGGCAAGGGAATTAGATTGAGGAGTTTGGCAACAAAGACCATGGCGATGGCTAGTGTGGCGGCGAAGGGCATGTCTGTGGCGGCGGCGTGGGAGAAGCCGATCATGCCGACGGTGGTGGGCAGGAGGAGCAGCAGCCAGCGGGCGGTTTCGGCGCCGTAGAGGCGCAGGGCGAGCCAGGCCAGGGCCAGTGTGGCGAGAAATGCGGAGATCGCGCTGGGGAGGCGCGCGGTGGTTTCACTGACACCGAAGAGCTTGAAGCTGAGTGCGGCGCTCCAATAATAGAGTGGTGGCTTTTCAAACCAGGGCTTGCCGTAGAGGCGCGGGGTGATGTAATCGCCGGTTTCCTGCATGTCGCGGGCGATCCAGGCGTAGCGCGGCTCGTCGGGGCCGACTAGGCCGATAGCGCCGAGGTTGTGGAAGTAGCAGAGATAGAGGGTCGAGACAATCAGGACGAGCCAGAGAAGGCGTGCTGCGGGCGAAAGTGGCGGGGACGCGGGAATTTCGTTGCTGGTTTGGGTCACGGAAAGAGGAGTTTAGCATTGTCGGTGTATCTTGGAAGGTTGGAAGTGGGGCGCGGGCGTTGGATTGGTTGCTTGTCGCGGATTTTGACTTGGGGTATTGGTCGTAAAAGCGGAAGCTGCGCTTCCGCACTCAAAAGGGGATTGATGGAGAGGGTTCAGTATGCGGTGGCTTGGGCGTTTGTGAAGATGCTAGGGGTGTTGCCGCGGGTGGTGGCGCGGGGGTTGTCTGCAGGGACTATGCGAATGCTGTTGTTGTTGCTGCCGAAGATGCGGAAGACGGCGGAATTTAATTTGCGGCTGGCGTTTCCGGAGTGGAGCGAGGCGCAGCGGCGGGCTGTGCTGAAGGGGATGACGCGAAATTTGGGATGGATGGCGGCGGAGTTTGCGCGGTTGCCTCGATACACGCGAGAGAATATTGAGAATGTGGTGGTGCTCGACGGGCATGAGAATTTTCTGGAGGGGAAGAGCCGCGGGAAAGGCGTCATTTATCTGACCGGGCATATCGGAGCTTGGGAGCTTTCCTCGTACGCACACGCGCTGTATGGATTTCCGCTGCATTACATGGCGCGGCCTCTGGATAACGCGCCGCTGGATGAAATGGTGAATGAATACCGCGGGAAGTGCGGGAACAAACCGATTTACAAGAACGAAGCGGCGCGGATGATGCTGAAGGTTTTGAAGGATGCGGGAACGGTCGGGATTCTGGCGGACCAGAATACTATGCCCGGCGAAGGCGTATTTGTGGATTTTTTCGGGACGCAAGCCTGCACGACTACAGGAATCGCGCGGGTGGCACTGCACACGGATGCGGCGGTGGTGCCGGGTTATGCCTATTGGGACAAAAACTTGAGGAAGTATCGGTTGCGGTTTGAGCCCCCGGTGGAGTTGGTGCGAACGGGAGACACAGAGAGGGATGTTCGGGAAAATACACAGCGGTTTACGAAGGTGATTGAGAAAATTATCCGGAAGCACCCGGAGCAGTGGGTTTGGATTCATGGGCGGTGGAAGAACCGGCCGGAGGGAGAGCCGCCGCTTTATGAGTTTTTGTGATCGAAGAGAAAGGAAAGAGTTCACACAGAGAACACAGAGGATCCACAGAGAGCGCAGAGAAGAATTGATTGGAGGCGGGGATGAAGTGGACGGCGGGGGAGCTAGCGAAGGCCATTGGGGCGTGGGTTGAGGGAGACGAGGCGCTGGAGGTTACCGGGGTGGCTGCGCCGGAACGGGCTGGGGCGAAGCAGTTGATTTATGTGGAAGCGGCGAAACATGCGGAGCGGGCGGCGGGCTCCGCGGCGACGTGCGTTGTGGCGCCGGAAGGAATCGCTGTGCCGGGGAAAACGATTTTGCGGAGCGAGAAAAGCAAGGTGGCGTTTGCCAAGGCTGCGGTGCTGCTGCTGGAGCGAGCGCCTATTGCTACGGGAATTCATCCAACGGCCATTATTGGGCCCCTGGCGCGGATTGGCGCAAACGTGAGTATCGGGCCGTACGCGGTGATCGGTGAGGATACGCACGTGGGAGATGGCACGCAGATTGGGGCGCACTGCGTGATTGGCGCGGGCTGCTGGATTGGAGAAAACTGCAGGATTCATCCGCGAGTGACATTCTATGCTGGAGTACGCGTGGGGGACCTTGTGGAGATTCACGCGGGAGCGGTGCTGGGGGCGGATGGATTTGGATTTGCGTTTGATGGCGAGCAGTACTGGAAATTTCCGCAGGCGGGGCTAGTGGAGATTGCGGATAACGTGGAGATTGGGGCGAACACCACGATTGACCGCGGATCGCTGGATGACACGCGGATTGAAGAGGGGGTGAAACTGGATAACCTGGTTCATGTGGGCCACAATGTGCAGATTGGGGCGCATACGGTGATTGCGGCGCAGACGGGGATTTCCGGATCGAGCAAGCTGGGGCATCACGTGGTGGTGGGAGGGCAGGTGGGAATCGCGGATCATTGCACTCTGGAGGATGGTTCGATTGCGGGTGCGCAGGCGGGGATTCCCACGGGAAAGATTATTCGGAAGGGGCAGACGGTGTGGGGAACACCGGCGCGGCCGTTGGAGCAGTTCAAGGAAGCGTATTTTTGGTTTGCGCGGCTGCCGGAATTGGCAGCAAGAGTGAAGAAAATCGAAGAGAAGAGTTAACCACAGAGAGCACAGAGGGCCACAGAGTTCGCGGAGAGGTCGAGAGAACTAATGGGAATCGCGCAGGTAAAAGAGGGCACGCTGTGGAGGCTCGTGGTGGTGGGCGGGCACACGCGGAGCATTGGGAAGACGCAACTGGTGTGCGACATCGTTGCGGCTTTTCCGAAGACGGAATGGATTGCGGGAAAGATTACGCAATACGGGCACGGAGTCTGCGCGCAGAACGGGGAGAACTGCGATTGCGCCCCGGAGGAGCATGTTTGCGCGCTGGATTGGGAGACGAACGCGGACACGGGAACGGATAGCGCACGATTTCTGGCGGCGGGGGCAAAGAGGTCTTTCTGGTTGAGGACGAAGCAGGGTTTTCTGGCGGAGGGATTGCCTTTATTGCGAGAGGCGTTGAGCGAAGTGGCGAGTGGCGAGTGGCGAGTGGCGAGTGAAGAGCAGAATGAGAAGAGTACTGCGGTGATTCTGGAGAGCAATTCGCTGATGCAATTTGTGAAGCCGTCGCTTTATTTTGCGGTGATTGATCCCTTGCGGGAGGATTTTAAGGAATCAGCGCAGATTGCACTAGACCGGGCTCATGTTCTGGTTCTGCGGGGCGAAGTGGGCGGCGATGGGCCGCCCGCGCCACTCTGGATGAGGCTGCCCAGCAAACTGCTTCAAGAGAAACCGTCGGTTTTGCAGAGGGAAGGGCAGCCACTGCCTGGGCCAATTGAGGTCCTGGTGCATCGAATGTTGGAGACGCCGGGAGGCGTTTCGTTGTGACACTTTGTGACGACCCGCTGTTTACGGATGGGCATCTTAGGCGTTGACCGAGTTATACTCGACGGCGATAATAAGTAAGTACTGGGGGTACTTGGCTCAGGGTCGCCTCGTTACCTTCCGGAAGTCCAAGGCATCAGAGAATTTAGCGGTTTTCAAGGAGCGGCTTAGGGCTAAGCCCGGCTGCAGTTCGGTCTGCTCTGGGGGGAGCATAGATGGCGTCATTTGTACGCGTAGGGGAGGAACTACCCACAAGGCCAGCGCCAGCACCGTGGCGCCAGGAAGGCTGGGCGGAAAAGATTGAAACCGCCGTCAGGAATGGGGCGGAGTACCTCCTGTCCGTGCAAGCCGAAGAGGGTTACTGGCACGGCGAACTGGAAGCCGACACAACCCTCGAATCCGACTACATTTATTACCTCCACGTTCTGGGCAAGGCGGAACCGGAGAGGATTGCAAAGCTGGCGAATTATGTGCGCCAGAAACAGCTACCCGACGGTGGCTGGCCGATCTACCCGAACGGGCCCTCCGAACTGAACGCTACCTGTAAGGCGTATTTCGCATTAAAACTGGCTGGAGATTCGCCGGACTCGGCGCATTTGGCGATGGCTCGCGAAGTGATCCACCGGCTGGGCGGGCTGGAACACACAAATTCCTATGTGCGGTTTTATCTGGCGCTGGTGGGCGCGGTGGGATGGGAGTTGGTTCCCGCGATTCCGCCGGAGCTGATGCTGCTGCCGAACTGGTTTTACCTGAACATTTACGAGATGTCTTCCTGGACGCGTGGAATCGTGATCCCGATGTCGATTCTGGCGTCGCTGCGACCGGACTTCCGTTTGCCGGAACATGCGCGGGTGGATGAGTTGTTCAAGGATCCATCGCAGAAGGCGGCGGCGTTCAACTGGAGCAAGCAGCTGATTTCCTGGAAGAATCTGTTCCTTGCCGTTGACCGTGGCCTGAAGCTTTACGAGAAGCTGCCGTGGAAGCCGCTGCGGAACAAAGCGCTGCGGGAAGCGAAGCAGTGGATGGTGGAACACATGGAGCGCACCGACGGTCTGGCGGCGATTTATCCGTCGATGATGAATTCGATATTTGCGCTGATGGCGATGGGGCACGGCGTTGACGATCCGCTGACGTTTCGCGAGATTAAAGAGTTTTCCCGGTTTGAGATTGAAGAGGGTGACACAATTCGCCTGCAGCCGTGTGTTTCGCCGGTATGGGATACGTGCATCGCGATGGTGGCGCTGGAAGAGGCGGGAATGCCCGCGGACCATCCTGCGCTGGTGAAGGCGGCGGACTGGCTGTTGACGAAGCAAATTCTGGGCGGCGGCGACTGGCAGATCAAGAACAAGGATGCGGAGCCGGGGGGTTGGGCGTTTGAATACCGGAATGACTTTTATCCCGACGTGGACGACACGGCGTTTGTGCTGATGGCGTTGCAGCGTGTGAAGTTTCCGGACGAAAAGCGGATGGAAGCGGCGCTGCGGCGAGGCGTGCAGTGGTTGCTGAGTATGCAGAACCGCGACGGCGGTTGGGGCGCATTTGACCGCGACAACGACAGGCAGATTCTGTGCAACATTCCGTTCGCGGACCACAACGCGATGATCGATCCTTCGACGGCGGACGTTACGGCTCGCGTTCTGGAATGCCTGGGGCGGTTCGGATGGCCCGCGGAGCATCCGGTAGTCCAGAAGGCTGTGAGTTTCCTGACGAAGGATCAGTCGAAGGATGGATCGTGGTTTGGGCGCTGGGGCGTGAATTACGTTTACGGAACGAGCGGCGTGTTGCGAGCGCTGGAAACGGTTTCGCTGACGGCGCAGGATTATTGCGCACGGGCGGTTGCGTGGTTGCGGCAGGTGCAGAAGGCCGATGGAAGCTTTGGCGAATCGCTGCTGAGCTATGAGATGGAGTCGACGAAGGGACAGGGGAACAGCACTCCTTCGCAGACCGCGTGGGGATTGATTGGGCTGCTGGCGGGAGCGGACCGCAACGATCCGGCGGTGGGGCGCGCGGCGGAGTACCTGGTGACGCAGCAGAACGCGAACGGTTCGTGGAGTGAAGACGATTTTACTGGTACGGGCTTCCCTGGCGTTTTTTATCTGAAGTACCACCTTTATAAGAATTCCTTTCCGGTGTACGCGCTGGCCCGTTACCGCAATCAGGGACGGCGCGCGGAAGAGTATTGCGCGTGCAAGTTTTTGCCGGGTGAGTTCCGGTTGCGGAGCGGTTTATATACCAAGCGCGAACGGAGCGCTTCCTAAGCAAACGAATGCGGTACCCCCTTGGCTTAGTGCTGGATTCCGCGAGATACCTCGCGTCGCGGAAACTTCGAGGTGACAAGAAAATACCGGTGATGCTGTCGCTTGATCCATTGGGCGGATGCGCGAGCGTATGCGGAGGAGCGAACGGAAACGGCGCCGGCGCGAGCGCGTCGGAACAGCGCGCGATGCTGAGCGTGGAGCAATGTATGGCGGCGATGAAAGAGTGCGATACGCCGGTTGTGGCGATTTGCGGTGGGGAACCACTCGGGTATCCGGAGATTGCACGGTTGACACGGGAGATTCTGGAGCGCGGGAAGCATCTTTTTCTATGCACGGATGGGACGCTGATCCGGCGGCGGCTGCACATGATTCCTCCGTACACGAATTTTTTCTGGAATGTGAAGCTGGATGGAACGGAAACGGCACACGACGGAAGGGTGAACCGGCCGGGACTATTTGCGGAAGCTCTGGATGGAGTGAAAGCGGCGAAGAACGCGGGTTTTTTTGTGGTGGTGACGACGACGATTTATCCGGACTCGGATGTGCGAGATGTGGCGGAGCTGTTCGAGCAGTTGCATGCAATTCACGTTGATGGGTACATGCTTTCGCCGCACTATCCGGCGCGGCAGATGTGCCGGAATTCGGCGGCGGTGTTTCACGACAAGATGCGGCAGAGATTTTGCGAGGCGAGTGATTTGTTGAGCGAGTACAACCTGCTGACTTCGCCGATTTACCTGGAGTATCTGCGCGGGGAGCGGGAGTTGGATTGCTGCGCGTGGGGAAGCCCGGTGTTTGGGCCGCAGGGCTGGGCGGCGCCGTGCACGCAGCTGAATTATGGCTATCAGCAGGAATACAAGAACCTGTTGGAAAAGACTGTGTGGGAGAATTTCGGGCGCGGAATGAATCCGCGGTGCGAGCCGTGCTCGAGCCACGCGGGGTATGAGACCGCGGCGATTCTGGGGATGAATCCGAAGGCCGGGGATTTCTGGAAGATGCTGGCGTGGCAACTGCAGGGCGGGTTGGGCGAGAAGCGCGAGCGAGCACGCAAGGCATGACGACACTGGTGACAGGCGCGGCGGGATTTCTGGGCAGCCATGTGGCGCGGCAACTGGTGGCGCGCGGAGAATCTGTGCGCGTGCTGATGCGGGCTTCCAGCAGCAACCGGGCGATCAGCGATTTGTCGCTGGAGTATGTGACCGGGGATTTGCGGGATGCGGCTTCGCTGGATCGCGCGATGGCCGGCGTGAAGCGGGTGTATCACGTTGCGGCGGATTACCGGTTGTGGGCAAAGAGGTCGCAGGATATATACGATTCGAACGTTGGGGGAACGAAGAATCTGCTGGCGGCGGCAAGGCGCGCGGGCGTAGAGCAACTGATTTATACAAGCACCGTGGCGACGATTGCAGTGGACCGACCGGAATTGCCGAATGAATTCACGGACGCGAAGCTGGAAGAGATGGTGGGGCATTACAAGCGCTCGAAATGGATGGCGGAGCGCGAGGTGATTCAGGCCGCTAAAGAGGGACTGCCCGTGATTGTGGCGATGCCGACTACGCCGGTGGGGCCGTGGGACTGGAAGCCGACGCCGACGGGGAAAATCATTTTGGATTTTCTGAATGGGAAGATGCCGGGATACGTGGAGACGGGATTGAATTTTGTTGGCGTGGAAGACTGCGCTGCAGGGCACCTGCTGGCGGCGGAGAAGGGCAAAGTGGGCCAACGATATTTGCTGGGAGCGGAGAATCTGACGCTGAAGGGTTTGCTGGATTTGCTGGCGCAGATTACGGGTTTGCGGGCACCGGGAATGAAGATTCCGCACGGGATGGCGCTGGGTGTAGCTTATGTAGATACGGTGTTTTCACGGCTGATGGGAAAAGAGCCGCAGATTCCCGTGGAAGGCGTGAAGATTGCGCGACACAAAATGTTTGTGGATGCTTCGCGGGCGCAGCGGGAATTGGGATTTCAGCCCGGGCCGGTCGTGGCGGCTTTGGAGCGGGCGGTGCGGTGGTACCGAGCGAATGGGTACGTGACGGCCCGAAGGGCGAAGAAGATTAAGTTGGCGGCATGAAGGAATGAAGTAAAGAATCAGACGTTTGAGGGATTGCGGATGAAGGTACTGATTACATTTGCGGTGGAGGCGGAGTTTGCGGCTTGGCGGAAGCTGCGCACGTTCAACCTGATTGATTATGAGGGGCTGAAACTGCGGAAGACGGTGGTCGGGACCACGGAGATAACTGTTCTGATCACGGGTGTGGGTTCGGAAGCCGCGGGGCAGGCCATGGGCTTGATGATGCGGATGGCGGATAAGGATCAGTATTTTGATGTATGCGTTTCGAGCGGACTGGCGGGAGCACTTTGCGACACGCTGAGTGTGGGAGACATTATCGCGCCGAAGGAACTTATCGTAGAGCTGAAACACGCGGGCCACGGGGCTGAACGCCTTGAGGTGGACGCGGAACTGCGGCAGTTGGCACTCGGACGAGGGGCAAAGAACGCGAATTGCATGTTTACGACGGATGAGATTTTGGTGAAAGCCAGTCAGAAGAAATCGTGCGCTTCGCGAGCGCAATCGGTGGACATGGAGAGTTTTGAAATCGTGAAAGCGGCTTCGGCGTGGGGAGCGCGGAGCGTGGTGATTCGAGCGATCAGCGACTCGGCGACGGAAGATCTGCCTATTAATTTCAATTTGACGCTCTCCGACAAGAAGGAAGTGAGCCTCTCGAAAGTGCTGATTCAGATTGCGAAAAATCCGTTGGCGCTGCCTGCGTTGATCCGATTCGGCGGGCAGAGCAAGCAGGCCGGAGCGTTGCTGGCAGCATTTCTGGAAGGCTATTTGAAGGAACTGGCGAGCGTGGGGAGCACGAAACAGGTGAGCGAGGCGGCGGCGAGATGAGCGGCGCGGGAACCATCGTCGAACAGGTAAGGAGTCTGGGGCCGATACCCAAGACGATGCGGGCGGGTGTGTATCGCGAAAAGGGAATTGTGCGCGTGGAAGAGGTGCCGGTGCCGTCCGTGGGCGATGGCGAAGTTTTAATCAAAGTTGCGGCGTGCGGAATCTGCGGGACGGACATCAAGAAGATTTTTTACAGGTATGTGGAGCCGCCGCAAATTTTGGGACACGAATTGGCTGGGACGGTTGTGGCGGTCGGGCGCGGCGTTACGAAATGGAAGCTGGGCGACCGGGTAATGAGTTTTCATCACATCCCGTGCGGCGAATGTTTCTTTTGCGAGCGGCGGATGTTTTCGCAGTGCAAACTGTACAAGTCAACGGGACTGACAGCGGGCTTCACGCCAAACGGAGGGGGCTTTGGCGAGTACGTGAAAGCGATGCCGTGGGTTGCGGAGCGCGGGATTGTGGCGCTGCCGGACAACGTGAGCTTTGAAGAGGCTACGTTCATTGAGCCGATTAACACGATTGTTAAAGCGGTGCAAAAGGCGCGGGTGGCAGCCGGGGAAACGGTGCTGATCATCGGGTGCGGGCCGATCGGATTGCAACTATTAATGGTTGCCCAAATCGAGGGGGCGCGCATCTATACAAGTGACCCGGTGGCGACGCGCCGGGAAAAGAGCTTAAGGCTCGGGGCGCTTGAGTCTTTTAACCCTGTAAGTGGTAAGCTAGTTGAAGAAGTCCGGGCCCGGTCGGAGGGTCGCGGGGCAGACGTGGTGCTTGTCGCGGTGGCGCATCCAGCGGTTGTGGTGGAAGCGTTGGCGGCGGCGAGGCCAGGGGGGCGGGTTCTCCTGTTTGCAGCCAATGATCCTGTGACAAAGATAGAGTTTCCAGCCTCGGCGGTGGGGATCGACGAGAAGGAAATCCTTGGCAGCTATAGCGCGGCGGTTGACATCCAAGAAAGTGCGGCGGGGCTGGTGCTGGGGAAGAAACTGCCGGTGATGGATATCGTCACGCACCGGTTTCCTTTGGATAGAATCCAGGAGGGCTTAGAACTGGCGGCGCATCCCACGGACGAATCCCTGAAGATTCTGATAACGCACCAATGAAAACAGCATCCCCAAAAAAGATCGAGCTTGGACTGGAAGAATCGCTTTTCCAGGAAAAGCTGGTCGTGCCTTCCCGAATGACCGCAGCCGTGCTCTACGGCAGCGAAGACCTTCGAATCGAACAAATTGATGTGCCGGCGCTTGCGGTGGACGAGGTGTTGCTGCGCGTTCGGCTGGCGCTGACCGACGGAACGGACCTGAAGGTCTGGAAGCGCGGGTATCACGCAAAGATGATTCAGCCGCCGGCCGTGTTCGGGCACGAGGTAGTAGGCGAAATTGTGGCGATGGGGAAGCGGGTGGATCCGCGGTGGCGGCTGGGGACGCGAGTGATTGCGGCGAATTCGGCGCCGTGTTTACGGTGCTATCACTGCCGGCGCGGGCAGGAAAATCTTTGCGACGATTTGCTGTTTAACAATGGCGCGTACGCGGAGTACATGCGGATTCCGGGGCGGATTGCGCGGGAGAACATGCTGGAAGTGCCGCACGGTGTGGACGACCACAGCGCGGCGCTGGTGGAGCCGCTGGCTTGCGTGCTGCGCGGCGTGCACGAAATGGAAGTGCGCACGGGCGATACGACCGTAGTGATTGGGTGCGGGCCGATTGGATTGATGTTTGTGCGGATGCTGACGCGGCGCGGGGTCCGGGTGATTGCGCTGGCTCGGCGCGAAGGGCCGCTGGCGGTGGCACGGAAATTGGGCGCGGCGGCGGCGATTAATGTTACAGAGACTGCGGATGTGGCAGCGGCGGTGCGAGCGTTGACCGATGAGGGCCGCGGGCCGGATTCGGTGGTCGAGGCGGCCGGCAATCCCGCCACTTGGGAGCAGGCGCTGGCAATGGTGCGGCGCGGCGGCGTGGTGAATTTCTTCAGCGGGCTGCCGACGGGTACGCGGGTGGGGATCGAGCCGGCTGCGATTCATTATTCGGAGATCAAGATTATTTCGCCGTTTCATCACACGCCGCGATTTATTCGCGAGGCGCTGGAAGCGATCCGGCGCGGGGATATTTCGGCGCACGATTTTGTTACCGAAGACATTCGACTGGAAGACCTGCCGCAGGCGTTTGAGCGGATGAAGACGCGAAGCGGGGAAATCAAACTGGCGGTTAGGCCGTAGAAGAAGTGACTGGTGACTGGTGGAGAGAGCGCGGCCAGCGACCAGGGCCAGCGAAGAGAAAGCCCACCCATTATTTTTGAACTCCAAAGGATAGAGAAGGCTGATGCTGCGTCCGGGCGAGTTGAAGATTACGGAAAAGCTGCCGGCGGATGGTTGCACGCCGGCGGAGGCGCAGGCGTATACGCGATGGCTGGCTACGCATCATTACGAAAATTTCAATGTGGCGTCGTGGCTCCTGCCGAAGGATCTGCACCAACATTTTTATAATTTGTATGCGTACTGCCGCTTGGCCGACGACCTGGGCGACGAAATTCCCGTGAGAGAGCGGGCCCTGGAATTGTTGGATTGGTGGGAGCGGGAGTTGGACACTTGTTACGAGGGACGGCCCTCTCATCCCGTTTTTGTCGCGCTGCGCGAGACGATTGTGGCGAAGGATGTGCCGAGGCAGCCGTTCGCGGATTTGCTGAAGGCGTTCCGGCAGGATCAGGTCGTGAAACGGTATCCGACGTGGGATGCGGTGCTGGACTACTGTGTGTATTCGGCGAATCCCGTGGGGCGGCTGGTGCTGTATTTGTGCGGGTACCGGGATGAAGAGCGGCAGAAACTATCGGATGCGACGTGTACGGCGCTGCAACTGGCGAATTTCTGGCAGGATGTTTCGCGGGACCTGGAGATTGGACGGATCTACATTCCACTGGATCGGGCGGCGGCGCATGGGTTGAGCGAGGAGGAGATTGTCGGAAGAAAATTCGACGCGCGATATGTTTCGCTGATGAAGGAATTGATTGAGTACACGCGCGGGTTATTCGAGAAGGGAATGCCGCTGGCGAAAAGGGTGGAAGGGAAGTTGAGCGTGGATTTGGAGATGTTCAGTCGGGGCGGGCTGGCGGTGCTGGATGCGATTGAGGCGATGGGGTACGACACGTTGCACCGGCGGCCGGAAGTGAGCAAGGCGAGGCAGGTTGGCTTGCTGGGACGGGCTTTGGTTACGCATGCGCTTGGCGGTTCGGGTGAGAGCCGGAATGTGGGATTAGCGCGTGAGGGAGCGAGCAAGCTATCCGCGGATCCGACGGAAGCGGAAATCGGCGCGTCGTATGGGCAGTGCCACCAGATTGCGCGGAGCGCGCACAGCAATTTTTATCCGGCGTTTTTTCTGTTGCCGAAGGCGAAGCGCGACGGAATTGTGGCGCTGTATGCGTTCATGCGGCTGATTGACGACGTTTCAGATGAAGGCAAGGATGTGGCGGCGAAGCAGCGCGGCCTGGCTCGGTGGAGAGCGTCGTTGGATGAAGCAGTTACCGGGCAGTCGCAGGCATTTGACGGGAACGCGGCGCGGTCATTGGAAGCTGGCGATTTATACGGCGAGCGCGAAGTGTTGCCGGCGCTGGTGGATACGATGGAGCGGTTCCGGATGCCGGCGCGTTATCTGCACGATCTGATCAGCGGTGCGGAGATGGACCTGACGATTCAGGAGTATCCGACGTTTGAGCGGCTGAAGGAATATTGCTATCGCGTGGCGGGGACGGTCGGGCTGACGTGCACGCACATTTTTGGATTCAGAGATTCGAAAGCGCTGGACCTGGCGGAGAAGCTGGGGCTGGCGTTCCAACTGACGAATATTATTCGCGACGTGCGCGAGGATTTTTCTGTGGGAAGGATTTATCTCCCGGAGGAAGACCTGGCGCGTTACGGCGTTGCGAAAGAGGACTTGGGGCGCAACGAGGCCACTTTGGGTGTGCGGGAACTGTTGCGGTTTGAGGCGGACCGGGCGTGGAATTTGTATGAAGAGGGCACGCAACTGCTAGGGCTGATCGAGGAAGACAGCCGGAGTACGCTGTGGTTGCTGGTGCATACATACAGCGCGCTGCTGGCGCGGATCGAGTCGCTGGATTTTGCCGTGTTTGGGGAGCGGGTGCGGCTCTCCAAGCCGGAGAAGATGATGTTGATGGCGAAGGCGCGTTTCGGGCGCCCCACGGAAGAGAACATCCTTGCAAAATGTGATCGTGATCGGCGGCGGGCTGGCGGGGCTGTCGGCGGGCGTCGCGCTGGCTGAAGCCGGCTGGCGGGTGCGCCTGTTTGAACAGAGACCGTTTTTGGGCGGCCGGGCAACATCGTACGTGTTGCCCGACGGCGAGCACGTGGACAACTGCCAGCATGTGACGCTGGGTTGCTGCACGAATTTGGAAGATTTTTACCAGCGGGTTGGTTCTGTTGGAAAGATAAAATTTTTTGACCGGCTTGTGTTTCAAGATCCGCAAGGACGCATCGGCGAAATGGAGGCAGGAATTTTACCCGCGCCGTTTCACATGACAGGATCGTTTGCGGGGTTTGCGCCGCTGAGCTTCGCGGACAAGCGGAGTATTGCCTGGGCGATGCTGGATATTCTTCGCGGCAAGGGGCGCACTGCGGACCTGGACGAACCGGGCGGCATTTCGATGCTGGAATGGTTGAAGCGACGAAAGCAGACGCCGGGAGCGATCGAGCGATTCTGGCGGGTGGTGCTGGTAAGCGCGCTGGATGAAGAGCTGGACAAGACCGATGCGCGATTTGGCGTGGATGTTTTCTGGAAGGGGTTTTTGTCGAACCGCACGGGATACCGGATGGGCGTGCCGTCGGTGCCGCTGGCGGAGCTTTACGATGGGTGCAAGGCGGAGATTGAAAAACGCGGCGGGGAAGTGAATTTGCGGATGCCGGTGCGAACCATTCACGTTGAAAACGGTGCGGTGGCGGGCGTGGAGTTTGATGGAGGACGGCAGGAGACTGCTGATGCTTTCGTGTTTGCACTGCCGCATCCGGCGATGGCGGAGTTGGCGAGCGACGAAATGAAGCGGTTGGAACCGCGGCTCGGGGAGTTGGGAAATATAGGTGTGGCGCCGATTACGGGAGTGCACTTCTGGTTTGACCGCGAAGTGATGAAGGAGCCGTTTGTGACGCTGCTGGATACGACGACGCAGTGGATTTTTAACAAGACGGCGTTGTATGGAGTTTCGAACGGGTCAGGGAAGGAAAAAGGGCAATACTTACAGCTGGTGATCAGCGCTTCGTATGACCTTTTGCAGAAGCCACGGCAGGAGATTATTGACTTGTGTTTGCAGGAAGTACGGCAGGCGCTGCCAGCGGCGCGCGAGGCGAAATTGGTGAAGGCCACGGTCATTAAGGAAGCGGCGGCTACATTTTCCCCGCAACCGGGCGTCGACCGTTGGCGTCCTACTCAGGAGACGAAGATTCGGGGAATGTTTTTGGCGGGGGATTGGACTGCAACCGGTTGGCCAGCGACGATGGAAGGTGCGGTACGGAGCGGGTATTTGGCGGCGGAGGCTGTGCTGCGGAGCGTGGGGACACCGAGGAAGTTTTTGCAGGCGGATTTGCCGGCGGATGGATTTGTGAAGTGGTTTTGCTAAGGTGCCGTAGAATTGCGTTCGATTGTTTTGAGAGTCGATAAAATTAAAGTTGAGGTCCTTCGGCTATCCATATCGGATAGCCTCAAGATGACAGGCGTAGTAAGTATTTACGAGCTTTCGAGATTGAAAGTGGAGATGCGGCGCTCGGAAATGGTCAGGTGTTCGGTGGCGCGGTCGATGGCAGCGTAGGCAGCTTGATTCGCGGATTTGAACTGATCGAAAGAAGATTCGGAATCCCAGTAGTCGAGGGTGAAGTAGAAGCGGGAACGGGAGAGGTCCTGAAGGAGACGAGTCTCGCGGTAATGCGGGTCGCTTTGGAAGAGGCGAACCCAATCGCCGCGGGGGCCATAGACCGATTGAAAGCATTCTTCGCAACCGGGCTTGACTTCGTACTCCCAGAGGGCTACAAACATAGTTGTCCCATCTCCTGCTCTCGCAACCCGGCAATCCAGGAACACTTCATTGGGGAAGGCTGGCCTGCCAGGCGATTGTAGCAACCCGATTGGATACAAGACGCAAAGAGATCCTCTCTGTAGTGGTGTAGATACACGGTGAAGTTGCAGTCCGTTGAGACTGACGGACGGAGGCGTTTGTGGATCGCAAGTACGGCCACCGCGGCTATCGCGACGCGGAAAAGCACGAAAAAAAAGAACGACCAGATCGCAAGCCGCCGCAGGGCGGACCGCGTGGAGCTACGGACCACCTTGGGCCGCGGACGCCGCGCATGGTGGGGACGGTGACCCGGGCGCGCTGTTCCAATTGCGGGGCGGTGCTGGTTTCGGGATTTGACGCCAATGGGAAATGCCCGAAATGCGGATTTGAGCTGCATTGCTGCAAACAGTGCCGGTTTTTCGATTCGGGCGCGCAGTTTGAGTGCACACAGCCCGTCACGGCACGGGTTACTCCTAAAGACGCGAAGAACGATTGCACTCTCTACGAATTCAGAATGACGGTAGAGAAAGACACGGCGCCAACGTCGTACATGCAGCCGGCGCAGGTTCCCGTGGAGCCTCCGTCCAACGGGCGGCCAATGGATGCGCGGCAGGCATTTGAAAACCTCTTCAAGAAGTAGATCCCTTCGATTTTTTGCCAACAGGTGAGCCCAGCGGGAAGAGTGTCGGCGCAGCCGGCAATTCGCTGGCGATTTGTTCGAGTTGCGGGTAGTGCTGGCGGAGATCGTCGGGCACTTTCAGTCTTGTTCCCTTCAAAATGCTGAGGAGTTGCAGGGCGTTTACGACGGCTTTGCCCTGGTAGTGGTTGTTGGTGACCACAAATGTATTGTTGGTGTGTTTCTGGACTTCCTGGATGCGCGCGACCCAGGGTTGTAGCTCTTCTGCAGAATAAAGATAGTTGTAGCGTTCGTGGGCGGGAAGTTTGGGATCGTCGCTGAACCAGGTGTCGTAGCGGCGCCCGTGAAAGCGAACGTAGCCGGTGGGCGAGGTGCTTTGCGCGGTTGGGGTGACGGAATTTCCGATGATGGGTTGATCGATGTTGCAGAAGCCGGCGTTGTGCTCACGCAGGAGATTGAGAGTGGCTTGCGTTTGCCAGGAAGAGTGGCGGAGTTCAACGACGAGAGGGTAGTCGGCGAAACGCATTAAGAGTGCGGAAAGATGGGCGGTGTTCTCGGCTGATTTGTGAAAGGAGAATGGGAATTGGAGGAGAACCGCGCCAAGCTTGCCAGCCTGGCGGAGAACGTCGAAGCCTGCGCGCGCGGCGCGTTCGTCTTCGGCGGTGGCGGCAGGTTCGTGGGTGAAGCGCTGCCAGAGTTTGGCGGTGAAAAGGAACGCGGGATTTGCGGCGACGCGTTCGATCCATGCGGCGGCGTGGTCCGGGCGGATTGGTTGATAGAAAGAAGTGTTGATCTCGATGGTGTCGAAGAACTGGGCCAGGAATGAGGCTTCGTGGAAAGTTTTCGGGCGGCGCGACGGATAGACAACGCCGGACCAGTCGGGGTACGACCAGCCAGCCGGGCCGATACGCAGGCGGGCTTGGGAGAGGGATTGGGGAGCGGAGTCTTTTTTCGCGCGCATCGGGGCTACTGTTAGGCTAGAAATTTGCGCAGGGTCTGTCAATGCGGGGCGTTGCGCGGGCGATTGCGGCTTGTTATGCTGGCGTTGTTATGTGCTGCAGAATGCGACTGCTTCGCAGCCCCTCCGGATTCCTCTCCAAACCCTACAGGTGCAACCATGAACGTTTCGATCAGCTATAAGCATGTGGAAGCGCAACAACCGGTGGCAGCGGAGGTGATACGGCGGCTGGATAAGCTGAACCGGCTGCTGAAAAGTTATCAACCGGACATGATTCAGTTGAAGGGAGTGTTTTCGAAGAATCAGAGGACGGAGGAGCAATCGTGCGCGCTGACGCTCTCGCTGCCGAATGGGACGCTGCACGCGACAGGGAACGGCAAGAATGTGCTGGCCGGGTGCAAAAAGGCGTTCAGCGAAATTGAAACGCAAGTAAAGAAGCACCAGTCGCGGCTGCGGCGCGAGCACGAGTGGAAGCGGAAGCGGCCGATGCCTATTGAATAGGACAGTTCGTTGGGCACGGGTGAGCGCGAAGCGGGAATAAGAGTTTTCCTGTACAATTGAAGTTTGTGTCCGCAGGGGCGTAGCTCAGTGGTAGAGCAGCGGCCTTTTAAGCCGAAGGTCGTGGGTTCGATCCCCACCGCCCCTACCAAACCTTCATTACTTTTCAACCAGTTACAGGAACCTTAGCTCCAATTCAGCGGGTTAGCTTCCAAACGCGGCTTGCAAGTGTGTCCACTGCTCGCCGCTGGGCGTCACCAATCACGTGCGCGTATTTCTGCAAAGTGATCCGCGCATCGCTGTGAAGCATCTGACGCTGCACCACTGAAGGCGCTACTCCGTTCTCAATCAGTTCGCTTGATGCCATGTGCCGGAAGGCGTGAAGCGCAGCGCGTTCAATTCCCAAGTTTTTCAGCGTGGCCTGGAGCTTGAGCGCAACTTTGTTTCGTACCATCGGCTTTCCCACTTTTTTGCAGAAGAGCAGGTCCGCTTCGTTCTCCGGCGAGTGTTGAGCGAGGAACGTGCGTAGCCTTTCTGCAAGCGCGTCGGGAATCGGCAAGTCATCCGAACTAGATCGGGACTTTGGCGCGTGCATCTGCCGGGTCGCCGCGTCCAACGTGCGGCGTATACGGATCACGCGTTTTTTAAAGTCTATGTCAGTGCGTTTGAGTGCGAACACAGTTCTCCGCCGCACGTGGGCACGTGACGGCAACCCATAGCCCAGAGGCAATCTCGCGGAGGCTAGCAGGGACTAACGACCCTGTCCGGTACTAAAGCGAATTCCCTAGGGAATCAGCCCAATTACATCCCGAACGCAAAGTAGGCACACTGTCTGACACAGGCAGGGCTCACGTGTCCGGTAGGAGTGTAAAAGCGTGCCTTGCAAGTGCAGAATTCCGGCGTCAGATGTGGCTGATTTCCAACGACACTCCGCTGCTTAGGCAGTAGAAGGATTGCGACGAGCGACTTTGCTGCAGCTCTGTGATTGAGGATGCTTCGCGCGCAACCAAAGGCACGCCAGGCCACGTTTTTGGTCTTAGATACACCGCTGACATGGCGTAAGCGGAGAACGAAATGCCGCGCGAGAAATCAATTCGGCGAGGGCAAAGGGAGAGATTGATATGTCAACCAAGAAGATTCTACTTGCGGATGATTCCTGCACCGCACGACTGGTGAACAGGATGATTTTTAGTCAAAAGACAAATTACGTGCTCATCAGCGCCGTTGACGGAAAAGAGGCGGTCGAGCGGGCGCAGCGTGAAAAGCCGGACCTGATTCTGATGGACATCATCATGCCGCGCATGACCGGACTGGAAGCCTGCCGGGCCCTGAAAAAGGACAAGGAAACGGAAAAAATACCGGTCATCCTGCTGACCACCCGAGGGGAAGAACGGTATGTGCAGGAAGGCTACGCCAGCGGGTGCAGCGACTATCTGACGAAACCCGTGAATGACGTCGAGCTGCTGGATTTGTTGAAAGCGTATCTCGGCGAATAGTTCGAAGCGAGCAAAACCAATGCAGAATTCACGAACAGGCACCGAGGACAGAACATGATAGGCACGGGAGATCGAGGTGGGTCACCAATGAACGCGTCAGTTCGGACAAAACAGGCCAACGCAGACTCACGAGTTCCCGCGGGAACGGAGAAAGTGCACCTCCACGTGCAACAACTTTCCCTGCGGCAACAGATGGAGCGCAATCACTTTCTGCTCGAGCGCCTCAACGCATCGAGCGCACGGCTCATTCAGTCGCTAGAAAACGAGGACGCGTTTGAAGCCGTCGCGGAAATCATTGGCAACCTTATCGGCTCGGAAGAAGTGGCGATTTTCGATTATTGCCCGGCCGATGAAACCTTCCCCCTGGCCTGGTCGTGGGGGGTTGAACCTGCTGACATGGAACTTTTCAAATCGGGCGCCGGCATGTTCGGCCGCGCGGTAAGCCAGGGAACGAGCCAGTTTCGAGAGCGACACCCGGAGCAAGATCTTTTGCCGTTCGAGAAGCACTTGACGGCTTGCGTGCTCCTGAAGTCAAGCCACGAGGTTGTTGGGATCATCGCAATCTTTGGCCTGCTTCCCCAGAAAAACCGCCTGGAATGGGCCGATTATGAATTGCTGAAATTTCTAGAGACATACGCGACGGTCGCCATCCAGTTTCAGAGATTGCAGAAGAAACGCGTGGCGCCATGAGGCAGTCGCCGCCTTCGAAAAATGCACAGCTTGCTCTTGCAGCTCCTTTGCCCATCGGGACACGCGTCCCGGCTTCCCCAAGTTCCGGTCTTCTCCATGCCGGCCAGGTTTTCGTTTCTTCCGAGGGGCACTCCGTGGTGATTATTCTTGGTTCTTGTGTCGCAGTTTGCATGTGGGACCCCTCCCAAGGCATCGGTGGCGCCACCCATTTCATGCTGCCGACTTCCGACGAAAAAGGTGTGCCGTCCCCGCGTTTCGGCAATGTGGCCATTTCCATTTTATTGCAAAAGCTTTTGGCAGCAGGCGCGGTCCGGGGACAGCTTCGCGCCAAGATTTTCGGCGGGGGCTGCTTGTTCGATTCCATGCGCGAGCCGGGCGCGAACAAAGAAGGACATCTTGGAAGCCGCAACGTCGACGTCGCCGTGGATGTGCTCGGCAAAGCCCATATCCCGATTGTTTCCTCCGAGGTTGGCGGGGACCGCGGGCAACGGATTGTGTTTTGCACCGATACGGGTCACTCAGTAAAGAGTTTTTTGTAGAGGAGTTATGGAAATCAACCCGGAAATGCTGTTGCAGTCCTTTCGAGAAGAGACCGAGGAATGCCTCGCGCAAATGGAGCAATTGCTCCTAGTGCTCGAAACGCATCCTGACGATCGCGAGCTGATCTCTTCGTTATTCCGGGCGGCGCACACCATGAAGGGCAACGCCTCGCTGTTGGATTTCAATACGTTGGCGCGATTCATGCACAGCGTTGAGGATCTGCTTGATCTTTGCCGCAGCAAGGCCGTGGTTCTTTCGCAGGAAATAATCGGCGTATTGTTTCAGGCCGTGGATGGGCTTCGACACCTGGCCGAGCGAGCACTTCGTGGAGAAGAAACACTTCTTCCTGAGCATGAGGCATTAGGTTCGCGTCTGGCCGGGTTAACGGCTGAATTCAGAACCTCGCAGGCATTCGGCTCGCAAGAAGGTTCAGCATCCGTGGTTCCGGAATCATCCGCGGTAGCCGGTTCCATTCCAGCCGCACAAAATTTGCGTGTCGGGGTTGGCAAACTGGATCGCATGCTGAACCTGACGGTGGAGTTTGCCATTGCCCAGGGCCGCCAGCGGCGCACCCTGGAGGAAAAATTCAATCAGGTGGCCGGCGGGCGCGAAGTCCTGGAGACCCACCAGGGGTTGGAAGCACTCTTCCTTGAATTACAGGAACTGGTGATGAAGATCCGCATGGTTCCAGTCGGCCCAACGTTTCATCGCTTCGCCAGGAGCGTCCGTGACACTTCTCGGAAGAGTGGAAAGCTTGCTCGAATGCTGGTCATTGGTGAAGACGTCGAGGTTGACACCACTATTCTGGAACATCTTCACGACCCGTTGATGCACATGATTCGCAATTCTGTGGATCACGGTCTGGAGGCGCCGGAAGTCCGACGTGCCTCAGGGAAGGACCCCAGCGGCAAGATCGTTTTGAAAGCATTCCACGACGCCGGAAATATAGTCGTGCAGTTCTCCGACGATGGAGCAGGACTCGACCATGAGCGTATTCTCTCGCACGCCCGGGCGCAGGGAATGGTTCCAGACGGTATTCGCCTCACCGAAGCTGAGATTCACAACCTGATTTTTCAGCCAGGATTCTCGACCGTCGACAAAGTGTCCGAGCTTTCGGGGCGCGGCGTAGGTTTGGACGTGGTACGACGAAATGTAAATGCCCTCAGCGGGGCAATTCTCGTGGAGAGCCGCAAAGGCCAGGGGACTACCTTCACCATCCGCCTTCCGCTCACTTTGGCCATCATTGACGGATTCGCGGTGAAAGTGGGTACGGAAACGTACGTTATCCCGCTCAGTTCTGTGAAGGAGTGCCTCGAACTCCCGCAGGGAAGTCATCGCTCCGGCGAAGGCGGGGTGATCAATCTTCGAGGCGATGCGCTGCCCTACGTGCGGCTCCGCGATGTGTTCGAGTCCGGCGGCAGTCTTCCGGCCCGTGAAAAGATCATCGTGGTCAAGTACCGCGGTGGGCTCGCAGGCCTGGCAGCCGATGAACTGCTCGGTGAGCAGCAGGCAGTGATCAAGCCCTTGGGACGGCTGTTTCAGGGAATTCGGGGCGTTTCCGGGTCAACGATTCTCGGCAATGGGCGGGTCGCGCTGATTCTTGACGTTCCGGCAATTTGTGAGGAGGCGATCTATCGGGTCGCCGAATCGGTTTCGAAATAGGGCCAGTTGCAAAAAGTGCGAGGCGGCATGGTGCCGCACTCAGAATTCTGTTCGAAGGAGAACGCAGTGTTAAAGAATATGTCGATTGGTAAGCGGTTAGCGATTGGCTTCGGCCTGATCGTGTTACTCCTCATCTCCATGGGGCTCAGCGGCTATTGGGGACTCGAGGCCATCACCAGGGAAACACTCAAGGTCCTGAACGGGGACGCAAAGCTCGTGACCCTGGCCGCCCGAGTCAAGGCGACGACGCTGGAATTGCGGCGCTTTGAAAAAGATACCTTCCTCAATGTCGAAGAGGCGCCCGTCAGAACTCAGTACGTTGCCAAATGGGATGCGCAACGGCAAAAGCTCCGTGAAGTCCTCAGCGATTTGGATAAGTTCTCGCTCTCGGCGGATGACAGAGCAAGTCTCCGCACTATGCGTGAAGATCTGGATGTCTACGAGAGCGGTTACGCGAAGGTTCTCGGACTGATCCAGGAAGGGAAGATACGCACACCCCAGGAGTGTAACCTCAAGATCAACGAGTCTAAAGATTCCATTCACCGGCTGGAGGACCTGGCCACGGAGCTTACTAACCGTCACGCCGAAGTGCTGGTCCCGATGGTGACCGAAATCGCCAAGACCACCACCACAACCTTGATTATTTTCTCAGTCCTTTCGGTCATTGCCGGCATCGTGGTGACGCTCGTGATTTCCCGCGGCATCACTAAGCCCATCCAGGATGTGCTTGATGTCGTGGAGAATATCAGCGCCGGGGATCTTACCAAGACCATCAACGTGAATCGAGGAGATGAACTCGGCCGCCTCTTGGGAGCCATGGCCAAGATGACCGGCAAACTCAACGAAATGATCGGCGAAGTGCGCCTGGGCGCCGGTTCGGTTAGCACTGCTGCGGCTCAAGTTGCTTCCTCTGCCAGCATCGTGTCGCAGGGCACCAGTGAACAGGCTGCCGCCGTTGAGCAGGTCACCAGCAGCATGGAGCAGATGAGTGCCTCCATCACACAAAACGCCGAGAACAGCCGCAAGATGGAGAGCACGGCGCGTAAGGGCGCGCAAGATGCGGGACAAAGCGGCCAGGCTGTCCAGGAAGCGGTTTCCGCGATGAAGTCGATCGCGGAGAAGATCGTCGTCATCGAAGAAATCGCCTATCAGACCAACATGCTGGCGTTAAACGCTGCGATCGAAGCCGCCCGGGCTGGAGAACATGGGCGCGGATTCGCAGTGGTCGCCGCCGAAGTGCGAAATCTGGCGGAACGCTGCCGCACAGCTGCCCAGGAAATCGGTGGACTGGCCGCGGCCAACGTTCAGGTTGCGGAACGCTCCGGCGGGTTGCTCAGCGAGTTAGTTCCGGCAATCCAAAGGACTGCGGACCTGGTGCAGGAAGTGGCCGCGAGTTCCAGTGAACAAGCTGCCGGTGTGAGCCAGATCAACGGCGCCATCAACCAGGTTGGCCTGGTGACGCAACGCAACGCCGCCGGCGCGGAGCAACTTTCCAGCACTGCTGAAGAACTCGCGTCGCAGGCCGAAGCCCTGCAAGAGATGATCAGTTTCTTCCGTGTCAACACTCTTGGAGACCACCGCACTGGAAGAAACCGGAAGATCGAGAAAACTCATGTCCCTGACCACGAGGACCACGCAAAGCATGGCTCCTCTTCACAAGCAAGTAAGTCAAACGGCGATTACGCCGAGTCTTTTGCCCGCATCTAGGCCGCCGAGGAAACTTATGGAACTCAAAGAAAAAGAAGAAGTGGTTCAGCAGCAATACCTGACCTTTTTCCTTTCGGGTGAGGAGTATGCGACCAACATTCAAAGGGTAAAGGAAATCATCGAATACACCACCGTCACAAAGGTGCCTAAAGTGCCCGAGTGGATTCGTGGCGTTATCAATCTGCGCGGCAGTGTTGTTCCGGTTGTTGATCTCTCGGTGCGTTTCGGACTTGGGGAGCGCCCGGTAACCAAAACGACCTGCATCGTCATTCTCGAGGTCGCGCAGGACTCAGAACGAACCGTAATGGGTGTCATCGTGGATGCTGTCAACCAGGTGATTGACCTCACACCGGATGATATTGCGGAGCCACCCGCATTCGGCACACGTGTGCGTTTGGATTATCTTTTCGGCATGGGGAAAATTGGGAAGAAGTTTGCTCTGATCCTGGACATCGACCGGGTCTTGAGCAACAGCGAACTCTTGACCGTGTCCGCTCTTCAGGCCGCACCGGCGGAAGCGCGAGCCGGCGGGATGCTTGAAGGTTCCGGCGAGTCACTAGAACCCTAATGTCCTCCAGAGACATCTCAGTGCATTCCCATGCGGTATTGCCCATGGCGATTCCCGAACTCGCGGAGGAAGAGTTTCGACTTTTCCAGGCCTTCGTCCTCCGCGAATCAGGAATCCACCTGGGCGAAAAGAGCCGCGCCATGCTGGTCAGTCGGCTGTGGAAGAGATTGCGCGCCCTGCAATTGCGCTCCTTCTCTACCTACTACCGGCGAGTGAAATCCGATTCTGAGGAACTGGTGCGCATGCTGGATTGTATTTGCACCAACGAAACCTATTTTTTCCGTGAACCGGCTGCCTTTGAGTGCCTGCGGAGCCGCATTTTCCCGGAATGGATGGCCGAAGCTGACGCTAATAAACGAAGCAAGACGCTGAAAATCTGGAGCGCAGCTTGTTCCACCGGGGAGGAAGCTTATTCATTGGCTATGGCGGTGCTGACGCATTTTCCGCCATCCGCAGGCTGGAACGTGGAGGTCTTAGGAACGGACCTGTCAACTAAAGTCCTGGCCCAGGCTAACGCGGGTATCTGGCCCGTGGAGCGCATTTCCGACGTACCGGCGGATTATCAGAAAAAGTTTCTGCTCAAGGGATTTGGTCCGGAAAACGGCAAAATAAAGGCAGCCGAGGAACTGCGGAGTGTCGTTCGATTTCAAAGACTCAATCTCACTCAAGAACCGTTTGAGGTGGGTGGCCCGTTCGACCTGATTTTCTGCCGCAATGTTCTTATCTATTTTCAGTGGGAGACAAAAATCAAAGTTGTTGAAGCGCTGGGGAAATACTTGACTCCTCGAGGTTTTTTGTTTCTCGGCAATGCAGAGAGCCTGCATGGTGTGGCGGATAAGTTGCGCTCCGTTGCTCCTAAAACCTTCCCGTCGACGAAATCTTCCACGCCACGGTGCAGCTCTCTTTGCATTCTTCAGCGCCGGAGCAATGGCGTCCGCGGCTAGACGAACTGCTTGCGGCACCGCAATGCATGGGAAGGGAAGCAGACTTTCATGAACAGGGCCAACACATGACCACCGAGAAGCACCAAGACCTGACGGGGATTATCTCTGCCGAATTGTCAGATAATTCCCGCACATTGAAGGTCCTTGTCGTGGACGATTCCGCCATTGTGCGCCAGGCCCTGATGGCAATTCTTTCGGAGAAGCGTGGCTTCCAGGTTATCGTGGCGGCTGACCCTCTTATCGCCATGGAGAAGATGAAGAAGTTCACCCCGGATGTGATTCTTCTGGATCTGGAAATGCCACGGATGGATGGCATGACTTTTCTGCGGAAGATCATGTCCCACAAGCCGCTCCCCGTCGTAGTGTGCTCCGGATTGACTGGCTCCAGGACCGAGGCAGCCATCCGTGCCTTGGAAATTGGCGCGGTAGATATCATCACCAAGCCGAAAATCGGTATCCGCGGATTCTTTGAAGAATCGGCCGTGTTATTGGAAGATACCGTGCGCGCGGCGGCGACCGCTCGAGTGAATGAGTTTCGGCCCCTGCCTGAACATTCTCCTGTCCACACATCACCAGACATTGTGGCCCCCGCATTGGCGATCCCTGCGGGCCATCAGCAAAAGGCAAAGATTGTAGCGATCGGAGCGTCCACCGGGGGCACGGAAGCTTTGCTTCACGTGCTCGAGCAGATGCCTCTGGATTGTCCGGGCATTGTGGCGGTGCAACACATGCCTGCGGGTTTCACAGCGGCGTTTGCGAAGCGGCTCGATGGCATTTGCGGGATCGAAGTGAGAGAAGCGGCTGATGGCGACAAAGTCGTCCCCGGGAGAGCCTATATTGCGCCCGGGAACCGGCATTTGCTTGTACGGCGTCTTGGTCCAACGTATTTTCTCGAGGTCCGTGAAGGTCCTCTCGTATCGCGCCACCGTCCCAGCGTCAATGTGTTGTTTCGTTCCGTGGCGCAAGCTGCCGGCTCAAACGCAGTTGGCATATTGATGACCGGCATGGGCGACGACGGCGCGGACGGCCTGCTTGAGATGAAACAAGCAAAGGGACTCACGATTGCACAGGATGAAGCTAGTTGTGTGGTTTTCGGTATGCCGCGAGAAGCCATTCTCCGGGGGGCCGCAACCGAAGTACTCTCTTTGTCTCGCATTCCGTCTGCGATGTTGCGAAATGGCTTGGCGCCTAGTGTCCAGCATTAGCTATCAAGTTGACTCAGGTGGAGAATCAACTCGAAGAATCGCGGCCAAAAGTGAAACCTATAGAAAGCTCCTCAAGCTCTCCGTAAATCCGAGACACAAGGAAATTCATGGCGTCCCGTCTCGCAGCCCGCAGGCACCTCCTAAACCGAGAAGCGACCTTCGCTCGAATTTAAACTAGCAAAATACGTTCAGAAACTCCCTCGGATGCCCAATGGCTGAAGTCATGATGAATCCAGGAGGGTATGTACCATGGCGGGTTAGCGCTCGGTGGCTTTTACTTTTTGGGGATTTACGAGAGCTAGCTCCAACTGGCTCCAATTGGTTTGACTGACAGTGGGTAGCACCGTGGAAACGTGGGCTTAGTTGGTCTATTTAACAATTCGATCCCCACCGCCCCTACCAAAAGTTTCCTATCAACGCGATAGAGGTCTTTGAAACCGGAGAAGTACCGGTCGGTACCGATTGCTTTCTCTTTCGCCGCAGTTTTCGACGCATTGAAATTGTTTCCATCGCGTTCTTCTGGTCGTCCCCGATGACGTGGCCGTAGGCTGCGAGCGTTGTTCTTGCGTCGCTATACTCCCTCGTTCGCGGCTAGGGTGTCGGCCACTGCACCCAATACGGTAAACACCATAGCGGTAAAAACAAAGAAGACGACTTAAAGGAGGTCTCTTGAGACTTCCCGCTTGATGCACTTCTGATTAACTACAGCGCGGTTCAATTTCCTATCTAGGCCGAGCAGAAACTAGGGAAAGACCTAGTTGTTCCTAAACGTGTCTAGAGAATAGGGTGGCCATATCGCTTATGGAGGCCAGCTGAGGCCCTGAACCAAACTTTTTGCAACGATTGGGGAGTTAAGTTATGAAATTCAAAACGATCTATGCGATTCTCGCGGTGGCAGTTTTGTCCGTAGGCACATGCTTCGCAAAAGACGACAACGAAAAGAAGAGAGAGAAAACCCACAAGATGGCGGACAAAACCCTTAAGGAATTGCACAAGCTTGAACCCACTTCCAAAGAGGCCATCGAGAAGTCGGCAGGGTACGCCGTCTTCAACAACATGGGGACGCACCTTTTCCTGATAAGCACGGCCCGTGGCGCGGGAATCGCCGTCAACTCCAAGACCAAGCAGGAAACCTTTATGAAGATGATCTCAGCGGGCGCCGGTCTGGGCGTAGGAGTGAAGGACTATCGAGTGATTTTTGTGTTCGAGAACGATGGGGCGCTGACAAATTTCCTCGACTCCGGTTGGTCTGGTTCAGGGCAAGCGGACGCTGCGGCAAAGGCAGGCAGTAAGGGCGGAGCCTACTCAGGGGCGGTCGAAGTCGCACCGGGTGTGTGGGTCTATCAAATAACCAAAAATGGCATCGCCCTACAGTTGACCTTGCAGGGCACGAAATATTACAAGGACGACGACCTTAACAAGAAAGCAGCCAGTTAGGCCATGCAATAGCGAGCTTCCGCGCATGGACATGCAGGCCGATGCAGTATACAGGTTGCATCGGGAAGTCTCCTGGTATCGCTGAATCAGCGGTGCTGAGTTCAGCTTTTGTGTATCAAGCGCTCCTCCCTCGACTCATAAATTAAAAATTGTTGGGAGTTATGGCAGCCCCGCCGGAGTTGCTAGGGAATCCCCTAGTTGTGGCTGCACGGTATCAACGCCTAAATTTGGGTCATTCCAGACCAAGCTGCCTGGGCAAGCCAAGGAGGTTGAACACTGGGTTGAGTGCAAATGAGGCGGAGTGGCCATGCATGAGTTCAGTGATTGATCCTTCTCATTGTGGAAGATCATGCGTAAGTCGGTCTCCCTGCCCTCAGCCCCACAGCTGTGTGTTTATCGAAGGAGTGAGATTGCCGTCAATTCAGTTGAGTTTTCAGTTTGTCCACTAGGAAACCAAGGAGACATTGAAATGAACAAAGTGTTCGTTGTCATAGCTGTTTTACTGATGGGAACGGTGGCTATCGCGCAGGACGGTCCCAAAGCGGAAATCACGGGTTACTACTCTTATTTCCGCTTTAATCCCGAGAATAGCGGAACCCTTAGCAGCCATTCGCTTAATGGTGGCGGCGCGGATATCAGCTATTTCTTCACAGGTATGATCGGAATCAAAGCCGAGTTCGCCGGCTACCAGAGCAGTAGCGTGACTTTTACGAACAATATCAGTACCGCGACGGCCTCCGCCAATCTTTTCACCTACAACGTCGGTCCGATCGTTAAGTTCCGCTCCCAACGCTTCGAACCCTTTGCCGAAGCCCTCTTTGGTGGGGCCCATTCCAGTTTTTATGGCAACCTTTGCAAACAGCTCGCGACTTGCGTGGTCAATAATCCGAGCAACAACGCATTTGACTTTGTGCTCGGTGGCGGCCTGGACATTCCGCTCTCGCATTCCATCGCCTTCCGGCCCGTTCAGGTTGATTACGTACTTACCCGCTTTGGCAACGGCTTCACCTCTGGAAACCAGAACCAGAGCAACTTCCGCTACCAAGCCGGCATTCAGTTCCGGTTTTAACCCCCGATGGGCAGGAGCGCACTCGCTCCGCCCGCTCAAGTGACTCGGGGAGACACACCCCTCTCCCCGAGTCTTAGCTAAGTGAGTGAGCTAAGATCATCGCATCCACGAAGTGCTCTTGGGTTAACTGGAGGCTTTTCCCAGTCGTTACCCACCAAGAAGCCGAGACGAAGAAGTCTTCTCAACCCTAATCATTGGCCAAGGGCGCTTGCCTCTTGAGGAGTACTCAACCGTGACAATTCAGAAGCCTGCGTACGACAAAGCGCAGTTAAACCTGGCGCTGGAAGCGTCGATCTACATTGGCTTGGCGATCTTGTTAGCCGCAGCCTGCCTGCTGATCCTGCTCCCCTTCATCCCCTTGCTCGCGTGGGGCATCATCATTTCTGTCGCTGCATACCCGGGTTTCCGAAAACTGCAGAAGGTGTTGGGAAGACGTGAAATGCCAGCGGCCGTCGCTTGCACGCTCATACTTTTGGGCGTGCTGATTGTTCCGGTCATTTTGCTTGGACAGAGCCTAGTTGACGGCATTCAGATGGTGACCGAGCATCTGAAGCAGGGAACCGCAATTGTTCCCCCGCCGCCTCCCAACATCGAGAGTTGGCCGGTCATCGGTGCCCCGTTGAAAAGCGTGTGGAGCTTGGCATCCAGGGATCTCACCGAAGCTGTCAGAACGTACGCACCACAGATCAAAAGAGTCCTGCCGGGCCTGCTCTCGGCCTCTGCCGGTGTTGGCCTTGTGGTTTTGCAACTTTTGCTCTCGATTCTAGTTGCGGGAGTCCTGCTGGCGAACGCACAGGCTGCCTATGAAGTGACATGCTCCCTGGCCAGCCGCCTTTTCGGAGAGAAAGGGCCTGAGTTTCAGCAACTCGTTGGTGCCACGATTCGCAGCGTCACGTTGGGCATTCTCGGCGTGGCACTGATCCAATCGGCATTCGCTGCGGTCGGGTTCCTGGTGGTGGGATTGCCAGCGGCTGGATTGTGGACTGCGATCTTCGTCTTCGCAGCGGTGGTTCAGGCGGGAGTTCTCGTATTGATTCCAGCTGTTGTCTATGTGTTTGCGACCGCGAGTGTAACCAAGGCTGTGATTTTTCTCGTGTGGTGCATTATCGTGGGGCTGATGGACAACATACTGAAACCCCTGTTGATGGGGCGTGGCGTCGCTGTCCCCGTCGCCGTGGTTTTCCTAGGCGCAATCGGCGGATTTGTGGCCATGGGCATCATCGGCCTATTCGTGGGGGCCATCGTTCTGTCCGTAGGCTATAAGTTATTCCTAGCCTGGCTTCAAGGGACGGCCGTTGCTATTCAGGAGACTTAAAATCCAGTGTCACCGTTTCCGGGCGCCGAGAGGAGATTTATTCGACGTCGGGGGCAAGCGCTGAATAACCGGTGACTTTCCGCATAGTGGGAAGGTGGCCAGCCCCAAAGAGTTGCCCGACCTAGCAGGAGCTGGCACAGGTCTCAAAATCTTCAGGGCTTATTCCTTGTCTTCTTTGTTTGGCATCGCCCCTTTAGCTTTTTCAAGTTTGTCTTCGATGGCGGCTGCCTTCTCCACAGCCCCACGCAGTGCTCTGCGCCATTCGTCCGGAGAGTAAGGAGGGTCGCTTTGACCACGGCGCCCCACTTCCATGCCAAAGGCGACTCCCGCAGAAAAAATTTCTACAATTTCCGGGTCCGCGACAACCCACGCTTCGCTCAGCCGGCCTTCTGCTTTCCAACTCGCGGTCATTTTTGCCTGCTCGGCTTTCATCTCTGCGAAGCTGTTTCTTTGTCCCATTCCGAATCCTCCTGATTATCATTCCGAGTGTGAAAGCAATCGCCCGGGAAGCCCACAGTGAGAGATGGCAAGTTTGCTCAATCAGTACCGAAAATCCATCTCACAGTGAACTGATCGGGCCACCTGTCTGATGTTCATCCGCTGAACCATGGCGCTTGGTTGGTCGCTACCAAGTGCCGATGCGCACGACGGCCTGAGTAGAGATCTTCAGGCCTTCCTGGGGATGGATCTGGTCGACGTCGTTCATCCAGGAATGAGTGTATTCGATATTGAGGACGCGCCAGGCGAAGGGCCGTGCAACTACGACATCGAAACCTCCGCCGACGGCGATGCTGGGACCGTTCTGGGCATTTTCCACAGAATAATCGCTGCGCTTGGGGTAGTGAGGGAGGGTTCCCTCGCCGTCATTCCATTCCTTCATCAATTTTGCGCGCAGCTCACCGTCGATAATCTCCCGGGTAACTTTTCTTCCGCCAAACATAAATTGAGCAAAGGGAGAAAAGCGTTTATTTGCCCTCGGGGTCCAGCGAAACCCACCACCATAAAAGAGCGAGTCGGCACTGTAGTTGGAATGCGGCATATTCATGATCAGGCAGCCATTCACTTCCGTGACGACCTGGAGCTTGGCATTGACGCGCGCTGCGCCCGAACCACCGCCACCGATGCAGGAACCTCCACCAAGAAAAGTCTCGTAATAGGGGAATGCGGTTAGTTCGATGGAGGCTTCCTTGGGGTGAGGATGACTAAACTCCACACCTGCGGGCATCCAGGTATTTTTGACGAATTGGAAAGGCTTTTCGCCAGTGCCGTTCTTGTAGTCCTGCAACAGTTGCGTGCGAATTTCGTAGTTTGCGCCAAAGAGATTCAGGCGCGTATCGCGGACCCAAGGGGCTCGAAAGGCCATCATATTGGCAAAGGTGCGGCCTGGATTGAGAAAGCTGCGCGCGAGAATAATGATTGCGCGATTATTCGTGCGATTCTCCAGACCCATGATCAAGTAGCGATCGGCGGCGTCCTCGGCAAGCATGGTACAAAAGCCCAGCGTTGGAGTATCGACAAGGGTGATGAAGCCGGGAGAGGCATGCAGCATGACATTGGCAATAGAAGCCTCGCTAGCAGGGCCAATTTTCCATTGAGTGTGCCAAAACGCGCCGAAGGCAAGGGAACGGAGCATGCTGACCCAATATTCACGGCCGTCGCCCAACTGCACGTGGCGGTACTGCGGGTCGTTCTGCCGTTCGATGAACCCAAAGATCGAACCCTCGATAGGATGGCCGACGTATGGGGCCATGAACGTGTCACTGTCACTCCAGCCACGGAGTTCAGAAACGGACTGGGTGTAGTGGGTGAACCAATGGCCGTTGAGGGCGTCACGGGTCCCGGGCTGAAAGGCAATATCAAACGTGTGCATAATCCCGGTGTAAAGAAGGGATTCCCCGACGGCGGGCCCCCAGCGGAAACGCATGCTGTCGAGAGACTTCGTGTCCTGCGGATTGATCGGGGTAATTGAAGAAGTTGAAGATTTGGCGGGCAGGTTACCTGGGGCGTCGACTGGAAATGGGTGTGTGGCAGACGATTCGGTTAAGTGCGTGGCCAGAGTGCCATGCGATAGAGTGACAAGCCGGGACTGATTAATGTAGGGAAGAAGTTCCGACTGGGAGTAGAAGATATCGAGAGGAGCTCGATCGAAGTCCGACGATCCCTGGGCAAGGAGAGAACTGCAAGGCAAGCAGAAGCACAGGAGAAAAAGAACGCGAATGCAACTCAGGTTTACGCTCACGGGACGAATGGTCCTTTCAGGTAGTTTGATAACCACCTAGAAAATGCGGGCTGGTCGCCTCGCTGGCCTGTCACTGTTTTCAGTTGTTTTGCAGCACCATTGAAAAATCTCTATTGGAAGGGAGACCGCATCGCTTCCGAAAACCATGCTAGATTTCGCTCCACCCTCTAACAACTAGGAAAATCCCTAATCGTCAGCGGAGCAGCGGCCTGCGTCTCAGTAATTTGCGTTTCCGGACGCGTCGTTGAAGAAATATTCGTCTGGTATCTGTTTTAGCCAGACAGGTGACGACCGAAAGTCGCCGAAAAACCTTACTAGGGATTCCCCCAGTTGTTTGGGAACGAAAGTCTGTCTAAAAAGAACTCACTAAACAATGAAAGGCGGTCACCATTCGGAAAGGCCGGCCCGATCCCTTGCCCTAGCCCGCTTCTTGGAGTATGAAGCGGGGGTATTGTTCACGGCGCTATCTAAGGTTCGTTGGTCCACTGCTTAGAGAAGGGAACTGTCCAGGATTGGGTCGTTCGGAAAGGGTTCCACTCATCTGGGAGTTGCTCAATTTTTCCGAATTCTGGTAATACGGTCTAAAGGTGGAATGACCGAGCAGTTCAGGCAGCCTGCGTGCATTGGGGGAGAGCGAAATAGATGCGATGTAAGAAGGGGTAAAAATGAACGAGAAGATAAATCCTCGATATGAAACGGCAACTTCTTACTCTCAGGGAAAAACAGAGTATGTGTTGGAAGATGTGTTCTGGGTTCCTATCAGCAACTGTAGTGCCAGGCATTTAACTCTTCCCGGCCACATTGAACCTCACTCCCAAAAACCCGACATCAGCGAAGTATCAGGCTCGGGTGAGTACGAAACCTAGGTGCCAGGCACCGCTGCTTCACTCGTTCAACGACCTACGAATCTGAGCAGGGTTTGCGCAAGATTCGGTCAGACTAGGGACCAGCACAGCTGATCGGCCATCGCGCAGCACAATGCGCTTTTCGGACTCGTAAGTCCCCGCACAACTAATCGGGCAAGCGGGCATAGCCGAGTGCACTCACGACTTGCTCCCCGATGATAACTAGGGGTTTTCCTAGTCGACACACTCCAAGTACAAACATTAATGTTTCCCCCATGGATGCTTGCCGGCCTCATTTGTGCTAACAACGCCAGGGTGGGTGTCGAACGGATTTTGGTCTCCCGGTGCCTGATCGGCTCAGAAAGGTATAAAACGATGATGCGCGACAATACAGGTAGATCCAACTTTCGGAAATTCGGGTACGGCGGGCTGCTACTCGCTGCGCTCGTACTGATAGGGGTCGCGGCCACAGTCTCCGCCGATGACAGAAGCACAGAAACCATTGACGCCACCGCAATGGGCACCAGCACACAGTTGGGCCAAAACGTCAGTGTGAAGGTGACCATCTACGAGTTCTCCACAGATGAGGACAGAAAAATCCTCATTGATGCCTTTAAGAAGGGCCAAAATCAGGGCTTGGTAAATGCGCTCACCAAGATGAAGTCCGTCGGCCGGATTGCCATCACCGGCACGCTTGGCTACGATCTTAGTTATATTCGTCTGGTTCCCACTCCAACGGGTCGCAAGATTCGCTTTGTAACCAACCGGGTTCTTCGATTCGGAGAGTCGTATTACAACACGCAGACCACTGCATTTAACCTGACTGCCGGCGAGATCGAGATAAATGATTCCGACAAAGATAAGAGCGCCGGCGTTCTCTACCCGGCGGCCCAACTGGTGATTAACAAAGAAGGACAACTGGAGTTTCAGCTCAATAAAAATCCCTGGAAGCTCGTCAATATTATCGATTGGAACAAGGCCGGTACTCTGAAGTAAAAATCGTTGAAATGCTTGGTCAGCGCAATACTTGAATGTCTCACTTGCTGATTATCTATCGCCAAGGATTGAGGTGCCTGATGAAGATTTACCGCATTCTAGCGATTGTTTCTTGTCTGTTGGTACTGCCGATCCTCTTAGGCAGTTTCCCCGCCGGCATGGACACTCAGAAGAAAATCAAGGGTGATGTCTGCTCGGCTTCTAATCCCGCAAGTATCTGTTCCGCAGCGAACACGTGCGGTTCGGCTTCCACTCCCTGCTCCATCGACATCAGGCGAAGCGGGGGTGCCTATGCAACCGCGACGCCGAGCATTCCGGACGCCAAGTCCAACAAGGCATTCTGCATTAAAGTTGGCACCAACGTAACTTTTATGACCAGCTCCAAAAACACGGGATTCGTCATTGATTTCGGCAGCACCGATCCCTTCGACCATCCAGACGCCATCATCGGCGGGGCCGATCGCGCCATTACTGTCACCGCCAAGCATCCCGGTTGTTACACCTATTCTGTGGGAGCTTGCACCCCCGGAACAGTCTACGGAATGTGCGGTAACGCAACCACTCAGCTCATCATCTCCGACAACTGATTTCGATTAGTTCCGCAGCGCCTTTGTTCCGAACGAATTGCTACTTGTTCGCCGCAGCTAAGCTGAATAACATGCAGTGGAAAGGTCAAGAGGGTTCGTCGGTTTGGTAGTTCACCGCCGAATTTCGGGCTTCATTGGAACGGCGCAAGTATGGGCCTGCTAGCAAATCTTAAGCTACGTCGAAAACTGCTTATCGCAATGGCTCCCTTGGCAGTCATGGCGATTCTCGCAGGTTTGTATTCTTCAATCCAAAGCAAGAGGATCGACACCTGGTACAGCCAGCTCATCGAGAATGAGGTCAAAGCTGTCCACCACATTGACACAGCACGCTCACTCAACAGGCGGTTCAATCTCTATCTTTACCGTCTTATCGCGGAGACTAATCCTGACCGCAGGCACGTTATCGACGCCCAACTCGAAGCCACCTACTCCGAATACAAAACGGAGATCGCCGAGGCTATTCGCCTCGCCCCCGCCCAAAGCACCCAAATCACAGCCGCCGCAGCTGATTTCGATAAGGCAGTCCTTGATTCGCAGCTCGTCCGTGCTGCCGCTCTCGCCAACGACATGGTGAAGGCCGCAGCAATCATGCATGTGACCATCGATCCGGAACTTCAACAAGCTCACGAGCAAACTACCAAGGTCTCAGACAAGTTGCAAAATAGTGTAAATCTGCGTTCTGCAGAACTCACCGACAGGATGCACCATTCCATCTGGGTCACTTCGCTGGTCATCGGATTGGGCTTGCTCATCACTTTTTCCGTTGCTTCCTATGTACTAAATGTCGATGTCGTTCAGGAACTCTTCTCCTTGCGCGACAGCATTCAGTCCCTCGCCACCGGCAGATTGGATGAGCCCATCCCTTTCCTCAACCGGCCGAACGAAATCGGCGAGATCAGCCGATCCTTGCATACGCTTCAAGGCGGCGCCAAGGACCGCGAAACTCAGTCCTGGGTGAAAGCCGAAGTCGCGGCAACTGGCGTGCGGCTTCAGGCCGCAGAGAATTTCTCAGTTTTTGCGACATCTCTACTCTCGCGCATCTCTGAATGCGTTCCGATCCTGTATGGCTCTTTCTACGTGATAGACGAATCGCATTCTCGTTTGAGTCGCGTCGGCAGCTTTGCCTTCGAAGGCCCCAGAGAATCCGCCGAGTTCGCGCTCGGCGAAGGGTTGGTTGGCCAGGCCGCCCTCGAACGCCGCGTGCTCGACCTGTCTACGGAGCAGAATAATCCCATTCACGTCTCCACGGGCATGGGTACTGTCATTCCCGGCAAACTCCTTTTCATGCCTGTGCTGAGTCATGACCTTCTCCTTGGTGTCATCGAACTTGCCACCGTCTCCGTTCTCTCCGACCGCCAGCAAACTTTCCTTGATGCGCTTCTTCCCTCGGTTGCCATGAACGCCCAACTTCTCTCCCGAAACCTTGAAACCAAGCGTCTCCTTGAACAGACTCGTGCGCAGGCCGAATCCCTTGCCGCTTCCGAACGGCAGATCATTGCCCGAAAGGAGCAGCTGGAAGCCACCAATCGCGCTCTGGAAACCTCTCAAGAGGAACTCCGCCGCGCAAAGGAAGTCGCCGAGGACGCCACCAAGATCAAGTCCGAATTTCTGGCCAACATGAGCCATGAAATTCGCACACCGATGAATGCCATCATTGGCATGTCCCATCTGGCGTTAAAAACCGACCTCGATCCTCGTCAGCGAGGATATGTCCGCAAGATTCAACAGTCGGGCCAGCACCTTTTGGGCATCATCAATGACATTTTGGACTTCTCGAAGATCGAGGCGGGCAAACTGACAGTCGAGAACATTGAATTCGATCTCGAAAAGGTGCTGGAAAACGTCAGCAATCTGATCTCCGAAAAGGCCACTGCCAAGAGTCTGGAATTGATTTTCGATATAGACCCTGGGGTTTCCGCGCACCCGAAAGGGGATCCTCTGCGACTGGGCCAAATCCTGATCAATTTTTGCAATAACGCCGTCAAGTTCACCGAGCGAGGCGAGATTGTCGTAAAAGCGCGGGTACAGGAAGAAGACGAAAACGGCCAACTGGTTTGCTTTTCGGTATGCGACAGCGGTATTGGACTCACGGATGAACAGATGGGTCGCCTCTTCCAGGCCTTTGAACAGGCGGATGCTTCCACTACACGCCAGCACGGGGGCACTGGTTTGGGTCTGGCCATCTCCAAGAAACTCGCTCAACTCATGGGCGGTGACGTCGGCGTCTCCAGCGAAGTCGGCAGAGGCAGCACTTTTTGGTTTACCTCCTACCTCACCAAGGGCGAAGGCGTAGCACGTAGCGCCACCCGGCCCGATCTCCGAGGTCGTCGAGTCCTGATCATTGACGACAATGCCCAGGCCCGTGAGGTCCTTTCCAGTATGCTGACTAGCATGACCTTCGCGGTGCACGAAGCTCCCTCAGGCCGCGAAGGCATCGAATTGGTCCGTCAGGCCGCGGATCGCGGCGAGCCTTACGAAATCGCCTTCATCGATTGGCAGATGCCGGGCCTCGATGGCCTTGAGACCGGCAGACTAATCCGGGCCCTTCCGAATCTCTCAAGCCCTCCCCATCTTGTTATGGTCACTGCTTACGGCCGCGAAGAAGTCCTCCGCCAAGCAGAGCAAACTTCCTTCGAAAATGTTTTGATCAAGCCTGTCACTCCCTCCATGCTTTTTGACTCCATCGTCCAGGTCCTCACCGACGTTCGTGACCCTAAGCGAGGGTCCCAGATCCCCTCACCCGAGATCGATCTTTCTTCCATCAGTGGCGCGCACGTTCTCCTCGTCGAAGACAATGAACTCAATCGCGAGGTCGCTATGGGTCTTCTCGAGGACGCGCATCTCTCCATCGATCAGGCAGAAAACGGCGCCGTTGCGGTCCAACAGGTGTTGAGGAAGGATTACGACCTGATCTTTATGGACATGCAAATGCCCGTTATGGATGGCATCACCGCCACCAAGGCCATCCGTTCAAATCCCCGTTTCGCTTCTCTTCCCATCGTTGCCATGACCGCAAATGCCATGGACCGTGACCGAGAGATGTGTCTCGCCGCCGGCATGAACGACCACCTGGCCAAACCCATCGATCCCGACAATCTATATCGCGCGCTTCTCCAGTGGATTCGCCCTCGTGCGGCCTCCGCCTCTGCTTCAGCTGCATCCACTTCCGTCTCCACTTTCCTCTCTTCCACCGCTCCCGCGGACCTCGTGATCCCTGGCATTGACACAATAACGGCCCTTAAGCGCACGGGGGGCAATCGCAAGCGTTATGAATCTCTTCTCCAACGATTTGCCGATTCCCAGTCGCACGCGCTCGACGACATTCGCGCGGCTCTCGCCGCCAAAGATTCACCAACCGCCCAACGATTCGCCCACTCGCTCAAAGGCGCTTCGGCCAATCTAGGTGCTACCGCTCTCGCCGAAATTGCGGCCGCAGCCGAAGAGGCTATCGACTCCAATGATTCCGTCGCCCCCGCTCTCGACTCTCTCTCTCGCTCTCTCGACCAAACCATGGCCGCCATTCGCGCCGCTCTCCCCGCGGAGTCTGCTTCTACCAGCACCCCCTCTCCAACTGCCGACCCCTCCACTGTCGTCCAACCACTCGCCCATCTCAAGAAACTTCTTGAAACTGACGACGGCGATGCTTCCGATTTCCTTCTCGAGGCCCGGCCAAAGCTGCGTCAGGTGCTTACATCAGCCGAAATCGACTCCCTTTTCGCTCACGTCGGCAATTTTGCCTATTCCGACGCGCTCCGTTCGCTTGCCGAAATCGTTACACGTCTTTCCCTGAGATTGGAGTGATTCCATGTCCGCTACGCCACAGCTAGCTCCCTCTACCCAGAAATTAATCCTCATCGTTGACGACACACCCCTCAACATAGGAGTGATTTCCGGTGCCCTTAAGGATTCCTACAAAACCAAGGTCGCCACCAACGGTGAGAAAGCTCTTGCACTCGCCTCGGCCGAAGAGAAGCCCGACCTTATCCTCCTCGACATAATGATGCCCGGCATGGACGGCTACGAAGTCTGTTCCCGCCTCAAAGCTGATCCGGCCACAAGCGAGATCCCCATCATCTTTCTCACTGGCCAGACTAGCGCCGAGGATGAGACTCGTGGCTTCGAAGTGGGCGCTGTAGACTATGTCCACAAGCCTTTCTCTCCCGCCGTCGTCAAAGCCCGCGTGCGCAGCCACATTCTTCTTCGCGAGGCCCGCGCCCAACTTGCCTGTCAGCTCCAGGCCCTCAACACAGAACTCGAGATGGCTCGCCAGATTCAACTTTCCATCCTTCCTCACTCGATCCCCAAGCTGACAGGACTGGATATCGCCGCGCATTATCTGCCCATGACTTCTGTGGCCGGTGATTTTTACGATTTCATCCAGATTGACGACAAGCACATCGGTGTCCTCATCGCGGACGTTTCGGGCCACGGCCTTCCCTCCGCTCTCATCGCTTCCATGCTTCAAGTCGCGCTCACCGGCCAGGCCGGCCACGCCGCTGAGCCTGCTAAGGTTCTGTTAGGTCTGAATCGCGCGCTCTGTGGAAAGTTCACTCAAAACTTTGTCACCGCTGCTTACGTCTACGTGGACCTTGAAAACAATCTGATGCGATATGCCGGAGCGGGGCATCCGCCCATGCTTCAGTGGCGCAACTCCACCGGCAGAGCCACTCAAGTTGTGGAAAACGGGTTGGTTCTTGGAATAGTTGATGAAGCGAGTTACGAAGCACTCGAGTTTCTTCTGGAGCCTGGTGATCGCTATGTACTCTGCACAGACGGCATCCTCGAAGCGGCAAACTCGGCTCAGGAGCAGTTTGGCGCGGACCGTCTCATGAATTTCATGAAAAACCACAAGCATTTGGAGGCGGAGCCGTTCTCTCAAAGCTTGCTCGATGATTTATCCGGTTGGTTTAACCAGACGGTGGATCAGGGGCAACAGGACGACATCACGCTGCTGGTGATTGACTACAAGCACCGCTGATGTTTGACCCCCTGGAAGCAGCAGAAGCTATTTCGCGATACCGAGACGGTTCGTGAACCTGTGCGGGTGGCCCGCGCAAAGCCCTCAGCTGGTTAACGCGTGTCCAAGACCGAAACAACGGGAAGTCCTTGAAAGCATCCCTAGGGATTCCCCTAGTTGATTGAGAACGAGGGCAAGTCTAAAAAGTCAAGAATAGTTCACACGTAAGAGGTCGGGGCAACCTCCGCCGACCTTGAACAGAAAAGGCTCGGGGATCTCCATTACCCCAATGGTTCCCCGAGTCCCCGCCAACTGCGGCAACACATGCTGGGACTACCCGGGGCTACAAGGTTTCGGTACACTCTGGATGTTGATTCGTCATGGATTCAAGTCGCGCTCACTCCGTGTCTTTGTTGTTCTCACACTTATCTTGGGCTCATGCTGCTCCCCCCGCTGTTCAGGCTATTCCGTTCTGACGCATGAAGCGATTATCGACGCCGCGTGGAAGGAGAGCATCGTGCCCGTGCTCTTGAAGCGGTTTCCTGACGCGACTCCGGAGCAACTGCTCCGAGCCCACGCGTATGCTTATGGTGGCGCCATTATCCAGGACATGGGCTACTATCCGTTCGGCAACTCGTACTTCAGTGATTTAGTGCACTATGCCCGAAGTGGATATTTCGTTCTCGCTTTGATTGAAGAATCCAGGGATCTAAACGAATACGCGTTTGCGCTGGGTGCGCTTGCTCACTATGCGGCTGACGCTTCCGGTCATCCACTGGCGACCAATCGTGCAGTCGCAATGATGTATCCCGACCTGGCAAAGAAGTATGGACCGATCGTGACGTACGAGGAAAAGCCCTCCGCGCACATGAAAGTGGAGTTTGGCTTCGATGTGGATCAGGTAGCGGAAGGGAACTACGCGCCGAAGGCCTACCACGACTTTATCGGTTTTGAAGTTTCCAAGCCTGTTTTGGAAAGAGCGTTCGCAAAAACGTACTCGGTCGACATGTCGAGCATTTTTTTTAGCGTGGATCTAGCCATTGGCAGCTATCGCCACGCTGTATCCACGGTTATCCCGCGTTCGACAAAAGTAGCCTGGCATCTCAAGAGGCGAGAGATTCAGAATGGCCACCCCTCCGAGACCAAAACAAAATTCATCTACAACATTTCTAATTCCGGATACCGCCAGGAGTGGGGCGACGTCTACGAAAAGCCGGGTTTCTTTGCGCGCTTTAAGGCGTTCCTTTTGCGCCTGGTACCCAAAATCGGCCCCTTCAGTGCCTTCGCCTTTCATCCACCACCACCCGCTGTAGAACAGATCTATATGCACAGTTTCAACGAAAGCCTGGACCATTACCGATTGTTACTTGTTGCAGAGGGAGAAGGCAGACTCCAATTGCCCAACAACAACCTCGACACCGGCGGACTCACCGGGCCGGCTGCCTACAGACTCACGGATGAAACCTATGCGAAATTGTTGGGCATGATCAGCGGCAGAGCAATCTCGGAACCCTTACGCGATGACATTCTGTCCTATTACGCGAACCTCGAGAGGGACTTCGCGACCAAGAAAGATCCGAAGGCTTGGCAAAAAGTATTGAGTGATTTGGAGAAGTTGAAAGCACAGCCGACCGCCAACGAACATCGAGGACATTTTGGCAGAACCGGAGAAATTGGTGAGTCCACCAGCCCTGGGCTCTAGGGCGAGACCTTCGGTTCGTTGGTTCGCGAGGCTCCTTATCTCCGGCAACGATCGCATCGTTGGGGCTCTGACCTGTCCCGCTCGTTTCTAATTCGGGCGAGATAGAGGAATGCTCTTCGGGAACGCCGTTATTTTGCAGCTCTTTCCTTTACTCATCCGGTACCACTTTCCAGGAACTATCCGGATTGAACCGCTCCATTTTCGCAAATTCGTTGAGAGTTGCCGGTCCAAAATCCTTCTGGTAGACAACACCGTCGTGGCTGACGATAAGGGTCTTTACCCCCGTTACCCCGTATTCGGCCGGCGCAGCCACCAGGGCAAAGCCCCCGATCATCAGGCCTTTCACCACGAAGTCCATTTCTCCCAGCGGTGCCGCGGGTCCCTGCCCCGTCAGGATTTTGAAGAAATAGCCATGATATGGCTCCGCACTGGGGGAGTAGCCCTGCTCGATCGCACGAGCAATTTTTTCACCAATCGGCCCGCCCCAACTTCCGTCCGGGTTTTGCCATGCCAGGCCATCCTGTTTGCCGGAAGTACTGATGATTCGCTGCGCGTACTGGTTCACGTCGTAGCCCTCCCGCTTCTGGAATGCGTAATCGTGCTGTGCTTCTACGTAGCCATGGCAGATATCAATGGCGTCCAATTCATTGCTTCCGATGCGACGGTAGAGGAGTTCCTGCCGTCCGGCTTTGGCGTCGAACTCCCAGCCGGCTGCCAGCTTGACGATTGGCACGGGGAACGGCCAGTCTTCGTCGCCCACGAGCAGGAATGCGCGGTTACCAGTCTTGGGATCCACGGAAACAGTTTTCTTTTCGCGGGCCTGGGCGGCAAAGTCAGCGGCTCGCCGCCGGTCCTGTGGGTATTCGCCGGTGAGATAGATGTCGTCGCCGCCTGATCCGAAGAGTTGTGCGAGAGCGTTTTCGTCAAAATTCTCTGCCGCCGCCACCAGTGCATCGGCTGCCTGCTGCGGAGTGGCAAAGCTTTTTGCTGCTGTCGCAGTCGCCGAGGTGGTTGTCGGAGGTTTGCTCGCTGCGGTTTGCTGTGCAACGGAAAGACCCAATCCGCATAGACACGAAAACGCAGTTACGCCGACGATTAAGAGAAGTCCGTGGAGATTCCGATCTGCAAATATTGCTTTCATGCTCTGCTCCTATAGTTCGACTTCCGCAAACCTGCCGGTTACCTGCGGCGCCCACCACCGCCACCACGAGCGCCTCCGCCTCCACCGCCGCCGCGAGATCCCATGCTGGAGGAACCGCGGCTGCTACTGGCGCGCGTGCTCGATCCGTTGTATCCCTTCGAACCCCTGGAGCCGCCACCGAAGGCGTCCCGGTTTCCTCCCCCGCCGCGCGAGACATCCCGGCTTCCGATGCGGTCCGCTCCTCCTCCGCCGGGCCGATTGCCTGATCCAGCCCCACCTGCCGCCCGGTTACTGACACCAGCGCCGCCGGCCCGATTGCTTGGCAGATTGCCGCCCTGCCGGCCAACCTGTTGTCTGGCATTCGCTTGACGGTTGGAGAGAGAGTCCCCGCGTGCCGTACCCCCGAACCTGTCTGCGGTACCTCGATCCCGATACGGTGCGCCGCCGCGATGTTGCGGATTGTGCTTCCAATTGGCATTATCGCCGCGGCCGCCGCCACCCCGGCCTGGTTGTTGGGATGGACGGTTGCCGTTCCCAATATTGTTCCTGTTGCCGCCGTTAATATTCGAGTTGCGGTTGAAATTATTGTTGTTGTTGATGGTGATGTTGTTGTTGCCGCCCCAGCCGCAGCCCCAACCCCAACCGCCGCCCCAAGCCGCCCCCATCATCATGCCGACGCCAAAAGAAATCGCCAATCCCGCGGCGTAATATCCCGCCGGAGGATAGTAGATGGGTGGGTAGGGATAGATCGGCGGACCATATACCACGACAGGATCATATGAGGGAACATACACAACCTGTGGATTAGCCTGCTCGACCACGATTACCGTCTTGCTCTCGATAACCCTGGTTTCCACCTTCTGTTGCTCCGTCGATTTTAAATTGCCAGTGTCCTGGGCCTTCTTGCGCATGCGCTGCACGGCATCCATCACATCGCTCTGCTGAGCCAGGAACGCATTGCCCAGATCGGTGGCCCACTGAATGTCGTCTGCCAGGCGCTTGACCACATCCGGAAGCGCGGCCATGGCTTGGACGCTGGGATCCCATGGTTGCTTCTGCACCGCATCGACCAGCGCTTTATCTTTCAGCTCGGGATTTTTTGCAAGCCACTGCTGAAGCTGGATGAGTTCAAGAGGATAGGTGGAAGCCGCGAGGGTCTGGGCCAGCATAGGGTCGGGGTAAAGAGCAATGGGTGCAACTAGAGAATCCAGTTGATCGGGCGGTATCTTCACCGTCTGATCCTGTGCTGAAGACGCTTGCCCAGGGCGAAGCGAAGGCATATCTGACAACGCGTCACCTGGTAGCAGCGCAATCGTGCAGAGCATCGTCAGGGCGTAACGGAAGGTTGCGCTTAGAAACGTTCGTTTCGAATTCATGACTACCTCCACTTTCGATCGCCCTGTCCGGTGGATGAGCTGATCGGGTACGCACAGGCGCATCCCGTTGATAATGGATCCACGAAGTGCGAGCTGAATTTCCTCGCAGTTGGTCGCCCTGCTTCCTGACAATCCTAGAAAAGCGATCGTTGAAAGTCCCGGCAGGTGACGTGTTGCTGCTTTCAGCTTCCTTGCAGCACCAGCAACCCTCTTTGCTGCAACCGAGACCCGTTCGTGTCCTGAAAGGCGATGCTAGGATTCACTCGAATCCCTCACAACTAGGAGAATCCCTAGGCGTGTCCTGGAGAACCTCTTGGTAGACCAAGTGCCCGGCTATGATTTAGGGCCAGGCGAAACTCTTCGAGCAGGGACGCGCGAACTAGGAATTTCCCTAGGTGCAGTGCAATTGCTTGCAGTGTAAGTTTGGGGGCGACGATCGGATAACGACTGGACTGGAAGTGGCCAAACAGGTGCTAGCACAAATGATTGCTGACAACAAATATGAACCTCGGCATGAACTACCTTGTAGCCACTTTGAAAAATGGTGCGGGCTCCATTTAATTTAAGCAGAAAGGAGTAAATGAGTATGAAGAAGCTCATCTTTGTTGCCATCGCTTTATTGGTGGTGAGTGT
>Ga0210389_10000291_pt1 | contig 51181 bp, 38 predicted proteins | sample IncBWH28OmetaG_FD_160127 | JGI IMG/M metagenome (GOLD analysis project Ga0210389, IMG submission 160127) | Forest soil microbial communities from Barre Woods Harvard Forest LTER site, Petersham, Massachusetts, United States - Inc-BW-H-28-O ... | reverse complement strand
GATTCCGGTGGGGCGGGAGGGGCCATTCCGGCGGGGCGGGAGGTCGGCTGCCCGCGGGCAGGGCGGGCCGCTACGGCGGGCGCGAGGTGGCGGGAGCGGGGCGCGCGGTAGCGGTACGCGAGCTGACTGATACATGAATCTTCTGTGACGTGGCTCACCGATGCCGGCCTTGATCAGATACGGTGGTATAGACCACTGGGATTAGAAGGGACGGGTCATGAGCCGCCGCGCGAAGATCGTCTGCACACTGGGGCCAGTGACGTCGAGCCAGGAGCAGATAACGGCGCTGATCAACGCCGGCCTTGACGTTGCCCGGCTGAACCTCAGCCACGGCACCCATGAGGACCACATGTCCTCCTATCTGCACGTGCGTGCCGGGAGCAACGAGACCGGTCGCAGCGTCGGTATTCTCGGCGACCTCCAGGGACCGAAGATCCGCCTGGGCACCTTTCCCGACGGCCCCATCCGCCTGGTTCCGGGCGAGGAGTTCGCGATCTCGACCGATGACATTCCCGGTTGTCAGCACGAGGCGTCCACCACGTACCAGGGCCTGGCCGACGACTGCCGCGTCGGGGATCGGGTCCTGATCGACGACGGCAACGTCCAGCTCGACGTGACCAGCGTGTCCGGCCGTCGGGTCGTGACCCGCGTCGTCGTCGGCGGGAAGGTCTCCGACCACAAGGGCATCAACCTGCCCGGCGTGTCCGTCAGCGCCCCCGCCCTCACCGAGAAGGACGAGGAAGACCTCCGCTGGGCGCTCGCCACCGGCGTCGACTTCGTCGCGATGTCGTTCGTCCGGTCGGGCGACGACGCCGCTCTCGCGCGGAAGATCATGACCGAGGTCGGCCGTCAGGTCCCGCTGATCGCGAAGATCGAGAAGCCCGAGGCGGTCCGGGTCCTGCCCGACATCGTCGACGCGTTCGACGGGATCATGGTGGCGCGTGGCGACCTCGGCGTGGAGCTGCCGCTGGAGCTCGTGCCCGCGGTGCAGAAGAAGGCGATCGCCCTCGCCCGTGAGCGCGCCCGCCCCGTGATCGTGGCCACCCAGATGCTGGAGTCGATGATCCACGCGCCCCGGCCCACCCGCGCGGAGGTCTCCGACGTGGCCGGCGCGGTCGCCGAGGGCGCGGACGCGGTCATGCTCTCCGCGGAGACGTCTGTGGGCGCTTACCCGACCGAGACCGTGGCCACCATGGCCCGCATCGTCTGCGCGTCCGAGGACACGACGCTGCGCGCGGAGTCGCACCTGACCCGGGTGCCCACCACCACCGGCGGCGCCATCGCGCGCGCGGCCGCGGAGGTCGGCGCGATCGTCGGCGCGAAGGCGCTCGTCGCCTTCACGATGACCGGCGAGACGGCGCGGCGCCTGGCGCGTTACCGTTCGCCGATCCCGCTCCTCGCGTTCACCACCGAGGCGGCGACCAGGAGCCAGCTCTCCCTGACCTGGGGCGTCGAGACGTTCATCGTGCCGACCGTGCACCACACCGATGACATGGTCCGCGAGGTCGACTCCGCCCTCGCCAGGCTGGGCCGGTGCGCGATCGGGGACAAGATCGTGATCGTGGCCGGCAGCCCGCCCGGGAGCCCCGGCAAGACCAACGCCCTCCGCGTTCACCGGATCGGCGACGCCATCGAGCACATCTGAATCAGTCACCTGAATAGACACCGCTGCATAGCCGCTCCGCCGAGTCGGCCTGCCCGGGAAAACGGTTGGCGCAGTCTTGCGAAAACCTAACCAAACCGTGGCGTAAGCGGTCCCGGATTGCCTGCAAAATGGTGATTAGATTGGGTCGGTCAGCGCGATAGGTCACGCGCTTCGGTTCCGGTGCCAGGCAGGAGCGAAATGGCGGGGTCGGGAGTCAGCACGTCGGCGGGGCGCAGCCGCGCGGGGCGGGACCGTGCAGGAAGCTGAGGGACTGGCCGCGAAGGCCGCGCAGGCCATCGCGACGCGTGACGCCATTCAGGCGAACCTGCTGGACCTGGACGGCAGCTACGGCAAGCGGCTGCTGGACGGCGCCCGGCTGCGCGGCGTGAGCAAGGAGAAGTGGGATGCCGCGGCCGCGCGGCTCGCGGACCTGTGGCAGACGTTCACCGCGTACTCGGCGGTCATCGACCGGCTGGCCGAGCTGACCCAGGCCCGCAGGCCCAAAGCGGAGACGCCGGAGCTGATCCGGCTGCTCAGCGGCCGCTGCGTCACGCTCACGCAGGCGCCCGCGCCACTCGCCCGCCGCGACCTGGCCGACACCGGCCGCCGCGACCTCACGCTCACCGCGGCCGTGGCGGCGATGCGCAGCGCGTTCAGCGACGTGACTGACGTTACGTCCGCGGCCGAAGCCGCCTGGAACGACACCGGGAGCCGCCTGGACGCGGTGGCCGCGCAGCTGACCGGCGCGCGCCAGCGGTTCGCCGGGATAGACGACCAGCGGCTCACCGCCGAGGTGGCCGCGGCGCAAGAGCGCCTCGACGCCTACCGGGCGGACCTGAATTCCGACCCGCTCGCCCTCGACGCGTCCGGTGTCGGCGCGCTAGGCGAGCTCGCGGCCACGATCGCCGCCGAGGCCGCCAAGCTCGACCAGTTGCGGCGCGAGGCGCGGGACCGGATCGGGCAGCTGCGAGCGCAGGCGGACGAGCTCGCCGCGGCGCGGCGCGACGCGGTCACCGCGTGGCAGCGGGCGTCCGTCCGCGTCGCCGGCGTGCCGCCGCTGCCGGCCGAGACCCCGCCCCCGCCGCTGGACCGCCTCGACGCGCTCGCCGGAGCCGGGCAGTGGCGGCAGCTGTCGGAGACAATCGACAAGTGCGCGTCGGCGCTCACCGTGGCGCTGTCTCAAACCCGTGATACCTCACGTTCCATGGTCTCCTTCATTGACCAGCGCGACGAGCTCCGCGGCCTGCTAGACGCCTACAAGGTGAAAGCGGCCAGGCTCGGCTCCGCGGAGGACGAGGGCCTGACGGCACGCTACGACCGTGCGCGCGCACTGCTGTGGACCGCGCCGTGCGATCTGGCCGCCGCCGCGGACGCGGTGACCGGATATCAGCAGGCGATCCTCGCTTTGGAAGGGCAGCGGCGATGAAGTGCAATCAGCCCGGGTGCACGGGGACGATCGAGGACGGATTCTGCGACGTCTGCGGCCTCGCCCCGGCGCCGGCCGCGCCGGCCGCCTCCGGGCCCGCGGGGCCGGGCGGCGCCGGTTCGGGCGGTACCGGGTCGGCCGGGCTGGGCAGCGCCGGCTCGGGCAGCGCCGGCTCGGGCAGCACCGGCTCGGGCAGCACCGGCTCGGGCAGCACCGGGTCCTCCGGAACCGGCGGCCTCGGGTCCGGCCCGTACTGGTCCGGCGGCACGGCCTGGTCCGGAGGCTCGGGCTCGGGGACGGGCAGCCGCCGCGGCAGCCGCGGCACCCGGCCGGGCAGCCGAGGGTCCCACCATCAGATCGGCGGTGGTCTCGTCGAGGTGCCGCCGGTGCCCGCGCGGGACCCGGCGACGGCCGTGCTCGCTCACCCGGAGGTCCCGGAGAGCCGGCGGTTCTGCGGGAACTGCGGGCAGCCCGTGGGCCGCTCGGCGGACGGGCGGCCCGGCCGCACGGACGGGTTCTGCCGCAACTGCGGCAGCCGGTTCTCGTTCAGCCCCAAGCTTGAGCCCGGCGAGCTGGTGGCCCGCCAGTACGAGGTCCTGGGCTGTCTCGCGCACGGCGGGCTCGGCTGGATCTACCTGGCTCGCGACCGCCGGGTCAACGACATGTGGGTCGTGCTGAAGGGCCTGCTGAACGCCGGGGACGCCGACGCCCAGGAGGCCGCGCTCGTCGAGCGGCAGGCCCTCGCCGAGGTCAAGCACCCGAACATCGTGCAGATTTACAACTTCGTCGAGCACACGAGCGCCAGCGACGGCGAGACGTCCGAGTACATCGTCATGGAGTACGTGGGCGGCAAGTCGCTGAAGCAGATCCGGGTGGACGCTAGGTCCGCGGGCGGGGCCGTGCCGTTGCCGATCGCGCTGGCCTACATGATCGAGATACTCCCGGCCTTCGGGTACCTGCACGAGCACGGGCTCGTGTACTGCGACTTCAAGCCGGATAACGTCATCCAGACCGAGGAGCAGCTCAAGCTCATCGACATGGGCGGCGTCCGGCGGTTCGACAGCGACGGCCCCATCTACGGCACGGTCGGCTACCAGGCGCCCGAGATCGAGACCGACGGGCCGTCGCCCAGCTCCGACCTGTACACGGTCGGCCGCGCGCTCGCCGTGCTCACCTTCGACTTCCCCGGCTACCAGGGCGAGAACAAGTACCGGCTGCCCGACTCGGTGCCGCTGCTGAACGAGCAGGAGTCGTTCGCCCGCGCGCTGCGCAAGGCCACCCACTCCGACCCGGCACAGCGGTTCCAGTCCGCGGGGGAGATGGCCGAGCAGCTCACCGGGGTGCTCAGGGAGGTCCTGGCCACCGGCGACGGTCACCCGCGGCCCGCGTTCTCGCAAGTCTTCAGCCCGGAGCCGCGCGCGGCGGGCACCGACCTGGCGCCGCTGCGGAACGAGAAGACAGTGACGGTGAGCATGCCGCCGGCCACGGACGTGACGGCTGCCCTGCCCGTTCCGCTGGTCGACGGCGGGGACCCGGCGGCGGGCTACCTGGCCACCCTCGGCGGCCTGGAAACGGCCCAGCAGGCGGACGCGCTGATGGCGGCGGTCGGCGGCACCGCGGGCGTGCCCGCCGACGTGGCCCAGTCGCCCGAGACGCGCCTGGCCCTGGCCCGCACGCTCATCATGGCGGGCACGCCGGACGGCGCCGCCACCTACCTGGCCGAACTGGCCGCCGAGGACCCGGGCGACTGGCGGATCGCCTGGTACAACGGCCTGCGGGAGCTGGCCGCCGGGCGCGGCGGCGTCGCGGCGGGCGCGTTCAGCGCCGTCTTCGACGAGCTGCCGGGCGAGCTCGCGCCCAAGCTCGCCCTCGCCTTCGCGGCCGAGGCGGCCGGCGAGCTGGCCGCCGCCCGGCGCTACTACCAGGTCGTCTGGACGGTCGACCGGTCCTACATCAGCGCGGCGTTCGGGCTGGCGCGGGCCTGCATCGCGACCGGGGACCGCCCAGGTGCGGTGGCGGCGCTCGCGTCCGTGCCGGAGACCTCCAGCCAGCACGCGGCCGCGCAGATCGCCGCCGTGCGGCTGCTCGTGTCCGGCGGGGACGGCGTCTCCGCCGACGACCTCTGGCAGGCCGGCGGCCGCCTCGGCCGGCTGCCCCTCGATGACCTGCGCCGGGAGCAGCTCACGATCGAGATCCTGCACGCCGCCCTCAACTGGGTCGGGATCGGCCAGCCGGGCGGGCAGCCGGCCAACGGCGCCCGGCCGGACGGCGCGCGGGCCGCGGCCATCCGGGGTGACGAGCGCATCCTCGGCTGCGAGCCGAACGAGCGCGCGCTCCGGTTCGGCCTCGAACGCGGCTACCGTGCGCTGGCAATTCTCACCCCGGACCCCGCGCGCAGGGTAGAACTGGTGGACATGGCGAACAAGATCCGTCCGCGGACGTGGACATGACGGCGACCTGCCGGAACTGCGGCGAGCCCGTCGGCGAGGACGACGGGTTCTGCGAGGCGTGCGGCACCGAACTCGCCCCGGCGGTGGACAGCGCGGGCAGTGGCGTGACGGAGTGCCCGATCTGCTCCGCCGACGAGACGATTCCGGCCCCCGCGATCAGCGCGGAGGGCTACTGCGAGTCCTGCGGCCGCAAGGTGCCGTCCGGCCGCGACCACGTCGAGCTCGACATCGGCGTGGCCGCGGGCGTGTCCGACCGCGGGCTACGGCACGCGCGCAACGAGGACGCCATGGCGATGGCGGTCGCGAGCGGCGTCGGCGGCCCGGTCACGATCACCGTGGTCTGCGACGGCGTGTCGTCCGCGCCGCGCGCCGACGAGGCGTCCCTCACCGCCGCGCGGGCGGCTATCCGGGTCCTGCTGTCCGGGATCAGGGCGGGCGAGGACGCGGCCGAGGTCGCCGAGCGGGCGGCCCGGGCGGGTTCGGCGTCGCTGTCCGGGCTGGCCGGGCCGACCGGCGCGCCCGCGGCCACCTACGCGTCGGCGATCGTCACGGGCGAGATCATCACGGTCTGCTGGCTGGGGGACAGCCGCGTCTACTGGCTGCCCGCCGACGGCGCCGGCAACCAGTGCCTGACCACGGACGACTCGCTGGCCGAGGAGATCGTGGCCGCCGGGCTGGCCACCCCGGAGCAGGCGATGACCCTGCCGCAGGCGCACGTTATCACCCGGTGGCTGGGCGCCGACCTGCCCGACCCCGAGCCGCACGTGGCGCGGTTCACCCCGCCCGGCCCCGGCGTGGTGCTGATCTGCTCCGACGGGCTGTGGAACTACCGGCAGGACGCCGACGGCCTGGCCGCCCTGGCGATGCCCGCCGCGCTCACGCAACCGCTTTCGACGGCCGCCGCGCTCGTGAAGTTCGCGGTGGACTCCGGCGGCATGGACAACATCACCGTCGTGCTCGCGCCGTTCCCGCCGGCGGAACCCGAGAAGTTACCGAGGAGAACCCCCTGATGAGCCTGCCCGGCTTCACCGTCGACGTCGACCACAACCCCTATCTCCCGGTGGGGGGCCGCGATGTCAGCGCGGTCGTCACCGTCACCGCCGACTCGAGCGGAGACGCGCTGCCCGCCGGGGGCGGCGCCGGCCCGGGCAGCGCGGAGATCATCGCGATCGACTGCTCCGGGTCGATGGATTCACCGCGGACCAAGATGATCGAGGCCCGGGCGGCCACGTCGGCGGCGATCGACGTGCTCGGCGACGGCGTGTGGTTCGCGGTCATCCAGGGGACCTCCCTCGCGCGCCAGGTGTACCCGGGGAACGGCACGATGGCTGTCGCCAGCGACCAGACCCGGGGCGAGGCCAAGCGGGCCGTGGCCGCCCTGCGCGCCAGCGGCGGGACGGCGATCGGCCAGTGGCTGCGGCTGGCCCGCCAGCTATTCGAGACCTCGCCCGCGACGCTGCGGCACATGATCCTGCTGACCGACGGTAAGAACCAGCACGAGACCCCGGAGCAGCTCGACGAGGCGATCGCCCTCGCCGAGGGCTTCTTCAGCGCCGACTGCCGCGGGGTCGGGACGGACTGGGAGGTCAGCGAGGTCCGCCGGATCTCCACCGCGCTGCTCGGCACCGTAGACATCGTGCCGGACCCGGCCGGGCTCGCCGCCGACTTTGAGGCGATGATGCGCGGCGCCCTGTCCAAGCAGGTCGCCGACGTGGCGCTGCGCGTGTGGAACCCCCAGCACGCGTCGGTGAAGTACGTGAAGCAGGTGGCCCCGGCGATCGATGACCTGACCGCCCGCCGCGTGCCGACCGGCCCGCAGGCCGGTGACTACCCGACCGGCGCCTGGGCGCCGGGGGAGAGCCGCGACTACCACGTTGGCATCGAGGTCACCCCGGCTGGCGTCGGCCAGGAGATGCTCGCCGGCCGGATCAGCCTGGTGGCCACCTCCTACACCGGGACAGTATCTCCTGGGGGGACGACCCCCCCAAACCCCCCCGGCGGGAAGGCGGAGGTGGTCCTCGGCCAGGGCCTGGTCCGCGCCACCTGGACTGAGGACGAGGCCCTCTCGACCCGCATCAGCGCGGGCGTGGCACACTACACCGGGCAGGCGGAACTCGCCGACGTGATCGCCGACGGCCTCGAGGCCAGCAAGCGCGGCGACGAGGAGACCGCCACGGCCAAGCTCGGCCGGGCCGTCCAGCTCGCCCACGAGGCGGGCAACGAGGACACCGCCCGGCTGCTGTCCAAGGTGGTCGACGTGGTGGACGAGGCGACCGGCACCGTCCGGCTGAAGCGCAAGGTGGAAGCCGCCGACGAGATGGCGCTCGACACCAGGTCGACCAAGACCGTCCGGGTTAAGAAGGGGTAGTCATGGTGACCTGCCCGTCCGGCCACCAGTCGGCCAGTGACGACTTCTGCGACGTGTGCGGCCTGAGCATCGGGGCACCGCCGCTCAGCTCGATCGACGCGGGCGTCGGCCTGATGCCGCCCGCGGGCGGTGCCGGGCATACCCTCGTCGAGCCCGGTCCGGTCCCGGCGGGCGGCACCTGCCCGCGGTGCGGCACGGCGCGCACGGGCCAGTTCTGCGAGGACTGCGGCTACAACTTCGCCGACGCCGGGGCGGTGCCCGGGCCCGTGCCGTCCGCCCCCGCTCCCGCCCCCGCGCCGGCACCGGCACCGGCCGCGTATCCGCCGCCGGCCGCGTACGCGCCCCCGGCGCCGACCGTCTACCAGCCCGTCGCGTCGCCGCCCGCGCCGTCGCCGCCCGCGACCGCGGTACCTGGCCCGGAGACGGGACCCGGGCACGTGATGGGGAATGGGACGTCGCGGCCGACCGAGAGCTGGTCCGCGGTGGTGACCGCGGACCGTGACTACTTCGACGCGGTGCGCGCGGCGAGCGGGGATGACGCCGAGGGCATCGACTTCCCGGCCTACTGCCCGGAACGGCGGTTCCGCCTGTCCGGCGGCGAGGTCCGCATCGGGCGGCACAGCGCGTCACGCGGCATCGAGCCGGAGATCGACCTGACCGGGCCGCCGTCCGACCCGGGCATCTCGCGCCTGCACGCGGTGCTGATCGCCGCGCCGGACGGCTCGTGGTCGGTGCTTGACCCCGGCTCCGCCAACGGCACGTTGCTCAACGGGGCGGAACTCCGCCAGGACGAGCCGGTGCCGCTGCACGACGGCGACCGCATCAACCTCGGTGCCTGGACTGTCGTCACGGTCTCGCGGGATTAGGCCTACACGGAGCGGGCCGGACAACGTACATGCAGCTGGACAGGAGGAACCGTGGCCGGGGAGCCGTCTGGTCGGGGACGTAGACTGCTCGACGCCCTGGTCCCGGGCGCCCGCGTGGGCGGGTACCGCCTTGAGGGGCCGGTCGGTGCGGGCGGGATGGCGGCCGTCTACCGTGCGCACGACGAGCAGCTCGACCGCATGGTCGCGCTGAAGCTCGTGTACGCCGGACCGGGAATCGACGAGGTGATCCGGCAGCGTTTCGTCCGCGAGGCGCTCAACGTGGCCAAGGTGGACGACCCGCACATCATCCCCGTGTACGCGGCCGGCCAGGCCGACGACATGCTGTGGATCGCGATGCGCTACGTGTCGGGCGGCGACCTGCGGCGGATCATCGACCGCGAGGGGCCGCTGCCGCCGGCGCGCGCGGCGGCGTTCATCTCCCAGGTGGCCTCGGCGCTGGACACCGCGCACGAGGAGGACATCGTGCACCGGGACGTGAAGCCGGCGAACATCCTCGTGGACGTCGGGCACGGGAAGCGGCCCGACCACGCGTACCTGTCGGACTTCGGGCTGGCGCGGGGCGTCTTGTCGGTCGGCGGCCTCACCCAGGACGGCCAGTTCGTCGGCACCCCCGACTACGCGTCGCCGGAGCAGATCAAGGGGCACCTGACGGACGGTCAGGCGGACCAGTACTCGCTCGCCGCGGTGGCCTACACGCTGCTGACCGGGCTGGTGCCGTACGTCCGGGACAGCCCCATGGCGGTGCTGTACGCGCAGCTCGACGAGCCGCCCCCGCGGGTGAGTGACGTCCGGTCCGGCTTGCCGCGGGACGTGGACTGGGTCCTGGTCAAGGCGATGGCCAAGCGGTCGGGCCGGCGCTACGCCAGCTGCGGCGAGTTCGCCGACGCGCTGCGCGACGCGCTCGGCCTCGGCCCCTACGACCCCACCGGGCCGGTGCGCCAGCGGCCCGCGCCGGCCACGACCGCGCCGTGGCCGCTGAGCCGGCCCGGGTTCGAGTCCACCATCACCGCCGAGGATCCGCCGGTGCCGGAGCGGCCCGTCGCGGACCGGCCGGTGCCGGAGCGGCCAGTCCCCGAGCGGCCGATGCCGGAGCGGCCGGCGCCGACGGCGAGGCAGACCGTGCCGCTGGCGGTCCCGCCGGACGAGGCGGAGCCGGTGGCTCAGCCGTCGCCCACGTCGTCGCCGGGGCCGGGGCCCGGCGCCGCCCGGTCGAGCGTCCACGTCCCCGTGCAGGGCCGGGCCGACGCGGCGCGTGCGTGGGCCGCCGTGGTGAGCGCGGACCACGACTACTACGACAGCGTGCAGGCGGCCAACGAGCAGGACGCGGCGCGGTTCAGCTTCCCGGACGACTACGCGCACCGGCGGATCGAACTCGCCAAGCAGGAGATGACGATCGGGCGGCGCAGCCGTTCCCGGCACATCGAGCCGGACATCGACCTGACCGGGGACCCGGGGGTGTCGCGGCTGCACGCGATCTTGACGACCGGGCCGGACGGGACGTGCACCGTCACCGACAAAGACACTCCGAACGGCACGCAGGTGAACGGCCGCGAGATCCCGGCCAACGAGGCGGTGACGCTGCGATCGGGCGACTACATCAACCTGGGCGTGTGGACCCGCATCACGCTGACGCGGGCCTAACACGACCCCGCGGGGCGGCCGGTAGCGTCGCGGACCGGCCGGACAAGGCACTCTGGCTGCCACCGCGCACCGGCCGGGACGGGACCGACTGAATCGGTCAGTGGCATCCCAGGCAGGCGCCCCCAAGCCGACAGGCTGACCCTAGAACGGCACGGTGCATATTGCTGGCCCCCTGCCGCTGACCCCGTGGATTTGATCAGCCAGCTGGTCCGGACCGCAGCGGGGCGACCGGCAGGTCGAAGACCGTGTCGCCCGCGTGGCCCGGACCGTCCGTGTGATCAGGGCCGGCGGGGACGGCTTTGGGGGACCGGTGCCGGGAAGACACGAGCCGGTATTCGGCGAGCCGCGGACGGACACCGAGCAGGGCCAGCGCCGCGATCAGGGCCGCCGCGGCCGCGGGCAGCGCCCCGTTCCAGAGCCCGCCGCCCTCGCCCGCCGCGACCGCCGCCGCGAAGGCGTTCTGGTTGATGGCGATGACTGATGACAGCGCGGCGCTGTAGCGGTTGAATGCTGCGTCGGACTGGGCGGGGCCGGTGCCGATGTCGAACGCCACTGCCGCGGCGAGGTTCGTCTTGGCCAGTGCGCGCAGCTTGCGGTCGTCGCGTTCGTAGACCTGGTAGGCCAGCAGCGTGCGGACGGCGGCAGCGCGCTCGCCGGTAAAGGTGATATTGCGGAACTCGGTGCCGAGATAGCCGCCGAACCGCACGTCGGCGTTGTTCTTGTCGTACGCGCTGATGTCCGCGGCGAGCGCGGCGTCGTAGCCGAAGATGCCCACGTTCCCGACGTCCGCGAGTTGCCGGGACTCGGTCAGGAACGCCTGCTGGTACTGCCCGGCCCGCTGGGGGTCGACGAGGTACCGGCTCTCGTCCGCGTTCGCGTCGTAGCTGACCGCCTGCGCCTGCGACAGCGCGAGCACGGAGTTGAAGGCGTCTACCTTGGCCACCGTGAGGTGGGTTTTCTCGTCGCCGAGATGGGCCGCGGCGGCGATGGTGACGGCGAGGGTGAGGACCGTCGCGGCGGCGAGCGCCGGGTTGATGATGCGGCGGAAGCGTCTCGTGAGGTAGAGCTGGAAGGCCACGAGGGCGGCCAGGAGCAGGATTCCGGCGCCGATGATCAAGCCGGTGCCCGTGCTCGCGGTGCCGCCGCCGGCCTGGTAGGCGGCGTCGAGCCCGTCGGAGTTGACGCTGGTGAGGGAGGAGACCGTGGGCAGGATGCCTGTGCGCATCAGGTCGGTGGCCTGGCGGTAGTAGCCCAGCGGGGTGGCGGGCGTGCGGCCGGGCCGATCGGCGGCCGGGCCGGCCTGCTGGTCGGTGAGCATGGAGTCGGCGGCCAGCGCCTCGTACTGGCCGACGTCGTTCAGGACGGTCCGCAGTTCGCGCTGCGCGGCGGAATTGCCGGACGCGGTGACCGCCGCCTGCTGGAGATCGGCGTCCGCGGTCGCGCGGTCGCTGGAGTAGATCGACATGTCCTGGGCGCGGTCGGCGGCCAGCGCGGTGTCGTTGCCGACCAGCAGGACGTTGGCGACCTGCGCGTCCATGTCGTTGAGGGAGAAGTACAAGCCGGTCGCCGCGGTGACCTCGGGTGCGTCGCGCTGCCCGATCGACTGGAAGTCGCCGGTGATCCCGGCGGACGCCATCGCGATGACGACGGCGAGCACGACGCCCAGCGCCGCGACCACGGCGACCGAGGCCCGCAGTCGGCCGGGCGTCGTACGCGGCAACAAACGCGACAAAAAGGGCATCGCGTACGAGACGGGTGCTCGCCTGCGAGCGGCCAGCGCAGCCATTTCAACCTCACCTGAGGCGGTGCGGGAAGGGGGGCCGCACGCGTCGGCATTGACGGTACGCCCGGGGCTTTCGCTTGGCAGTACAGCCAGTGTTAGGAGGGCGTTAGGTTCCTGTTAGGGCATCTAGGGCCAGCGGCTCAGTACTTCGGGCCGACGAACTCATCCAGGCACGCGGCGGCTTTCCGTCTCACGACGGAGCAACGGCGATATAGGTAACCTATGGTTAATGTCCATTTTATGAGTCAGTGCCCCGAGTGGGATTCGAACCCACACTTTGCGGCTTTTGAGACCGCCCTCTCTGCCGATTGGAGTACCGGGGCAGGCACGACCGTACGCGCCCTGACAATCTACCGTGTGGCGGCGAGCGTTGCGCGTCACGTGCCTGCCGTTGGCGACGGGGGCGCCGTGGTTAACATGCCTGTAACAGAAAGCTGTGTCTTCCGCCACGGCCGGTCATCTAGCCGAGCATCACGGCGCGGGCTGCCTGTAGTCTCTTTCACGTGAGCCAGAATGCGTTGCGTGTCGTTATTGCCGAGGATGAGGCGCTGATTCGCCTCGACCTGAAGGAAATGCTGGAAGAGGAAGGCTACGCGGTCGTGGCGGAAGCCGGGGACGGCGAAACCGCGGTGGACCGGGTCACGAGCCTTCGGCCCGACCTCGCCATTTTGGACGTCAAGATGCCCGTGCTGGACGGGATCTCGGCGGCTGAGCGCATCGCGGCCGAACGCATCGCGCCGGTTGTGATCCTGACTGCTTTCTCCCAGCGAGAACTGGTCGAGCGTGCCCGCGACGCGGGCGCGATGGCCTACCTTGTGAAGCCGTTCACGAAGGCGGACCTGGTGCCGGCCATCGAGATGGCGGTGAGCAGGTACAACGAGATCCGCGCGCTGGATTCCGAGGTGGACACGCTGCGTGACCGCCTTGAGGTCCGCAAGCTGCTCGACCGGGCCAAGGGCCTGCTGCAGTCCGAGCACGGCATGACCGAGCCGCAGGCGTTCCGCTGGATCCAGAAGACCTCGATGGACCGCCGCCTGACCATGCGCAAGGTCGCGGAAGCCGTGATCGAGGGCACCATGCAGGCGGGGAAAGAGGGCGGCGAGAGCGCCGACGCCGCGGGCGAGAGCGCCGAGAGCTAACCGTCAGGCGACGTGTAGAGGACCCAGGGACCCGTTGGTACCGTGTCCGCCTTCCCCGGGCTGACACGTTCTCTACTAGGGCCCCCGGGTCCGTTGTCCTCACGTTAGCGATCTGGCGACGCAACGGCAAAGTTAAGTTTTCCTGCCGGACTGCGTATGGTCAGCCATTGATTCCGGGCTGTTCACTCAGATGTCCCCGTATGGACGTGGCTTTCGGTGGTCGAGTGGTCGCTCGCCACGTTCGCCGTGGCTGCGAACTGGGAGGTTCGCCGCGAGTCCCCGGCATGGGGGCCGACCTGCGGGGCAACCCTCGCGACGGCGCGTGGTCGCCGCGGCGAAGATAACAATCTCATTGCATCGGCGTGTCGGCCTGGGTGGTGGCACGAGGGGCCGGGCGGATGCCGTGCCTGCGGGGCGGATGGTGCGCTTGGGCGGTGTCGTGCCTGTTGCGTGCAGCCGTCAGGCGTGTGCCGTGTTGGGGCGTTGTGGCGCGTCGGTTCTGTGGCCGCCTCTCGGCCTGCCGCGTTTTCGGTGAACACAAGCACCTCTAGACTCACAGGAGCCTTCCTGCTTGTCGGTCACATAACGTCAAAATTCATAAAATATCGGCGTATAAGGTATATACGCCGCTCAAAATTCCCAAGTTTTCTGTTTTATGCCGCGTGACATTTGAGGTGTGAACGGTCACAATTCCAGAAGGTAGGCATGCGCATGCTGATTGGTGTCCCGGGCCCGGGACACCAATCGTGGGAACCCAATGGAGGGAGCCTTCATGCGTGCCAACGCACCATCACGCGAATCCGCGGGCCGATTCCGGCTGTCGCGGCACCGCGCTGTCTGGACCGGGGCGTCTGTCCTGGCGACGGCACTCCTGGCGGCGGGAGCAGTAGCCGCGACGAGCGCCTCGGCCAGCACGTCGGCCACGGCCGGGAACTCTGGCAAGATTTCCATCGCCAAGGCATATTTCGGCAGCACGGTCGAGCCGTACACGGGCAAGGAGACGCCCACGTACGAGTACACGATGACCAACGCTCACGGCATGTCAGTCCAGCTGCTGTCCTACGGCGGCATCACCCGGGCGATCAACGTCCCGGGCGCGAACGGCAAGACAAGTGACGTCGTGCTCGGCTTCCAGACCCTGCAGGACTACGTCACGCAGGACAGTCCGCCCGTGATCGTCAACGGCGGGCCGTACTTCGGCGAGACGGTCGGCCGTTATGCCAACCGCATCGCCAAGGGCACGTTCCAACTCAAGCAGCCCAACGGCCAGACAGAGACCTACACGCTGCCGATCAATAACGGCGTCAACAGCCTGCACGGCGGCGTGGTCGGCTTTGGCCAGCACGTCTGGAGCCAGGTCGCGCTGATCAGCACGAAGAACGAGGTCGGCGTCACCCTGCAGCTCGTCAGCCCGAACGGCGACGCCGGCTATCCCGCTGGCTCGACCGCGGAAGGCTGCCCGAACGGCTGCACGGGCTACCCCGCCCAGGTAACTGTGGATGTCACGTACACGCTGAATAACAACGACCAGTACGAAATCCACTACAGCGCCCACAACGACAGCTACTACGGGGCGAACAACCCGAAGAACCTCAACACCGTCATCAACCTCACCAACCACAGCTACTTCAACCTCGCCGGCGCGACCTCGCCCGCGGGCTCCGCGTACAGCCAGTACGTGCAGATCAACGCGAACAACTACTCGCCGACCGACACGACCCAGATCCCGCTCGGCCCGAGCGCGAGCGTCAAGGGCACGCCGTTCGACTTCACCACCCCGCACACGATCGGGTCCCGTATCGACCAGGTCAGCGCGCCCGACAACGTGCCCTCGAGCGACAGCTCGAAGACCAACGGCGAGAGCCAGCTGACGATCGCCCAGGGCTACGACCACAACTGGATCCTGAACAAGCAGACCAAGGCCACGACCGGCCCGGACGGCCTGAACCTCGCCGCCAACGCCTGGGATCATTCCAGCGGGCGTGAGATGACCGTGTGGACCGACCAGCCGGGCGTCCAGTTCTACAGCGGCAACTTCCTGACCGGCACGCTGACCGGCGGCATCGGCGGCAACACGTACCGGCAGGGCGCGGGCTACACGTTCGAGACCCAGCACTTCCCGGACTCGCCCAACCAGCCCAGCTACCCGTCCACCGAACTCGCCGCCGGGAAGACCTTCAACACCTCGACGGTCTTCGCCTTCTCTTGGTAATCAGTTTCCGTAGACAATCCCGCTAGGAAACACGACACGCCTATGACCGGCGGCCACCGTGCCGCCGGTCATAGGATCGAAGAGTGACTGACAGGCTCCTTCTTCTCGATGGACATTCGCTGGCATACCGGGCTTTCTTCGCGCTTCCGGTCGAGAACTTCGCCACCACGACGGGCCAGCCGACGAACGCCGTCTACGGCTTCACCTCGATGCTGATCAACGTCTTGCGTGACGAGCAGCCCACGCATGTCGCGGTCGCGTTCGACCGCCGGGAGCCAACCTTCCGCCACGAGCAGTACGCCGAGTACAAGGCCGGGCGGCAGAAGACTCCCGATGAGTTCTTCAGCCAGCTGAGCCTGATCTACGAGGTACTCGACGCGCTCGGCGTCAAGCACCTGGAGGCCTCCGGCTACGAGGCCGACGACATCATCGCGACCCTGGCCACGCTGGCCGCGGGCGACGACATGGACGTGCTCATCGTCACCGGCGACCGGGACGTCCTCCAGCTCGTCAACGAGAAGATTACGGTGCTGATGACCCGCGTGGGGATCAGCAACATGACACGCTTCACGCCGGAGGAAGTCGCGTCGAAGTACGGTCTCTCGCCCGTTCAGTACCCAGACTTCGCGGCGCTGCGCGGTGACCCCAGCGACAACCTGCCCGGCATCCCGGGCGTGGGGGAGAAGACGGCGACCAAGTGGATTCAGCAGTTCGGCTCGCTTGAGGAGCTGGTCAACCGGGTCGACGAGGTCAAGGGCAAGGCGGGCGACGCGCTCCGCGAGAACCTGGCCAACGTGATCAGGAACCGCCAGCTCACCGCGCTGCTGCGGGACGTGCCGATGGACACGGTCGGCGCCGCGCCGCAGGATCTCACCCCCTCGCCGTGGAGCCGGGAGACGATCCACCAGCTCTTCGACACGCTTCAGTTCCGCGTCCTGCGCGACCGCCTGTACCAGACCCTCCCAGACGGCATCAACGGCGTTTCCGCCACGACCCCTGACCTGTCGGACACGGCGGAGAAGGCCGGATTCGACGTCACCGCCGTGGTTCTCGGCGCCGACGAGGTCCCGGGCTGGCTCGAGGAGCACCAGTCCGGGGAACGCGCCGGGGTCGCCGTGACCGGCACCTGGGCTCGGGGCACGGGCAACCTGACCGGCCTGGCGATCGCCACCCCCGACGGCGCCGGCGCGTACCTGGACCCGGAGATCCTGACGCCCGCCGACGAGAAGGCGCTCGAGGCCTGGCTGGCGTCGGAAGACCACCCGAAGGCCCTCCACGACGCGAAGGGCCCGATGCACGCGTTCGCGGCGCGCGGGTTCGTCCTGGCGGGAATCACGTCTGATACCGCGCTGGCGGCCTACCTCGCGCTGCCTGGCCAGCGCACCTTCGACCTCGCGGACCTGGTGCTGCGGTATCTCGGCAAGGAGCTGCGCGACACCACGGAGACGGGGCAGCTCACGCTGGACGGGTCCGGCGAGGAGGAGACCGCCACGGTGCTCGTGCTGCGCGCGCGGGCGACGCTGGACCTGGCGGCGGCGCTGGACGCGGACCTGGAGCGGCGCGATGCCGCCCGGCTGCTCGATGACCTGGAACTGCCGCTCGTCCGTGTGCTCTGCGACATGGAACGGGTTGGCATCGCGGCCGACGCCGACCACTTCGCGGACATGTCCGCGTCGCTATTCGGCGAGGTCAAGGGGGCCGAGCAGTCGGCCTACGCGGTGGTCGGCCACGAGTTCAACCTCGGCTCGCCCAAGCAGCTGCAGGAAGTGCTGTTCACCGAGCTCAGCCTGCCGAAGACGAAGCGGATCAAGACCGGCTACACCACGGACTCCGAGGCGCTGACGACCCTGCTGGCGTCGACCGGGCACCCGGTGCTCGAGCACCTGCTGCACTACCGGGACGTCGCGAAGCTGAAGCAGATCGTGGACTCGCTGATCCCGATGGCCGGCGCGGACGGGCGCATCCACACGACGTTCAACCAGATGGTCGCCGCGACCGGGCGGCTGTCGTCCACGGACCCGAACCTGCAGAACATTCCGATCCGCACCGAGCTCGGACGGCGGATCCGGCACGGGTTCGTGGTCGGCCCGGGGTACGAGACGCTGCTGACCGCGGACTACAGCCAGATCGAGCTGCGGATCATGGCGGACCTGTCCGGGGACGCCGCGCTGCTCGCCGCGTTCGAGTCCGGGCACGACTTCCACGCGGCGACGGCGTCGCGCGTGTTCGGTGTCGCGCCCGAGGACGTCGGCCCCGAGCAGCGGGCGAAGATCAAGGCGATGAATTACGGGCTGGCGTACGGGCTGTCGGCGTTCGGCCTGTCGGGGCAGCTGCGCGTCTCGGTGGAGGAGGCGCGCGGGCTGATGGACGAGTACTTCAAGGAGTTCGGCGGTGTGCGGGACTACCTGCAGTCCATCGTCGCCCAGGCCCGCATCGACGGCTATACCTCGACGATCATGGGCCGTCGGCGGTACCTGCCCGACCTGGTGTCGGACAACCGCCAGCGGCGTGAGATGGCCGAGCGCATGGCCCTCAACGCCCCGATCCAGGGCTCGGCCGCCGATGTGATCAAGGTGGCGATGCTGCGGGTCGCCGCCGCCTTGTCGGCGGCCGGACTGCGGTCGCGGATGCTCCTTCAGGTCCACGACGAGCTGATCTTCGAGGTGGCGCCGGGCGAACTCGAGTCGGTCCAGTCTTTGGTGACAACTCAGATGAGCTCAGCGGCTTCCCTGCGCGTCCCCCTGGAAGTCTCCACGGGCACCGGCCGCAGCTGGGCCGAAGCCGCCCACTAAGCGCCAGGTCGCGCACCCCGCCACGCGTCGGCCTGCCGCCATCGCGCCAGCACCCGCCGCGGCGCACCAGCCCTTGCCGCCACGCCGGCCCGCCCGACGAGACCCCGCAGGCCGGTGGACCACGATCTGTGGGAAATGTCGGTATCGGGGCCGGGGCCGGAGTTGGGGCAGGCCAGGGGGGCGCAGCGGAGGGCGTCAGCGTTTGCGGCGGCGGGCGGGGTGGCCACGGAGGATGACGGCGCGGGGCTTGTCGAGTACCGACAGATCCGCGCGCGGGTCGCTGTCGTAGACGACGGCGTCGGCCGGGGCCCCGTCCACGAGGCCGGGGATGCCCAGGTAGTCGCGGGCGGTCCAGGAAGCGGCGCCCAGCGCGACGTCAGCCGGAACCCCCGCCGCCGCCAGCGCGCGGATCTCCGCCGCGATCGTGCCGTGCGGCCGGGAGTCCGTGCCCGCCAGCAGCGTCACGCCCGCTTCGGCCGCCGCCGCGACGAGCGCGGGGTGCGCGCTCGCGCCGCCCACGTACCACTCCTTGCGCGGGCTGTCCTCCCGGAGCCGGGCGAGCTCGAGACTGCCCGTGATCACGGTCAGGGTCGGGGTCAGCGCGGTGCCCTGGGCGGCCATCTGGGCGAGCAATTCCGGATCCAGGCACATGCCGTGCTCCAGGGAGTCCACGCCGGCGGCGACGGCGGCCGTGCCGCCCGCGGCCTGCTGGGAGTGGACGGCGATGCGCCCGCCGGCCTCGTGGACGGCCGTGACGATGTCGCGCAGCACGGTTTCCGGCACCGGCTCATCGTCGGGACCCCAGTCGGCGATGATCTTGGCCCAGCCGGTGCGCGCGGCCTGGGCGGCGGCGATAGCGGGCATCTCCGCGTGGTTCGCGCGCCGCCCCCAGCCGTCGAAGAACTGGCCGAACTGCGCGATCCACGGTCCGGCGTGGAACGCGCGCGGCGTGTCTGGGTCGACCCCGAACCAGCCGGGCGGCTCGCCCGCCAGGCCGGGCGCCCGGATCACGGTCACGCCGGCGTCCACGTGCTTGTCCAGGTCCTTGCGGAGCAGGCTATCGGTGAACGGCTCGCCCGGCGAGCCGGCGCCCGGGTGCGTATGCATATCGGCGAGGCCGGGAAGCAGCCATCCCTCGGCGACCAGTTCGGCGCCGGGGACGGGATCGGTAGTCCACCGGTCACCGTCTGCGTATATGTCGGTGCTCTCGCCGCTGGGAAGGGCGTATCCTCGTATCCGGTACACAGTCACAAGCTGAACATAGGCCAGGGTGAGACCAGGATCGTCATGGTTTTGACGCCCGGTTGTGGCCAGCCGCGATTGACCAGCCGCGTTTAACTTCATATTCTGAACGCTGCGCTATGTCCTCGTGCGGTCCGTCGCGGTCACCTGACCTTCTCGGTCACCTGGCTTCACCGTCGGCCGCCGGAACGCGCCGTGGGCGTAAGACCTCCCGGCGAGTTCTCGCGTGTTTCCCCGTCTCGGGGCGACACTGCATAAGTTCCCAGCGCGCCAACATTCCTAATCCTGTCCGCATCCGGAGCCAACCCACACATGACGAGCAGCACGCAAGCCACCTCGACCCCCAAGGTAGCGGTCAACGACATCGGGTCCGAGGAGGCATTCCTCGCAGCGATCGACCAGACCATCAAGTACTTCAACGACGGCGACATTGTCGAGGGCACCGTCGTCAAGGTCGATCGAGACGAGGTCTTGCTCGATATCGGCTACAAGACAGAGGGCGTGATCCCGTCACGCGAACTGTCCATCAAGCACGACGTCGACCCGCACGAGGTCGTTAAGACCGGCGAGCAGATCGAGGCGCTCGTCCTCCAGAAGGAGGACAAGGAAGGGCGCCTCATCCTGTCCAAGAAGCGGGCGCAGTACGAGCGCGCGTGGGGCACCATTGAGCGGATCAAGGAAGAGGATGGCGTCGTCACCGGCACCGTCATCGAGGTCGTCAAGGGCGGCCTGATCCTGGACATCGGCCTGCGCGGCTTCCTGCCGGCGTCGCTGGTGGAGATGCGCCGTGTCCGCGACCTCCAGCCGTACGTCGGCCGGGAGATCGAGGCCAAGATCATCGAGCTCGACAAGAACCGCAACAACGTGGTGCTGTCGCGCCGGGCCTGGCTCGAGCAGACCCAGTCCGAGGTGCGCCACACCTTCCTCAACACCCTGCGCAAGGGCCAGATCCGCAAGGGCGTCGTCTCGTCGATCGTCAACTTCGGTGCGTTCGTCGACCTCGGCGGCGTGGACGGCCTGGTGCACGTGTCCGAGCTGTCCTGGAAGCACATCGACCACCCGGGCGAGGTTGTCGAGGTCGGCCAGGAGGTCACGGTCGAGGTGCTCGACGTGGACATGGACCGCGAGCGCGTCTCGCTGTCGCTGAAGTCCACGCAAGAGGACCCGTGGCAGCAGTTCGCGCGGACCCACCAGATCGGGCAGGTCGTGCCCGGCCGGGTCACGAAGCTGGTGCCGTTCGGCGCGTTCGTGCGCGTCGAGGAGGGCATCGAGGGCCTGGTCCACATCTCCGAGCTGGCCGACCGGCACGTGGAGATCCCGGAGCAGGTCGTCCAGGTGGGCGAGGAGATCTTCGTCAAGATCATCGACATCGATCTCGACCGGCGCCGGATCTCGCTGTCGCTCAAGCAGGCCAACGAGGGCACCGTGGGCGACGTCGCCGCAGACGATTTCGACCCGACCCTCTACGGCATGCCGGCGACCTACGACGACCAGGGCAACTACGAGTACCCCGAGGGCTTCGACCCGGAGACGGGCGAGTGGCTTCCGGGCTACGAGCAGCAGCGTGAGGAGTGGGAGCGCCAGTACGCCGAGGCGCGTGCCCGCTTCGAGGCGCACCGCAAGCAGATCGAGGAGTCCCGCGCCAAGGCCGAGGAAGAGGCCGCGGCGGGCGAAGGCGACGAGGCGGCCGCGCAGGCGGCGCCCCGGGCCCAGCGTCCGAGCAGCCAGTCGCGTAGCGACTCGGGTGCCCCGGGTGGCACGCTTGCCTCGGACGAGGCCCTGGCCGCGCTCCGCGACAAGCTGTCCGGTCAGAGCTGACACACGATTCACCCGAAACGGGCGGCTGCCTCACGAGGCAGACGCCCGTTTCGGCTTTAATGGCAGTCGATTTCGATGGCAGCAAAGCGCGCCGAGGGAGACAGATGCTGCGGGTCGGGCTGACCGGGGGGATCGGGTCGGGGAAGAGCGAGGTGTCGCGCCGGCTGGCCGCCTTCGGTGCGGTGATCATCGACGCGGACAAGGCCGCGCGTGACGTTGTCGCCCCCGGGACGCCAGGGCTGGCACAGGTCGCGGCTGCCTTCGGGGACGCCGTCCTGCGGCCGGACGGCTCGCTCGACCGGCCGAAGCTCGGTGAAATCGTCTTCGGCGACGACGCGGCGCGGGCGAAGCTGAACGGGATCGTCCACCCGCTCGTCCATCAGCACATGCGGGAAGCGGAAGAGCGGGCCATCGCTGACGGCATCGACGTGATCGTGCACGATATTCCCCTCCTCGCCGAGGCCGGGCAGGCCAGGTCCGCCGGCTTCGACCTGGTCATCGTCGTGGACGTCCCGACGCGGACGCAGATGGAACGGCTCATCCGGCAGCGCGGCCTGGCCGCTGAGCAGGCGGCGGCGCGCATGGCGGCCCAGGCGACGCGCGAGCAGCGGCTGTCCATCGCCGACATCGTGATCGACAACTCGGGCACGCTCGGCGACCTGGACAAACGCGTCCGCGAAGTCTGGGACGAACTCCGCGCCCGCGCCTGACCCGACGACCAGGCGAGGCGCGTGCCAAGAATCCGGCGGCCGCGCGTCACGGGTGGCGCCCTTGCGGTGGCTGGGAGGTCGCGGGACGCATGCCCGCCCGTTTCGCCCGCGGCCCGCAACCGAGCTGCGCCGTCAAGATCATGGGTCGTTCCGGCGTCCATGGCACCTCCGACCCATGATCGTGAGACGGATGCACCCGGAATGCCCGCTATATGGGCTTATTCCGGTGAGCTCGGGCGCCGTTCCGGTTGGCCCGAGCGGCGTTTTCCAAGATCACGGGTCATAGATGCCAAATACTGGCATGTGCGACCCATGATCCTGCCGGACGGCTTCAAAATGGTCTTTCGGGTTGGTTGCATCGATGGTTATATCCGGAAATATCCGGCTGATTGCCGCTCGCGCTGGCGGCTTTGGCGCGTTCGACCCATGAAACACGCCTGCGGCGCTGCCCGCCGCCCGCGCCATCGCCGCCTTCTGCGGCATCGCCGCCTTCCGCTGGCCAGCCAGTCCCGAAACGGTGTGGGCTACCTGTGAAACGCGCACCCGGCCAGGCGAGAGCCACCCCGGAATGTCAGACCCCCGCCGTAGAGTTGGAACGAGGAGCCGCCGTGGGCTGTCGCCGACGGGGAACGCCAGCGGGGAACGACTGTTCCGGACACCGATGACGGCGGCAAGATGAGGAGGTGGCACCGTGCGACCGGTAACCGACCTGATGCGGAAGGTGGCGCCGTTCGAGGTCGTCACCGAGATGGTCCCGGCCGGCGACCAGCCCGCGGCTATCGCGGAGATCACCAAGCGTGTCCAGGCGGGGGAGAAGGACACCGTCCTGCTCGGCGCGACCGGCACGGGCAAGACGGCGACGGTGGCGTGGATCGCGGAGCAGCTGCAGCGGCCCGTGCTCGTCATGCTGCCCAACAAGACGCTCGCCGCCCAGTTCGCCAACGAGCTGCGCGAGATGCTTCCGCACAACGCGGTCGAGTACTTCGTCTCGTATTACGACTACTACCAGCCCGAGGCGTACGTCCCGCAGACCGACACCTATATCGAGAAGGACTCCTCGATCAACGACGAGGTGGAGCGGCTGCGGCACTCGGCGACGAACTCGCTGCTGACCCGGCGGGACACGATCGTGGTCGCGTCCGTCTCCTGCATCTACGGCCTGGGCACGCCCCAGGAGTACGTCGACCGGATGCTCAAGGTCAAGGTCGGCGACACAATCGAGCGGGAGGCGCTGCTCCGCAAGCTCGTGGAGATGCTGTACGCGCGCAACGACATGGCGTTCACGCGGGGCACCTTCCGGGTCCGCGGCGACACGATCGAGATCATCCCCCAGTACGAGGAGCTTGCCGTCCGGATCGAGATGTTCGGCGACGAGATCGAGCGGCTGTCCACCCTGCACCCGCTGACCGGCGAGGTGATGAGCGAGGACGACGAGCTCTACGTCTTCCCGGCCAGCCACTACGTCGCGGGCGAGCAGCGGATGGAACGCGCCATCACCGGGATCGAGGCGGAGCTGGGCCTGCGGCTCGCGGAGCTGGAGAAGTCGGGCAAGCTCCTCGAAGCGCAGCGGCTCCGCATGCGGACCACCTACGACATCGAGATGATGCGCCAGGTCGGCAGCTGCGCGGGCATCGAGAACTACTCGCGGCACATCGACGGCCGCGAGGCGGGCAGCCCGCCGAACACGCTGCTGGACTACTTCCCCGAGGACTTCGTCCTCGTCGTCGATGAGTCACACCAGACCGTCCCGCAGATCGGGGCGATGTACGAGGGTGACGTGTCCCGCAAGCGGGTCCTGGTGGACCACGGTTTCCGGCTGCCCAGCGCCATCGACAACCGGCCGCTGACCTGGGACGAGTTCCTCGAGCGGATCGGGCAGACGATCTACCTGTCGGCCACGCCCGGCCCGTACGAGCTGCAGCGCGTCGGCGGCGACGTGGTCGAGCAGGTCATCCGGCCCACCGGGCTCGTCGACCCGCAGGTGTACATCAAGCCGACCAAGGGGCAGATCGACGACCTGCTCGAGGAGATCAGACTGCGGGTAGAGCGCCAGGAACGCGTGCTGGTCACCACCCTGACCAAGAAGATGTCAGAGGACCTCACCGACTATCTCCTTGAGAACGGAGTCCGCGCCCGCTACCTGCACAGCGAGGTCGACACGTTGCGGCGGATCGAGCTGCTGCGGGAACTGCGAGTCGGCGAGTTCGACGTGATGGTCGGCATCAACCTCCTCCGTGAGGGCCTTGACCTCCCCGAGGTGTCCCTCGTCGCGATCCTGGACGCCGACAAGGAAGGCTTCCTGCGCTCGCCGACGTCGCTGATCCAGACGATCGGCCGTGCGGCGCGCAACATCTCCGGCGAGGTGCACATGTACGCGGACAAGGTGACGCACGCCATGCAGCACGCCATCGACGAGACCAACCGTCGGCGCGAGAAGCAGATCGCCTACAACACCGAGCGCGGGATCGACCCGCAGCCGCTGCGCAAGCGCATCGCCGACATCCTCGACCAGATCGTCCGGGAGGACGCGGACACCGAGCAGCTCATCGGCGGCGGCGGACGCCAGCAGAGCCGCGGGAAGTCCCCGGTTCCCGGACTCTCCTCGCGAGCGCGGGCCGCGGCCCGCGCCGCGGGCGAGCAGGCCCCGGCAGGCGCCCGGCAGGACGGAGCCGAGCCGCGCGGCGACCTGGTCGCGCTCATCACCGAGCTCACGGACCAGATGCACACCGCGGCAGCGGAGCTTCAGTTCGAGGTCGCGGCGAGGATCCGCGACGAGATCAAGGAGCTCAAGCACGAACTGCGCGGGATGCAGGCCGCGGGCGTGTGACCAGGCGCGAGGACCCTTGCGGCAGCGCTGGTGCCCGCGCGGCGCAAACCGCGCGGGCACCAGTCGTCCGGCAGGCGCCGTAGGACTCACCGCACGGCCACTACCTCACCACGGCGATCCGGGCGGTGGAGGTGAAACCGGATCCGGCGCCGACCGCGGAGATCGTGACCAGGCCAGTCCCCTGGCCGGACGGGATCGTCACCAGTGCCGACACGGTGCCGGACGCGCTGGCGATGCCGGTGCCGGCCTGGGCCGAGCCGACCGAGAACGCGACGCTCTCACCAGCGCGGTAGCCCAAGCCGGTGACCGTGACAACGCTGCCGGCCGTCACCTTCCCATTTCCTCTGGCGCTGAGGTGTCCCGGGTGCGACAAGGCGGCTAGTTCGGCGCAGGGGTTCCCCTGCACGCCGTCTGGCGGCGCAGTGCTGCCGGACGTCACCGTATTGGCGGCGACGGTGACGGTGCCGAAGTCGCCAGTGCCGAGTACGGCGTTGTGCGGGTCCGACACCGCGATCTTGTACGCGGTGGTCGGCGTCGCGCTCGCCGCCGTGCTGCCTGTCATCGGGATGTTCTCAGTCTGGCAGGTCTGGCCCGGCCTGAACGTGACCGGGTCCATTGCCAGCCCGACCTCGCCGGTCGCCGAGCCGATCACCGTCAGGTACGTGGTGACGGTCGACGTCGCTGGCCTGCTCAGGTAAACGGCGACCTCGCTGGTCGACGGCCCGGTGCTCTCCTGGACGTTCGTCGAGGCGACATTGACCGTCGGGCGGGACCGGGCACCGGGCACACCGAGGCCCCGGCTGTCGAACGCGAGGTCTTGCAGGTACTCCCCGCCTGACGCCGTGCCATCCGCGCCGACCGCGGCCCCGAAGGTGACATCGGTGATGTCTTTCAGGTCAAGGCCGGCCGCCTTCAGGGTGGCGGTGGGCAGGTGAACCTGCTGCAGCACGATCTTGCCGAGCAGGTTTGAGGTGCTCGACGGCATCCGGGTGACCGCCCACTTGTTGAGCGACGAGGCCAGGGTGCTGTAGCTGTGCCCCTTGCCGTCGCTGACCGAGATCGTCATGTCGGTCCCGGTCGTGACGCTGGCGTCCGGGGACATGTTGACCGTCATCTCCTGGTAGCCGGACACGTTCCGCTCGTCCGCCGGTATCGCGACGTTCAGCGCGGCCGTTCCGTCAGTCCAGGCGAGGTGGGTCATCTGGTTCAGCGGCACGTTCGGGGCATAGTTGGCCGGAGTCCAGTACGGCACCTGCTGGTTGGTCAGGCCCGAGGCGCAGGGCGGCACTGTGAGCGGGACGGTGCGTCCGGACTGGTCGGCGCAGATCGTCGGCGTCATCGAGCCGCTCGCGGTGATCGACGGGCTGCTGTTCGCGAACGAAGTGATGTCGTCTCGCATGGAGGCCGGCTGTTGCGCCACCGTGCGGATGTCGGCGAAGCTGGCCACCGACGACGGTTCCGCGCCCGCTCCGTCGAACATCGGCAGGTACTGCGTCTGGCCGCCGAGGGTCAGCTCGAAGAACCCGGCGAGGTACGAGGTGCCTACCGAGTACTCCTGCGTCGATGACAAGCGAGTGGTCGTGGGCGAGTTGAGGCCGCAGACGGGGTCGGTGGCGGACTGGCCGCCCGTCGTCCAGTCGTCGGCCGCGCCCGGGAAGGGCGGCGTCCAGTAGGTGTTGAAGAAATCATGGTCGGCGCCCATGACCCAGATGTCGGAACTCAGCACATTGTCGCCGAAGGCGTTGCGGGAGTCCGCGTAGAAGTGCTGGCCCTGCTGATCGGACACGTCGCCGTCGCAGTAGGGCAGCAGCGTCGTCGTGATCACGTCGGGAATCGTGGTCCGGGTGAAGTCGATCGGCGCGAGCATGAAGACGGACTTGATGTCCCATGGGCGGGCGAGCCCCTCGTTGAGGACGGCGGCCGTGGCCGCGCCCTCGCCGCCGCGGGAGTGCCCCATCAGCCCGATGTCGGAGAAGTTCATCGTGCCGGCCAGGTCGGCGGCGGTCATCCCAGTGCCGGCCAGCGCCTGGTCCAGGGTGACCGTCCGGTCCGTGGCCGCGTCGTAGAAACTAACCGGCTGGCCGGCGTCAGCCTTCTTCAGCCAGGTCAGGGTGTCGAGGAAGAGCTGTCCCCGGGCCTGCGCGCCGTCGTCCGGCGCCTTCTGGTTGTCGTTGGCGTTGATCGCGTTGGCCGAGATCGACACCACTGTGTAGCCGTGGCTGGCCAGGGCGTCGCCCGCGCCGTCATAACCGGCGTAGCTCGGGATCTCCGCGTCGCCGCTCGGGCATGGCCAGATGTTGGCCGCCGCGTCCGTGGTGGTGTTGTAGCAGGTGGAGTGCCGTCCGTGCATGAACAGCACTAGCGGGTGCGGGCCGCCGGAGGACGGCAGGTAGATCTTGCCCTGCACCTCACCGCGGACGCCGCCGATGTTGGCCAGCGGGATCGCCTCGGTGCCGAAGTCGTACACGGCGGTCGTGTACTTGTAGGGGCCTGGCGCCGCGGGGTCGCTGCCTAGCGTTGGCCCCGACGCGTGACCGGAAGAGGGCGTCGCCGTGGCGTTCGGGGCCGTGCTGGCCGGGGCCGGGGACCCGCCCGGGGTCGCGCCCGTCCCGGGCGAGCCGGTCGACCACTGCCATGTGATGTTCTTCGCGGTGGCCACGGCCGGGTCGGTCGTGGTCAGTGTGAGTGTCAGGCCGCTTGCCGACTGCGTCGCCGGGCCGAGCACCTTGCCGTCGGCGACGAGCACGGGGACGTTGTCCTCGGCCGGGAGGGCGTCGGGCAGCCTCACACTGACGGCGTAGCCGCCGGCCCCCTGGGTGACTGCCCAGCCGGGTCCGGAGTCGACCGTCCCGGGCGACACGGCCGGTGCGCCCGGCGCGGCGAGAGCCGTCCCGGGGCTTGCGGCCGCGAACGCGCAGAAGGCCACGCCAGCCACCGCAGTAGTCCAGATCGCCTTGGACACCGGTCGGAGCCGCCGCCGAGTGGCGAGCTTGGGTACGTTCAATTCGCTCCTGTTCTTCAAGCAACTGGTAGGCCCGTCTTCGGCCAGACGTCATCGGCACGCTTCTGCGGAGCCTGTGCCAGAGTCACATAACAAAACGGACATAGCGGTTTTGGAAATGGACATTTAACAAAGCACTATCGCAGGAATGATCAAAAGGCACTTTGTGACCGTCGAAAGGTCGCGGCCGTCTCCGGTAGAGTCCGGTTCCGGAAAGTTCCTTTCGGGAGGTATGCCGTGCCGTGGGTGGTCCGCGACGCCGTGCGGGACATTAACCGTGCCGTCGCCAAGCGCTGGCAGGCGGTCGACCCGCTGCTGCCGGACCCGTCGGCGATGCCCGCCGGCTGCGGCGAGCCGATCGTCGCGGGCACCGAGGGCCGCCACATCAGCGGCCTCGGTATCTGCGTTCACCAGCACGTGCCCGCGGAGTCCCTGAACCAGACATGGGGTCCCGCCGACCGGTTCACGCTGGTGCCCCGGCTGACCGGGCAGGACATCTCCACCACGAACGATGAGCTGCTCACGCGCTGGCGTGATCACCTCGCCGGGATCGGGGCGACGCGCGGGACGGACACGAGCGCCACGGTCGTGTGGCCGACCCGGGACATCACCGGGGTGCGGCCGCTGCTGCGGCACGGCCTGCAGCCGCTGACCGTCATCGCCGCCCGCGTGCGGCCGAGCGGGCCGCAGGCACGGCCCCGGAACGCGTTCGGCGTGACGATACGCGCCGCGGACGCCGACGACGAGGAACAGGTACTGGACCTGGAACTGCGGCTCATCCGGTACGACATGCACTTCGGCGGGCCCGTGTGGCGGCCCGCCACCCAGTCACTGGTCCGCGCGGACATCCGGGACGGCCTGCGCCGCCAGGTCAACTGGACCTGGCTCGCCGAGCGCAACGGCCGCGCCGTCGGCCTGCTCGTCGCCCAGCCGCCGCAGGAGTCGGGGTGGATCGCCGGAATGACGAGCCATGCGCCCGCCGCCTACCTGCAGACGATGTTCGTGGACTCGCGGGAGCGCGGCACCGGCATCGGGTCGGCGCTGGTCCGGACCCTGCACGCCCAGCTCGACACCCAGGGCGTGGCCGTCACGCTGCTGCACCACAGCCAGGTGAACCCGCTGTCCGGACCGTTCTGGAACCGGATGGGCTACCGGCCGCTGTGGACGAGCTGGGAGGCCCGCCCGGCCACCGCCCTGCGATGAGATGCTGGGAAAACCCTGACAATCGACTGAGCGTAAGCTAGCGCATATGGTGGCTAGCCTTATCGCCGGAATCGTGGCCGCGCTGTGCTACGGCGTGGCCACGGTGATGCAGGCGGTGGCCGTGCACGAGGCGACCACCCACCAGGCGCGTGAAGGGTCGACGGGAGTAGACCCCGGCCTCGTGCCGCGGATGCTCCGCCAATGGCGGTTCGTGGTCAGCCTCGGCCTCGACGCGCTCGGCTTCGTCGCCCAGCTCGTCGCCCTGCAGCGGCTCCCGCTGTTCGCTGTGCAGGCGATGGTCGCGGCCAACCTCGCCGTCACGGCCGTGATCGCGTCGTTCGCGATCAAGATCGCCTTGTCCTGGCGCGAGTGGGCCGCCGTCGCCGGCGTCGTCGCCGGGGTCGGCCTGCTTGGCTCCTCAGCGGGCGCGGAGGGGGCGAGGCAGGCGAGCGCCGAGTTCAAGCTCGCGCTCATCGTGGCGACCGCCGCCATCGGCCTGGTGGGCCTGCTGGCCGCCCGGACCCGTGAGCCGGCCCGTACCCTGCTGCTCGGGGTGGTGGCCGGCTTCGGCTACGGGGTGATCGGCGTCGCGGCCCGCGTGCTCAACGGCTTCGCGCCCCTGATGCTGGTGAGGGACCCGGCCGCCTACGCGGTCGCCGCGGCCGGGATCGTGTCGTTCATGTTCTACGCCACCGCCCTCGAAGGCGGCCGCGTCAATGTCGCGACCGCCGCGATCGTCTTGGCGGAGACGCTGCCGCCCGCCGTGATCGGCGTCATGTTTCTCGGCGACAAGACCCGGCCCGGGCTCGAGCCGGTGGCGATCGCCGGATTCACCCTCGCGGTGGTGAGCGCCGTGATGCTGGCCCGCTTCGGAGAGGCCGAGCACCCGTCGGCGGGTGAACCGCCCCTGCCGGGGGGAAGCAGCCAGGGAAATAACCACAGCGTCGCCGCGACGTGACGGCTTCTTGTGAGAACTCCCTCGCGGGTCGCTGCCCGGTCGAGGCGCCGCGGCATGTTATCCTGGTGGCCCGTGGACCTGCGGCTACGCCGTAACATTTCTGACCACGGGAGTCTCATCTTGGCCGCTTCATCGACACGGTCTTCAACGGGCCTGTCAACGTCTGCCCACGCTAAGTCGGTAGAGACCAAGCACATCTTCGTGACCGGTGGCGTTGCCTCCAGCCTCGGCAAGGGGCTGACCGCGTCCAGCCTGGGCCGGCTGCTGCGCATGCGGGGCCTGCGGGTCTCCATGCAGAAGCTGGACCCGTACCTGAACGTCGACCCGGGGACGATGAACCCGTTCCAGCACGGCGAGGTCTTCGTCACCGACGACGGCGCCGAGACGGACCTGGACATCGGCCACTACGAGCGTTTCCTGGACACGCGCCTGTCCGGCGAGGCGAACGTCACCACCGGACAGGTTTACTCGCACGTGATCGCCAAGGAGCGGCGTGGCGACTACCTCGGCGACACCGTGCAGGTTATCCCGCACATCACGAACGAGATCAAGTCCCGCATCCTGAACGTGGACGCGCCCGAGGTCGACGTGGTCATCACCGAGGTGGGCGGCACGGTCGGCGACATCGAGTCCCTGCCGTTCCTTGAGTCGATCCGCCAGATAAGGCATGAGATCGGGCGGGACCGCTGCTTCTTCGTCCACGTGTCCCTGCTGCCGTACATCGGCCCGAGCGGTGAGCTCAAGACCAAGCCCACCCAGCACTCGGTCGCGGCCCTGCGCAGCATCGGCATCCAGCCGGACGCGATCGTCCTGCGCTCGGACCGGGCGATCAGCGACGACCTCAAGCGGAAGATCAGCCTGATGTGCGACGTCGACGAGGACGCGGTGGTCTCCACCCCGGACGCGCCGTCCATCTACGACATCCCGAGGGTCCTGCACGCCGAAGGCCTCGACGCGTACGTCGTCCGGCGGCTCTCCCTCCCGTTCCACGACGTCAACTGGCGTGAGTGGGACGACCTGCTGCGGCGGGTGCACAAGCCCGCCCGCAACGTGACCATTGCCCTTGTCGGTAAATACGTGGATTTGCCGGACGCCTACCTCAGCCCGGCCGAGGCGCTGCGCGCGGGCGGCTTCGGCAACGACGCCAAGGTGACGATCCGCTGGGTGACCAGCGACGACTGCGAGAACGAGGGCGACGCCGCGAGCCAGCTCGAGGGCGTGGACGGGATTCTCATCCCTGGCGGCTTCGGCGTCCGGGGCATCGAGGGCAAGATCGGCGCCATCAGGTACGCCCGCGAGCACAAGATCCCGATCCTCGGCCTCTGCCTCGGCCTGCAGTGCATGGTCATCGAGGTCGCCCGCGACCTCGCGGACATAAGCGACGCCAACAGCGCCGAGTTCGACCCGGAGACGCACAACCCCGTGGTCGCCACGATGGCCGACCAGGAGGACGTCGTGGCGGGCGACCGGGACATGGGCGGCACGATGCGCCTCGGCCTGTACCCGGCCGACCTCAAGCCCGAGACGATCGTCAGCGAGCTCTACGGCGCCAAGACGGTACAGGAGCGTCACCGGCACCGCTACGAGGTCAACAACGCCTACCGCGGTCAGCTGGAGAACGCCGGGCTGGTCTTCTCCGGCCTGTCCCCGGACAGCAGGCTCGTCGAGTTCATCGAGCTGCCGCGCGACGTCCACCCGTTCTTCGTCGCCACGCAGGCGCACCCCGAGTTCCTGTCCCGCCCGACCCGGCCGCATCCCCTGTTCACCGGCCTGATCGCCGCGGCCCTGGCCAGGTCCCGCGCCGCCGAGTCCGTCCCGGCCACGCGCGCGGCGGCATCGGCATGAGCGAGCCGCCGGCGAGCGGGAGGCGCAGCGTGATCGAGGACGCCAGCGAGGCGTGGCCCGTCGAGTCGGCCGCTGTCCAGTTCAAGAACTGGCTGGTCACGGTGCGGTCCGAGCAGGTGCGGATGCCAGACGACCAGTCAGCCGAACGTACCGTGGTGACTCACCCGGGCGCCGTCGCCGTGGTCGCCATGGCCGACGACGGTCAGGTGCTCATGATCAGGCAGTACCGGCACCCGGTCCGCCGCCTGCTGTGGGAGATCCCGGCGGGCCTGCGCGACGTCGCGGGCGAGCCGCTGCTGACGACGGCCAAGCGCGAACTGGCCGAGGAGACGGGCTACCAGGCGCGGGAGTGGCACACGCTGGTGGACTACTTCACCTCTCCCGGCTTCACCACTGAACGCCTGCGAATCTTCCTCGCCCGCGGCCTCGCACAGGCGGAGGACACCGGCTACGTGCGCGAGCACGAGGAGAAGTTCCTGGTCAACGACTGGGTTCCGCTCGCCGACGCGGTAGGGCTGGCCCTGGCTGGCAAACTGCACAACAGCTCGGCGGTGATGGGCGTCCTCGCCGCCCACGCGGCGGCGGCGACCGGCTTCGCGGGCCTGCGCCCCGCCGACGCCCCGGAAACGTGAACGGCTAGGCGTGCCCGGCGTCGAGGAGGCCGCCCGCGAGTACCTGCAGTACCTCACCGTGGAACGGGGACTGGCGGCCAACACCGTCGAGTCGTACGGCCGGGACCTGCGGCGGTACACGACGGCGCTGGCCGGCCGCGGCAAGGCGGACCTCGGCGACGTGACCACGCTGGACGTCGCGGAGTTCCTGGCGGAGCTGCGCGAGGGTGACGGCGAGCATCCGCCGCTGGCGACGAGTTCCGCCGGGCGAGCCGTCGTCGCGGTCAGGGGACTGCACGCGTTCGCGCTCAAGCAGGGACTGGCCGGCAGCGACCCGGCGCGCGACGTCAACCCGCCCGCCGCGGGCAAGCGCCTCCCGAAGGCCATCGCCCTCGACCAGGTCGAGCGACTGCTCGACGCGGCCGGGTCGACCGCCGACCCGGATCCGCGCGTGCTCAGGGATCGGGCGCTGCTGGAGTTCCTGTACGGCACCGGGGCGCGGATATCGGAGGCCACCGGCCTCGACATCGATGACCTCGACATCGCGGGGGATGACCCGGCGGTCCTGCTCAACGGCAAGGGCGGCAAGCAGCGGTACGCGCCGGTCGGGAGCTACGCCGTCCGGGCCCTGGAGGCGTACCTGGTCCGGGGCCGTCCGAGTCTGATAACAGCAAGAAGCCGGAACGGCGGGGGAAACCAGAGCGGCGGCGGAAACAAGAACGGCGGGGGAAGCAAGAACGCCGGGGGAAGCGGGCGCGGCGGCAGCCAGCCCGCCGTCTTCCTCAACGCCCGGGGCGGGCGCCTGACGCGGCAGGGGGCGTGGGGGGTGCTGGCCGACGCCGGGGAGCGGTCCGGGATCGAGGGCGTTTCCCCGCATACGCTGCGGCATTCGTTCGCGACGCACCTGCTCGACGGCGGGGCCGATATCCGCGTCGTGCAGGAACTCCTCGGGCACGCCTCGGTGACCACCACGCAGATCTACACGCTGGTCACGGTCGACAAGCTGCGCGAGGTCTACGCGTCCGCGCACCCCCGCGCGCTAGGCTGAGCCGAATCCCTCCAGGTAAAAACCGGGCGCTTACGGCGCGTTGGCTTGCCCCTGCCCTTTACAGGCCCTAGAGTCCCGATCAGTTTCGCGACCGAAAAGCCCCCGAGAGGATGTTACTGGTGGCCGCATCTCGCGTAATAGAGCTTTTGCCGGGAGACATAGGGCCGACGGGCAGGCCGCTGCCCGCGTTCCCGGAACCCGCGCCGCTCACGACGCACGGCCCGGCGCGTATCGTCGCGATCTGCAACCAGAAGGGCGGCGTCGGGAAGACGACGACGACCATAAACCTGGGCGCGGCGCTGGCCGAGCAGGGACGCAAGTGCCTGCTCGTGGACTTCGACCCGCAGGGGGCGCTGTCCGTCGGGCTGGGCATCCAGCCGCACGACATCGACATGACCGTCTACAACCTGCTCATGGAGCGCGGCGTCGAGGCACGGGACGTGCTGTTCAACACGGGCGTCGAGGGCTTGGACCTGCTGCCGTCCAACATCGACCTGTCCGGCGCCGAAGTGCAGCTCGTGCACGAGGTCGGCCGGGAGTACATCCTGGGTGGCGCGCTCAAGTCCGCGGTGCCGGACTACGACTACATCCTGATCGACTGCCAGCCGTCGCTCGGCCTGCTCACGATCAACGCCCTCGCCTGCGCGAACAGCGTGCTGATCCCGCTGGAATGCGAGTACTTCGCGATGCGCGGCGTCGCGTTGCTCATGGAGACGATCGACAAGGTCCAGCAGCGGCTCAACCCGAACCTGACCATCGACGGGCTGCTCGGCACCATGTACGACTCGCGGACCCTGCACACGCGCGAAGTGCTAGGCAGCATCGTCAACGGCTTCGGCGACAAGGTCTTTCATACCGTAATCAACCGCACCGTGCGCTTCCCGGACGCTACTGTGGCGGGTGAGCCAATCACCAGCTTCGACTCCTCGTCGATGGGGGCTAGTTCCTACCGGGAACTGGCCAAGGAGGTACTTGACCGGTGGCGGCGGACAGGGGACGGACGCGAAGGGTAAACATCCCCGGGGCCGCTGAGCTCTTGCGCCCCGCCGTATCCGCCCCAGCCGCCGCAGATGAACGCCCGGCGACCGGCAGGGAAAAGCACGACCACAAGATCGCCGTCTTGCTCGCCGACTTCGACACGCGCGGCAAGGACAGCGTGATCGGCCGCCGCCTCGCCCGCAAAAACGACGCCGCGGACAACGGCCACACCGACGGGAACAGCCGCACCGACGGTGACGACGAGAACGCGGACGACGCCAGCGGCGCGGTACCGTCTTTAGGTGGGGAAGGACGTAGAAGCAGAGGTCACCGCGGAAGCGGGGGACGCGCCCAAGGCGGCGCGGGCCTTCGAAGTGCACCTCGACGTGTTCGAGGGCCCGTTCGACCTGCTGCTCGCGCTGATCTCCAAGCACAAGCTCGACATCACCGAAGTCGCACTGTCCCAGGTCACCGATGAGTTCATCGCCTACATCAGGCAGCGCTCGGGCGGCTGGGACCTGGACCAGGTCAGCTACTTCCTGCTGGTGGCCGCGACCCTCCTGGACCTCAAGGCCGCGCGCCTGCTGCCGTCCGGCGAGGTGGAGGACGAGGAGGACCTCGCGCTCCTGGAGGCGCGGGACCTGCTGTTCGCCCGGCTGCTGCAGTACCGGGCCTACAAGGAGGTCGCGGCGGTGTTCGCGGGCCAGATGGCGGCCGCCGCGCTGCGGTTCCCCCGGCGGGTTCCGCTGGAGGCGCGGTTCGCCGGCCTGCTGCCCGAGCTGCTCTTCGCGATCGGGCCGCTGGAATTCGCGAAGCTCGCCGCCCGCGCCCTCACCCCGAAGGCGCCCCCGGTGGTGTCGGTCGACCACATCCACCAGCCGTTCGTGTCGATCCGCGAGCAGGCGGTGCTGATCGCCTCGCGCCTGCGAGGCCTGGGCCGCGCGTCGTTCCGTCAGCTCTCGTCGGGCGCGGGCACCAACTACGAGATCGTCGCGTCGTTCCTGGCCTTGCTGGAGCTGTACCGGGAGGACGTGGTCGCGTTCGAGCAGGTCGCGGCGCTCGGCGAGCTATACGTGACCTGGACCGGCGGCGACCGAGATGTCGAGGTGGACCCGCCCGGGGCGCGGGAGGCGGACCTTGCGGCGACTGAGCAGACTGAAGAGGACTACACGTGAGCGACCAACCCGAGGAGCGGGCAATCGAGGACCAGGCAGTAGCGGTTCAGGCAGTCGAGGACCAGGTAGCCGAGGACGAGACGGCGGAGGCCGGCCCCGGGCTGCGCACCAGTCTGGAGGCGATCCTCCTCGTGGCCGACGAGCCGGTACCGGAGGTGCTGCTCGCCCAGGTGCTGGAGCGCCCCCGCGGTGAGGTCACCGAGGCGCTGAAAGCGCTCGCGGCGGAATACACCGAGCAGGACCGCGGGTTTGAGCTCCGGGAGATCGCCGGCGGCTGGCGGTACTACACGCGCGAGGACTGCGCGCCGCTGGTCGAGCGGTTCGTGCGGGACGGCCAGGAGGTCCGCCTTACCCAGGCGGCGCTGGAGACCCTCGCGGTCATCGCCTACCGGCAGCCGGTGAGCCGCGCCCGCGTATCGGCGGTCCGCGGCGTCAACTGCGACGGCGTGATCCGGACGCTGGTGCTGCGCGGCCTGGCCGAGGACTCCGGCACCGACCCGGAGACCGGCGCGATCCTCTACCGCACGACCGGTTACTTCCTGGAACGGATGGGCCTGGCGAGCCTGGACGAACTGCCGGACCTGGCGCCATTCCTGCCGGAGAACATCGAGGACATTGAGGACAATGAACGCACGCGGGGATAACACCGGAGGCTCAGGACGGCCCGGCAAGATGCGAGTCGAGGACTTGTCGCCGGAGGCGCGCAGGCGCCTGCAAGCGCTGCAGGACCTGGGCCGCGACGACCGGGACGACTTCAGCGACCGCCCGTCCGGCCGTGCGCCGGCCCGCCCGGGCGCCCGCAAGCGCAAGGACCCCGACCGGGACGACCTGGTCGACGTCGACGACGGCGTGCGCCTGCAGAAGGTCATGGCTGAAGCCGGCGTCGGCAGCCGACGCTACTGCGAGGAGCTCATCGGCGAGGGCCGGGTGGAGGTCGACGGGCAGATCGTGCGCCGTTTCGGGGCCAAGGTCGACCCCGAGCGCCAGGTGATCCGCGTCGACGGCAAGCGCATCCCCTCCAGGCAGGGGGTCGTCTACCTCGCGCTCAACAAGCCGGCCAGGGTCCTGACCGCGATGTCCGACGACAGCGACCGCAAGACGATCGCGGATCTCCTCGGTGACCGCACCGAGCGCCTGTATCACGTGGGACGGCTCGACTACGACACCGAAGGGCTCCTGCTCCTCACCAACGACGGCGAGCTCGCGAACCGCCTCGCGCATCCCCGGTACGAGGTGCTGAAGACCTATACGGCGGAGGTTCCGGGGCCAGTCACCAGGGACGTGATGCGGAAGCTGACCGAGGGGGTGGAACTCGAGGACGGCCCGGCGGCGGCCGATAGCTTCCGCGTCCTGCAGGAATCCGGGCGCCGTGCCCTGGTCGAGATCACGCTCCACGAAGGCCGTAACCGCATCGTGCGACGCATGCTGGACGCGGTCGGCCACCCGGTGAGCCGTCTCGTCCGGACCACGATCGGCCCCGTCAAGCTCGGCTCGCTGCGCCCGGGAACGACCCGTGACCTGACGACGAAGGAGATCGGGGAACTGTACGCCGCGGTCGGCTTGTAGGCTAGAGCCAGACCTGAGGAGGGTAATACAACGTGGCAGTTCGGGCGATACGTGGCGCCGTCCAGATCGACAGCACCGACCGGGACGCGATTCTTGAGGGAACCACGGACCTGGTCAGCACGGTCATGAGCCGTAACGACCTTACGACGGACGACGTGATCAGTGTGCTGTTCACCGTCACCCCGGACCTCACGGCGGAGTTTCCCGCGCTCGCGGCCCGCAAGCTGGGTTTCCACGCGGTGCCGCTGATGTGCGCGACCGAGATTCCGGTCCCGACCGCGATGCCCAGGGTCGTGCGGCTGATGGCGCACGTGGAGACGGACCGCCCGCGCGCGGACATGCAGCATGTGTACCTGCGGGGCGCCGCGGCGCTCCGGCTGGACATAGCCCAGTAACCCCCTTGCCCTCACGACAGTGGTGACTCCCCCCGCGCCAGCCCGCGTCCTCGTCATCGGGACGGGCCTCATCGGCACCTCGGTCGCGCTCGCGCTCCGCGAGCGGGGCACGGACGTCTGGCTGAGTGATCTCGACGCGGACGCCGCCCGCCTGGCGGCGGGCCTGGGCGCGGGCACGATGGTGCCCGATCTGGGAGACGCGAAGGGGATCGCGGACATCGCCGTGCTCGCCATGCCGCCGGAAGAGGTGGCGGCGATGCTCGGGCTGGCCCAGGACTTCGGCGTGGCGCGGTGGTACACCGACGTGGCGAGCGTGAAATCGCTGCCGGTGTCCCAGGCGAGGTCACTCGGGTGCGACCTTGAGTCGTTCGTCCCCGGGCACCCGCTGGCCGGGCGGGAACGGCACGGCCCCGGCGCGGCGCGGGCCGACCTGTTCCTCGGCCGGACGTGGGCGCTGTGCCCGCTGCCGGAGACGTCACCGGAGGCGGTGCGCGCCGCGGCCGACCTGGCGGCGGCGTGCGGGGCGGACGTGGTGCGCACCGACGCGGCGACACACGACCAGTGGGTGGCGCTGGTGTCACACGCGCCGCACCTGGTGGCGGCGGCGATGGCCGCGCGCCTGGCGCCGGCGTCGGTCTCCGACAGCGCGCTCCGCCTGGCGGGCCAGGGCCTGCGTGACACGACCCGTATCGCCGCCGGCGACCCGGCCCTGTGGACCCAGATCCTGTCTGCCAACGCACTCCCGGTCGCCGAGGTAATCGCCGCGGTCGCCGAAGACCTGACCGCCGCGGCCCGCAGCCTGACCGAGGCCCCCGGCGCGGCTCACGCCCTGTACGCCTCTCCCGCCGGTGTGGACATATCGGATATTTCCGGGTATGTGGACGTGCTTGAGCGCGGACGGGCCGGGGTGGCGCGGATTCCCGGCAAGCGCGGCGGCGAGGCGCGGGCGTTCGCCGTGGTGCAGGTCGTGATCTCGGACACGCCTGGCGAACTCGCGCGGCTGTTCAGTGTGGCGGGCGAGGCCGGGGTGAACGTGGAGGACGTCCGCATCGAGCACTCGCCGGGCCACCCGACCGGCGTCATCGAGATCTCCGTCCGCCCGGACCAGGCCGCGACGCTCCTGGCGGCCGTGACGGCCGGCGGCTGGTCCGCGCGCGGCTAGCGCGGGTCGTTCGTGCCAAAGCCCGGTTTCCGCGTGAAATCAGCGCCTTGCTTGTCCTGAAATATCATCCCGAATTACGTATTTCGGGATACCCCTACCGGGGTATACATTCCATGATCGCGGGTCATTGGCGCCATATATCGGCACTTCTGACCCATGATCATGGAAACGGCGCTGGTCGGAGCGTCCTGAGGGCCGCTTCACACCGGATATAGGATGATATACCCGGTCGTCGAAGCCGGGCCGGGGCGCCTTGTCGGGCTTGGCGGCATGAGTGACCCATGAAAGCGCGAACCGCCCGCGTTATCAGGTGCGCCAAGGGCTTGGCGCCAGCGTCCTCGCGTGGATCCCCGGGTTTGGGGCTCCGGCGGGCCGGCCAGCCGGCCGGTTATCGGTTAGGCGCAGCCATCCGCGTGTGCCAAGCTTGGCCGTATGGCTGACAGTGCACGTGAGGATGTCCCGCAGGCGGCGGCGGAAAGTCCTGAAGAGGAATCCGCGGCGGCGGAGCCGACTGCCGAGGCGGCCGCTGAGGCAGGCGCGAAGCCGGACATCGATGAAGTGAAGCGTAAGTTCCGGGAGGCCCTGGACGCCAAGCGCAACGCGCACGCTGAGGGCGCGTCGGCGGGCGGTCGTGACGCGGGCCGGGCCCAGGATGCCCGCGGCCGGGCGGGCGGCAAGCGCTCGTTCCGCCGCAAGAGCGGGTGAGCCGCAAGAGCGGGTGAGTCGCGAGAGCGGTTAGCCGGCGCAGGTGGGCCAGGGGAGGGCCGGGAGGGTCCGGCCCCCGCTGGCCCCTGCCGATCGCTGGCGTCCCAGCCGCGCAGGACGTGCCCGGAATGCTGGGTTTCGGGGGTAATGCCTGGCTGGGTAGGCAATGATCCGACATATTTTCATAAGTTCCAGACCAAACAAACATTCAGCCAGCTACCGTGATACGCATGCGTGACAGCGAGCTTGCCGTTTCTATCGTTGACGGCGATCCGAGGGCACTCGCCGAGGCCTATGACAAGTACGGGGACCTGCTCTGGTCCTACTGCCGTTCGATGCTTCGCGACGGGGACTTCGCGGCCGAGGCCGTGCTCGACACCTTCGTCATCGCGTCATCGCGACTGGAGGTCCTGCACGCGGTGGGACGGCTCCGGGCCTGGCTGTACGCCGTGGCCCGCGTCGAGTGCCTGCGGCGCCTGCGGACGTCGCGCACGTCCGCCGCGGTCGATGAGGCGCCGCGCCTGCGCCGGGCCGCCGCCGTCTTGTCCACCGGCGAGCAGCGGCAGTTCCGGGCGGTGCTGCGCGCGGCCTTCGGGGGGCTGGACGACGCCGAGCGCGATGTCATGACGATGGTGTGGCACGGACTGGACGTCGCGGAAGTCGCCGTCGTGCTCGGCCTTTCCCGCAGCGACGCGTACGCCTTGTTCACTCGGGCGCGCGACCAGCTTGAGGAAGCGGTCGGGGTCCTGCTCGTGGGCTGGTCCGGGCGGGTCGACTGCGGCGAGCTCGACGCGATGCTCACCGGTCACGACCGGCGGCTCACCCCTGACCTGCGTGTCCGCCTGATGCGGCACCTGAGCCGGTGCGGCATTTGCGCGCAGCGCCATCGCCGGGAAATGCGCCCGGCGCTGACGCTCGGCCTGTCCATGGGCGCGCTGCTCGCCGAGGCGTCCGACGCTCGGGCCGTGGCGGGGCGCGCTCCGACCGGCCTGTGGGAAGAGGTCTACCGGATGACCAGCGACAAGGGCCCGGAGGCTGTCTGGCGCCGTGCCATGGGCGGCAGGCGCCTCAGCTTTGGCGAGGACGGTTTCCCGAAGGCCCTGGGCGGACGGGACGGACTGATGACGGGGCCCCGGCTCGCGGTCGCGGCCGTCGGCACGGTGGCCGTCGCCGCCACCGCGACCGGCTTCGCGGCGACCAGCCATCACGTCGCGGTGGTCGGCACCAGCGCCTCGTCCGCGCCGATTACCGCGGTGATGCCAGAGGCCGCCTCGACGGCCAGCGTCCCGATCGGCCCGTCCTCGCACTCGGCCGTGGTGCACGGCAAGACCGTCACGGTCCGCCCGGGCCGGGCCTCCGGGGCGGCGAGCCCGTCCGGGCTGCCCGCGACCGGCTACGCCTCGTCGTCCACCCGGGGCAGCGCCTCGGCCTCGTCAACGCGCGGCGCGACCTCGTCGCCGTCGACTTCGAGCTCCTCTTCGGGCTCCCCCTCGAGTTCCCCGTCCACGGGCTCCTCGGGATCGGCGAGCCCGTCGTCCTCGGCGTCCGCGTCGCCGTCGTCCTCGGCGAGTTCCTCCCCGTCGGGTTCCGCGGGCACGGCGGCCACCCAGGGGACGCTGTCGGCGTCCACGAGCAACATCGCGCTCGCGGTGGGCGGCAGCGCCTCGTTCACGCTGACGGCCAACGGCGGCCCGGTCAACTGGTCCATCTCGGAGCCGTCCGGGCTGCTGGGCAGCATCAGCCTCTCGCAGTCGTCGGGCACGCTGGCCGCGGGCCAGAGCGTCACGATCACCGTTGAGGCGTCCGGGCTCGCGACCGTCGGCACCCCGCTGACGATCAGCCCCGGCGGCCAGACGGTCACCGTCGACATCAGCCTGCTGTAACGCCGGCCGATAACGCGTGGGCTCAGGTGCGCGGGGAGAGGGACACCGCTACGCCCGGTACCATTTCCAGGTGGGTAACTCAATGCCGAGCGGGCTGGTCGTAGCCGTAGACGGACCGTCCGGGTCCGGGAAATCCAGCGCGTCGCGCGGTGTCGCGCGGGTGCTCGGCCTGCGTTACTTGGACACTGGTGCGATGTACCGGGCGCTGACCTGGTGGTTCATGTCACAGGAGGCCGGCACCGCCGACGCGGAGGTCATCGCGGTGCGGGTGGCGGAGCCCCGGATCGAGGTCAGCACCGACCCCGACGACCCCTGGACCCGCGTCGATGGCACTGATGTATCCGTAGAAATCCGGACTCGGGAGGTCTCCGCGGAAGTGAGCGGCCTCGCCCGGGTGCCCGCCGTCCGGGAGCACCTGATCGCCATGCAGCGCGCCATCATCGCCGCCGCTCAGCCCGGGATCGTCGCGGAGGGCCGGGACATCGGCACCGTGGTCGCCCCGGCCGCCGGACTCAAGGTGTTCCTCACCGCCGACAGCGGCGCGCGTGCCCGGCGGCGCGCGGCGGAGCAGGGCGCCGCCGTGGACGCCACCGAGGCCGACCAGGCGCGCCGGGACCGGCTGGACGCGGCCCAGTCCGCGAAGGCGGCCGACGCGGTGCTGATCGACGCCACGGACTTGACGCTAGACGAGGTGATCGGCGAGATCACCCGGCTGGCACGCGAACGCAGCGCGCTCGCCTGCGCGGGGGAAACGAATTCATGACTGACAGCGACGAGGGCTGGGTCGAGTACGCCGATATCGACTCGACCGAGCCCGGTGAAATCGAAGAAGAAGGCGGCGCCCAGCCGGTGCTGGCCGTCGTCGGGCGGCCGAACGTCGGGAAGTCCACGCTGGTGAACCGCATCCTCGGCAGCCGCCAGGCGGTGGTCGAGGACGTGCCCGGCGTGACCAGGGACCGGGTCGCCTACGACGCCACCTGGCGGGGCCGGACGTTCACCCTGCTGGACACCGGCGGCTGGGAGGCCAAGGCGCGTGGCCTGTCCGCGCAGATCGCCGAGCAGGCGAAGGCCGCCGTCGAGATGGCGGACGCCGTCATGTTCGTCGTCGACGCGCGGGTCGGCGCCACCGACGAGGACGAGGCGGTCGCGAACGTGCTCCGCCGCGCGGGCAAGCCGGTCGTGCTCGCCGCCAACAAGGTGGACGACGCCAAGAGCGAGGCCGACGCGCAGTCGCTGTGGTCCCTCGGCCTCGGCGAGCCGATCATGGTCAGCGCCATGCACGGGCGCGGCAGCGGTGACCTGCTCGACATCGTGCTCGACGCGCTGCCCGAGACGCCGGCCGAGCGCTTCGAGGTCGAGGCCGGCCCCCGCCGGGTCGCGCTCATCGGCAAGCCGAACGTCGGGAAGTCCAGCCTGCTGAACAAGCTGGCGGGCGAGCGGCGCGCGGTGGTCGACTCCGTGGCCGGCACCACCAGGGACCCGGTCGACGAGCTCATCGAACTGGGCGGCGTGACCTGGCGCTTCGTGGACACCGCCGGTATCCGGCGGCGCTACCGGGAGACCCAGGGCGCCGACTTCTACGCGACGCTGCGCACTCAGGGCGCGCTCGACCGCGCCGAGGTGGCGGTGGTGCTCATCGACGCGAGCGAGCCGCTCACCGACCAGGACCTGCGGATTCTCACCATGGTGATCGACGCCGGGCGCGCGCTGGTCGTCGCCTACAACAAGTGGGACCTCACGGACGAGGAGCGCCGGATCTACCTGGAACGGGAGATCGAGCGCCAGCTGTACGTGGCGCGCTGGGCGCGCCGGGTGAACATCTCCGCCGCGAGCGGCCGCCACGTCGAACGACTGGTGCCCGCCATCGAGCAGGCGCTCGACAGCTGGGAGCGCCGCATCTCCACCGGGCAGCTGAACACCTGGATCAACGCGCTCGTCGCGGCCACGCCGCCGCCGATGCGGGGCGGCCGTCAGCCGAAGGTCCTGTTCGCGACCCAGGCAGGCGTGAAGCCGCCGCACTTCGTGCTGTTCACCAGCGGGTTCCTCGAGGACACCTACCGGCGGTTCATCGAGCGCCGCCTGCGCGAGGACTTCGGGTTCGAGGGCACTCCGGTGAAGATCTCGATGCGCGTGCGGGAAAAGCGCGGCAAGGGCGGGGCCGCACGGAGCCGTCCGGCCGCCCGCCGCTAGCGGAGACCGAAGGCGCGCCGCTAAGGGGGCCGGGAGGCGGGGCTGGCCGGGAGGCGGGGCCGGGAGACGGGCGTCGCGGAGGCGCCATGGACGTGAGGGATAGTGCTTTCGGCGGAAGAGATCGGCGCGATTGACCGGCGGCGGGTGTGGCATCCCTACGGGCCGATGCCCGGCACGGCCGAGCCGCTCGTCGTCGAGTCGGCACGCGGGGTGCGGCTGCGGCTCGCGTCCGGGGCGGAGCTCACCGACGGGATGTCGTCGTGGTGGGCGGCGATTCACGGGTACGCGCACCCGGTGCTCGACGCGGCGGCGCGCGAGCAGCTGGGGCGGATGAGTCACGTGATGTTCGGGGGACTGACGCACGAGCCCGCCGTCCGGCTGTGCGCGCGGCTCGCGGAGCTGTCCCCGGACGGGCTCGAGCACGTGTTCCTGTGCGACTCGGGCTCGGTGAGCGTCGAGGTCGCGGTGAAGATGTGCCTGCAGTACTGGCGATCGCGGGGCCGCCCGGCGAAGAAGCGGCTGCTGACCTGGCGCGGCGGGTACCACGGGGACACGTTCATGGCGATGTCCGTGTGCGACCCCGAGGGCGGCATGCACCGGATGTGGGACGGGGTGCTGCCGCGGCAGGTGTTCGCCGGGCCGCCGCCGGGGGACTTCGGCGATCCGGTGGACGAGGCATACGCGGCCTCGCTGACCGCGCTGATCGAAGAGCACGCGGACGAGCTCGCGGCGGTCATCGTCGAGCCGGTCGTGCAGGGGGCAGGCGGGATGCGGTTCCACTCGCCCGGCTACCTGTCCGTGCTGCGCTCGGCGTGCGACGCGCACGGCGTGCTGCTGGTGTTCGACGAGATCGCCACGGGCTTCGGGCGGAGCGGGGAGTTCTTCGCGGCCGGGCACGCCGGGGTGTCGCCGGACGTGATGTGCGTGGGCAAGGCGCTGACCGGCGGGTACCTGACGCTGGCGGCGACGCTGTGCACCCCCGAGGTCGCCGCCGGGATCGCCCGCGGCGAGCTGCCCGTGCTCGCGCACGGGCCGACGTTCATGGGGAATCCGCTGGCCTGCGCGGTGGCGAACGCGTCGCTGGACGTGCTGCTGGGGACGCAGACCTACCCCGGGGGCTGGCGCGAAACGGTGGGGCGGATCGAGGCGGGGCTGCGGGCCGGACTCGCGCCGGCGCGTTCCCGGCCGGGCGTGACCGACGTGCGGGTGCTCGGCGCGATCGGGGTCGTGCAGCTCGACCACGAGGTGGACATGGCCGCGGCGACCGCGGCGGCGGTGCACGCGGGGGTGTGGCTGCGCCCGTTCCGCGACCTTATCTATACGATGCCCCCGTATGTGACGGACGACGAGGATGTCGCGCTGATCTGCGCGGGGATCCTCGCCGCCGTCCGTGCCGCGTGAGCCCTGATTCTCCTGTGCCCGGTCAGCCGGCCCGCCCGTGGCGCGGTCGGCCCGGGTCCCAGCGGAAGAACCGCACCGACAGCAGCAGGCCGCCGATCAGCCACCCGCCCAGCACCGCCAGGTCATGCGCCGGCAGCAACGGCCCGCCGCTATGCAGCAGCGCCTGGGAGATGGCGTTGGTGATGGGCTGCGCCGGAAGATAGCTCACGACCGTCGTCACCCAGTGCGGCAGGCTCTGGATCGTGCCGAACGCGCCGGACAGGAGCACCAGCGGCAGGTACGTGAGCATGAGCACCGGCTGCGCGGACTGCGCGTTCGAGATCAGCGCCGTGAGCGCGGTGCCGGCCGCGGCGAGCGCCAGCCCGCCGAGCGTGCCGATCACGAGCATGGCGAGCACGGCGTGCGCGGTGAGATGCAGCTTGGCCATCTCCACGCTGACCAGGACGAGGATCACGCCCGCGAGGTCGGCGGCGAGCACGGTGGCGACGATCTTCCCGGCGAAGTATCCCCAGGCGGGGAGGGGCGCGGCGCGCCAGCGGCGGAGTATGCCCGCCTCGCGCGCGACCACCAGGCTGAGCGCGTGGGAGAACAGCGCGATGGCGGCCGCGCTGAACAGGAACAGCCCGCCCACGCTGGGCGCCAGCACCGCCATGCCCGCCGGGGTGCTGCCGAGGTGCTGGACCCGGCCGAGCTCCAGCGCGAGCAGCAGGGACGGCAGGACCAGCCCGGTCATGAGCGCGCGGGGATTGCGGGTGAGCAGGATGAGCTGGTAGCGGATCTGGGTGGCGAGCGCCTGGCCGGCGCTCGGCAGCCGCGGCGGCGCGGCCAGGTCAGACATCACGGTGGGCTCCTACTGGGGTCTTCTCCGGGCCGGGGTTCTCGTGGTCGCGGGTGAGGGAGAGGTAAGCGTCCTCCAGGCTCGGGGAGCCGACCTCGAGGCCGGTGAGGTCCACGCTGTGCTCGCGCGCCCAGGTGACCAGGGTCCCCAGGTCGGCGGTGACGTCATCCGACGGCACCGTCAGCTCGTTCTTCGCGGCGTCGAGGTACGGGGTGAGCGCGCGCGGCAGCGCCGGGGCGATGGCGGGCAGCCGGTAGCGGATCACGGGGGCGCCGCCCATGGCGCGCAGTTCGTCCGGCGTGGCGTCCGCGACGACCCGGCCGTCGGCCAGCACGACGACCTTCGCGGCCAGGTGCTGGGCCTCGTCGAGGTAGTGGGTGGTCAGCAGGACTGTGGCGCCCGCCGCGGTGAGGTTCTCGATGACCGACCACAGCCGCCTGCGGGCCTCGGGGTCAAGGCCCGTGGTCGGCTCGTCGAGGAACAGCACCTCGGGCCGTCCGATGATCGCGATCCCCAGGTCCACCCGGCGGCGCTGCCCGCCCGACAGGGCCCCGATCCTCGTGCGGGCGTCTTGCTTCAGGTCGATCACGTCGAGGACCTCGCCGATCCGGCGGGGCGCGGCGTAGAGGGAGCCGTACAGCGACAGTGCCTCGGTCACCGTGAGCTGGGAATCCAGGCTCGTCGACTGGAGGACGAGGCCGATCCGGGAACGCCAGCGGCGGCCGCCGTGGCGCGGGCTGACGCCCAGCACGGCGATGGCGCCGCTCGTCGGTGCCTGGAAGCCTTCGAGGATCTCGATCGTGGTGGTCTTGCCCGCGCCGTTCGGGCCGAGCAGGGCGGTCACCTGCCCGGCCGGGGCCGCGAAGCTGACGCCGTCGACCGCGGTGTACGCGCCGAAGCGCTTGACCAGGTTGTTGACGGTGATGGAGTTCATCAGGAGGCGCCGCCGTCGCGCCGCTTGCGCAGCCACCGGGCGCCGCCGACCACGAGGCCGAGGCCCCCGATCGCGTCGAGGACGGCGCTGTGCACGGCGACGCCGGCCACCAGTACGACGATGCTGATCAGGAGCTGGATGGCGGGCGGGATGAAGAACAGGAACATGATGGCTTCCCCTGTTTCGCGGAGCGGATCCCCGCGCTTGGTTACAGGCTGCCGTGACGGGCCGGCGGTCGGCTTCGGCGCACGGGCGGAGATTCTTCCCCCATCACGTCGCATCCGCTCTGCACCGCCAGTCGGACCGGCACCACCCTGGGGTGGAGATCGGCCGGCGTGGCCTCCACCCTGCTCACGATGACCGGCGGCCGCCGGCTACGTAGCATGGACAGCGTGACCGATCGGGAGGACGCCGTGACTGCCGTGGAGTCGGCGGCTGCCGGGGCGCCGCCGACTTCCGGGGAGCCCGTGTCTTCTGGTGAGCCGGTGTCCGCGGAATCCGAGTCGGCGCTCGCCGCGCTGCGCCGCTCCCGTGCCCAGCGTCTTGAGGTCGTCGAACGGCGCGCCCGGCGGGTCGGGATGGTGGCCTGCCTGGCCTGGGCCGTCGTCGCCTGCCGGTCGGGCCCGCGGCCAGGACCAGACGGGCCGCGGCTCGCGATCGCGTTTCTTATTTTTTTCTTCACGGGCGCGCTCCTCACCCTCGTGCGGCGTGGCACGGTGCTGACGGGTATCCCGCTCCCCGGCGTGCAGCCCCGGCGTAACCTCCCGGCGCTAGTCCTGCTCGCGGTGAGTTCGGGGTCGCTGGTGGTGCTGCAGCCGTCCGGGCCGGGCTTCGTCGGGGTGTTCATAGTTGTCACCGTCGGCGGGCGCCTGTTCTCCCGTCGGGTCAGCGCCGCGGTGCTCGTGGCCTGCCTTGTCTTCTTCACCGTCCTGGACGCCGCGGGACTGAGCAACTGGAGCGGGGTGACCGGCGCCATCGGCATGTTCGCCCTCGCCGCCGTCTACCTGGCGTCACTGTTCGCCCGGCGGGTTCGGGCGCAGGAAGACCTCGAGGAGCGGCTGCTCGAAGAGCTCGAGGTAAGCCGGCACAACGAACTGCGCGCGGCGGCACTGGGCGAACGGCAACGGCTCGCCCGGGAGATGCACGACGTGCTCGCGCACTCGCTGTCCGGGCTCGTGGTACAGCTTGAGGGGACGCGGCTGCTCGCGGCGACTTCGCCAGGCGACGAGCGGCTGCCCGGAGCCGTCGACCGGGCGCACCAGCTCGCGCGCAGCGGCCTCGACGAGGCGCGTCAGGCGATCGGGATGCTCCGCGGCGACGAGCTGCCGGGTCCGCGGCGGCTGGCGGAGCTCGCCGCCGACTTCGCGGCCGACACCGGCGTTCCGTGCCAGTTCACCGAAGGGGGCACGCCCCGGGACCTGGCCCCGGCGGTGCGGCTGGCCCTGTACCGCGTCACACAGGAAGGGCTGACGAACGTGCGCAAGCACGCGCGGACGGACCGGGTAGAGGTCCGGCTCGAATACCGGCAGGCGGACGTGACACTGATTGTCCAGGACTTCGGTGCCAGGCTGGCGGAGCCCAGCGACGTTGGCGGACTGGGCGGAGCCGGGGTGAACGGTGTCGCGCTGGATGGTGTGGCGCTGGACGGTGTCGCGCTGGATGGTGCCAGTTCGGACCGCGAGGTCGCCAGGGGCTACGGGCTGACCGGCATGCGGGAACGTGCCGGGTTGCTCGGGGGAAGCCTGGACGCTTCCCGGACACCAGACGGCTTCCGGGTACTGCTGCGAGTGCCGGCGTGAGCGGGATTGAACCGGCAGCGGCGGCCGGGGCCGCCGGCCACGCTGGCGAGGCGCCGATCCGGGTGCTCACCGTGGACGACCAGCGCGTGGTCCGCGAGGGACTCGCCCTGCTGCTGTCGCTGCTGCCCGGCGTGGAGGTGGCCGGCACCGCCGCGGACGGGGAGGAAGCGCTGGCCCTGGCGGCGGAGCTGCGGCCGGATGTGGTCCTGATGGACCTGCGGATGCCCGGGATCGGGGGAGTGGAGGCGACACGGCGGCTGCGCGCGGCCCATCCGTCGGTGAGCGTGATCGTGCTGACCACCTACGCCGATGACCGGTCCGTCGTCGGCGCGCTCCAGGCGGGCGCGGTCGGGTACCTGACCAAGGACGCGGGCGCGGCCGAGATCCGGCAGGCGCTGGAACGAGTGCGCAACGGGCAGGCTGTCATCGACCCCGCGGTGCAGCGGCATCTCGTGGACGCGATCGCCGCGAGCGGTCCGCCCGGTTCACCCCCCGCCGCCGACGGGGCCGCGACCAATGAGGCAGTGTCCGGCGGCAGGCCCGCGGCCGGCACGGCACCCCCGGTCGGCTGGGCACCGGCGGCCGGCACGGTATCCTCGGCCGGCACGGTATCCTCGGCCGGCACGGCACCCCCGGGTGCGGTGTCCTCGGCCGGCACGGTATCCTCGGCCGGCACGGTATCCTCGGCCGGCACGGCACCCCCGGGTGCGGTGTCCTCCGTCGGCGCCGCGCCCCTGCCCGACGGGCTGACACCGCGCGAGGCGGAGGTGCTCGGCCTGATCGCCGCCGGGCTGTCCAACACGGAGATCGCGGGAAGGCTCTTCGTCTCTGCGGCCACGGTGAAGAGCCACATCAACCACATGCTGCCCAAGATCGGCGCGCGGGACCGTGCCCAGGCCGTGAGCTACGCCTACCGCAACGGCCTCGCGACGCAGTAGGCGTTGCCGGCGAACCGGTTTGCCGGCGGCCGGGGTCCGGCCGGAACCGGTTCCGGGGTAGCCGGAGCCCTGCCCGGTCGCCCGGGTACTCGCGGTTTCATGGGTCGTTAATGCCACCGGGCACTCTCAGACGTCCGAGGCGGATCGTCCTGCCCGGATATATCGGTGTATGTCCGGTGTCACGGTGACTCCGGACGCGCCTGGCTGGCTCCACTTCCTTGATCATGGGTCATTGATGCCAAATGCTGGCCCTTTCGACCCGCGATCATGAAATGGATACCCCTATGGGTATCCTGAAATGTTCTAATCACGGTGATATGTCAGGACAAGTGCGGCGTCTATGTGCTGCCAAATCCGGGCCTTGGCGCGAATGACCCATGGATCCGTGGAGGCTAGGGCAGCCGGGCCAGCAGGGGGCCGGGGCCGGCGAGGGCCTGGCGGGGCACGCTGGGCGAGTCCGGCTGGCACTCCGCGGCCGGGCTGTCCGGCTCGTCCGTCGTGGCCGGCGCCGCGGCGGACAGGTGGAACCAGACCGTCGTGCCCGCCGCGTCACGCAGGTATCCCCACTGCGTGGCGAGCTGTTGCACGAGATAGAGGCCGTGCCCTTCCGCGGCGTAGAGGTCGCCCTTGACGATGGGCGTGCCCGACGAGCCGTCGTCAACGACCTCGACGAGCACTCCGCCGGGGATGCCGATGGCCACGACCGTGACCGAGCCGCCCGGCTCACCGGACTTCGTGTGCTGGATGGCGTTGGTCACCAGCTCCGAAGTCAGTAAGGTCGCCGCGTCCGAGTCAATTCGCGGCTGCCGGGACAGCGCGCGGCCGATGAACGCCCTGGCGCTGGACACCTGCTCTGGGCTGCCCGGCAGGGTGATGGACCCGAGGACTACGGCCCGCCGCTCCCTATTGCTTCCCGGCCTGTCGCTTGCCACCCCATCGCCCCCGATCGAAATAAATTACGACAAATACTTATCGAGCACCTATTATGCCGTTAGAGTGATATGTCCATTTTGTCGTATTAGTGAGATGTCGCGTTTCGTATCGCACGTGCATCTCGCCTCATTATGATGATGCTAGTGCAAGCGCGCCGCATGCAAGTGCGTGGAGCAAATTTATCAGATGAAATCCCGAATGGGATTTCATCTGAGTGGATTCAGATGTATCGTACTGGTTGGTAGCAACGCTCGGACTGGCAATGACGAGCAATGCAGCCAGCGAAGCGCCCGCGGAGGGAGGGATCTTCGATGGTCATGGGACCGACTGTCCGGCGGCGCAGGCTCGGCATGGAACTGCGCAAGCTCCGTGACAGCAACAACTTCAAGCTAGAAGAAGTGGCTGCCGAACTCGGCGTCGCTCCGTCGACACTGTCGCGGATCGAGACCGGCAAGGCGCCGACCAAGTCGGCGTATCTCCACCAGATGCTGGAGATGTACGGGGTGACGGACCCTGGCCAGCGCCAGGTCCTGATCGATATGGCCCGTGAGGGACACCGCAAGGGCTGGTGGGCCGACTACGACGACGTCCTCCCCAGCGGCTTCGACATCTTCGTCGGGCTCGAGGCCGAGACGATGGCCGTGCGCAGTTATGAGGTCTCCGTGGTGAGCGGCCTGC
>Ga0210389_10000290_pt1 | contig 51259 bp, 40 predicted proteins | sample IncBWH28OmetaG_FD_160127 | JGI IMG/M metagenome (GOLD analysis project Ga0210389, IMG submission 160127) | Forest soil microbial communities from Barre Woods Harvard Forest LTER site, Petersham, Massachusetts, United States - Inc-BW-H-28-O ... | reverse complement strand
CCACCCGCTTTTCAGCCTGCAGGATGCGGTATTCATGTTCTTCCATAGCGGCAATGCCGGACAGCGAAGCAGAGGTAAGCATGATTGTGCCCCCAAGCTGCTTTATGAATTTTCTGCGATCAGATGACATGGTAGTATCGGTTTTAATTGGTTGATGCAATATAGTTGATTGGTTGATTAGGTTGAATAGTTGATTGAGTTTTTTTACGATACTAACTTATTCAACTCAATCAACCTAATCTAACTTAATCAACTTGTTCCGACTCACTTCCCCGCCTCAACTCTGTCAACCATAAATTTCAGCGCGTCCTTATCGGGCAGTGTTTGCTTGCCGCTCGCTGCGTCGAACACCATGGCTTGCTGGGTTGCATTATTATATTTTGGCCATTCGGGCAGGCCCTGGCCATTGGGGTTGCCGGTTTTAATAAAGTTGACCCAGTAGGATGACATGAGCGTGGCCAGTGGCTGATCGGCTGCCTCCCAGGGGCGGTTAAGGAATTTCAAATCATCCATCACGTAAGCTACCTCGCCGGTGTGGAAGGCGCCGTATTTTACGTAATCGGGTGTTGCCGGCAATTTGCGGTTGAAATTATATACGTAGATCGGCGCTTTGCCTTGCTGGCTTTGAAGACTGGCCCATTTAAAGCCAGACATCGCGAAGGTTTGGTCGCGGCTCATTCTAACCTGCGAACGCGCGGCTTCTTCGTCGGTATTGCCGGGATAATATTTAAGCACCTCATCGGCATCGGCGCCAAATTGTTTCCTGATCTGCTCAACATAAGCAGCCGCCTTTTTAAAAGTCATCACAAAGCTCTCGTCGCCATTCCAGCCGGTAATTACGGGCACATTGTTTTGACCGCCTTCGGCGAAGATCTGGTAGACAGGTTTGGGCAAAACATAGCCATCAGTAATTGGCGAAAAGCGACCGGACGCTTTCATCAGGTCTGCGGCGGACATCTTTCTCAATTCTTCGATACCTGATGCATGTGCCGAGGCAGCAAATTTTACACCCTGTTGCTCGGCCGTCTCGAGCGTTGTTGATTGGATCAGCGGATTGGCTACCATAAACGAGCCGCTCTCGGCAATGGCCTTGTTAAACAGCCCGTGCGCCGCAGGCGATGCAACCAAACAATTTACACTCATCGATCCGGCGGATTGCCCGTCGATGGTTACGTTATCCGGGTCGCCGCCAAAGGAGGCAATGTTCTTTTTTATCCATTTTAGGGCTGCGATCTGGTCCAGCAATCCATAATTGCCTGATGCATGGGTCGGCGATTCTCTGGTCAGATCGGGGTGCGCCAGGAAGCCAAATACGCCCACCCGGTAATTCGCCGAGACGAAGATAACGCCTTTTTTGGCCATAGCCTCGCCGTCATAGATCGGCACACCTGTACCGCCGCTGCTAAAGCCGCCGCCGTATATCCATAAAAAAACAGGATGTTTAGCGCCTTTGTGCGCGTTTGTCCAAACGTTCAGGTACAGGCAATCTTCGCTGATAGGTTGTTCCGGTATCAGGAATTCGGACGTATAAACCATAAAAGGTCTCGGTGTACCCTGCATGGGACTGGGTCCAAATGCATCACATTGCTTGATGCCCGACCAGGGAACTACAGGCTGAGGCGCTTTCCATCTTAATTCGCCGACAGGCGGCGCAGCAAAAGGGATACCTTTAAAGGCCACCACATCACTTGCCGTACTCTTGACGCCTGATACTTTTCCGCCTTCCACCGTGATTGTATCAGCATTTTTACCGGTAGGTTTGCGCATCGTAAATGAGTAAAAAACGAGGACAATAGCCGCAATACACGCAATGCAGGCAGGTAGCAATAACTTTTTCATGAAGATTGGTTTATAATGTGTCGACCTGACGCAATATAAAAACTTTTGCTTAGGAATTTATCGCCGAAATACTTTTTAATATTATTTAAAAAGTATAATTTGCAGGCTGTTACCTTGAGTATTCGAAGCAAAAATTGCAGCTACCCTCTTTCCCGCTTGCGGAAGAGAGGGTCGACCGGCGCAGCGTAGTCGTGGTGAGTCAATTAGACGTTATGCATTAGCGGTAATATCCGCCGGGTCGACTCACCCCACCATCGCTGCGCCCGGTACCCCTCTCTTCGCCTGCCGCGGAAAGAGGGGGAATAATGTTTTGGATTCTCCGGGGACTTTTACTCCATCCATTCAAACCTTTTATAGATTTAATAGCATGAAAAAAATTGCGTTATCTGTCATTTGCTGTTTAGCGGCGCTGTTCACTTTCGCCCAAAATAAAGGCGGCCTGGCCATTATCCCTGAGCCGGTCAGCATTATTACCAAAGACGGACAATTTACACTGCCGAAGCACATTTTAATACAGGCAGGCCCAAGCGCCGATGAGAAGCTGGTTTCGACCTTTTTGCGCGGCAAGCTGGCTACGGCAAGCGGTTTGCAGGTAACCGTTCGCAACAGTTTTTCGGTGCCCGCTACCATAAAGCTGGTATTAAACACAAAACCCGATACCACCATTGGCAAAGAAGGCTATCAGCTATGGGCCGGGAAAAAAGGAATAACTATCGCCGCCAACCAGGCCAATGGTTTGTTTTATGGTGTGCAAACGCTGCTGCAGCTGCTTCCGAAGGAAATTGAAAGCAAAACGACAGTTCCGGGTGTTGACTGGACCGTTCCTTTGGTTACCATAAAAGATTATCCGCGTTTTAGCTGGAGGGGGTTGATGCTGGACGTTTCGCGGCATTTCTTTACCAAAGAAGAAGTTGAGCAGTATATCGACCAGATGGCCCGATACAAATTTAACCTGCTGCACATGCACCTTACAGACGACGAAGGCTGGCGCATCGAAATAAAGAGCCTGCCGCGTTTAACAACCGTTGGCGCATGGAATGTGAAAAAAGTGGGTGAGTTCGGCCGGTTTTCGCCGACTACGCCGGATGAACCGCGCACCTATGGCGGTTTTTATACACAAAACGATATAAAAGAATTGGTTCAGTATGCCAAAGACCGGTTTATGGATATAATGCCCGAAATTGACGTACCGGGACATAGCCTGGCGGCAATTGTGTCCTACCCGGAACTTTCCTGTACACCCGGAGCCGACAAATATGTTGTACGCTCGGGGGAGCGCCTGCAGGTAGACAATACCCTTAACCCGTCCAGCGAAAAAACCTATGTGTTTTTGGATAAGGTAATTGGTGAAATATCAAAACTGTTCCCATTCCCTTACATGCACCTGGGGGGTGATGAGTGCAGAAAAGATTACTGGCAAAAAAGCGATTCGGTAACCGCATTGATGAAACGCGAAAACCTGACGACATACGAACAGGTGCAAAGCTATTTTGAAAAAAGGCTGGAGAAAATAGTGGAATCAAAGGGCAAGAAATTTATGGGTTGGGACGAGATCCTGGAAGGAGGCCTTGGGCCAAATGCGGCTGTGATGAGCTGGCGCAGCATGCAGGGAGGCATTACCGCTGCTAAAATGGGCCACGACGTAGTGATGAGCCCCGTTAATTATGCTTACCTGGATTATATGCAAAGCGACCGCGTAATGGAGCCGCATGTGTACGCCACGCTTCGTTTAAGCACAACCTATCAGTTTAACCCTGTGCCCGACAGCGTAAACGCAAAATTGGTGCTTGGCGGACAAGCTAACCTGTGGACCGAACAGGTGTTTAACTTCCGCCAGGTGGAGTATATGACCTGGCCGCGGGGCATGGCGATTTCAGAATCAGTTTGGTCGCCGATAGAAAAGAAAAACTGGAATAATTTTTATCCGAAGGTTGAAAAACAGTTTGCACGCCTGGATGAAGCAGAAATAAAATATGCGCCAAGTATGTATGATCCCGACTTTGATGCAAAGGTAGCGCCGGATGGTAAAATGATCATTTCGCTCACCACAGAGATCCCCGGGCTTGATATTTACTACAGCTTTGATAACTCCTATCCCGATAAATTTTACCCAAAATACAGCGAGCCTTTGATTGTGCCTGAAGATGCAGTGCAGTTAAAGGTGATCACTTACCAGGATGGCCATCCCATTGGCCGTATGGTGAGTATGCCTATAGCGGAAATGAAACAAAGGGCAGATAAGAGTAAACCAGGAAAGTAATTTGCAACAGCCTTAAGTTAAGCGGAAAACGATAAGTTTTAGTCTTTGAAATCTTGGTGTCTTGGTGATTCATTTTTTACCACAAAGTTCACTAAGAGGTTTCACAAAGGACACAAAGGACTGTCGCTTCAAAATGTGTTGTTAATGGTTTTTTGCGCAAGGCAATAATAGACGACTGCCGTATTAGGCTTTGTGGTCTCGTGAAACCTTTTTTCTGTTGTGATTCATTTTTTACCACAAAGTTCACTAAGGTTTCACAAAGGACACAAAGGACTGTCGCTTCAAAATGTGTTGTTAATGGTTTTTTGTGCAAGGCAATAATAGACGACTCCCGTATTAGGCTTTTTGGCCTCGTGAAACCTTAGTTTCTGTTGTGATTCATTTTTTACCACAAAGTTCACTAAGGTTTCACAAAGGACACAAAGGACTGTCGCTTCAAAATGTGTTGTTAATGGTTTTTTGTGCAAGGCAATAATAGACGACTGCCGTATCAGGCTTTGTGGTCTCGTGAAACCTTTTTTCTGTTGTGATTCATTTTTTACCACAAAGTTCACTAAGGTTTCACAAAGCCGGTCGCTTCAATTTTGGTAATGTGAACGCAAATAATATTTCAGCGTGCAATCTTTGTGAAAACTTAGTGGCCTTAGTGTACCTTGTGGTTAAGTTTTTACGAGATTGTTTTATTTGGCATTTTTTTACCCGAAAACTAAGCCGGAATACGTTTCAGCACGATGTTGCCAACGGGTTTTACAACGAGCGGTATCTTTTCAACATGCGTTTCGCTGGTATCCAGGCCGAATGCTTTGGTTTCTGAAAGCGCAAGCCTTTTTATGGCGAAATAGCTATTCAATATAAACCCTTCTTTGGCGCCAAATGAATTGTTGTAAGAGAGGAATTTCTCCATAATAACAAACCTGAAATCGGCAGTGATCTTATATTGATTCAGCGATTCGTATTTGCTGGTGATATCGATCTCATTGCGCGCTACCATGTCTTCAATTACCTTGCGGTATAACACATTTACCCTTGGTTGGATTCTGAAACCCAGCCTGAATTCGATCCTGATCACCTTTCCTGGCTCGATCTGATCTACACTGTATTCCATCGTATAAGGCTCGTTCGTCGTTTCAATATGAATAAACCAGTAAGTATCCGCTCGCTTGGGTTTGCGGCTCATGATCGAGTACATCACCTTTTCCTCAATTTGCTTGGCATTATTCGCTTTGGTGAGATAGATGAGATGCGTAGAATATTTACTTACGGATTCGTCCGCGCTAAGCGCATTTAACAGGGGTATTTGATCTTTTAAATCGATGAAGTGGAGGAAACGGTTATTGATCTTCCGGGCCTTGAACCAAACGTACATGGTAAATATCAGGCCGATCTCGAAGAAAACAAAGAACAAGCGTTTGAGCAATTTAACCGCATTTGCCACGAAGAATGAAAACTCAACGGTGAGGAAAACGCATAATATGCCCACCACCAGCCACAGCGGCCAGTGTTTGACATAGCGCATAAAGAACGACATGAGGATGGTGGTCATCAGCATGGCGATAGTAATGGAAAAGCCGTAGGCCGCCGTCATATGTTCAGACGTTTGAAAGTATAGCGAAACCAGGATACAGCCCACGCATAGTATCCAGTTTATGCTGGGAATATAGATCTGCCCGCGAATGTTTGAGGGGTATTTGATGGTAATACGGGGCCAGAAATTCATACTCACGGCCTCGCTGATCAATGTAAATGACCCGCTGATCAGTGCCTGGCTGGCGATGATGGTGGCGAGCGTTGCCAGTACTACCGCTGGGATCATCAGCAATTGCGGATTTGGCACGATTGAATAAAATGGGTTGACGCCGACAAAATTGAAACCTTTTGGCTGCGCCAGCACCCAAGCGCCCTGGCCCAGGTAGCTTAATACCAGCGTAATTTTGACAAAAATCCAACTCACCTGTATGTTTTTGCGCCCGCAGTGCCCGAGATCGGAATATAAGGCTTCGGCGCCCGTCGTACACAAAAAGACATCGCCGAGGAGCCAAAAACCTTTGGGGTGCTCCGTCAATAGTTTATAGCCATAATAGGGGTTTAATGCCTTAAAAATACCGGGATCATGCATTACCTGTATGAAGCCCAGGCTCCCGATCATCACAAACCACAGCAACATCACCGGCCCGAAGGATGCGCCTACCACGTTGGTGCCGAACTGCTGAAAGAAAAAAAGCAGTATCATTATACCAATAACAACGCCCAAAATAAGGGTGCTGCCCGGTATAAACTCGGGGTGCGCTTTAGGGTCGCTTAAAGCAGGTACGTTGCTGAGCCCTTCAATAGCCGACGTTACCGAGATAGGGGGCGTAATAATACCATCCGCCAAAAGGGTGCCGGCACCGATAATTGCCGGAATAGCCAGCCATTTTCCATATCGCCTGACCAAAGCATATAACGAAAATATACCACCCTCGCCATGGTTATCAGCCTGAAGGGTTATCAGTATATACTTAAAAGTGGTTTGCAGTGTTAGCGTCCAGAAAATGCAGGATATCGACCCCAGCACCAGGAGTTGGTTAACCGTTTTCCCGTCGACAAGCAGGGTTTGAAAAACATAGAGTGGAGACGTGCCTATATCGCCAAAAATAATACCCAGCGTTATCAGGGCGCCGGCGGCGGTAAGTTTTTTAATATGAGAATCCATGAATCAGTTTAAAAATTAGGGATGGGGCATGAGAAAGCACAAGAAAAACACGCCTGCCGGGATAGGCAGGTAAAAGTGAATAATAGCCTGTGCTCATGTAAGCGTTAAAATCAATAATCGTAAAATATTTGATAGTGCAAACCAATACCCATGCCACAAACGCTAAACCTTGCTTTCTAAAAAATAACCGGTTGGTTTCCAAAGTCTTATTGGCATAGTGTATTTTTTACACTATTTATTTCCCCTATCATTTTGATAGCGTGATTATCATTTTGATAGGATTTATAGAATGCAACGCTCGTTAGCGATTTAACCTGGCAGCTATAACTGATTAAAAAACAGGCTGTATAAAACTTTTTTGGCCGTTTTTTATTATACTGACTATTCTTATAAACCTAATATATCTGCCATGAAAAAAATACATCTTTTATTGATCTTGTCGCTTTTAATGTGTTTAAGCAGCTGTGACGCTATCGAAGGGATTTTTAAAGCCGGCGTGTGGGTCGGGGTTATCGCGGTTGTCGTAGTGATCCTGCTTATTATCTGGCTTTTTTCGGCTTTCCGGAAATAGGACGGTTAAGCTGGATAATATTTAAGCTGAATGAGCTGAGAAGGAACAGGTGAATTGTTCCAATGCTGATGAATGGCGAGCGCCGCGCCGAGCGCCGTAGATTGCGGGATAAACGCGGAATAAACTTTTAATTGAGGATATGCCTTTGCCAGTAAGTGCATAAAAACCTCGTTTTGGCTAAAGCCGCCGTCGACAAACAGCTTTTTTGCAGTTGTGCCCGCCAGGATGAAGTCGGTAGATCGTTTCTGCTTTTCAACTATCCCGGCCACCAATTTATAATAAGCTAAGATTGCAGCGCTTTCGAGCGGTTGGTTCTCATTTTGCTGTTTGCCGGTTAATTTGGCTGCCAGTGCCGGATCATAGGGGACATCCAGGTATTTATCCCCATTTGCCTTGAATGTGTCGGACAGCTGTTTTAAGCCGTCCTCGTACGCCGGCCCGATAAAAAAGCGGGAGGCTTTTACGGGTTTGCCGGTATACTGCAAATAGTTTAAACAGTCATTTCGCAACTCATCAGGCGTTAGTGAGGATTGGTTAAACGGATTCAGACTGATAGACCAGGTGCCGGTGGAGATTAAAACAAAGGGGTCTTCAAAACTCATCAAATACGGAATTAGCGCGGCCGAGCTATCGTGCAAACCGATGCCTGTTTTATATTTACCCGCCTGAACTACTGCGTCAGAAGGCAGGACGGGCGCCAGTTTGCCGGAAATCCCCTCATCAAAAACCCACTGATGATAATTGTTTTTTGTAAAATCCCATAATGCCGTGTGGCAGCCGATGCTGGTCAGGTCGGAAAACTTTTCGCCGCTCAACAGGTAGGCTAAGTATTGCGGCAGATGCAGTGCATGTTTTATTCTCTTAAATAAGCCAGGCTTTTCATGCTTGAGCCGGTACAGCTGAAGCCCGGAGTTAAGGCTGCCGAGCGCGGGCGATGCCGTTTGAACCGAAAAACTTTCCTTGTCGCCGAAAGTATTATAAAATTGTTCTTCGAGTTTTTCGGGAAAAGGTTTTAAGTAATTATACAGTGGTGCAATACAATTTCCCTGTTCATCTAAATAAACAAGACTTGCGCCGTACGCCGAAAAATTTATCGCTTTAATATTAAATTGTTGTAGCGCCTCGATTTCATCCAGGCCCTCAAATACGAATTGTTTTAAGCTATCAATGTTTTCGCAGGGGAAGCCGTCTTCATCTTCGATCTCGCTAAATCTTCCCGAACGCTCAAAGACGATATGATAGTCTTCATCAAAAAGAAAGAGCTTTTTATTGGTTTTGCCAATATCGAATATCGCTATGACGGGTTTCATGGCCGGGGAACCTGACGATTCGCGGTTTGTTGGTGAAAACACCAACAAAGGCGCAGACGGTGAGTATTATATGTTGTTTGTGTCATTTCACAAGCCGGTTGCAATCGTTTTTTCGCCGCGTTTTTTGATGAGATTCATTCTTATCGCTTGCTCCCTGAAAACGGCGACCGGGTTTAACGCCCCGCCCGCCCTTAGCCGCGCTTCGGCCACCAATGGGCGCACGTCGGTGCGGTAGGCGTTTTGCAATATTTCCTGGGCTTTGGCCACATCGTTTTCCTGTTGGGCTTGTGTCAGCGCCGTTTTATCCACGAGCAGCGCCTGCGCATAGGCTATTTTTATGGCCTCGACCGATTGTAGCAGGTCTTCAATGGGGTCTTTTACATTATGTGACGCATCGATCATCCAGCCGATGCCCGTAGCATGGTCCATGCCGCGCGCATCCATCCCCTCGACTAACTCGTTAAATATTAAAAATAATTGGTAGGGATTGATGCTGCCGACGGTGAGGTCGTCGTCGCTGTACTTCGAGTCGTTGAAATGGAACCCTGCCAGCTTACCTTCCATTAATAACAGCGAAACGATCTGTTCGATATTAGTACCATGCAGGTGATGCCCAAGATCAACTAATGTTAATGCCTGGTTACCGAGCTTTGAAGCCAGCAGGTAGGATTGGCCCCAGTCGCCGATAGTGGTGGAATAAAAATTTGGTTCGAAAGGTTTGTATTCGATCCACATTTTCCAGTCGGCGGGCAGGGATTCATAAATTTGCTGCAGGCTTTCCAGCGTTCGCTGAAATGCGCCGCGAAAGTTCAATTGCCCGGGGAAATTCGATCCATCGGACAACCAAACCGAAAGCGCCTTTGAGCCAAGCGCCACGCCGTGTTTGATCACTTCGATATTATGTGCGATAGCTTGCCGGCGAACCGCCTTATCCACATGATGGAGCGATCCGAATTTGTAGCTTAGCTTTTGGCCGGGTTGGTCCTGGAAAGTATTTGAATTTACCGCATCAAAATGCAACCCGAAATTGGCAGCAAACGCTTTTATAGCTCGGGCGTTTTCAGGGATATCCCAGGGAATATGCAGCGAAATTGAATTGCTTGACCGGTTAAGCGCGTGGATCAAACCCACGTCCTCTATTTTTTCTTCGAGGCTTCGCGGTTCGCCGCCGCCTGAAAAGCGGCCGAAGCGCGTGCCGCCGGTACCAAGCGCCCAACTGGGTATGGCGATGTTGAAGGCTTCTAATTTTCGAAGTACCTCTTCGGCCTTGGGTATTTCACCTGCCACGAAGCCAAACTTGCCCTGGTGCTGCTTTAGCTGGCGGTTATTGTGCTCATCAATGATATATTGTTCCATACGGTTGATCAGGGTAAATAAAAAACTTCTTTCATGGGAACGGCTACCGGGGAATAGTCGTCATTGGTTTCCATAATATCGCTCATATATTGCCACCATTGTTTCATTACCGGGTTATTGGGCAATTCCTGCAATAACTTTGGATCATCTGCTTTTAAAACCCCGAAAAGGGAATTGGTTTGCTCGTCGATGAATATGGAATAGTCGCTAATGCCAGCCTTCTTTAATGCTGTTTCCAACTCCGGCCACAATGCATCATGCCGGGCTTTGTATTCTTCGGCATAGCCGGGGTAAAGGGTCATTTTAAAGGCGATACGATGCATAAATTTTTTTGAAAACCCCAAGCCACGTTAATTGTACTGGATTGAAAATGTCGACATCAGAACAACTCCCCTCTCGAGAGGGGGTGCGCCGGGAAGTGTTGTGGCGGGGGTGTGTTAGCCGACATGCTCGTCAACACACCCCTCCACCCCTCTCAAGAGGGGAATCGCACCGCCCGCCGCTTTAAAAGCACTTTTCCTTAATTCTTCAATGACAAAATAAGTTAAAACAAACTTTTACTACCTCACAAATGCCGCCGCTACCCCGCCGTCAACGTTCAAAACATTGCCTGTCGACTTATTCAACAATCCTCCCACAAAAGCCAAACACGCATTGGCAATATCTTCCGGCAAAATTACTTCATTCAATAATGTCCGTTTTGCGTAATAGCCAGGTAACTCCTCAACGGTAACCCCATAGGCTTTTGCCCGGCCCGCTGCCCAATCGCCTGCCCATATTTTACTGTCGGCGATCACCGCATCAGGATTGATCACATTCACCCGGATATGGTCTTTACCCAACTCAGCGGCATTCAGCCTGCTTAGGTGCAACTGAGCGGCTTTTGCTGAACCATAACCGGCATTGTTGGGGCCCGAAACCAATGCATTTTTGCTGACGATATTTAATACATCCCCACCGCTATCCTGTTTGCGCATTACCTCGACACCGGCCTGCGTCACCATAAACTGGCCTTTTACCAGCACATCGTATAAAATATCCCAGTCTTTTTCGGTGTGCTCTTCCAGGGGCTTCGAAATAGACAAGCCTGCGCAATTCACCACGATGTCCACCCCGCCAAAGGCCATTGCAGCAGCCGAAAAAGCGCTGTCAATCGTCGCCTTATTGGTGACATCGATCAATGTGGTTGCAAAAACATCTTTACTGTATTGCTTGCCGAATTCATCTTTAGCGCCGGCGAGGCGACCTTCGTCATTATCCGTCACAACTACGCAAGCGCCTTCGTCGGCAAACTTTTTGGCGATGGCCTTCCCGATACCGCCAGCGCTGCCCGTAACCAGGGCAATGCGTCCCGAAAGTACTTTCGGCTTCGGCATGCGCTGTAATTTGGCCTCTTCCAGCAGCCAGTATTCAATATTGAAAGCTTCCTGTCGCGGCAGCGAAGTATATTCCGATACGGCCTCGGCGCCTTTCATCACATTGATGGCGTTGATATAAAACTCGGCAGCAACACGCGCTGTTTGCTTATCCTTTGCAAAAGTGAACATGCCTACCCCCGGATACAAAATGACCACCGGGTTAGCATCGCGCATAGCGGGGCTGTTGGGATGTTTGCAGGTTTCGTAATAATCCGCATACATCTTCCGGTAAGCTGAGAAAGCCGGGGTCAATTTTTCTTTTAAAGCATGGGTATCACTTAAATCTTCGTCCGGCGATAGTTCCAAAACCAGCGGACTGATCTTTGTCCGTAAAAAATGATCGGGACAGCTGGTGCCCATTGGGGCAAGGCGATCGAGATCATTGGAATTAATAAATTCCAGCACCCGCGCGTCATCCGTAAAATGGCCGATCATCCGGTTTTTTTCCGAGCACAAACCGCGTAACGTTGGCGCAAGGGCGGCGGCTTGTTTCGGCCGGTCCGCTTCGGCAAGGCTTTTAATTTTCTGTCCGCCAAACACGGGGCCTTTTTTGCCGTAATGCTGTTCCAAATATTCAGCGCATTGCTCGATCACTTCGAGCGTATTTACGTAACTTTCATAAGCTGTATCGCCCCAGGTGAACAAGCCATGTGAGCCCAGCATGATACCTTTTATACCAGGGTTTTCATCAAGGCATGCTTTAAGTTTTAAGCCCAAATCAATGCCCGGCCGTTGCCATTCCACCCAGCCAATTTTGCCTTTAAAAAGATCGGCGGTTATCTGTTTGCCATCTTTTGCCGCCGCGATGGCAATGGCCGCGTCCGGGTGCAGGTGATCGATATGCTTAAAAGGCAAAAAACCGTGCAGCGGCGTATCAATCGACGGCGCTTTTGAATCCAGATCGAAAATGCAGTGATTAAAAAGCTCCACCATTTCATCCTCGTGCGCAATGCCCCGGTAAACGTTTTTAAGGTTTCTTAGCCGGTCGACAAATAACGCTGCAAGGCCGCTCTTTTTTAAAGTGCCCAAATCGCCGCCGGAGCCTTTAACCCACATTACCTCCGCATCGGCGCCGGTTAGCGGGTCCTTTGCTATCGCTTTGCAGGAAGTATTGCCGCCGCCATAATTGGTGAGCCGCAGATCGGCGCCCAGGAGGTTAGAGCGATAGATCAGCAGGGCAACTTCATCGCCGGCAAGCTTCGCAGCTTCCGCATCGTCCCATAAATAGTTTACGTATTTGAAATTGGTATCTCTGACAGACATGTTTTTCTCAAGGTTTTATTGAATTGCCGTATCCCACAACAAGCACCGACAAAATTATAACTGCAATTCCAGTAATAACGGTTGCAAATGCTTTTTTACTTACGTTTTTCCATTCTTTCAAAACCAACCCCCACATATTAGCTACCAAAATTATGAAAGCCATGTGTAATATCCACGAGCTGGCGCCATTTCCAAGCCGGCTTTCTCCCATGCCGTAAAAAAAGAACTGTAAAAACCAGGTAGTCCCCGCTAACGCGGAAAACAAGTAATTTTTTAGTAGCGGCGACTTGGCATTTGTGTAATCGCCGAAGGTTTTGTTGCGAAAGTTCAAAATCATGCACCAGATAAAATTGGTGGTTAAACCACCCCAAAGTACCACTACATAAGTGACGTTATTTCTAAACAGGAAATTGCCCACGCCCGGATGGGCCGCGACCCACGCGGCATTGGCAGTTTCGGCCATCGGCTTACCGGCCTCAAGGCCGAAATTAAAACAGGCGCTTAATATCCCCGATACAATAGCCACAAAGATGCCCAGGCCAAAGCGGTAATCTTTGTTAAAGGCGGCTGCAGTACTATCCTTTGACAGGTCCTTTTCCTTCATCATACCTGCCTTGCCGCAAATGATAATACCTATAACACAAATGACGATACCCAGCAATACCATTTGCCCCCGGTGGTTATTCAACAACGTAGTAAAAGTGTCCTTGCCGGGCGTTGGGACGAAATTGTAGTAAACTGACGGCACCAGCGAGCCAAATACAGCGCAAAGTCCCAAAATAATGGTGCTGCCCAGCGAAACGCCCAAATAACGTACCCCCAAACCATAGGTGAGGCCGCCGATTCCCCATAAAACACCCATCAGGTACGTCCATCCGATAACGTTTAAGCCGGTATTTTTTATGATATCGGCAAAGCCGGGAATGGTTAGCCAGGCCGCCAAGGGCGGAACGATGAACCATGAAAAAATACCGCCCACGATCCAGAAACTTTCCCAGGCCCAGCCTTTTACCTTTTTGTACGGGATATAAAAGCTGCCCGAGGCAAAGCCCCCGATAAAGTGAAAAAATACGCCGAAGATTACCTGCATGTGTGTTGATTTGGTGTAGAGACGCGATGCATCGCGTCTCTTACAACGTTAATTATGGCTGTGTCGATACCGTGCTGAAATGATAAACACCTGAACCTACATTCACCACCAGGTAACCTGGTTCGGCCGCTGCCGGTTTAATATCCCGGTTGTTTGCGACGGGCTGCCCGCCTTCCAGTAAACTGCTGCCGGTTTTAGCGGGAATGTAAACGGTTGCTGTTGTATTTACGGGGATGGTTACATCCAGTGCAACCGCTCCATTTACAACTTTCCAATGGGAGGCCACCTTGCCATAATTTGTTTCATAGTCGGCCTTCACACTGTCCAGCCTGCCGCCGATTGTTGGTTTGATGGTGATCTGTTTGTACCCCGGTCCTTCGGTTTTGGTATCAATGCCGGCAATAACGCGGTACATCCAGTCGCCGATGGCCCCGTAAGCGTAGTGGTTGTATGAATTCATGCTCGGGGTTTCAAACGTACCGTCGGGTTTTATGCCATCCCAGCGCTCCCAAACGGTTGTGGCGCCCATTTTCACCGGGTAAAGCCAGGATGGATAGGTGTCTTGCAACAGCAGCTGATAGGCAACGTCCGCATGACCGAAACGGCTGAGCACGTGACACAGGTAGGGTGTGCCCAAAAAGCCGGTGGTCAGGTGATCGTCATACCGGTGTATATTCCGCACTAAGCGATCAGCGGCTTGTGCCCTTAAATTTTCGGGCAGCATATCAAACTGCAGGGCCAGTACATAGGCCGTTTGGGTGTCTGACGATATCAGTCCATTTGGCGTTACATATTCGCCCAGGTAGGCGGCTTTTACCTTGGCCAGCAGATCGGTGTAGTACTTTACATCTTCTGTCTTGCCCAAAACTATAGCCGCATTGATCAGCAGTTGGGTAGAATAGGCGTAAAAACATTGCGCAATCAAATATTTATTGGTGATAGCCGAACTGCCGTCAGTATCGTCGTCCACGCTATAAAATAGCCAGTCGCCAAAGTGGAAACCGGTGTTCCAAAGGTCGTTGTGGCTTTTGGCTTGCATAAAGTCCACCCAGGCTTTCATGCTGGCATACTGGTTTTCCAATACGCGTTTGTCGCCATAGGCTAAGTATACGTTCCATGGTATTACGGTACACACATCCGCCCAGCCGGTGCTGCCACCGGGGCCGTCGGCATCGCTTCGGCCTATCACATTGGGTATAACAAATGGCACGCTGCCTGTTTTATATTGGTCAGCTGCAATGTCTTTCATCCATTTAACAAAAAAGTTATGTGCGTTCATGTTGTACGTTGCCGTGCGCGAAAATACCTGCGCATCTCCTGTCCAGCCCAAACGCTCATCGCGCTGCGGGCAATCAGTAGGCACGTCCAGGAAATTCCCTTTTTGCCCCCACTGGATGTTGTGCTGTAGTTGGTTAATCATTTGGTTTGAACAGGCGAACGTTCCCATCGGCGTCATATCCGAATAAAGCGCAATGGCGGTAAATTTTGCGGCATCAAGGTCACCGGGATAACCTTCAACCCTGATATACCGGAAGCCCTGCCAGGTAAACTGCGGTTCAAAAGTTTCTTCGCCATCACCATTAAGAATGTAAGTATCCTGCGAACGCGCGGTTCGCAGGTTATCTGTGTAAAAATTACCGGCTTTGTCAATCACTTCGGCATGCGAAATCACAATCTTATCGCCTTTATGGCCGGTAACTTTCATCTGCACCCAGCCTACCAGGTTTTGGCCAAAATCGATCACCTTTTCGCCTTTTGGCGTGGTAAATATTTTTACCGGCTTAAATATCTCGTGTTTACGAACCGGCTCGCTGTTGGTGGCCACCAGGGTAGTTTTGTTCAAATCCGCAACTGTTATGCCCGACCAGTTTTTATCATCGAAAGTGATGGTCGACCAATCTTTTTGCTGCATATTATCGTCGATAGTAGCGCCGTAATAAATCTCCGCAAATCGCACCGGCCCGGTAGACGATTTCCAGCTCCCGTCAGATACGATGGTTTCTTTGGTGCCGTCGGTATAGGTTACCTGCAGCTGCAGCAGCAGGGCAATATCTTTTCCATACAGGTTCGGCTTGGGATCAAACCCAATATATCCCCGGTACCAGCCATTGCCCAGTTCGGCGCCAATGGCGTTTTCGCCTTGTTTCAACATATCGGTAACATCATAAGCCTGGTATTGCAGGCGTTTGTTGTAGCTTGTCCATCCAGGCGTTAAAAAGGCATCACCCACGCGGTGTCCGTTTATTTGCGCCTCGTATAAACCATGTGCAGTAATATAAGCTGTGGCTGAAGCTATTTTTTTAGACAGCGAAAACGTTTTGCGGAATAATGGGCTTGGCCGGTTTACGGAATCTTCCTTAAAACCCGGTGTTATCCACTTGGCTTGCCAGTCGGCTGCCGTGAGCAGGCCCATTTGCCACAATGCCGGTGCGCTCCATTCGGATACTTTTCCGGCATTATCCCACACACGCACCTGCCAGTAGCATTTTTCGCCCGACGTTAGCGCTTCGCCATTATAGGGCACGTATACCGATTGATCAGACGTCACCTTGCCCGAGTTCCATATATCACGTTTACCTTTTTTAAGGTATGCGTACGAAGTCGCCTTTATTTCATAAGCGGCTTGCATGATGTTGCGTTGGTTGCCGGCATCCAGTTTCCAGCTAAAGCGGGGGATAGCGGCATCAATGCATATCGGGTCCACCTGGTCTTCGGTCAGCAGGTGTTCAACTTTTACCTGGGCAAAACAAACCGTGCCGGACAGCAAGGTAAGCAGCAATAAAATGATCTTCCTCATAGGAATTAAATAGGGTATAATGGAATAGGCAATATAGTAAAAAAGCTTTTGGTAATAATTTGCTGTATCGCTTATTTTACGTTGACGTGGGATTAGGCTAATAATAAAGGCATGCTGTTTCGGCTAAAATAAAGTTAAAAAATCAAATTAATTTTACCACTGAGAGCGCGGGTGCAATTCAAATTGTCGCATAGCCACCAAACGTTCCTTACGGAACGTAAAGAATATTTTTTTACTTTCTACCTACCAGACGCCCCGATGGGGCGAAACTTCTGCAATCCTCGTCCCATAGGGACGGTTGGCGGGTAGATAAATTAAATATTGGTTTTAGCGTTCCATCGGAACGCCTGGTTAGCGAAGCGACAATTGGAATTGCACCCGAGAGCGCTAAGGAGGCGCAGAGAACACGGAGAAAAAATAAATTGACGAACTATTAAAACTCCGTGACCTCCGTGTCTTCTCTGTATCTCTGTAGTAAAAATTTTTAACAGTTTAGTTATACAGAAGGGATATTTTTCAGCAGTCAGTTTCATAAAAGCGCGTCTCATAATCCAGCACATCAATGAAGGTAACTGATTTTCCGGGGAATTTACATGATTCCATTTGCAGTACAACCGTGTGGCCGACCACCTGGTCATACCCATCCAGGGCATCGGCCATTAGCTCGCGTTTATCGGCCCAGGTAATTCCCCCGCTGCCATAGCCGCCGCGTATTTTCCCCGCGCGATGCAGCAGGCCGCGCTGACTGGTCTGTTCAATTTTGTTAAAAAGATCGGCGGGTGTGTCTGTCTCCTCCCGTACCTGTTGTAAAATGGGCAATTTCAAAAATTCATCGTACCAGGCGTTTGTCACACCGGCGTGCGAGAATAAGTGTTTGCCGCGTTGATAAGCGATCTTGAAAAGGGAGCGGTTAACATTAAAAAGTTCGGTTAGCAAGCGCTGCATTTGCGGCCTGAACCCCGAGCATAGGAAATGAGGATAATGGAGGTATTGCACATCATGATTGCCTAACAATAGCTCCACTGTTTCAGGGTGTTTCGTTTTTAGATCGATGACCTCAAGCAAATTCCGGCTGATCACCCGATCAGGCAGGTTCCAATGATCGACATAGTCGCCTATAAACACGATTTTGTCATAAGCGCTTAGGTTTGCCTCTTTCCAGCAGTCTTTTCCGTGCAGGTCGCCGATCACCAGGTGTTTCATTTATCAAAAGTAAGAGAGTTGGGGCTATGATAAAACTCCTCCGTGCATTTTAAGTTTTGCGAAGAAAACCAAATATAGGAGGAAATATCCCCTGCGAGCCGGATTCTTCCGGTACACCATTCGCATAAACTCAAATGAGAAATTTGAAAAAGCGGGTAGTCAAACATGACAAAAATCACAGTAAAAAGTAATCCGCATCACGTTTTACCTTGGGCTAACTTCCTAATTTGCATAAAAAAATTTTCGCTGTGAGCACTAAAGAACAAGACTTTTTAAAAACATTAGGACAGAAAATTCGGGCGGTAAGACACGAAAAGCAAATGTCGTTAAATCATTTATCCAACCAGTTCGGGCTTGAAAAATCGAGTATCTCCAAACTGGAAAATGGCAAATCGAATTCAACCGTATTGACGTTATGGAGCCTGAGCGAGGCGCTCAGCGTGCCGGTTGAGCGATTTTTTAAGGGATAGTGGTAGCGCGTTCCTGCCCTTTTGCGCGACGTTGCGAATTCATTGTTTCCCTTTCATTAACGTACGTGGGGTAGAAAAACCTCACGCATCGGTTGTTACCTTTAATATTATAGCGCGCGGCCTTTGCTTAAAGCCGATCAGAACCGGTCTTTACCTAAATAAGTTATCTAAGCAAGATACGCTATTCAGTCTCCGCCACCGTCGTCGGGGGGATTTGCAAGCGGTTGAATCACAAGGTTTACTTAAATTAATCATATGCGCCTATTGCACACGGAAGACGTCAATTACATTTATTTGCGATTTGAACCTCCTTTTTGTAAGTAAAAGCCATGTAATTTTTTAGCGACAATTGTGCCGGCGATGACCCTTCGCCGTCCATTTCCCGACTTTTATCGATAATTTGCCGACAGATGGCGTGGACGACGAAAATGAGCGGACTGCCCCTGTTCAGGGCTTTCCGCAGTTCAAATTATACCCTTTATTTTGTTGGCCGCGCTGTTTCGCAGTTTGGTACCTGGATGCAGCGAACGGCGGTGTTATGGGTGGTTTATAGTATCACAAAATCCACTTTCATGACCGGCGTGGCTGTTTTTGCCGAGCAATTCCCTTCCTTCCTGTTTTCGATTTTCGGGGGCGTGGCAGCCGACCGGTACGACCGGTACAAGGTCATTAAGATCACGCAAATCGCCTCGATGATACAGTCAGTGATGCTGGCGGCCTTAATGTTTACGGGGCACGCGCCGGTATGGGCTATCCTGGTTTTGAGTGTAATTTTGGGCATCATCAACGCCTTTGATGTGCCGGCCCGCCAAGCCCTGGTGCACGATGTGGTGGCCGACCCAGCAGATCTGCCAAATGCTTTGTCACTAACCACCGCCACGGCAGGCCTTGCACAACTGGGAGGGGCTACATTATCGGGCATCGTGATCAGCGCTTTTGGCTCGGCGGTTTGTTTTCTCATCAACGCCGCGAGTTTTGGCGGGGTGCTTGTTTCTTTGCTGCTGATGAAACTGCCCGTGCATGCCCGTAAAAAATCCGAAAAGAAAGTCATGGCCGAATTTGCTGAAGGTTTTGCCTACCTGAAGCAGAAACCCGATATCGGTGTCATCATTTTAATTGTGGCCATAATCAGCTTCCTGGTCTTGCCTTACAGCACGGTATTACCTGAATTTGCAAAAGTAATATACAAGGGCAATGCAAAGACCTTCGGTTACCTAACCGGCTTTGTGAGCGTGGGGGCGATAGTCGGTACAATTTACCTGGCTTCGCGCAAGCCTGGCGCCCATTTAAAACGGATATTGTTTTTAAGTACCATCATCATGGGAATCGGCCTCATCTTTTTTTCGCAACTGAAAAACTTTCCTGTAGCCATGTTTTTTGCCGCGTTAATAGGTTTTGGCGGTATGGCCCAATTTACGGTTTGCAATATTTACGTGCAGTCGCACTCGTCGTCGCAAATGCGCGGGCGTGTCATCGGCATCATGCTGATGGCGATATTCGGGATGTTGCCCATCGGCAGCGTTATAATAGGCTTCGTGGCGCTGCACACCGGCGCCCCGGTAACCGTGTTGGGCGAAGGCGTTATCGCGTTGGTAGTGGCTTTGCTATTCGCGAAGTTTTTGACGACACGGGAAGACAGCGGTAAACCGGAAGACGCGGCAAGCAACCGGCAATAACGCGGCAATTAATGCCAAAGCGGATCCCGAACCACTAAACCATCCCCATTTCTTTTTTGATAAATATACTTAACTTGCCTGCTGTAAACCAATTACACCATGAGAATCTCCAATGTATTAACCGGTTTGGTATTAGTCACTTTTATGATGTCGTGTAACCACCAGCAATCGTCCACTGCCGAATTTAATGACAGCAACCCATTTTTTGCAGCAAGCAAGCTGCCTTTCCAGGCGCCTGACTTCGGCAAAATAAAAAACAGTGATTTTAAGCCTGCCATCGAGGCGGGTATGCAGCAGCAGCAGGCAGAAGTTGAAAAAATAGCCGATAACCCCGAAGCGCCGACGTTTGAAAATACCCTTGTGGCGCTCGAAAAGAGCGGGCAGTTGTTACACCGGGTGATGAACGTTTTTAACGTGCTTACCGGCGCCAATACCAATGACGACCTGCAAAAAGTGCAGGCTGACGAAGCGGCTTCGCTTGCGGCTAACCAGGACGCCATTTATCTGAACAGCCAGCTATTTAAACGGATACAGGCTATTTACGGACAAAAAGACAAATTAAACCTCGACCCGGAGTCAGAGCATTTGCTGGAGTACTACTACCAGGAATTTACGCTGGCCGGCGCCGCTTTGCCCGACAGTGCAAAGACCAAATTAAAGGAACTGAATAAGGAAGAGGCCAGCCTGACAACAAAATTTACCAAACTGCTGCTCGCCGGTACCAAGGCGGCTGCGCTGTTGGTTTCGGACACTTCTGCGCTTAGCGGCTTGAGCAGCGGGGCGATAGCGGCGGCCGCTCAAAATGCCAAAGCCGCTAAACACGAAGGCAAATGGATGCTGAGTATTCAAAACACCACGCAGCAACCGGCTTTGCAATCGCTGAACGATAGGGATACGCGGCAAAAATTGTTTCAGGCATCGTGGACGCGCACCGAGAAGGGCGATACCAACGATACGCGCAAATTGATCTTACGTATCGCAAACATCAGGGCCGAAAAGGCCAGCCTGCTTGGTTTTAAAAACTATGCCGACTGGAAGCTGCGCGACCAGATGGCCAAAACACCCCAGGCGGTGGCTGATTTTATGGCGAAACTTGTACCCGCCGCCACCGCTAAAGCAAAGGGAGAAGCGGCCGACATCCAGGCCCTGATCGATAGACAAAAGGGCGGTTTTGCCTTGCAGCCCTATGACTGGAACTTTTACGCCGAACAGGTGCGAAAAGCCAAATACGACCTGGACGAAAACGAGGTAAAACCCTATTTTGAGCTCAACAAGGTCTTACAGGACGGCGTTTTTTACGCCGCCAACCAACTATACGGGCTAACTTTTAAGGAACGCCACGATTTGCCGGTATATCAGCCGGATGTGCGGGTGTTTGATGTTTTTGACAAAGACGGCACAGAACTGGGCCTTTTTTACTGCGACTATTTTAAACGCGACAACAAATCAGGCGGGGCATGGATGGACAATATGGTGGTGCAAAGCAAGCTGCTGGGCATGAAGCCGGTGATCTACAATGTTTGCAATTTTACCAAGCCTGCGCCGGGCCAGCCCGCGCTAATCAGCTATGATGATGCGAAAACCATGTTCCACGAATTTGGGCACGGGCTGCATGGCTTGTTTGCCAGTCAGCAATATCCAAGCCTGTCGGGCGCAAATACGGCACGCGATTTTGTGGAGTTCCCATCGCAATTCAACGAAAACTGGGCGTTGTACCCGCAGGTGTTTGCCCACTATGCCGTTCATTATAAAACAGGCGCGCCGATGCCGCAGGCGCTGGTAGATAAAATAAAAAAGGCAGGTACCTTTAACCAGGGTTATGCCTTAACTGAAGCATTGGCCGCTGCCGAACTGGACCTGCAATGGCATACACTCGGCCCAAATGAAACGCCAACCGATGCGGATAAATTTGAGGCCGATGCCCTGCACAAAACCAAACTGGACTTGCCCCAAGTGCCGCCAAGGTATCGCTCCAGCTATTTTTTACATATCTGGGCTAATGGCTATGCAGCAGGATACTATGCCTACGCCTGGACAGAAATGCTGGATCATGATGCCTTCCAATGGTTTATGGACAATGGCGGCCTCACCCGCGAAAACGGGCAACGCTTCAGGGATATGGTACTGTCGCGGGGAAATACGGAAGATTATGGCAAGTTATTCCGCGATTTTCGGGGGCATGACCCGGATATACAGCCGATGCTGGTGTTTAGGGGATTGGCGGAGAAATAGCAACAGCATTCCGGGCTGTATTAAGTAAACGTGATCATTTTGGGTTGAAATAAAATCTTGTCTTTGCGTTCTCTGTGCCTTCTCTGCGTACCTCTGTGGTTAAATTTACCACGGAGTGGCACTGAGAAGCCACGGTGAGCCACGGAGATGTATTATTTGAAATCATTTTGAATGGGACGATTTTCGATACCAAGAGAGAAATTAATCGTCATTAGGCAATCCGAAGCTGGCCAATAAGTTGACGTTAGGGTCGATAATGACGGATGCCGGTTTTGCCTGAGCCGGTATGTTAACGGTCGTAATCCTGTCTTTTACCACCACCTTCTGCAGCTTTCCGTCGATAGAAATTTCCAGCTGAAATTCAAACAAGTTATCCTGGTTTTGCTGTATGGTAACGGCGAAATTTTTCTTGTCACCATCATAGGTCCGGAAAATGGTGAGGTTAGGGTGCCCCGCCGTATACAGCCATTGCTTAAAAAATTGATCCAGGTTTTGCCCGCTGGTTTGTGCCATAACGTTTTTAAAGTCGTCGGTATTGGCGTTGCCGCCTTTGTATTTGGCATAGTAGGCGCGGATGCCTTTCCAAAAAAGGGTATCGCCCAGCTTTCGGCGCAGCATGTGGAGTACCCAGCCCCCTTTTTGGTAGCTGTTGGCATTTAGCAATTGCATAAAGTTACCTTTAACGGCGGTGTCAACTACCGGGGTTAGCCTCCTTTTTTCAAAACGAAATACGGTATTACGGTCGGCTTTGAGACGTTTTTTTAAGGTATCGATGCCATATTTGTTTTCGAGGTAGACATTCGTCATATAGGTAGCAAATCCTTCACTGAGCCATAAGTGTGCAAAGCTTTTTTCGCTGGCTGCATCGCCGAACCACTGGTGGGCTATCTCATGCGCCATCAGTTCTTCTATGCCTTTGTCGCCGACGGAATTTTCAAAATAAAATATCGCGCTGGCGTTCTCCATTCCGCCGAAAATAGTTTTTGATTGTACATCGGCAAGTTTTTCATAAGCATAGGGACCGAACATCTTTATGTAGAAAGGCAATATTTCCTTTGCTACTGCATAGCTTTTAAAGCCAATGTCTTTATTTTCAGGGAAAACGTAAGTATAAATAGGAATTGCGCCAACGTCGCCCGTGTGGTCCACCGCAAAATCAGCCACGCCGATCACCATTACTTTGGTTGGCAGCCCGGCTTCTTCTTTCCAATGCGTAAGTTTTAAATGACCGGGCAGTTCCTTTTCCTCCGTTTTTAAGCCATTGGCCACAACCTGGTAATGATCGGGAGCGGTGACGATAAAATCAACGGTGGCCTTATCAGCCGGATAATCTGCGCAGGGAAGCCAGTTGTGCGCCCGGTTGGGCCAGTTATCGCCAAAAAAAGTGCGGTGACCAAATTTGTTGGTGGATATAATGAGCCCATCGGCAGGTACGCCCTGGTACGCAATAGTATAGCTGTGCAAACTACCGGCTTTTGCGATGGAATTAATGTTTACGACATCGCTATCCTGCAAAAAAGATACGCTTTTTCCGCGCTCAGTAACCGAAGAAACCAGCATGCCCTTGCCGTTGGCGCCAGGTTTAACCAGGTTAAGTTGAAATGCCTTTTCGTCGGTTACAAATTTTATGTCGACAGTTGCCTGGCCTTTAATAGTGTCGTTGGCGTCGTTTAGTGCAACGCGGAACGTATAATGCCGCACATTGACCCCGGCAAACTGCACCTGCCCGTTTACCGAAAGGCAAAGCGGAAGAAGGGCAATCCATAAATAATTAAACACGCTTTTCATCTTTTGGGCTGTTGTATATAAAACAAAGAGACAGGTAAGAGATTTTGTAATCACATAAAGATGTATTTTTTATTTGGTGCAACAAAACAATCTTCCACTTGCCATACGTAACGGTCTTGTTATAATTTGGGGTATTTTTAAACCTCAAAAAAATAATACTATTTTTACCTACCATTATAGCGGCTCAACCGCTTGCACCATTTTTTAACAGAATATTGATATGAAGAAAACCGTTTTGATCGTCCTGGCAACTATTGCCGCTAACTATGCCGTAAAAGCGCAAACCGTAAGCCTTTTCGACGGAAAATCCACTAATGGCTGGCACAGTTATTTAAAATCGGGTCCCGGGGCATGGAGAGTTGTAGACGGCGTGCTGCAGCTTGATCCCAGCGCACCTGGCCAGGGCGACCTGATTACTGATAATGAATACGAGAACTATGACTTAAAGCTTGAATGGAAGATTGCCCAGGGCGGCAACAGCGGCATCATATTTGGCGTTCATGAGGACCCGTCCTTTGAGGCCACCTATTTAACCGGGATTGAAATGCAGATACTGGACGATGCAAAGGCTGAAGATAATAAACTGGCCACACACCGTGCCGGCGCATTATACGATATGAAGGCGCCTTCATCCCCGGCCAAACCCGCTGGCGAGTGGAATAAAGTTGAGATAAAAAAGCTGAACGGACACCTTACCTTCTGGCTGAACGGCAAAAAGGTTGTTGAAACCCAGATTGGCGGCCCCGAATGGCAGGACATGCTGAACAAAAGTAAATTCAAAACATGGAAAGGCTTTGCCGCTTATCCAAAAGGACATATAGCCCTGCAGGACCATGGCGCAGAGGTATCATTCAGGAACATTACAATTAAGGAACTTTAACAGTGGAGATTAGAGAATGGTGATTGGAGATTAGTTGTTAAATCCTCATTGCTAACTAATCTCTGATCGCTGGTCTTTAATCACTGAAACACAAATGAACGACGTACAAATAAAAAAATCAGCCACCCAATACGATGCCATTATTGTTGGCTCGGGCGCCGGCGGTGGCATGGCCGGGTATGTTTTGGCACATGCCGGTTTAAAAGTATTGATGCTGGAAGCAGGGCCGTATTTCGACCCAAAACAAAGCTCCAGCCAGTTACGGTGGCCTTATGAATCGCCACGGCGCGGCGCGGGTACGCATTCGCGCAACTTCGGCGATTTTGACGGCGCTTTCGGCGGATGGGAACTTGATGGCGAGCCGTATACCACCAAAGACAAAACTGAATTCCACTGGTTCCGATCGCGCATGATGGGCGGCCGTACCAACCATTGGGGGCGCATTTCGCTGCGCTTTGGACCGGATGATTTTAAAGGACATCATATCGACGGTTTAACCGATGACTGGCCGATCAGCTATGACGACGTAAAACCGTTTTATGATAAGGTGGACCGGATGATAGGTATTTACGGAACTGTTGAAAACATTCCCAGCGAACCCGACGGTATCTTCCTGCCGCCGCCAAAACCCAGGCTGAACGAGCTTTTCATCATGAAAGGCGCCGCAAAAGCCGGTGTTAAGGTGATTCCCGGACGTGGTTCGGTTTTGACCGAGGCTTTGCCCGGCAACAAGGACCGCGGCGCCTGTTTCTTTTGCGGGCAATGCGGGCGCAGCTGCAAGATATATGGCGATTTTTCATCTTCATCGGCCCTGGTGATCCCGGCGATAAATACCGGTAACCTTAAGCTGATCTCCAATGCCATGGTGCGCGAAGTGCTCACCGACAAAGAAGGGCAGGCCACCGGCGTATCCTACATTAACAAGGACGACATGCAGGAATACCAGGTGTCGGGTAAAATGGTGATCCTGGGCGCCAGCGCGGGTGAATCCGCTCGTTTGCTGCTCAATTCCAAATCGCCGGCCCATCCAAATGGCCTTGCCAACAGCAGCGGCGTAGTGGGGAAATATATTCATGATTCTACAGGCTCAAGCGCGGGCGGATGGTTACCCCAGCTGCTTGATCGCAAGCGCTATAATGAAGACGGCGTGGGCAGTATCCATATTTATGGCCCATGGATGAACGGCAATAAAAAGCTTGGCTTCCCGCGCGGCTACCACATCGAATTTGGCGGCGGAATGGGCATGCCCGAATACGGCTTCGGTTGGGGAATTGAAGGCATGAATGGTAAAGTACCGGGCCGCGATGGTAAAATGAAAGACCCCGGCGGTTTTGGCGCCGAACTGAAAAATGATTACCGTCGTTTCTACGGCGTGGGATTTGGCATGGCCGGCCGTGGTGTTGCGATTGCCCGCGCTGATAACTATTGCGAGATAGACCCGAATGTTGTGGACAAGTTTGGTATCCCTGTGTTGCGGTTCCATTACAAATGGAATGACGACGAGATAAAACAAGCCAAACACATGCAGGAAACTTTCCAGCATATTATGCACGAAATGGGCGCTATTTACGACCCGATGGAGGGCCCGGAAACCAACTATGGCCTGGAAGCCCCAGGCCGCATCATTCACGAGGTGGGTACAGTACGGATGGGCGACGACCCCAAAAATTCGGCGTTGAACAAGTATAGCCAGGCACATGACTGCAATAACCTGTTTGTAGTAGACGCTGCGCCCTTTGTACAGCAAGGCGATAAGAACGCTACATGGACCATACTGGCGCTTTCGATGCGGACATCGGAGTATATCCTGTCGCAACGTAAAAAATTGAATGTTTAAGCTGTTTTTAAATATAAAAAATGAACAGACGCGAATCGCTTAAAGCATTAGGATTGGGCACTATATCAGTGGCCGCATTCCTGGAGTCATGCAAACCCGGCAACGAAAAGCTTGCCGAAAACTCGACCGGCAACACCTCAAGCTCCGATTACGATGGAACCCGTTTACCAAAGGAAATTGAACGCGATAAAAAGCTGAACACTGAAAAGTTTTTTGACGCGCATGAAATGGCGACGATCACCGTTTTGGGCGATATTATCATCCCTAAAGATGACCATTCGGGCAGCGCTTCGGATGCGGGTGTTCCGGCCTTTATCGAATTTATCGTAAAAGACATGCCCGATCACCAAACCCCCATGCGCGGCGGCCTGCGCTGGCTCGACCTGCAATGCCTCAACCGTTATGGTAAAGCTTTTGTTGATGCCAGCAATACGCAGCAGATAGAAATGGTTACTGATATCGCCTACCCGTTAAAGGCAAAACCCGGAATGGAACCTGGCGTTTCCTTTTTTAACCTGATGCGTAATCTTACGGCTTCCGGCTTTTTTTCGTCAAAAATAGGGATACAGGACATCGGCTACATGGGCAATACCGTTAACAAATGGACTGGCGTACCGCCTGACGTGTTGAAGCAGTACGGGATGGAGAACGTTTAAACTGAGGTTTGGGATTTAACTAAAGAGCGACTTACCTTACCCAAACAACTCACTGCTCAAATACCGGTCGCCGCGGTCGCAGCAAATAAAAACGATGGTGCCTTCGGTGAGTTCGCCGGCAAGCTTTAAGGCGCCTGCCATGGCCCCGCCGCTGCTCATCCCGGCAAAAATACCTTCTTCTTTGGCCAGGCGGCGCGCCATTTGAGTGGCCTCGGCCTGCGACACATCAATCACCCGGTCAACCCGTTCGGGTTCGAATATTTTGGGCAGGTATTCAACCGGCCAGCGGCGTATGCCCGGGATACACGAATCCTCGGTTGGCTGGCAGCCTACTATCTGGATACCGGGATTTATTTCTTTAAGATACCTTGAGCAGCCCATAATCGTCCCTGTAGTGCCCATCGAGCTTACAAAATGGGTGATCTTCCCTTCGGTATCTTTCCAAATCTCGGGGCCGGTGGTTTTATAATGGGCCAGGTAATTATCGGGGTTGGCAAACTGGTTCAATAAATAAAATTCGCCGCCGGCGCCTTTTTCCTCGGCATAGTCACGGCAGGCCTCTATGCCCTCCAGCAGCGTCACTTTGGCGCCGAATGCTTCCATGGTAAGGGTACGTTCGCGGGTAGAACTTGCGGGCATTACCAGTTCAATTTCCAGCCCGTGCAAACAGGCGATCATGGCCAGCGCAATACCGGTATTACCGCTTGTGGCCTCTATCAATTTCATGCCAGTTTTAATATCCCCCCGTTCAACAGCGCAGGCGATCATATTTTTTGCCGGCCGGTCCTTTACGCTGCCGCCCGGGTTATTTCCTTCCAGCTTGCCAAAAATGCGCACCTTGGGATTGGGGTTCATCTTTTTGATCTCTGCCATCGGCGTATTGCCGATCAGATCGAGGATTGTTGCCATAATGATCTTATGCTATAGCCGGGTAAAATCTATTCAACCCTGGCTTTATTGAATACTGTAATTGCCGACTTATGGAACACCGTTGAATTAGGCTCAACGCTTTTGGTGAGCCAAACGTTGCCGCCGATAATGCTGTCGTGCCCGATAATGGTTTCGCCGCCTAAAATGGTGGCGCCGGCATAAATTACCACGTTGTCCTCAACAGTAGGATGGCGCTTGGTATAGGCCATGTTTTTATCGACACTAAGCGCGCCGAGCGTTACACCCTGGTATAATTTTACGTTGTTGCCAATTATGCAGCTTTCGCCGATCACGATGCCGGTACCATGGTCGATATGAAAATATTCGCCGATTTTTGCCGCGGGGTGTATATCGATGCCCGTTTTTGAATGCGCCCACTCCGTTAGAATTCTGGGTAACAGGGGCACTTCGTATTTATAAAGGGCATGCGCCAGGCGGTAAAACGAAATGGCGAAAAAACCGGGGTAGGTCCTTATCACTTCAAACTCGCTGCATGCTGCCGGGTCGCCGTTGAAAATCGCTTGTATATCTGTATTCAGCAGCGCATATAAACCTGGCAGTTCATCAAAAAACTCTTGCGCAAGCAGTTCCTTATCACAATCCTCACAGGCTTTTGTGGCGTTCATGATCACCGCAAGCTCGCGCTGCAACCGGTCAAACTCTTCCTTCACCTGCAAAGCGTCAAAAAAATCCTGCCGTTGCTGCTCCGGAAATAACAGGCGGATAACCTGCAGCGCCCAATTCGTGATCTCCTTGTTCGAAGGGACAGCTTCAACCTGCTGGTGCTTATGGAATATCTGGTTATAAAACTGGTTGTTCATTGCTATGTACAAAGTCTTTAAAAGAGGATTTTAACGGCGGTGGTAAATTATAAGTCCTGACGATATCTTTGACGTAAGACTTGTTAACAAATTACAATTTTATACAAAAGAATGTTGTTGATTTGTAAAAAAGTCCGGAGGTCTGAAAAGACCGATGTCCGAAAGAAGAAGCTTTGTCGAAATTCTCTTTAATCGGTGAAATCGGTGAGCTAAAGTCCGGAAGACGAAGTTTCGTCGAAATTCTTTTCAATCGGTGAAATCCAAAAACAAAAAATGAAAAGGCGTTCATTTGTAAAATCAACAGCATTGGCAGTAGCAGCGGGAGCTGTGGCGCCCAAAATCGGTATGGCTAAAGAAGATTCGCCTAAGGGCGGCCGGGAATTTTACGAGCTGCGGGTATACACCTTAAGAGATTATGACCAGCAGAAACTTGCTGAGGGCTATTTTAGTGATGCGTTTATCCCTGCCTTAACCCGCCTGGGCAGCGGCCCGGTTGGTGTTTTTACCGAGCTAAAACCTGCCACTCAAACCAAACTTTATGTGTTGATCCCTTACAATTCGCTGGACAATTTTTTGGCTATCCAGGATAAGCTGGCGAATGACCAGGTATATATGCAGGCGGCTGATGCTTACCTGTTTGCGCCCGCGGCAGATCCGGCTTATGAGCGAATAGAAAGCTCGCTGTTAAAAGCGTTCGTACACATGCCTAAAATGCAGGTCCCGGAAAAAAAACCGCGTATTTTTGAACTGCGCCGTTATGAGCACGCTACCGAAGGCGCCGGCAAAAAGAAGCTGGAAATGTTTAACGACGCCGGCGAAATCGACATATTTAAAAAACTTGGCTTTAAGCCGGTTTTTTTTGGCGAGACGCTGATCGGCCCGCTAAGGCCAAATCTGACCTACATGATCACCTTTGACGACATGGCTGCCCACGATGCACACTGGAAAGCTTTTGGCAGCGACCCGGACTGGAAAAAAGTAAGCGCTATACCGGATTACGCGGATGCTAAACTTGTATCACGGATTACTTCTACTATTCTTGTTCCGGCGGCGTTTTCGCAAATTTAGTGTATCAAATTAGTTGCGTATTTGTTTCGTGTCGATAATACACTATATTTACCATCACCAATTAAAAAAACCATGACTTCCAGGCGATCATTTCTTAAAACTTCGGCTGTGCTTTCAGCCGGGCTGCTTGTGGCCCCTAAATTATTTGCATACGATAAAAAGTATATCGGGCTTCAATTGTACACCGTGCGCGACCATATGTCAAAAGACCCGGTGGCTACGCTGGCAAAAGTTGCGCAAATAGGCTATAATTCGATAGAAGGTGCTACCTATACCGGTGATGAGAAATTTTACGGGATGAGCGGCGCCGATTTTACAAAAGTGCTAAAGGATAACGGCCTGGCGATGTTCAGCTGCCATTATCGTTTGGGCGAGGACATGAAGGGTACGAAGGGCACCATGTTAAATGACTGGGATAAGGCGGTAGATGACGCCGCCGCCATAGGTTTAAAATACATGATATGCGCCTGGCTATCACCGGCCGAGCGGGGCACCCTCGATCATTATAAACAAGTAGGAGATGATTTGAACAAGGCCGGCGAGGTTTGCAAAAAAGCAGGCATCCAGCTTTGCTATCACAACCATGATTTTGAGTTTATACAGGAAAATGGAAAATATCCTTATGATACCTTACTTTCCACCACCGATAAGGACCTGGTAAAAATGGAAATGGATATGTACTGGATGACCAAGGCGAAGCAGGACCCTATTGCAATTTTTAATGAGCACCCCGGCCGTTTCCCGCTATGGCATTTAAAAGATATGGACAACAAGCCCGACCAGATGTTTACCGAGGTAGGCAACGGGATAATAGACTTTAAAAACATTTTTAAACATGCCAGCAAAGCAGGGCTCAAATATTTCTTTGTAGAGCAGGATGTTTGTCCCGGCGATCCATACGACAGCATTGCAAAAAGCATCAATTATATAAAAACCAACCTGGTTTAAAAGACCTTTCAATCAATCAACTGGCTGGGCTTTCTTTGGAGAGTCCGGCTTTTTTTTGGGGGGATTTCACCGATTTTAGAATAGATTACACCGATTTTAATTGGGGTTAATTCAGGCTCACACGAGGGGAAGGGTCGGGGTAAAAACAGCGCCTCGCATTGTAAACCCCACTCCAACTCACCAGGCCCTCGAAAAATGTCCTTTTTAAAAATCAGTGTAATCTATTCTAAAATCGGTGAAACTGAGCGCGGCGACTTCATGACCACCAAAAAAATAAACACTGGTGAATAATCCCGCTAATCAAAACATCGGGTAGCTTGCCGGCTCCGGTTTCAGCGTGCCGCTTATCAAAGCTTCTATCCCGGGCAATATCGCTATCTGTACTTCATGCAGGGGTTTCTCCATTTGCTGTAATTGTTTTAACTGATTATCCTTATTCCCTTCGCCGCTCAAAGCCTGCAAACCAATAGCGGCGGCGGCAGAAAGATTGTCAGACAGATCACTGATTTGCCGCGGGTACGGCGCGTAGCCGGAAACCGCGTCGAACCGCGCCTTGTTACTTTGCCATTTTTGCAGTTGGTATTTGACAGCCTGCAGATCGGCGTCGTTGTGGCTTTTTAGGTAAGCCGCCACCGACTGCCTGAAATACCACCCGGTTTCCGAATCGGAATGTGCCATATCGGCAATATTTACCAGCGGGGAGGTCGGGTTGGTGCGCCCTTTGCCATTGGCGAACATGCCGCCCATCAGCCTTTTATAGCCTTTCACCGGCGTGCACACATCGGCAAGGGTGCGAACAGGGCCGAGGTCGACATCGTTTACCCAAAGCGATAATACCTTTTGATAGGCAAAGCTTTCATTTATGGCCCGTTCATTCAGGTCGAAATCAGTGGCCCATAAGCGCCGGTACATGTCATCCACGTCATTGACATTCGCGGGCGACCAGAACCGCTCGGCAATCGCTGCCGCTCTTGGCCAAACACGTATCTCCTCGTTGTTGCCGTCCATCAGTTCGCTCCATTGGGCAGCCTCGCCGCCTAAAATGCCTTTGGCGGCATCGGCCTGGTTCAAGTCGGCCGGTACTGGATCAGTTTGGTAATGGATGTAGGCGGGCATAAACAAATCCAGGTAATAGCCTGCCGAAATAATGACCTGGTTACCATGCTGAACAACCTCGGCTGTGTTCAGCGTTGGTCCCATTCCTGATGCTTTCCATTTCTGCACCATAACATCCTGCGGAATAGCCTGGTTAAATGCTTCTTCCCATCCTATCAGCCTTTTGTTATATTTTTTGGCGATATCGTACATCCGCTTTACAAAATAAGCCTGCAGTTCATCGGTGTTTTTCATGCCTTTGTTCTGCATAAATGCCGCGATGTCCGGGTTCTGCTTCCAGGCCACGCCATTGTTTTCGTCGGCGCCCGCGTGAAAATAGGGGTCGGTAAACAGGCCGCTCATTTCTTTTATAAACTTGTCAAAAAATGTATAGGTGCTTTCTTTTGTCGGGTCGATAGTTGGTGTTGGCATCGAGCTGATCAGCTGCATTATCTTCCCCAGGTTCAAATTTTTGATCGAATCCAGCTTGTATCGCTGCCCCGGTTTGTAGTCCGACGGATAGCTTGCTAAATTAGGATAAGCCGCCAGGATGCTTGAGCAGTGTCCGGGCAGGTCGAACTCAGGCACCACGATAATGCCGCGGTCATGCGCGTAGCCCACCAGCTCCCTTATTTGATCCTGCGTATAATAATAGCCATTGGACCCTTTTTGCTGCAGCAGCGGGAAAACTTTTGATTCCACCCGGAAGCCTTCATCATCCGACAAATGCAGGTGCAGCACGTTCAGCTTAACAATTGCCATTGCATCAATATTCCGTTTCAGTACCTCGAACGGAATAAAATGACGGGCTACATCGATCATCAATCCGCGCCATTTAAACCGGGGCGAGTCGTTCACCTCAACAAGGGGGCAATAAAACCCGTTTTTATCCGGCGATATCATCTGGTATAAGGTTTCCAGCGCTCTTTCGGCCCCAATATCTGTTGCTGCGCTAATGATTATTTTATCGCCGTTTACCTTGAGCGAATAGCTCTCGTCCATCCCAATGGCCGGCGCTATCGTTTGGTTATAGGTGATGTAAAGCCGCGCGCCTGCGTCATTATTTGCCGCTGAAATAAACTCCTGCGAAAAATTGATATTTACCCGCCGGCCCAGCTGCAGGTAAAACCGGTTGACCGCGGCAATAAATTTTCCACTTTCCGGACCATTGATACCGATGTTAAAATCGGCGGTAAAATTGAATCTGCCGGCACTGATCTTAGTTGACAGCGGGCGCGGCAGCAGGTTGAGCGTGTCCGTTGGTTGGGCAAATCCGGTCGCTGCGCTTAAGCAAATCAGCAGTGTAAAAAATAAAATGCGTTTCATAATCATCTATTGGGTTGTTTCTTCTTTTCGATTAATTATAGCTAAGCCTTTATCGGTACAAATACCGCGTAAATAAATATCGATGGTATGTTTTAACAGTTCAGCCGGTGTTAAATTGAATTTTTTATAGGTATCAAAACGGGTTACCGATGTGTACAAAACGGTCAATGCAGTTAATATCACTGCCGGCTTCAGGTGGGGCAAAAAATAACCCTCGTCAATACCCAATTGAAGTGCGCCGGTCATTATTTCGCCGGTCAGCCTCGCGTTCCTGACGATTACTTTGTCCTGCAACTCGGGGTAATAATGGTTCAGATCGTGATAAAACAAATAATTGGCGCCGAAGTCAAGCGCCGTTGATTTGGCATAAAGCGTACATATAAAATCAACCGGGTTGGGTTCTGCGTCAACAATGCTTTTCACATCCCGGTCCAACCCCGAATAATGCAGCATTAAACAAGCCTCAAGCAACGCTTCCTTATCGGCAAAAAACTTATACATGGTTTTGGTGGATATGCCCAATGCCGAAGCCAGTTTTTGCATGGTCATGCTGCGGATGCCATGTTCCAAAAATTCTTTTAACGATTTTTCAATGATCTGCTCTTTCAATTGCCGGAAAATATTTTTCAAATATAATTTTCCATTTTGAAATTGGAAAATATTTTCATGAAATAATTTTCCACTCGGTCTAAAAATTATTTCACATAAATAAATCGCTGTGAACTTGTTTTGTTGTAGGTTAGTGTATGATAAAGTGGTTATTAGCCGGATTGATCATATTCATGCTTTTTGGGCCTGGTTATGTTTTTACAAAACAGACATTGGGAAGTAAGCATCCGCTGGTTGTTGGCGACCGGATGCCAGAATTCTCACTTACCGACCAAAACAGTAAAGTATTTAACAGTGTCGATTATGTTGGCAAAAATATCCTGGTTATTTACTTCTATCCGAAAGATGAAAGTATGGTCTGCACCAAAGAAGCTTGCTCATTCCGGGACAGCTTTAACGATTTTTCAAAAGCCGGCGCTAAGGTGATCGGCATCAATAGCGGTACGGTGGCCAGCCATAAGGAATTCAGCGGTCACTATAAGCTACCCTTTATTTTATTGAGCGATCCGGGAAATAAAGTTTATCACCTGTTTGGCGTGGAGGATGCGTTATTTATGACAGGCCGCCAAACCTTTGTGATCGGCCTTAATGGCAAAGTTGCATTTACCTATGAATCGATGATACGGGGGAGGAAACATGTAGATGAGGCACTCGCTTTTATCAGGAGCCATAGATAGGTTGACCATATCGCTTTTTGAAATTTTGCAGACCGTTACGTCCGGTTCAATTTGACCGTGACACTGATTTTTTGAATGTGCTTGCGTTTGCTTCCCTAACCATTTTCTAACAAAAAATCCCCGCTTATGCCCAGTTTATTGTGTATCGCTTTCAAAAACATCACATCAGGCTCGCGCTTGCCATTTAATATTTGCGACAATTTAGATGTCCCCAATCCCAGCATTTCAGCAAGTTTGGCCTGTGAAATGTTTAACTCCTTAATTTTATGCTGAACGACAGAACTGATAGTAACTGGCAAAGGCATTATCTTTAAAATGTTATCTTCATATTGTTCTGCAAGCAAACTAAGGCTGTTCAGTTCTTTCTTTTCCGTATCAGTTAAAAAATTAAAACGGCCGCTGTCTGTCGCCTTTGCAATAAATTTTTCTATCAAAGCCATAACCTGGATGTACTGGGATTGATTTCTTATTTTATCGATCATCTTTTATGCTAATGGTTATGCTATCTCATCAATTGCTGTGAAACGCCGCTAACCGCCTATACCTCGACAAATTTAGCTGTTAACGGGCTTATGATTTCGATTTTTTCTTTAATTCTTTCGCTGACAATTATAGCAACCTCATAATTTTCAGGCCTAAAAATATCTTTCCCAACAACTTTACCCTTGTCAATTTTCATCGGAAGGAATGCCTTGTATTTGCCAATTAATTCAGCCCGAATCGTATCACCTTCAGCATATTTTTCAAACCTTGACCGGCCTTCATCGATGCAATCAATAGTTTCATAAACGACCATTATGAAATATTGATCTTCCTTTATTTTTACAGGGACAAACTGAATTCCTTGCACAAATTCGAGAGCCTTCTTCAAAGTTGAACTGATGACGGGTATTAAACAACCTTCAGTCGTTGTGTAATCCATTGAATTTCCTTCTCTATATATTTCCACCTTTAAATCGTTCGGAAGAGCCTTTATATCTATTTTTCTGCCAGACGAAAATACCCAATTGTCTTGCTCAGGAAGGATATTGCCTAAATACCATCGTTGCGGGTATTGAATATTATCCATTATTTTAAAACATCTCATGTTACCTTAGGTTAATTTACAAAACATTTTGATTTGGCCCACAAATTTGATAATAGAAAAGTAACTTATTTATCGTGCAAAAACAAAAAAGCCCCGCAAAGCGAGGCTCCAATATCTTTATTATAATGACGACCTACGTCATCTTCAATTTCTTCTGTATATCCGCCACATACCCTTTAAACTTCTTATCGGTATCAATCAAATCCTCAACCGTTTGGCAGGCGTAAATTACAGTAGAATGGTCGCGGCCGCCGAAGAAGTGACCGATAGATTTTAATGAGCTTTTGGTATGGGCCTTGGCCAGGTACATGGATATCTGCCGTGCCTGCACAATCTCACGTTTACGGGTTTGCGATTTAACCATTTCTATCGGCACCTCAAAATATTCGCAAACCAGGTTTTGTATATACTCCATCGAAATTTCCTTGGAAGAATTTTTGACGAAGTTCTTTAGCATTTGCTTGGCCAGCGCCAGGTCGATCTCTTTTCTGTTTAAAGTTGATTGCGCCAGCAGGGATACCATTGCGCCTTCCAGCTCACGCACATTGTTATCAATGTTGTGCGCAACGTACTCGATCACATCATTTGACAGTTCGATGCCGTCCTGGTAAGTTTTATTTTTAAGGATAGCCATGCGGGTTTCCAGGTCCGGAACCTGCAAATCGGCAGATAATCCCCATTTAAACCTGGAGAGCAGGCGTTCTTCCAACCCGGCCAGGTCCTTAGGCGCCTTATCCGAAGTGATGATGACCTGTTTGCCTGACTGGTGCAGATGATTAAAAATATGGAAAAAGAAATCCTGTGTTTTTTCCTTACCGGCAAAGTTGTGCACATCATCCATGATCAGCACATCGATGGCCTGGTAAAAATTCACAAAATCGTTGATGTTGTTATGTTTCAGGGCATCCACAAACTGCTGGGTAAACTTCTCGCACGATACATAAAGCACCAACTTATCGGGCAGGGTTTGTTTAATTTCGTTGCCGATGGCCTGCGCCAGGTGGGTTTTACCCAAGCCCACGCCGCCGTATATCATCAGCGGATTAAATGAAGTACCGCCCGGTTTTGCCGCGACCGCATACCCTGCCGATCGCGCCAAACGGTTGCAATCACCTTCGACAAAGTTGTTGAAGGTATAATTCCTGTTCAGCTGAGGGTCGACATTAAGCTTCTTTAAACCCGGTATTACAAAGGGGTTCTTGATGTCTTTGTTTATTGAAATGGGTATCGGCATTGACTGATTTTTTGATTCGGCACCGTTCCCGTTCGAGGGCAAATTGGTCGTGTACGGCTTCGACGAGGATGACTGTTCAACAACTATGTTGTACTCCAAACGTCCGTCGTCGCCTAATTGTTTTTTGATAGTTTTGCGGAGCAGTCCAACATAATGTTCTTCCAGCCATTCATAGAAAAATAAACTTGGTACTTGAATGGTTAAAACGCTTCCTTCCATTCTTAAAGCTTTAATCGGCTCAAACCAGGTCTTAAAACTCTGGGCCGGGATGTTGTCTTTAATGATTTGAAGGCAGCTGTTCCAGACATTAGTACAAGTTTTTTCCATATACATTTTATTAAAATATTGATTTCCAAGTACCCAGCTAACAATCTTTTGACCCGTTTCGGAACCTCGAATATTCAAAAAAAAAGGGGATAAAAAAATAAAATTTTAACTTTTTGCAGAAATAAATTTATGATAAAATAAAGGGAATTATAATAGTAATTTCATATAAAATATTATATTAAGCCGCCGAAAGGCCTTCTTTATCTGATATTTAACTAATTCGACAATTCGCCGAAACGACAAGTCCGCGCACAGCCGGGAACGGCTTGTTTTAGGGCCTAATGGTTTTTGTATATTATATTAATAGTTAATTTTAAACTCTTACGATACAACTATTTTATGCAAACCGACCTTGAAACATACTTGTTTATTGATGGACATCCAATCGCCCCGGGGGTAGCAAAAAAGTGTTTCAATACTCGCCAAAAACGCGGCGGAGGGTGTCTGAAATTTCGCCAAGGGTAGCATAGTTTTCGACTGCGCTGAGAATGAACGGCATAAGGTTCCGGCTCCCTTTGGCGGCCGAAAACAGTTCGTCAAGGCTGCTTTCAACAGCGCTATTATTTCTTTCTTTTTTTAATTGCTGTATCTTTTCTATCTGCTGCAGCCGGATAACGTCGTCAACCCTGAATAGATTGGGATTTGCTGCTTCCGGGTCGGTAAAGCGGTTTACGCCCACCAAAACACGCTCTCCGCGTTCAATTTCGTTTTGGTACTGGTATGCTGACTGTGCTATTTCCTGCTGGATAAAATCCTTTTCTATTGCTTTTACCGATCCTCCCATGGCATCTATCTTATCGATATACAGCTGCGCTGCTTTTTCCATGTCGTCAGTTAATGCTTCAATAAAATAAGAACCGGCCAACGGGTCGACGGTGTCGGTTACGCCACTTTCAAAAGCGATGATCTGCTGGGTCCGTAAAGCGATTTTTGCCGCTGCTTCAGTCGGTAACGAAAGGGCCTCATCATAGCCATTAGTGTGAAGCGATTGCGTGCCGCCCAAAACCGCCGCCAGCGCCTGGTTGCTAACGCGAACGATATTGTTCATCGGTTGCTGCGCGGTTAAGGTTGAGCCCCCGGTTTGGGTATGGAACCGCAGCTTTTGGGCGCCTGCCTCGGTTGCCCCCAGGCTTTTGGTAATATGCGCCCACATGCGCCGGGCCGCCCTGAACTTGGCGATCTCTTCAAAAAAATTATTGTGACAATTGAAGAAAAAGGAAAGCCTTTTTGCAAAAACATTGATGTCGAGCCCTTTGTCAATTGCCGCCTTCAAATAGGTTTTTCCGTTGGCCAGCGTAAATGCCAGCTCCTGCACCGCCGTTGAGCCGGCTTCGCGTATATGATAGCCGGATATGGAAATGGTGTTCCATTTGGGCACTTCTTTGCTGCAATATTCAAAAACATCGGTGATCAGCCGCATCGACGCCTCCGGCGGATAGATATAGGTCCCGCGCGCCGCATATTCCTTTAAAATATCGTTCTGTACCGTTCCGGAAAGTTGCTCCAAATCGGCCCCCTGTTTTTTTGCGAGGGCAATATACATGGCAAGTAATATTGGAGCAGTTGCATTAATGGTCATCGAAGTGGTAATGTCCTTCAGGGCAATACCATCAAACAGCAATTCTATATCTTTTAACGAATCAATCGCGACGCCTACTTTGCCCACCTCGCCTTCGGCAAGCTCATGATCCGAATCATAGCCTATTTGCGTGGGCAGGTCAAACGCTACAGACAGGCCCATCGTACCCTGGCTTAATAAATAATGGTATCGCTTGTTAGATTCTTCGGCAGTTGAAAAACCGGCATACTGTCGCATGGTCCAGGGCTTGCCCCGGTACATATCCTTTTGAATGCCCCGGGTAAATGGATATTCACCCGGCAGCTCACTCATACCGGAAGGCTCGGCATAAACCTCTTTTATTTCAATTCCCGAAGTAGTCGTGACCTTTCTCACCGCCATCTTGTTTTTGTTGAAATGTTGTAAGGTTGAAATGTTACTATTTTTCTAACCCCTGTCTTTCCTTCTTCCGGACTTTTCCGACTTTCGGAGTTCCGGACTGTATCTTAAAACAGCTCTTCCAGGTCTTTTCTCAACCGGCCCGCCGCAACATCATACGGGTTATCCTCCAACTGACTTAAATAACCCAGGATAGTTTTACTCAGGTCAAGCCCGGAAGCATCAGCCGGTAACGACTTTACTGCGTTAGCGACTATATTTAAGGTATCGTCTTTTACTAATTTTACTACGCCCCAGGCCCGGCCGCTCACGTATATCTGCTGCGTAATATTATGCTGGTATTCTGACCGGATATCTTCAACCACCAGGCTTTGCAGTTCAATCGCGGTAAAAGCCGTTGCATTCAGCCTGATCAGCATATTTGCCGGGTTAATGCGCTCGATAAACAACACCAGCCGTTCATAGGCCTGCAGCCTCAACGGCATGGTTTGGCTGCTCAGCGTTTTCCTGAATTCAAGCAGCTGAATTTTTTCGTCCCTGTCCAGGTAGGGTTTTATAAGGTAAAAAGCGATCCAAACAACACCGGCGCCCGCAATTGTATACTTTGCTATATCCTGTAAAAACGAGGAAAGGTTCATAATTTGAATGTTATCTACCGGTCATAAATAAACCGGGTGAGGCAAAAATGTGTATTTTAGCTTATATTTGTGAAGTTAATAAAAAATAAGATGAGTATTGCTGTTGAAACTGCGGCCGGTCCTGTTTCCTTTACGGAAGGTGCGGTGAAAGAACTAAAAAAACTGAGAGATCAGCAAGAGATCAGTGATGATTTTGGCCTGCGCGTTGGTGTTGAAGGCGGCGGCTGCTCGGGCATGAACTACATACTGGGTTTCGACCAAAAGAAGGAGGGCGATCAGGAGTTCATCATCAACGATATAAAAGTTTACATGCATAAGGCGCATGGCCTGTACCTGGTTGGCATGCAAATCGATTTCCAGGATGGCTTAAATGCCCGCGGCTTTACCTTTAACAATCCTAATGCTGCCAGCACCTGTGGCTGCGGATCGTCTTTCGCCGTTTAAAAGGGCTTCAATCAATTCCTTCTGTTTCCCCCGCGAGCGCTTATCTACTGAAGTGCTTCGTCGATCGTTTTTTTGATCCAGTACGGCGTGCCCGACGTGTACCCTGAAGCATGGAACCTTACTTTGCCCTCTTTGTCCAATACCACATTGGTCGGATATAAATTTATTTTGAACTGGTCGGCATAATACTGCCCGCGGTCGATAATGTGATAGGAAAAGGGGTTGTTTTTTGTAAAGTCAAATATCTGGTAATCCTGGTCAAGGCATACGGCAACAAAAACCACGTTGGGGTTATTGGCATATTCCAAAGCAATTTTATTTAGCTCGGGTATTTCCATCCGGCACGGCGGGCAGCCAATGAACCAAAAATTCAGCACAATCACTTTCCCGGCCATTTCCTTTAGTTTTAATTTATTGCCGTTTATGTCTTTCGTATTAAAAAGTTCAAGCTTTTGGCCGTCGGTAAAAAACTTACTTTCAGCTGGTTTAGGCATCCGGCTTGCCATGGCCTCTCTTTCTTTTTCGTTTACCTGAACGATCAGGAAGGCAGGGCTGTCGCTGCGCGGATCAATCGCGCGTAAGGTATATTTTCCGCTTGACATCAGTTTTTGCCACACAGCGTAGGGATAAGTTATCCCGGCAGAATCTTTAACTATGGTATTCTGATCGAGCCGGTGCCTTTTGGTAATTGTTGTTTGCGCGTTTGCGGCAGCAGAAACAGCAACGATGATTAATAACAGGAGGAATATTTTTTTCATTTCTTCAGGTTCGATGGTCGGTTTAAATTTAAAACTTTATCCCGGAATGTAAAAACCCGGTTTGTTTTTTTGATGATATCCCCCTAAAATAATGATTCCTTTTTAATTTACCCCGTCGGCTGTAACAAACCTCAGGGCAAACGCATTAAAAATGTTTTTTATAAGACTGTACGCCATGACAGGAGGTGACTTTGACGTGTGGAAGGAATTCTTCAATTATACTTAAACGTATTGAAAATCAGCGGGTTACTGGCGTGTATTTAAAAAATCAAAACCATGTAATAATTGATTATCAGGCACTTATAAAAATGTGTCAATTTATTTTTAATGGAACATTCTGATAATCAGCGTGTTTCACAATGTTCCACTTTGTTCCGTGAGTAAAATGGAACGCTTCGGAACGCTCGCAGCGCTACCGGTTCTTGCTCTTTAAATGCCCCTTTTTCTCTAAATTGACCTCAATAAGCTTAAAATTATTTTAATGCGTCTGCCCTGTAACAAACCTGCAGGTGCATGAGTCTTAACCCCAACTCTTCAGTAAATCCATGGCGGTAAAAACCAGCTTAAAAGAAAATATTTCCATTGCGCTGCAGGCAATAGCGGGCAACAGGCTGCGTACATCGCTTACCTCGCTCATCATCGCTATCGGCATCATGGCCCTTGTGGGGATATTAACCGCAATTGAAGGTATCAAAACCAAGGTAAACGATGCCTTTGCAGGTTTGGGCGCCAACTCTTTCACCATCGATAATTCCAACAACGGTCTTAATTTTGGCAACGGCGGTCATCAAAAAGTTTACCCGGCTATCACCTATGAGGAAGCTGAACGATTCCACAAAGAATTTAGCATGCCTGTTGTTTCTGCTGTGAACTTAAGTGTAACAGGCACGGCGGTGGTAAAATACGGCGACAAAAAGACCAACCCCAATATATCGGTCACCGGCTCTGATGAAAATTATGTTACTACCAGTGGCAATAAGCTGGCGTTAGGCCGTAACTTTTCTGCGGCAGAAATTGAACGCGGCGAAAATGTAGTATTAATAGCTGGCGAGATAAAAAAACGCCTCTTTAAAGACGAAGATCCGATAGACAAATCGATTTTTATAGGAAGCAGCAGGTTCAGGGTGATCGGTGTTTTTGAAACCAAGGGATCGGGCATGGGTTTTGGCGGTGATAAATTTTGTCTCATCCCGGTTTTGGAGGCCAAACAGATCGATCCTGATACCAATCGCTCGTTTACCGTCACCGTGATGGTGAAGAACACAAGCGCACTCGACGCCACCGTCGGCGAGGCCACCTCGCTCTTTAGAAATGTGCGTGATCTTGACGTGAGAAGCGAAGATGATTTCGTAATTGAAAGAAGCGACACTTTCCAGCAGCAATTATCTGGTAACCTAAATAACATAACCGCCGGCGGTTTGCTCATCAGCATCATCACGCTTATCGGCGCCGCCATCGGGCTAATGAACATCATGCTGGTATCGGTTACCGAACGGACACGCGAGATTGGTTTGCGCAAGGCTTTAGGCGCTACGCCGGCCATCATCCGAAAACAATTTTTAATAGAAGCTATCGTGATTTGTTTCCTCGGCGGTATTCTTGGCGTTTTGCTGGGAATGATCGTAGGTAACCTGATAGCTTTAAGCATCAGCGGTTCGTTTGTGGTACCCTGGCTGTGGCTTGGGATCGCGATCCTGATTTGTACGCTGATCGGCCTCATCTCGGGCTTCTACCCCGCCAGCAAAGCTTCCCGGCTCGACCCGGTTGAGGCGTTACGGTATGAATAATTTCGGATTTCGGATTTTCGATTTCGGATTTAAGAATCTGTAATTCGAATTGCTGAATGGTGCTTTCTGAAAAGAAATGTACCCGGATACAAAATCCGAAATCGAAAATCCGAAATCCGAAATCGTTCGAAATTTAGCGTAGCATAATATTCCTCAGCGGATAATCCACCATCACTTTCTCCAAATATGGCATCCTCAGTGCATCCTTAAATGCTTCGGCGTGCCTTAAATGGTGCATATCGCTTGAAATGAAATCAACTAACTGATTGTCTATAAGATTTTCGGCCATTTTTTTGGTGTCCTTTCCATAATAGCCGGTAAGCGATATCGTGTTGATCTGTAAAAGGGTGCCCCAGTCGCGAAGCGTCCTTAACTGGTCAATATCCAGGTAAGGGTATCTCTCGGGGTGTGCCAGAATAGGCTTATAGCCCATATCGATTAATTTTTGTATCACAGGAACCACATTAGGCGGTTGACTGATGAATGAAAACTCGAACAACACATAGTTGTCGCCCATGATCATCAGCTCGTTCCGCTTTACCCTGTCTTCAAATGTCTCGTCAAAATAATGCTCGGCGGCGGCTTCTATGTCGATCTCTATTTTTTCTTTTTCAAGCTCCTCCTTAAGTATAGCAAGGGCGTTGTTGATCGTCTCGGGCGTATTCCGGTAATAGTCGGCCATGATGTGCGGCGTGGCAATTATTTTTTTTATGCCAAGCGACATCATTTTTTTGATGAGTGCAATCGACTCCTGGGGGTTTTTGGCTCCGTCGTCAATTCCGGGCAGGACATGCGAATGCATATCCACCATTACCGCGCTATAATCAAAAGTGATATGTTCTTTTCTTTGCTCTTTCTTTTTAAAAATCCCAAACATCGTTACTTTGATATCATTAAAAATCTTCCTTTTTTATCCTTCAAAACAGGAAGCCTGGTGCACATTTAAGTTTATTTGCTTCATTTGCAGGGCTGTTCGCCCTAATCACTCAACCGACAAATGTAAATAATGCTGACGATATCCTGCCAAACTATTTTCAGCAACTTGTTTTGGCGTTCCTTAAACGCCAAGCGGGTTTTGTGCAAGGTATTGCTCCCAGGCCCAGGCTGATGACATCATGGTGTCGATGCCCAATTCGGCGCGCCAACGCAACTCTTTTGCCGATTTGGTGACGTCCCCCCAAACTTGTTCTACGTCGCCGCTCCTCCTTGGGCCGATCTCGTAGTTTAATTTTACACCGGTAGCACGTTCAAAGGCATGGATGATCTCCAGCACGGTATTCCCGTTCCCCGTCCCCAGGTTAAAGACGTCGTAACCCGAAAAAGAGTTGCCTTCCATTAATTTTAACGCAGCAACGTGTGCCTTCGCAAGGTCAACCACGTGAATATAATCCCTTATACAACTGCCGTCGCGTGTATTATAGTCGGACCCGAAAACAGTGATCTTCGATCGTTTGCCGATTGCCGTTTGTGTGATAAAAGGAACAAGGTTTTGAGGCACGCCAATCGGTAATTCACCAATCAGGGCCGACTCATGCGCGCCAACCGGGTTAAAATAGCGCAGGGCGATCACCTTTTTGGCATCGCCTGAAATCACGCTGTCTTTTAATATCTCTTCGGCAATCTGCTTGGTATTGCCATAGGGCGACTGCGCGGGTTTAACCGGAGCTTCCTCGGTAACAGGCAACTCATCTGGCTGCCCGTATACCGTGCAGCTTGACGAAAAAACCAAATTTACCGTTTGCCCGCTATAAACTTTTAACAGGTTAACCAGGGAAAGCAGGTTATTGCTATAATATTTTAAAGGATTTTTAACCGACTCGCCAACCGCTTTAAAAGCTGCAAAGTGGATAATACCTTCCAAACCGGGTTCCTTGCGGGAGAAATCCGAAAGTTTTTCTTCATCGCACAGATCAAAATTATAAGCGGCCGGCTTAAAGCCTATTATTTTGGTTAGTTGATCAAGGATTCCGGGATCTGAGTTTGACAGATCGTCAATGATCACCGGGTCGTAGCCGGCATTTACAAGTTCGACCACAGTATGCGAACCGATGTACCCCAATCCGCCGGTAACTAATATCCTGCCCATTAATTTTTGTTGAAATAGGTAAAATCCTTGTGTTGTATCTCTTTTTCGGGAAGTGATTTGAAGTACTCATAGGTGATCTTCAAACCCTCGCTGCGTGAAATCTTAGGTTCCCAGCCTAAAATCGCCTTTGCTTTGGCAATATCGGGCCTGCGTTGTTTAGGGTCGTCAACAGGCAGCGGCAGGCTGATCAGTTTTTGATCGGTGCCGGTCAGCTTGATGATCTCTTCGCCAAACTCACGGATGGTAATCTCGTCAGGGTTGCCGACATTCATGGGTTGCGCATAATCGCTGAACAATAACCGGTAAATTCCCTCGATCAGGTCATCCACAAAACAAAACGAACGGGTTTGCGAGCCGTCGCCAAAAATGGTCAGTGGCTCACCACGCAAAGCCTGGCCTATGAATGCGGGCAATACCCGGCCATCGTTCAAACGCATCCGCGGGCCATAAGTATTAAATATCCTGACGATACGCGTTTCCAAACCATGAAAAGTATGATAAGCCATTGTTATGGCTTCCTGGAAGCGCTTGGCCTCGTCGTACACGCCGCGCGGGCCAACAGGATTTACATTTCCCCAATATTCTTCCGGCTGCGGGTTAACGTTCGGGTCGCCGTAAACTTCGGAAGTTGAGGCGATCAGCATTCTCGCTTTCTTTGTCCGCGCCAAACCCAGCAGGTTGTGCGTACCAAGCGAGCCTACCTTTAACGTTTGAATAGGTATCTTCAGATAATCTATCGGGCTTGCCGGCGAGGCGAAGTGCAGAATATAATGGAGTTCGCCCGGCACATAAACAAATTTGGAAACGTCGTGATGATAAAACTCAAAGTTTTCCAGTTTAAATAAGTGCTCGATATTGCGCATATCGCCGGTGATCAGGTTATCCATGCCAATAACATGGAAATCTTCCCTAATAAACCGGTCGCACAAATGTGAGCCCAAAAAACCGGCCGCCCCGGTTATCAATATTCGTTTACGCCCGGCCATCAGTTTACTACTTTCCTCCCGATACTGTTATAATAAAAACCGCAATCTATCATTTTTTCCAGGTCATAAAGGTTTCTGCCGTCAAATATCACTTTCGATTTTAACAAAGATTCCAGCTGTTCAAAATCCGGTGTGCGGAACAGCGACCATTCTGTAACAATCAGCAGGGCATCCGCCCCAACCAACGCTTCATAAGGATCCGCCGCGTATTTTATTTTATCGCCGATCAGGTTCTGTACGTTCTTCATCGCTTCCGGGTCAAATGCGGTTATTTCAGCGCCGGCGGCCACAAGGTCATCAATGATATATAACGAAGGCGCCTCGCGTATATCGTCGGTCTCGGGTTTAAATGCCAGTCCCCACATCGCAAATTTCTTGCCTTTTAAATCGCCCTTGTAATATTTTTTCACCTTTTCAACCAGCACCTTTTTTTGAATCTCGTTGACGGCCATCACCGAGTTCAAAATCCGGAAATCATACCTGTTTTCTTCAGCGGACTTTGCAAGCGCCTGAACATCCTTCGGGAAACAGCTGCCGCCATATCCTATTCCGGAAAACAAAAATCTTTTGCCTATCCGGTTATCTGAGCCGATGCCTTTTCGCACCATATCCACATCGGCGCCTACAAGTTCGCACAGGTTGGCTATCTCGTTCATAAACGAAATTTTAGTTGCCAGGAAGGAGTTTGCCGCATACTTGGTGAGCTCAGACGAGCGCTCATCCATAAATATAATCGGGTTTCCCTGCCGCACATACGGGGAATATAGTTCGCCCATCAGTTTGCGCGCCCGCTCATCCATGGTGCCTACAACCACGCGGTCTGGCTTCATGAAATCCTCAACAGCAACGCCTTCACGTAAAAACTCAGGATTTGAAACCACAGCAAAATCAAGGCTGGTATTTTCTTTCATTACTGCGGTTACCTTATCGGCTGTGCCTACCGGAACGGTGGATTTGGTTACAATAACCTTGTATTCAGTAATCAGTTTTGCAATGTCTTTTGCGGCGCCCAATACATAACTCAGATCTGCGGATCCATCTCCGCCGGGCGGCGTCGGCAACGCCAGGAAGATGATCTTAGCCTCACTTATCGCCTCGGCCAGGTTAGCAGTAAAATGTAGTCTTTTTTGTACGATATTGCGGTAAAAGAGTAATTCGAGGCCAGGTTCATAGATAGGCAATTGCCCCTCCTGCATCATTTTTACCTTTTTTTCATTAATATCAACGCATATCACCTGGTTACCGGTCTCCGCCAGGCAAGTCCCTGTAACCAAACCTACATACCCTGTGCCTACAACAGCAATTTTCATAGAGTTAAATTAATTAATGGATTTTTTACTTCTTTCCGGGGTCAGCAAATACCTTGCCCTTTTAATTTTATTTGTGATTATTTTTGCGCCCTGCGAATTTAGCAATTCAATTTTAAAATGCTTTTATTTTACGACGCGGTTGTTCGCTTATATTTTGCAGCCATCTGGCTTGCCTCTTTTTTTAACAACAAAGCACGTCTTTGGATCAACGGTCGTAAAGCGCGCGCCTTTTTACGTTTTCCGGGGAGCATTTGGTTTCATTTTGCCTCACTCGGCGAATTTGAGCAGGGGCGGCCGGTTTTAGAGGCTTTGCGGGAAAAATATCCCGAAAATAAAATTGTGATCACCTTTTTTTCGCCTTCAGGTTATGAAGTTCGAAAAAATACGCCCCTGGCAGATGCAGTTTATTACCTGCCTTTGGATACCCGCGGGAATGCGCGCGAATTTATCGACGCCATTCAGCCCAAAATGGCCGTTTTTACCAAATACGAATACTGGTATCATTTTTTGCACGAAGCAAAGCAGCGCGGTATACCGGTTTACCTGGTTTCAGGCATTTTCAGGCCCGACCAGGTTTTTTTTAAATGGTATGGCTCTCTGCCCCGCAGGATTTTAGGGTTTGTAAATTGGTTTTTTGTGCAGGATGAGCGATCGGAGAAATTGCTGGAGCAGATCGGGTTAAATAATGCTACGGTGAGCGGCGATACCCGGTTCGACAGGGTGTGGGCCAATGCACGGCAGCCCAAATCAATCCCCGGACTTGCCGAATTTAAAAACGGCCATAAACTTTTTATTGCGGGCAGCACCTGGCCCGAAGATGAAAAGCTGATCGCTTCATTGGTTGATGACCTCCCCGGGCTCAAATTTATTATCGCCCCGCATGAGATCAGCGAGGAAAAGGTCAATAACCTCCTGGCACTTTTACCAACCGGGATAGCCATCCGGTATTCCCATCTAACGGCGCACCCCGACGGCTATACCGATTCGCCGCATGTTAATTGCCGGGTGCTGGTGATCGATAATATCGGCATGCTGTCGTCTTTATACCAATATGGCGATCTCGCTTATGTAGGCGGAGGGTTTGGTGCGGGCATTCACAACACGCTGGAAGCAGCGGCTTACGGGCTGCCCGTTATTTTTGGGCCGAATTATAAAAAATTTATTGAAGCAAATGAACTGATCGCGTTGAAGGCGGGGTTTAGTATTGCTGATGAAGCCCAGTTAAAGGGAATTACCGAGACCCTGGTGACCGACAAGGCTTTTTACAACATTGCCGCAAAAAAGGCAGGGGACTATGTTGCAGCGCATACCGGTGCAACGGCTGCAATCGTTGACCATATTATAAAACAGAAGGAAGGAGCTTAGTTGCGCTCCCTCCTCTATTTTCAACCTCTCAATCCCTCAAATTAAAGGCCGCTTTTACCTGGCCATAATCCTTTAAGTTAACATGATTTTTTATCGCAGCTGTTAATACCGCACCTGGTATAATCACATACCTGAACTGGTGTAAATTGGAAATACTGCCATATAAATTCATATTATCAACAAAATCAATCCGCACGTTACCTAAGGTTACCAGCGACGACCATGTGTCGCTATATACTGTGCTGCCTTCGGTGTAGGTTACCACAATCGGCAAAGCGCTTACCTGTGCGGCAGGCCATATAGTAGTGGTATAGCCATCCAGCTTACCGTATACGATAACGGTGCCCTTATCCAAAACGTCCTGGGTGATTTTGGAAGCCGCTATGTCAGCATAAAAATGATAGGTGCTGAATACCGTATCCTTGGTGTAGGTTGCCGGCGTTACCCAGGCGGAATAAATTACATTGGCGGTTCCGGTTGCACCAGTGGCACCGGTTGGGCCTGCAGGGCCGGTTGCGCCGGTTGGGCCTGCGGGACCTTGCGGACCGGGGTCGCCGTTCTTACCACACGATGACAATAACAGCGCTGCGGCTGTTAATACTAAAAGCAAGTTGTTGATCTTTTTCATGAGACTAAATGTTTAAAATGTTTAATGGATCATTTATTAAAAAGGCCTGTTATTTTTATCGCCTTTCCAGGTCTCAAAATTGAAAAACTGCCCCCGGATGAATATCAGGGGCATTACGTGAACTCAAGCGAAAAATTACTGATTTTTGACTGCGTTATATCCCGCACCGTTTTGCGGGTAATTACGGGCGCCTGATGCGTAAAAACTGAAAACAGTATTTTAGCCACAATGCTTTAAATAAGCGTCTTTTTGGTGTGACAGATGGATATGAATGATATATTTGACATTAACTAGTACCGCGTCAAACCGGGATAGAATCAATTGATCATCGTCATCTCCATAACGTTATTCTTTATCGTGCTCCGGTTTACCGTAACGCTTTTCAATTTCATTTCGAACCCGAAACTGACACGTGTTAATAAACATTATCATGATCTCGTTTCTATTCTCATCCCGGCAAGGAATGAGGAAGAAAATATCGTCGCGTTGCTGGAATCCATTAAAGTGCAGGATTATAAAGATTACGAGGTAATTATCTACGATGACGAGTCGTCCGACAGAACTTATGCCGTTTGCGCATCATTCGCGGCGATAGACAGCCGCGTCCGGGTGATAAAAGGCGGAGCTTTAACACCGGGGTGGATCGGTAAAAATCACGCCTGTTATCAGTTGGCCAAAAAGGCAAAGGGTAGTTACTTTTTATTCCTGGATGCTGATGAGCGTGTGGCTGCCGGTCTCATCAATAGCGCAGTTCACCGGATGAAACTTCATGATCTTTCGCTATTAAGCCTTTTTGCCAACCAGGATATGCTTACTATAGGCGAAAAAGCCACCGTTCCGCTGCTGCATTACCTTTTACTGAATTTGCTGCCCATACGCTTGGTGTTTCTGACCAAAAGCCCGGCCATAGCGACGGCCTGCGGCCAGTTTATGCTTTTTGATGCCGATACCTACCGAAAGTACAGTTGGCATAGGCTTGTAAAAGATAAAATAGTTGAAGACGCCGAGCTAATGCGGCAGGTTAAATCGCAAGGCTGCCGGGGTGAGGTTTTACTGGCCAACAGGATGCTTAACTGCCGGATGTATAGCAATTATGAGCATGCAATAGCCGGTTTTAGTAAAAATGCGCTGGCCGCATTCAATGATAGCATCGCCGGTTTGTTAGTGTATATTTTATTGATGATAGGCGGGCCTATGATTGTGCTGATGACATTAAACCCAAGCCTGATATTTTTTATGGCTGGTTTGATAGCGCTAAGCCGCGTAATGATCTCCCTGGCTTCAGGGCAACGTGTTTTTTACAATCTGCTGCTCCATCCGGTGCAAATGCTCAATTTAACCCTCATCGCTTTTTTATCGATACAAAAAAGTCTCACCCGGACGAATACCTGGAAAGGAAGAGCGATTTGAATTTCGGATTTTCGATTTCGGATTTTGGTAAAACAAACAAGCCAAATACCTAACTTTGCGATCAAATGGGTGAATACAACTTAGAGGTCACGATAGACCAGGACTCCGGCTTCTGCTTCGGCGTAGTTTATGCCATTGATATGGCCGAAGAAATACTGGCACAGGACGGTTACCTGTATTGCCTGGGCGATATTGTGCACAATGATGAGGAAGTGGAGCGCCTGAAAGCGAAGGGCCTGCGGATAATAGATCATAAAGACCTTGAAAACCTGCGCAACGAAAAAGTACTGATCCGCGCCCATGGCGAGGCGCCGGATACTTACCGCACAGCTTTGGAAAATAACATTACGCTGATAGACGCCTCGTGCCCGGTGGTTTTAAAGCTGCAAAACCGTATTAAAACCTCATACGACAGCAGCGAAAAGATTTT